>Ga0209386_1000118_pt1 | contig 41054 bp, 47 predicted proteins | sample NGEPertwo_FD_184510 | JGI IMG/M metagenome (GOLD analysis project Ga0209386, IMG submission 184510) | Arctic peat soil microbial communities from the Barrow Environmental Observatory site, Barrow, Alaska, USA - NGEE Permafrost154B-two... | ecosystem: Environmental > Terrestrial > Soil > Wetlands...
TCAGTTCAAATCTGAGTGCCGCCTCCAAACAATTCATGCCGATGTGGCGGAACTGGCAGACGCACGGGACTTAAAATCCCGCGGGCTTAACAGCCCGTACCGGTTCAATTCCGGTCATCGGCACCATCTCAATGAATAAATTACACCTTGAGGTTTGAGGATCTCAAGGTGTTATATATTTGATGTAGAACGATAAAAAGGTAAGGTTCCGGCGAAATGCTGGGACCTTACCTTTTTTAATGTGATATTATAGTACCCTTTATAATGTTGGGGTTACGCTTCATGGACTAAAAATACAATATATTTTACCAATTCGCTGAGAGGATTATAGAGGAGGTACTTAAACTAATTCAAGCAAATGGTCACCGTGAGGCTTATCTGAATTAATCGTTGTTGATGTCGGAGCGCGGTTTTGTCGGTTTCTTTGTTTTTGCGATCAGGTAGATACCGCCTAGAACCAAGCAGAGAGGTATTACGCTGCCCTTAAGTAAGTCATAAACATAATACCAGTTCCCTAATAAACGATTAAAAACAGAAGACCGCTCCAGCTCATGTAAAAGACTAAAAATACCCAGAATAATAATGGAGAATCCGATTAAACGACGGTTTATAAGAAACGGTGTATAATCAAATATTTGGCGGTTAAAGAGATCATCGTCGCTAATGATTTGCCCTTTTACCAGTTGTCTTCTCAAATGGTGGCTTTCAAAAAAGCTGAAAAACCAAGCAGGGATCAACACGATAGGAATCAGAAAATCCAAACCGATAAAACTGATCAGGGAGGTTCCACCAAAGGTGATGATCATCAACTGCAGGCCACGTCGGAAAAGACCCATATGCATGTGTGCCGCACCTGGGATGAGGCTGAAAATGAAAAATAGGAGTTTACTTGAAAACGATCGCTTAAGAAGCATAGGCTGTTCTGAAAGGAGATTCTGTTCAACACAGTGACGGCAAACGGCTTTATCGCCTACCTTGATCGTACAATTTGAACAGATCGGTTGTTTGCATTTCTCACAAATGGACTGAGCTTCTTGAGCGGGATGATATTTACATTTCATGGGTTTGCCTCCTTCTAGAGTCTGTTTAAGGGTCACTTTCGGGTAGCCTGTGTGATCGTCTCAATCTTCATCATGGCAGCGTAAGCCGCATGACTGATCTTATCGAAGAATTCCGCAACTTGACCACTCTGTAAAGTTGGAGCCAAGGACGTTAAATTTAGTGCTAGAAGGAGCAGTCCCCCAGCCACCATGCTGAAACCCCAGTTTTTCAGCTCAAAGACATGGGAACTAACTTTCTTATACCTGTTACTGTCGATAGCGCTCATGACATTGAGTTTCATTGAAGCAGGAGGGCTGAAGATGATTCGAGTCTTTGCTAAGAAGTCGGCAGTTTCGTGGATGATTGAAACTAGATCCCGGCATTCAGGGCATTGTGTTAGGTGGGTGGTAATCGTTTCTAGTTCCGCTTCGCTCAAACTGTTTTTAACGTAGCTATGCCAGTTGTCTCGGCTTCGATAACAAGTCATGGCTTTCACCTCCCGACAATAAAGGATGTAGTTTGTCTTTTAATAGGTTTCGACCTCTGAACAACCGAGTCTCGACCGTTCTTTTGGGAGTGTCCATGATGTCAGCGATCTGTTGGGGACTGAAATCTTCAAAATAATATAGAATTAGGACGGTGCTGTAGATCGTTGGCAGGCTACTGACTGCAGCGTGAACCTCAGAGGTAATTTCTTGTTGAAGGAACAGATCCTCTGGGCTCCCTTCTTTAGCACAGAGATGATCGACACAAGGCCTTTCTTCAAGAAGTGGCTTATTCTTCCGGGTCCAGTCGATGCAATGGTTCACAGCAATTCGGTAGAGCCAAGTAGAAAACGTGGAATTTTGTTTGAAGCTTGCGAGACTATTGTAGGCTTTTATGAAAATTTCTTGGGTTATATCACGGGCGTCTTCAACGCTTTGGGTATAGTAAAAAGCGGTACGGTATAACCCTGCCTGATAGCGCTCCACGATATCGTCATATCGCTCGCTATTTCCTTCAAGTATGCTTCTAATTAATTCGTTATCTTTGCAAATACCCATCACCGCCCTTTTACCCTACACCCTTTAGACGTGTTCATCTTGGATTATACGTCAAAGAAATTATAAAATCCCGCTGAATTATCTTCAACGGGATCAAGATCATTAAACGATGTTCACCTTATCTAAAACTAGCTCACTGAACAGGTTGTTTTTTCAGCCTGTTTGAGAAGAAAAGAAAAATAGGGAGGGGAACGATGATCCAACCAAAGCTCTTGATCAGACTATTAACAGCTCTCTGCTTAGTAATGGATCTTTCATCAATCACGGTTTGATCATAGCGGCTCTTAAGTTCCGAGGGGGTTAATGTTTGTGCTGGATAGGGGACAGCAGGCGCGATCTCACCTTTATATTGTTGGGGTTGCATCGTATATTGCTCGAAACTCATATAATAGGGGGGGGGAGAAACAATATCCGCAACAGCCATAAAAGCAGCCACAGTGCCGCCAATTGCCATCATTAACGTGGCAAACAGAATCAGGTAAACATAGACAGTTTTAATCATTTCTTGCCCTCCTTCCAAAGATTGTTCGCTACCTTCGCGACTTTTATTAAGGCCCATGACACTGGTGAAAATCAAAATTACTATAACTAGAAGGACAATGCCACCCAAAATACTTACCACTATGAAGACCACCACCTTTAATAATACCATACTATTAGTATGGTTGTTATTATGTAAACTGTTGGTCGTATAGACCATATTTCAAAATCGCAATATATTGCGTATAGTCTTCCATGATCTTATCGACATCCCCTAACAAATCCTGCTCTCGTCCTTTATACGCTTTGGTGTATTTTCCTTGTAAAGCCTCTAAAAAAAGCATTATTATTTCTAGCGCTTTCTTAGGATCTACACCCTGTCTGAACTTAGAGAGATCAATGTCCTTAAAAATTGAAGGCATTAACTGGTCAGCTGCCTTTTTGTACTGTTCTTGGAGCTCAGAGCGAACACACTCGGGGGTATTCATAAAGGCATGCACAATAACCTGACTGATATTGGGGTTCGCATGCGTAATTTTGAGTTTAATAACTCCGAACTCTAGGATCCGATCGAAAATATCCCCCGCTTTTTGTAGAGGATATTTTCGATACTCGGTCATTAGATATTGGAGACAATACTCAGCAATATATAGATACAGTCTTTTTTTATTGCCGAAATAGTGGAATAGGATTCCCTTAGAAACCTCTGCATTCTTGACTATGGCATTAGTCGAAGCCTTTTCATACCCTTTTTCAGCAAACTCTAGGATACACGCCTCTAGGATTCTCTGCCTTTTTTCCTCACTTAAGTTTTCAAAACTTTGGTACAAATTTTCCCTCTCCTTGTACTAGTCATCAAAAAGTATATAAATGACGAAGATATATTTTCTGAAGGTCCGACATTCATGTTATACATTTAAGTCTCTTTTTCTATAGAATACATAGGTCGTACTAAGAAGCACTACAATTAATGAAGCCGATAAAATTACAAACACTGGTTCGAATCCAACGCTTGAATTCACATTTTTTGCATCAAAATATTTGAAAGGAGTGAGATATTTAAGATTTTCTATCCTGCTGTTCATATCGATCGCCATAGATAATATAAAGGTGAACAAGAGTATCCCTGTAGCATGGGATGGGGCTGTCTTGGGATGCTTACTGATCGCTGCCAAAGCGGTACCAATTAACAAAAATATGAGTTGTAAGATAAACATTCCAAGCATCAATCGTGTTATCTCACCAATGAACGCTTCACCATGGTTATATTTTTGTACCATAAGGATGGAGGAAACTAGCATCACAAGATTAATGATGACGACGTTGACAAAAGCTGCTAATAATTTTGCCGTAATAATTTTACTTCTAGAAATAGGTTTTAGAAACAAGAACTCAGAAGTTTTATCTCGTTCTTCCTTGGAGATGATCGTTGCACCAAGCATTGTAGCATGAATCGTAGCCAGCATGGCCAAGTAAATAAAAAGGACTCCGTAATAACCGTTGGCCGTCGATAAGTCGAAGGTACCCATACCCATAATAGCTTTTAGGGATTGAGGCATGCTAACGAGTAAGTCATTGATTGATTGACCTGAGGCTTGCAAACCAGCATATTTTACCATACTACTTGCAACCATTAAGAAGACACCAATACTCCAGATGATAAGGGCTTTTCTATTCGCTTTCATTTCTCTCATAAACACATTCATAAGTTAACCTCCTACCGCTGAACTGATGGATCGAGCTTACGCAGAGTGGATATCCCTCTTGGTATAAATTAAATAACTCGCTATAATCGCGATCGTAATAAAACCTATAGCCACAATCATGAAGGAAGACTCATAGCTGGAATTTTTTACGATATAGGAAAAATCAAAATACTTAAACGGCGTAAGATACCGTAAAGCCTGATCTCCCGTTGTCGAGGTTAAAGCCCCAACGATGAAGAAGGCGAATACAGTGCCCAAAGAGAGGGGCAGGACTGATTTAGTTTTAGGAATCACAACAGAAATGATGATCCCCAAGGCCAGGAACATTAGCTGAAGGAAGAACAATGTCAGAGATAGCAACAAAAATATTTTCATACTAAACGCCTTTGTCTCTACCAAGTTGGCCATGACGGAAGCAGCGACTAAATAAAATATATTCGTGATGACCAAGCAGGTTAAGGCCGCCAAAAGCTTGGAAGTCATAACTTTTGTACGGGTAACAGGTTTTGTTAATAGGAAATCAGCTGTTTTTTCACGGATTTCTTTAGAGACAATGGACGCACCTAAGTTCATCCCTTGAATTGCTCCGATCAGTGAAATATATAAGAAGATATAAGAATAAAATTCTAAAATTGACCCTATATTCTCCACAGACAGCCCTAAGGCCATTCTAAGTGCCTCGGGAAAACCCATAATTAATTCTTTAAACACTTCGGCTTCCCTGGAAATAGCGGGAAACATTGAAAGAAACACAATCACCACCGACACTAAGGCAAGCGTCCAAGTGATCGTTGATTTCCTATAGGCCTTTAATTCATGTAGAAACATATTCATGCCCCTTAGTCCTCCTTTACATAATAATGTATAAAGATTTCTTCAAGGTCGGGCTCCTCTATCCAGATATTAGAGATTTCCAACTCTGAAATCCTTTTCATGATTAGATTAAGGTTACCTTTGAACAAAAAGCTAATAACATTGTCCTTTGACTCTAAATTACTAACACCACTCATCTTAAAGTATTTTTTATCTAAGACTAACTTCATCTCTAATCTAAATTTTTTATAGGTGTTTTCTTCTAAAGTGCTGATCTTTTCAACGGTTATGATTTTCCCTTCCTTAATGATTGCAACGCGATTACACATTTTTTGAACTTCACCTAAAATATGAGAGGAGAAGAGGATTGTAGCACCCTTATTATTCTCCTCTTGCAACAAGGCAAAGAATTTTCGTTGCATCAGAGGGTCTAAACCGCTGGTGGGTTCATCGAGTATGATCAGTTTCGGTTCATGAAGCAGACCTTGGATAATGCCGACTTTCTTTTTATTGCCAAAAGATAAGTCATCAATTTTCTTCTTAAGATCAAGTTCCATTATTTCGGATAACTCATTGATTCGTTTAGTGCAATCCTTTTTATAAAAACTCGCCGAATACTTCAAAAGATCAATCACTCTCATGTTATCGTAATAAAATACCTCTGAGGGCAAATACCCTATTTCCTTGGCTATTTCAGGCGCGAATTTGATACAGTCCTTGCCAAAAATAGTAGCGCTACCGCTCGTGGGATGAATTAAGGCCAGAAGCGTCCTAATCGTTGTCGATTTTCCCGCTCCATTGGGGCCTATGAAGCCGAAGATTTCTCCTTCTTCAACCTTGAAACTTACATTTTCTATGCCTCTCGCTTTACCATAAGTCTTGGTAAGGTTATTAATTTCAATGGTATTCAATTTAATTTAACCTCCTTCATCCTGGTTGACCATACGGTCGATTATGGCGTCATTATACTACCGATTGACCTGGTGGTCAAGTACTGAATATTGCGTTATTATTAGGGTTTAAGCCGCTTTAAATCTTATTTTTACGCAAGCCAGTGAGATTATATATTTTCCTTTTGGATAAATTAATAAAGCGCATATTTTAGTCTTTCTATCAGGTCTAGTTTGGAGTATGATAGAATAATCCAGTTTAGAAGCGTTACTTTTGAATTGAGAAAATTACGAGGCGAAAGTTGAAACATGATCTGCTGAAGAAAAGCCGTGGAGGAAAAAAGGATTGAATACACCAGGGAAAATGATGACACCATCACGAGTGTTAGTTTTGGGATTTGGGCTAGTTGTTCTGTTCGGCTCGTTATTACTGACCTTACCGGAAGCAACTCAGAATGGCTTAGGCTTACCTTTCTTGAATGCCGTTTTTACAGCAACCTCGGCAGTGTGTGTTACAGGGCTCGTGGTTGTGGATACCGCGACAACCTTTACGCACTTTGGGCAATGGGTCATTCTCTTGTTAATTCAAGTGGGTGGACTTGGCTTCATGACTTTTGCTACCCTGTTCGCCATGATTGTACGAAAAAAAATTACCATCAAGGAACGATTGTTGCTGAAAGAAGCGCTGAATCAGGTTTCGGTCGAAGGGATCGTCCGATTAACAAAGTCTGTCCTGCAGATTTCCTTTGCCATTGAAGCGGTGGGTGCCCTCATTCTAACCCTGCGTTGGCATACCGATTTTGGATGGAGTAAGGCGCTGTATTATGGGGTTTTTCACTCGATCTCAGCCTTTAATAACGCGGGTTTTGATCTCTTTGGTAATTTCTCTAGTCTTACAGCGTTCGTCGGAGATCCCATTATCAATGTCACCATGATGTGCTTAATTATTTGCGGGGGATTAGGGTTCGTTGTTTTAGCCGATCTCCTGACACCCGGGAAAAAGTTTAAACTTCATACAAAAATTGTTCTAAAGGTTTCCGGAACCCTGATCTTATTAGGGGCAGTGTTTATTTTAATCATGGAATTTACAAATCCAGAGACCTTAGGACCACTGCCTTTAGGAACAAAGATTTTGGCTGCCTTCTTCCAATCAGTTTCCCCTCGAACGGCAGGATTTAACACCATCAATATAGCAGGGATGTATGATACCACGTTACTCACTATGATCGTACTCATGTTTATTGGAGCTTCTTCCGGGTCAACAGGGGGAGGAATTAAAACAACGACGTTTATGGCGATGGTTTTATCAGTGTTGAGTACCTATCGCAGTGAGCCTCATGTTTCCTTAGATGGACGGACCATCCCTAAGGATGTCATACAAAAAGCTTGGGTTATCGCAACGTCTGCGGCAATTTTACTCTTTTTTATATTATCAATCCTTTCACACACTGAAAAAGTCGATTTAATGACGGTGCTTTTCGAAGTAACGTCCGCCTTTGGGACGGTGGGCCTTTCTTTAGGACTCACGCCTCATCTGACCTATGTTGGTAAAATTGCAATTATCTTTACGATGTTTGCAGGGCGAGTCGGTCCGTTAACTTTAGCGTTTGTGCTATCCCGGAAAAGCAACAAACAAGCGGGCCAGATTAAATATCCAGATGAACGAATCATGATTGGTTAGGGGGATAAATTACGTGCGTAAACAATTTGTGGTGATAGGCTTAGGGCGCTTTGGAACCAGTGTAGCCCAAACACTCACTTCATTAGGTCACGAAGTCCTTGCGTTAGACAAGAACGAACAAGCTGTTCATGACATCATGAATGATGTGACCCAAGCGGTTCAGGCCGATGCACGTGATGAGGAAACGTTGCGGGCTTTAGGCGTGCGGAATTTCGATGTAGCGGTTGTAGCTATCGGCGATGATCTGGAAGCCAATATACTGATTACCCTCATGCTCAAAGAAATGGGACTTCCCTATGTCGTCGCAAAGGCCCAATCGGTTCAGCACGGAAAAGTACTGGAAAAGATTGGCGCCGATAAAATTGTTTATCCGGAACAAGATATGGGGATTCGTCTGGCCAACAACCTTATTAGAACCAATGTCATGGACTTTATAGAATTATCCTTAGATTACAGCATTTTTGAAATCATCGCGCCATCCCTGTTCGTCAATAAATCCATAGAAGAGCTCAATCTCCGGGCAGTTTATGATATCAACGTCGTGGCGATTAGAAAAGGTCGAGAGGAAATTGTTATTTCACCTGGGGCGGAGGCGGTCATCGGGGAAAAGGATATATTGGTGATTGTCTGTAATAAAAAAGCTCTCGCAAAATTACCCGACTAAGCGTGGCTTAATTAAAAGATGGTATTTTTAAAGCAAGAGCGAGAAAACTCCATATAAAACCGTTGTTATTCCGGCTGCGATTAACGACGGTTTTAACTTTGAGCGAGCATAGTCGATCACCGGAAGATCGAGGATTGCACAGAGCGTGACAGTATTATCACTCAACGGAGAGGCGAAAGCGCCGAACGTACCGCTCGCAAACACAGCACCGATCACTAAGACAATACTTGATCCAGTCTGATGAGCGAGGGTTACGGCCAAGGGCATTAACAAGCCCCAGGTTCCCCATGAAGACCCGATAAAATAAGCCAGTAAGCTTCCTAAGACAAAGACGACCGGCGCAATCAACACGGGGGGGATCCAACCAATCAATTGTGAGGCGATAAAATTGGAGAATCCCAAATCTTCAGAGACCGCAGATAATGCCCAGACCAAGGCCAACATGACAATGACGGACAGGATTTCATTGCCCCCATCGATAAAATGAGTGACTAATTCCCCAACACTGAAGCCCTGAACGACGAAGAACACGAGCGCTAAAATCAACGTAATAAATAAGGCTTCTAACATAACCCCCAAGGCGTCTGCTTTAATAAAGGCGTCGAAAAAGCTACTTGCCTGAACATGTCCATCCCACCAACTTAAAAACAGAGTGCCCACTAAGACAACGCCAAGGGGTAAAAGGAGGTTCCAAGGTTTACTTGGAATCTCCTTTTCATAAGCCTGTAGACACTTCTGCAGATTTTCCTCATCCTGTTGTGCCTTAGGGTCTTGAACTTTGTCGGACACAGCGCTAGAAAATTCATGAAAGAAGCTATAATAAATTCCTATTCCAATTATTACAATAGAGAAGAAATTATAGGGAATACTTCTGATATAAACACTGTAGGGATTTTCATCGATACCGACGAGTTGCAAGGCGGTTCCTGTCAAAGAAACCATGTAGCCAACAAAAGCAGTCGCTATGGGTACTAGCACCACCACGGGATTTGAGGTCACTTCAATGACAAAACCTAGCTTGTGCGTAGAAATAGATAAACGTTGCTTTAGTAGTTTCATAATGGGTGCAATGGTCATAATCCGAAAATTAGGGTTGTTAAAGGTCCCAATGGTAGAAAACCAAATAAGCAGCATAGCAGCTCGTTCAGTTTTCACTTTGCGTCCCACAAAATTAACGAACCCTTTAATGCCTCCGGTCATTTTTGTTAACCCAATCAGTCCAGCAAATACATAAAGAAAGATAATAATGCGAATATTGTTCGTTTCAACCAAGTTATCGACTAAGTAGGCGATGAGTGTTTTAACCCCACCAAAGAGATCTGGTTGGATGAGATAACTTCCTAAAATTAAACCCATGAACAAGCCCGGTTGAACTTGCTTGGATAGAATTGCAACGGGAATAACTACTAGAAACGGTAATAGAGAGATCCAAGAACCTTCCATGGTGGCCCTGCTTTCTGCACGTAATCGCCTGACGATAGACAAGATTCCTATATATTATCTCCAGATTGGCAATGATATATTATAGACAGAAGGGATTCTGTTTAGATTTCTAGAATACTAACACAGGGTGAAAAATAATTAGATTCTAAATTGATTAAGATAGGAGATTAAATTTTGGAAAGACCACAGAGTAATCCTAGTCGTATGGTCGTTATCGAAAACAAGACAACTGGGGAGCGTTTTCTAGTTGACCTTTTAAGGGGCCAAACATATGATAAGGAGAAATACTCCAAGATTACTTACGAAGTCCCACTCAAGAAGGAATTTTGGGAACTGCCCCGCTTAGCTAAATCAAAGAATAAGGGCTAGGAATTAGTCACTCATAAAGACAGAGGCTGTTAGGATATTGTCCTAACAGCCTCTGTCTTTATTACACCACAGCTTCTGTATGATCGGGGAGTTTAGTAAACGGCTCCATTTTGGTCGTCAAGAGCAAATTAAGTGTAGCAATAACCGCTCCACATATGAATACATATTGATAGCCCAGAACCGTCCAGACAAACCCGCCCAACCACGGTACAAACATGGAGACCATGTGATCCATCGTCATGCCCATGGACAGCGTTGGCGAAACATCGTCAGCGCTTAAAGCTATTTTTCTTAGATAGGTTGCTCTGGCCATACTCACTGAAGCGAGGACTTGATCTAGAATAAACAGAGCACAGATGACATAGAGTGTCATGGTCCCAAGACCCATAGTGAATAGTAGCCCTTCAGTAAAAGCATAACCTAGGCAGATGAAGATTAAAGTAATGGCTTCTCCTGCCAGAATAAATCGTTCGCCAACGCTGTCAATTAGGTGACCGATGAAGGGCTTGAAGACAATCCCGATTCCAGCAATAAGGAAGCTTAAAACGGCAAACGTAGCAACACCTTGCTCAAATACCTTAATGAGTACCCAAGGCCCAAACGTAATAAAGATTTGTTTTCTAGCACCATAAAGGATATTCAGACCATAAAAAACCTTATATTCCTGGCGTAAAATAAAGCGTTTCCCCGTTCTCTTTCCAGAGTGAGGGGTCATGCATAGAATAAGCACCGCTGACAGGAAGAAAGCTCCAGCCGAAAACGAGAAGGCCAAATGATAGTCAATATTGATGATCCTAAATAGGAAAGCGGTGATCAAACTAGTGACTAGAAATACCGCAGTGTTTACCCCGTTAATCTGACCTAAGCGCCTTCCGATATGACCGTCGGAGGCTAGATTCATGCCAATACTATTGGACATGGGCATGAATAAATGCTGCCCCATGCTGTAGACTGTCAGCCAGCCAATCATGGGTAGATATTCCGGTGACCAAAAAGCTAGACCAAGAGCCCCCAGCCCGCCAAGAAGGTTCGCAACGGCAGCGGTCCGCAGATCTCCAAAAGCAAATAAAAGACCGGTCACAAAAACAACTGCGAACCCTGGAAATTCCCGAGGAATCTCCAACAAGGTTCTCTGGGTGATCGTCAGATGATAATTATCATTCAAAAAGTTATTGAAAAAAGAAGTATCAATGCTTTGAGTCATTCCTAAAGCTGCGCTGGCCAACAAGAACAGAACGAAATCTCTTTTACCTATTCCCCACATAATTATGTCCTCTACTCTTTCAAATGCTAACATATTAATTTCGACCTAGTCGGTGAATATTCCTGCGGGTTACGTATATTAATTGGGACCATGTAAAGCTGGGCGGACGAAAGTCGTCTTTTTTTATGTCCTTTTTTATCCGTCTGAAGTGTGACATGAATCACAGACGGGTGCTGATTATAATAGTAGTATGAACACAACAGATTGATTACCAAGGCGCAGGAAAAACACAAGAAGGCGCCAAATATAAAATGAATGGAGTTGTCATCTATTGTTTTGTTATCAATAACAAACTTTTAATCCATTAAACTTACAACCATTATATACCAACGGTTTCAACGGTTGACTGTTCGACCGATTACATAAACACGAAGGTAAAGAGAAACCCCGACACAATTCGCCGGGGTATTTTTATGCGATTATTAAATTGTTGCGACCGTTGTCTTTGCTAATTCGTTAAACATTTCCCGGAACGTTGCGACCGCTTCGTCGCTTGGTTCATTCAGTTCGTTTATTGTGACGTTGACCCCGCTAATGTTCAAATTTGTTACCTTCGCCATATTGCCCACACTCCTAAAATTATTTGTCAAACGGTAATGTCGCAGTTTTCAGACGAAAGTTACGTTTGACCCTTCTTTTCAAAAATGTTGGTAAAGTTGGGCGTTTGTTACGGAAGGGTGCATCGTCACGAAAGGGAAGTCGTTACGGTCAGACGAAAATAAAGTTAAAGGCATAATTGCGGCGACGGCGTATAATTGATATAATCTTACTCGAAGACTTACTTGAAACTTATTGAAAGGCGGCGCCACATGGATAATACTGAAATCAAAAAGACCCTTATATTCCCGAAGCGCTTGGATAACGTTTTACGGATTCAATCAGCAATCAAAAACATAAGCCAAGGCGAACTTATCGTTAATATATTGACGGACGCAATTGACCCCAAATTGTACGACCTTCTTGATGAACCAACCCCACGCGACGCAATCGCGGCAAGCGAAAAAGCACCAACTAAAAAGTAATAACCGTAATAAAGTATATAAGTAAATACCGCTAAAACGGCAATAAGGCGTCTTAGTTTGATTAACCGAGATAAAGGACGGTAATCGAACCAAGATGCCTTATTTTGGTTGTATATGGGCTTAGACGTATTTCACGACGCACGTATATAATTAAGCAGACCCAATATAGAAGGGAAGGTCTTATAAATGCAAAAAAGAACTAAAATTATTACGGGTGTACTTAGCGCCGCTTTGTTGGTCGGTGGGGTCGGCATAGCGATCGCATACAATTACCCCGAATTACTAACCGCACCGCTTACATCGACCAAGGCGCCCGTTCAGCATGAAGCCGCATATCGCGGAACGTTAGAATTGCCAATAGCCGCGAATATGCGCGCCGGAACATATTCGGGTTGGATTTCAGACGGAAAAGCCAATGGCGGCGGAAAGATAGTATTCGAAGACGGTAACGAGTGGGACGGCATATTCGTAGACAACATAGCGGTCGGCGTAGGTCTTATCACATACCACATTGAAGGGCGACCCGACAACATTAAAACAGTAGACGCCGACCTTTCTAAAGGAATCGGGACACCTGCACTATAATTATACAATTCGAAGGACGTTCCGAAAGGGGCGTTGCGTTTCATTTCGGGTAAGAAGGGTTTGGTCTTAATGAGTTGCACTGAACCAATGTTTATGAGAACCCCGTATTTTATCAGCGACGAACAGGGGTGGAGATTGAAACCGGGCGCACCGCAAGACGTTATTGACGACTATGAAGAATTTATGCGGGACGACCTTTCACCCATCTTCGACATCGCGGAACCAACAGATACTTGACGATACCCCGCCACCAAGAATGCGACCCACGAAAACCGTCCCATGGACTATCGAAAGGATGGCGCATGTAAAATGTTTAGAATAACAAAATTTAAGTTAGGGGTCACGTTGATCGTTGGGGTTGTCGCAGTATTATCGGTTGTAGGCATTAGTACCTTTGTAAACGCAATGTCAAGCAAAAGAGTAGAAGGCGCAAGACCTTCTTATACGGTTGATCTCGATGGCGGCGAAAAGTGGGTAATTCTACCACGGAAGGACGCTACGGTCGAAATGCACGAAATGGCGAATAATTACGTTGTTGCTTCCACAATTTGGGTAACGAAAGAAATGACACAAAAACGCATTGACGAATTAATCGTCGAAGTGAATTCCGATGAATCGGCGATCATAGCCGAACACAAAACGCGTCTTCTTGAAATCTTATCGAGTTGGAAGGACGGGGACTTCACAAACCTTGCCGCCGACCATAATTATGTATGGGGCGCACTTGACGGCACGGTCGGAAGGGCGTCAGGCGTTAAGGGTAAAGAAGACTTACCCGCTTGGTCAATTTAACATCTTGGTACATTCGAAGCCACAACGTTTATTGCGTTATGGCTTTTATTTTACCTAAATTTGTAATTATTGCAGGAATATTTAGGAACAATGTGGAAATTAGGTGAATGGAGTTGGGAGGGGGATAGTTATGCTGGAAGATTTATTTGAATGCTTAGAACTAATGAAATTAACTCCACAAAATGTATATGACCAGATGTTAAAGCTAAAGAATGATAAAGTCAACGAAGTAGTCCATGTTTTGAATAATATAATAACATCACAAGATAACGATTTAAGGGCACCAAGTTCAGTCTATAATTTTGTGGCGAGTGAAGATTTGAGTGGGGGGGCAAAATACTGTGCTAGTATAGATTGTAGGCTAAATAAAGCGTCTGAAATGGCTAATTTTGCAAGTCTTTATGCCGATACCGTTTTGATTAAAAATCCGTTTGGTGAGTATTTAACATATCAAACGTATAATGATACTTTAAGAAATTATATTACAAATGACATCTTAATAGTTTGGTATTATCTACCTTTAATAAAGAAAGGGATTGTGCGTTTTGCGCAAACAGACCATCAATTTTGTAGTGAATGTTTTGAGAAGTTTTCAAGTAACGAGTATTATAGTTATGAAAAGAAAGCGGAAGCAGCATATAAATTTTTACAAAATGAATATCTAAATAATGTAAGCATTAATTTTGAGAACGATGAAAATTTTGGTTTTCTAGAAATACGAGGTCCTGAAGAATTGGTCCAACATGGTATTACTTTTATACATTTTATGCACTACACACCAAAAGCACTTCTCAAATATGCGAACAGTAAAGGAAGACATAAAATTGATAGAACAATATTAGAACAATCAGGATTAATAAACCATTTAACTGATGTCGTTATTGACGACTTTACAACGCAGGATTGGTACACTAAAAATTTTGATTTCAGTTATCTTACAAATAGGGAACTTGATATAAAGGTAATTAATCAAACCAACGATGATGATATAAATGCAAGAAATAGAAAACTATTTGAGTGTTTGGCGCATCAATTACCTGTGATAAAAGATGTCAATATTAAAGAAATACTTAAAATACGAGAAAAAGACGGAGAATCATTTGGACTTTATCGGAACAATATGAAAAAGCTTATTAGAGAATTGCCTAACAAACCTTCTCATATTAAGGAAGCATTTTCAGATATCGTTCAGCCTGAAATTGACAAGATATATATTTCATTAAATGAATCAAGAAAAAGCATTATAAAAAATATATCAAAAAATATTATTATAACTTCAGGAATTGTATATATGGGTCTAACTACTGGTTTATTGCCAGATAACATAAAAGAAATAGTGGGAGTTGCAGGCGGATGTGGACTAACACAAACTGCAATTAATAATTTAACTGATAGTTTTACCAAACCAAACACACTTAGGACAAATCCATATTACTTTCTATGGAAAGTTAATAAAACGACAAAAAAATAAATTACACAGGCGAATAATTTAATAGACGGAACCAATAGGACGCAAGGCGCGAAAGCCAAGCGTTCTTTCTTTATCTGATTTTGTTGTCATTTTAGAACCAAGCAAAGAAACCGAAACAACGGACGAAGTAACCTTGTAAGATTGCCCATCTGAACAATAGAGATATTGTAGGGGTCGATTATACGACCAATCTTCGGGGGTGTAATTATGAGAAACGATATCAGTGACCGCGCCGCTTTCGTGCGATTCGTTCGCGCACTTAAAGGAATCACGATGAACCAAGCAAGCGGAATTTTAGGCATGACGCGGGGAAGCGTTCGGAATTATGAAGTTGGGTTCGTCGTCATTACTGATAAAATCTTAGATAGATTAGTTGAAAATTACGGCGTGACGGACTTCGAAATCAAGTTATACGTCGAGTATGAAAGTCAAAAGTAAATTATCGGAATTCATTAGGACGACGGAAAGGTCGTCTATTTATTTTGTTAAAAAGGGGGTTCAACAATGACAGCATTGACCAACCAAATCGAAGACCAAGACCTTGTACCAACCGAACCGATTAATCCGACCATCTTCAATACGGACGGCAAACCGATTGCAAGGATATGCCCAATATGTCAACGGGTAAGACCTATGAAGCACTTCGAAAGTAAACGGAAAGTAAAGGCTTTATTCGTGTATGTTTGTGATGATTGCAGGGATATGAAACACGACAAAAGCGTCAAGGAATTCATCCGTCAAGTCAATAAGGAAGGAATTCGCCTAGAGAAACAAACCAGGCGCGAAAAAGACAAACGCTTGGAAGTCGAACAGGCAGCCAAGGACGCAAGAGATTCAGCACGACGCAAGCAAGCGCGTATTGAAATGCGGGAACGTCAGAAAAGAGAAGTATCAGAATATCGGGAAGCAACAAAAGAACAGCGTAAATTCGATAAACTCTTAAAGTATTCCCAAGCGAGTAAATCAACGAAGGAAGATTAAGTCGACCAACCGATTATTGAACATAATAACTCAATACCGATTAATGGAAGGGAAAAACTATATACTAATAACACGGTAGAACAACACGGTAGAACCAATAGCAGGAAAGAACGTATCCCTTCGGGATAGGGGTCTTCGACCCCAGTAGTTATTGAAGGATAAAGAGAAATCTTTTAGGATTCATCAATAGTAAGGGATAGGTATTGTTAGAGAAGAAGAACGAAGGTTTCGAAAATGAGGTTTCGAAAATCGACGGGTTCACCCGAAAGGGTTCGTCGTTTCGAACGCAGGAAAGAAAGGGGTGAATATTAAATAAACGGGGGGCGGAAGAAATGCGATTATTGACAGAAGACGAGTATAACGAAATGAGTGAAGAAGGACAGGCAGAATGGGATTATCGACAAAGGATTGAAGACCAACGGCAACACGAAGCAGACGTCGCAAATGCGAAGAAACACCAAGGATTCAATATAGCGGATAGCCTTAACAAGAAGCGCCAAGAACGAGTTGCAAAGTACGAAGCAGAACAGGCGAATAAACCCAAAGTCATAGTCAAACCTATTGTTGAAAAAGTTGAAGACGTCCCGAAGGTCAAAAGGGTATTCCCGCCGAACTTAACAGCAAGGCAACGCTTGGAATTTATGATTGCACAAAGCAGGGCGGCAGACGAACCCCTTATTGAAGAAGTCGTTGTCGAACCCATTGTTGAAGCGGTCGAAGAAGTCGTTGCACCCGTAAAGGCGGCAGAACCGCCAAGGGGTACAAACACCAAGGAAAATGATTCAAAGGGCTTAGACGGCAACGTCGAAGGCGTGGAAGTAGATTATTTTGAAAGCGAAGACGAATCCGAAGACTTCACGACATTCGTTCCAATGGATTCGATTAAGTTCAGCGTCCCGTTGTTTATGACGGGGAAATATGCGGGACTTTCGACTTCGGCGTTCAAGCTATGGCTAATATTGACGACAAGATTGAAACCGAACGGTTGGGTCGCGATTGAAATTGAAGACGTCCCACGCTATGCAAGAAGATTCCGACTTGACCCGAAGACCGTCCCGAAGGCATTAGAAGAATTGAAGCGGTTCACGATTACCACGTCCCAAGGCAAGGACACGCGGACGGTTCATTTATTGAAGGTTGAAGTCGTAAGCGACGACGTTTCTTATTACAAAATTCCATATGCAAGCGGCGCGGGGACGTTTGACGGGAAGGGGAAAGATTACGCTTATCCCCAATTCATCAAATGGAATCGGCAAGCACTTGAAAACCTTCTTATGACAATCAAGGGAAGTCCATTGCGAACCCTTTTCACAATCGGCGTCCACGTTGACGACAAATCGAACGCGTTCCCGTCATGGGAAACAATATCGAAATACCAAGGAATCACCCTCGCAATGGTCGGAACCAACTTGAACGCGTTGAAGAAGGTCGGTCTTCTTAAATGGGAACACGTCCCAAGCAATCGCAACAAATGGAAGCACAATTATTATGAACTTGACCCACGAACGGGAATCAAATTTTGTTAAGATAATAGGGCATGAATATTGTAAGATGGGGCGGCGGAAGACTAGGTTATTGTATGGAAAACTTATAGCGCGGGCGGAAGCGATTCTTCCCGTTGCTAGAATAGTCCCGCGTTTGTTTGTCCCTTTCTTCTTTATTTTGCAAGGCGTTTGATTCACGTCAAAGCAAAAGCGTCGTCCGCAATCTGAACCGTTGCGAATGGCGTTATTTTTTTGTCTTATATTACTTGAACACGCAAAAAGTCCTTGTAAAACGGGTCTTCTGAATAATAAAAGAGTAGGTAAGATATTCGGTCGGGGACTTGACTTTTGAATGGTGCAACAACGTCGCGTTGTGGAAACCTTTCTTCTACTATCATCCTTGACCGTTGCTTTTTATTTGAAGTTGAGTACGTCAAAACGTATTAATAAAGGGGTGAGAGAATGGAAAACACATTTGAAAAGAATATCGTGGAATTCATTAAGTTTGTACAGTTCGAAAGAAGTATCGCGTCGGTAGAACTTGCGAGAATCACGGGTCTTACAATCGACGTTCTATGGAATATTTGTAACTATCGAACCAAGATTAGCGAAGCAATTCGACAGAAAATCTTCGAAGGGTTGGGCGTTACGTTTGACGAGTTCATCGACTTCGTGACAATCAACAATTTGAAAATACAAATTAAGGGGGAATTTTAATTATGTTTAAATCAATCGAAAGACTAAATTCTGAAATGGAATCCTTCGACGGGAAAGTTAAGAAGATGGAAGACGAAGCAACCGCAAAAGAATCACAAGCCACAGACCTACACGCCGAGAAAGTAACCGCAATTCTTGAAGGCACGGGAACCGACATTATTGGAATTGATAAGGCGATTCGTCAGTTAGACGAAGAAGTCGTTTCCCTACGCCAAGCCGCCAAGTTACTCAAAGCGGTCAAGGCGACCCATCTTGAAAAATTCATCCAACCCATTAAAGACGAAGTTGCAATCGAAAAAGCGGATCTTCTCATTCTTGCAAAATCGAAGGAAGCCGCCATTCTGAAAGCACGCCAAGCCTATCTTGATTCGTTGGAAGACTTCGGCACAATAAGGAAACAAATAAAGTTAAATCAAGAATTAGCAAGAGAATCCGATTGTCGAGTTGGGCAATTAATAGGTCAAGACCGTTGGAGAAACATTGAATACACTAAAGAAGTTGCGCCGCTTTATAAATGGACAGATGATTTTAGACCAATAGAAACGGGGTTCGGCGTTCTTGGACTTACTAGAACAGAAGTTGAAAACGCTTATAATGGCGTGAAATAATGGGCGGCACGGGCGTAGTAATGGGGCAATACAAGAATCGAATCTATTGGGCAAATATGGCGGGGTCAACGAATTCCGCCCATCTTCAAACCAATATGATTATCGCATTGCGATTGCAAGGATTCAAAGGCACGTTGAACGATAACTTGCGGGCGTTCTTTATGAAGGAATTCGGAATCGACGACATTAGCGAAGGAACAAAAATCTATTTATAAGGGGTTGGACATTATTTCAGAGTATCGAAGTAAAAAGCAACGACAGATTGACGAAGACGCGAGATTAATCGCCAAGGTCATACGAAAAGCCGCTAAGGTATCCAAGCGTAAGGAACAAGCACAGGAACCAAGCGATCACCGACCAAGACGAATGAAGCGATCGGAAAGAACAGAATATAGGGGGTTGATTTAATTGTCTGATATTGAACAAAGAAACAAGGAAATCACCGATAGAATCGCGGCACGAACGGAAGCATACAGAAACATGATGGATAATTTACGCCAAGGATACGCAAACAACAACAGTTCGGAAGACGAAGAAGTCGAACGTCTTCGATTGCAGGAAGCTACGAAGGCATTAATCACCAAGTCTATTGAAGCGGGAACGGCAAGTATTATGACTTTATTGAATCAAGGTTATGCAGACGCAGACACCAAAAGGGAAGCGAAGGAAGCCGCAAAATTCGCGCGATTTGCGGCAGGGGGCAATTAAGATGGCAATGAAAATCGAACCCGCAGACCTAAGTAATTTTAACGATAATCAGCGCATGGCGATTCAGTTATTGTCGAACCAAGCGGTCAGCAAAATGACCTTCGCCGAAATTGCGAAAGAATGTGAAATCACAACAAAGACTTTATATCGTTATCGGCAAGACCCTTCGTTCAACGATTGCATTGTCGACCAAGCGTTCGAAGCGGCGAAGGGGGAATTGCCCGCAATCCTAGCGTCATTAATTCTCCAAGCGAAGAAGGGGTCAGGGAAGCACATCGAAATTCTATTCAAGTTGTATTCGTTACTTGGCGACACTTCGAAGGTTGAAGTCAATGTAGGCGACGTCCAACACGATTCAGATTCCAAGATTCAAGACGACATTGTTCGCATGAAGAAGGAATTGGAGAAGTATAACACACCGTTGAAAATCGTTAAGTAAGGGGGTAATCAGATTGGAAGATTGTCAGACGGAACTTGAACATGAACGCATCATTCTCGAATTGAAACTTATACTTGCGAAAGGGAAAGCGGACAACGAATTTTATGCGGCGCACCCCGAAAAGACGCGTCCCGTCTTTATTTCGAAAAAGTTACCCATACACGAACAAGCGGAATATGACCGATCGTTACTAGCGCTAAAACTCAGTTTTGCACGCCATGACGAACGAACCGCAAGGTATGCCGCACAGGACAAACAAAAGCCGGAACGGGCGCTTCGTTCACAAGATATAGGAATTCGAATTAAGGGTAAACATGGGGGGCAATTACCATGGCAAAAATGACACGGAAGGAAATGACAGACCAAAAGAAGCGCTTCGACAAGGCAATGAACCCAAGCGCCAAACCTACGGTCAAGCGTGGCACACCGACACCGCTTACCCCAAGACGATCAAAGCACAAGTAAGTGACCAACAATGAAACCCCCGTTGAAGACTTGCAACTTCGCGGGGTTATTTTATGCCCATTATTAATTACACTACGAATCCCTTCGGCAAAGATCAGTCAAAAGACGTCCAACGCATGAATGGTCGGACATATGTTATTGCATTACTCCTTTTTATTGGACATACAGTTAGTGCACATATTCAGAAGGCGTACACATAACGTAAGGGAAGCGTCAATAAGACGCCTAGAATACGTATAAGCGTTGCGACAGTAAGCGCATAGCGATTATAAGGGTTCACCTATTGAAGCGTTAGACGGCGTTAGATTGTACCATTATTGACGATTAATTAACGCTTGAACCATACGAATTAACGCTTGAATCGACCGTGATATATCCCTTGGAAGCCTAGACCGTGACCCACCTTCCCAAACATTCCAAACGAGAACCATTGGCAACAACCGCAAACCCTTGGTATAAGCTGGGTTCAGCGTTATATTGATTATACGACGAAGGACATTGGGACATTCATCGGCGGTAATCAAATCTTAATTGAACACTAGGATTCAAAAAAACAGTATTTAATCGTAGAAATAATCGTTCTATTAACGACCCTTAAGGGAACAAGCGAATCCCGCCGCCGGTATCAACAATAAGCGTGGTATATTAGAACTTAAATTCGTTCCTTAATCAAAGTACCTTTATTGACGCCTTTATACGTTAATGGTACAATTAAGGAAAACGGTTCAGCGAAAGGAAGTCGAATATATTGATTTTTGGATACGCAAGGGTATCGACCCAAGACCAAAACCTATATTTGCAGTTAGACGCATTACATAAGGCGAACGTCGAAGACGAAAACCTTTACACGGATAAATTAAGCGGTAAGACCTTAGACCGTCCACGGTTCAACGACTTAATGAAGGTATTGCGGAAGGGCGACGTTCTTATAGTCTACAAAATGGACAGGATAAGCCGAAGTTTGAAAGACCTTATATCCATCATTGAAGAATTGAAGAAGCGGGGTATCGAATTTATGTCCCTACACGAACAGATTGATACCACTTCAAGCGTCGGAAGATTAACCTTCCATATATTCGGGGCATTGGCGGAATTCGAAAGAAGTTTAATATCAGATAGAACCAAGGAAGGTCTTCAAGCCGCCCGCGCCCGTGGTAGAGTTGGCGGACGTCCCAAGCATGACCCGAATAAGGTTAGACTTGCATTGTCAATGTATAAGGACGGGAAGTATTCAATCGGGGATATATGCGCCGCTTCGGGGTTCGGCAAGACCGCATTGTATAGGTACATCAAGCAGGAGAAGGCGGCGGTCGAATCATAGCGGCGGCAATTATTAGGGGCATATAATCAAATACGGGCGTACTTCGAAAGGGGTACGTCCTTCGCTATGCCCACACATAAGCAGGGTGGCAGAACGCAGGCGCCGCATGATAGGCGCAAGCGACGCCCCCTATACACTCACCCTATCACACGCATAGGTAAGGTAAGGCAAGGACAGCGCCACACGCATGACCACACACCAACGCATACAGCACACACGCACACCAACACCAAGCGGTTGACCTATCTATACACGTTGATGATACACAACGCTTGACCATGCCAACGACCAAGCGATCAACCACACAATACACAACACAATGATGATAGTTAATACGAAGTAATCATTCGGTTCCGATAATTTGTGTATCGAAGAATATGGAAGGTTATGGGTGCTAAGGGGGGTCGGGGTAGGCGATAGGGTCTAGAAGGCGTGAAAACGATCTAAACCCCGTCGCAGGAATCGCCAAGACCGACAACCCGTTGATAGCAAGGATTCAGCGATTGACAAATAAACCTGTCGGACACCCCGAAAAGCACCGACACCCACCTTCAAAAACTGAAATTCCCTATAAAAATTATATATTATTTTTTCAAAATATAGGGGTGAACCGTAACAAAACGCAATAAATTACGACATTATTCATATGTAAGGCGAAAGCGCACTTAACATTACAACGAAGAAGGCGGTTATTATTATGACAAAGACAATTAAAGCAGGAACAGAAGCTAACGAATTAGGCGCAAAGATTTCAAATCTATCTATTATTGTCATATTACGAAGCGAAGTCACAGAGAAACAAGATTTTATTGATAGCGTCGAAGTCGCCAAAATAGCAGGAAAAAAACATTCTAATTTAGTCCGTTCCATTACTAAGTTTGTCGAACGTTTTGATGATGAAGGCACGAATTCATATGATTACTTTATGTTAAAGGAAACACCACGCGGCGGAATGAGTTATCTTATTTCAAAATTAGGTTGCGAATATTTAGGGGTAAGTATGCCATTGAAGGGCGGTTATTACGACCTATTCGATAAGATATTTATTAATCATTTTATGCTTAGAAAAACCGAAATTAAAAAGCAAATTCAAGAATCAGACCGAAAAGACACTATAGAAATCGCGGAAGCAATTGAAGCACGTTATCGAATCGCGGCAGTAGTACAAACCCCGGCGACACCGAAGGCAATCATGAGTATTGAAGAAATTACAGGCGACGGTGCCGAAGCAATCTTTATCAAACTTTTATTTGAAAAATTCCCCCACCTTCCCAAGAACTACGACGAAGCAATGAAAGAATTATTCGAACAGCGCATAAAGTGCAAACAGTTGGAAGATGTACACGCTGAGAACGCTATGATACTTGCCCAACGAAAAGCCTAATAAGTAAACAAACCACACCAAACGAAGGGCGTCGTCCAAGCCACGCGAACCTCGTAGGTTTCAAGGAAGAATCGAAAATGTATTTGATTATTAAGGCGGCGCCATAATCGGCACCGTCTTTTTTATTGCTTCATTTAATAGAGTTATTGACGAACTTCTATTCAAGACCCGTAAACACGGCAACAACGACTTGACGGACGGCGCGGCAACCTTTATAATAATAAATGTTTGAAAAATGTTTTGAAAACGTAACACGAAACTAGTAAATAATAACGAAATATACGTCCGAAAGGAATTGATTATATTGGCAAACGTAGCAACCGCAAACCCGGAATTTTTGAAGGGGATTAGGCACGTCGCCGTATACGTAAGAAAGTCGCGCGTTGGTCAGGACGAAAGCGAATTCGAAGCATTGGAGAAACACCGCAACCAATTAATAAAATTCGTCAATGATAATAAAATGAAATACCAGTTATTCGAAGAAATTGTGTCAGGAAGTTCAACCGAAAGAATCGAATTCAATAAGGTATTGAACATAGTCACATTGGGCGCTGTGGACGCAATTGTCGTTATTAATTGGGATAGACTTGGTAGGAACGAATTGGACGGTATACGACTTCGAAAGGCGTTGCAGGATACCGATACATTAGTCGTTCAGCTTGACCCGTTCGAAATCATTAACCTAAACGACGACGGCGACTTCGACAAATCTTCATTCTTGACCTTCTTCGCAACGTGGGAAGCGCGTCAAATTAAGCGCAGACTTAAAGCCGGGAAAATTCGCGGGGCGTTGATTGGTAAATGGGTTAATCCTTCGATACCTATGGGTTATAACCGAAACAAAACTACGGGATACCTTCAAATTGATGAACGCGGCGCCGCGATATACCTTCGCATGGTCGAAATGTTTTTAAGTGGTATGCACACAAAAGATATATGCCACGCATTAAACCGCGAAGGCGTACCAAGTCCCAAGGGCGGCGAATGGAATGATACAGTTATCAGACGGGCATTAGTTGACGATGTTTACACGGGAACCGCGATCTTCGGCAAGGCAAAATATAAAGGGAACGGCGCCAAAATTGATCAACCGAAAGAGAATCAAATAATTGTCGAACATGCGCACCCGGCGATTATCACGAAGGAAATCCAAAACCAAATAATTGACCTATTTAATATTAAAAAACGCGATCGCGGTCAATCGAAGAACAGCACCCACATTCTTTCCACGTTGCTAAAATGTCCGGTATGCGGTTCGTCGCTTCAATTCACGAAAGCGCCCGCCGGAATTTGGGTAACAAAATGCGCCCACAAGGACGGGTTAGGGGTTAAGTGCATAAACGAAAATAAAGGAATTAGCGTTCAAGTCGTTACTGTGGCGCTTGCCAATATATTGACCCAACGAAGGGCGCAATTATTGACACCAACCGAAGACAACGGCGTCGATAAATTCGCCGGGAAGGTTAAGAAACTTGAAGCGGAAATCACCAAATCAAACAAGGCAATCGAACGAATTCTTGATCTTTACGAAGAAGGCGAAATCGACAAGGCAACCTATACCGACCGCAAGAATAAACGCGCCGCACAGTTGGACGAATCGCGCCGCCAGTTGATCATACTACAAGCGGCAGGAAGCAAGCAGACGACCGCAAAGGAACAGACCCAAGCAATCGACCGCGCATTAGAAGCGATCGCAACCGGGGAACGTTCGAAGGCGGCGAACAACACATTAAAAAATTTGATAGACAAGATAGTCTTCTATCATTCGACTAAAATTGAATTGAAGTTAGACGTACAATATAACTAAGCGGCGGGGCGAAAGCCTTCGCCGTTTTTTTGTAACGTTCGAACTGTGACTTGAATCACAGAACGGCGGCGATTGCTATGGTAGTATTAACCCAACGGCAAAGCGCAAGCGGCGCAACGCCCACATGAAAGGGGAATAAATACTAATGGAAGATAAAACTAAAATAAATAATGGAAACATGTTTTGTTATCAATGCCAAGAGACCGCTAAAGGAACAGGTTGTACTATTAAAGGGGTTTGCGGAAAAACCGAAAATGTTGCCAAATTACAAGACCTACTGATCTACACATTGAAGGGAATCGCAGTGTTCGCGGTTCAAGCACGTGGACTTAGTATCGTGCGTCCAGACGTTGATAAATACATGATGGAAAGCCTCTTTAGCACCATTACCAATGCCAACTTCGATAGAAGCCGTTTCATTGAGCGAATCCAAGAAGGCCTCACCCTGCGTGAAGAACTCAAACAAGCCATCCTTAAGGCAGGCGGCACGATTCAAACGGACTTAAAGGATGCACAAACTTGGACTGCATCCGCAGATGGATTCGAAGCAAAAGCAGCACTCGTAGGAGTTTTAGCGACAGAAAACGAAGATATCCGTTCACTCAGAGAATTGCTCACGTATGGTTTAAAAGGCATCGCGGCATATGCCGAGCATGCCTATACGCTGGAGTACAAAGAAGAAGGAATCTTCGCTTTCATTGAAAAAGCCCTAGCTGCGACACTCGATGATACGCTCGCCGTCGGTGACCTGGTAGCGCTCGTCTTAGAAGCAGGAAAATTTGGAGTTGATGTGATGGCCCTTCTGGATAAGGCCAACACCACATCCTACGGAAACCCAGAACTCACCAAAGTAAACCTTGGCGTTAGAACCAACCCAGCCATTCTCATTAGTGGCCATGACCTCAAGGACCTCGAAGAGTTGCTTATCCAAACACAAGGTTCCGGTGTGGATGTTTATACACATGGGGAAATGCTTCCAGCTCACTACTACCCAGCCTTTAAGAAATATGATAATTTTGTCGGCAACTACGGAAATGCATGGCATAAACAAACTAAAGAATTTGATTCCTTCAACGGACCCATCTTCCTAACCACCAACTGTCTCGTTCCACCGAAGGATTCCTATAAAGATCGCGTCTACACTACTGGAATTGTTGGTTTTGAAGGCGTTAAGCACATCGCCAACCGCGCAGACGGAAAACCTAAAGATTTCTCGGCACTCATCGCCCATGCTAAGAGTTGCCCAGCACCCACGGAAATTGAGACAGGTGAAATCATCGGAGGTTTTGCCCACCATCAAGTCATGGCCTTGGCTGACAAAGTCGTCGATGCCGTCAAAACCGGAGCCATTAAACGCTTCTTCGTCATGGCTGGCTGTGACGGACGCATGAAGAGTCGTGACTATTATGCAGATTTCGCGCAAGCACTCCCCAAAGACACTGTGATCCTGACGGCAGGGTGCGCCAAATACCAGTACAATAAACTAAACCTTGGGGATATCGGCGGCATTCCGAGAGTACTCGATGCAGGACAATGCAATGACTCTTATTCCTTGGCCGTGATCGCCCTGAAACTGAAAGAAGTGTTTGGTCTAGAAGACATCAACGACCTTCCAATCTCTTACAACATCGCTTGGTATGAGCAAAAAGCGGTCATCGTTTTACTGGCTCTACTCCACCTAGGCGTGAAAAATATTCACTTAGGACCGACACTGCCGGGTTTCTTATCCCCTAACGTCGTCAACGTCTTAGTTGAGAATTTTGGAATTGCCGGTATCTCTACCGTTGAAGAGGATATTAAACTGTTCATGGCTTAAATAGTACACTCCAAAGTCCCACTGTTACTGAGAACTCAGTAACAGTGGGACTTTTTTAATAGATATTTTGTCGGTGCTCTGTTCAAATATAGACATAGCTTTCTTTGTTACGACGTTTAGTGTAGTATTATGATTGGTATACTTTAAAGAAATCAAAGAAGACGCAAAACGCTAAGGGACTAAAATCGTAAGGCGAATAAACACAAACGGAGGTCAAAGGTGTCTGTCATTAATGAATTAATTACGCAAATTGAAAAATTACGTTTAGACTTAATTCGAATTAAAGAGGGAAGAGCCTATACTGATCCGGAGGTGGTGAAGGCCAGTCAAAAGTTAGATGAAGTCTTAAATAAATACCAAGATTTTTTGAAAGATAATAAAAGCGATTATGAGCTTGAAATTAATAGCTGTTATCTTGAAATACGTAGCAAACTCCAGAAAAAACCTTCTGAGTAGACAAATTTAAGTAAGAATAACTTTAACGCTAGACAAAGGAAAGTCCTTCATTGTTTTATAACGTGAAGGGCTTTCCTTTGTCAAAAACACGTTAAAGTGACTCTATAAAGGGGTTAAATATTTTGTAAACTAGCTTTATACAATATAATCAATTCATTGAATTGCTCGGGTGGGGCAGAACGCTGAATCAACCTCTGAGCTTTTTGGAAGAGGTGTTTATGCACATCTTCTCGACTTCCTAAGAAACTGATCATTTTTTTAAGCCCCGGATCATTAGTCATCGTGAAATGCTGATTGTACAAGATTCGTGCACGAACTTCTGCCTCAACATCTGCTTGAAGCATTGCAATGGGGTCCAGACTTTGATCCACATAACTTATATTCCAGGGAACACCTTGAGAGTTAACATAACAGAGCGGTGGGCCGCCTAATTTGTTGATAGCCACCGCAATCATTTCCATGTGACCCATTTCTTCGGCAGCGATGAGGCCTAAGAGAGCACGTAGGTAACGGTTCGGCATATTGGAACGATGGTTTAGGTACTGAGACGCCGCTGAATATTCACTGTCTTTTCCACCATAGTGTTCAAGCAATACTTGGCCAAAAACTGGGTCGCGGAGCTGGACTTCGACAGGATAGAATAGTGGTTTGTTATAACTGAACAATGCTAGCCCTCCTCATGACAATAGAATCCCTGAATTATTATATGATTCTTGCAATCATTTGGTTAAGGCTATAACATAGGCGCTTTGTACACAGTCTGTTTGACATGTGGTATACCATATGTCTTGCCTTAAGGCTATGGAAAGAACTATAATGCTTTTACAGGTAGACGCTATAACGAGTTAGGGGGGATTAGAAAAGTGGCACATCATTTTTCACCCATTAAGTTTGATGACAAGGGTCATAGCCGAGATTCGGTGTTTTCTATTCTGAGAAAAGCAATTCTAGACAAGAAATTAGAGTCGGGGCAGAGACTTGTGGAACGTAATATCGCAGAACAAATGGGGATTAGTAGGACGCCTGTCCGTGAAGCGATTCATAAGCTCGTTTTGGAAAGGCTGGTAACACATATCCCACGTAAAGGGGTCGTGGTTTCAGGATTCACTAAGGCCGATATTGTGGAGATTCTGATCATCAGAACCTCTTTAGAAGCGCTTATTTGTAGCATTTCTGCTCTAAAAATCACACCTAGAGAATTAGAACGTCTGGAATCGCTATCTCAACAGATTTCAGAACAACAGGGGCAAGGAACCCTTAAAAAGTCTAACCAATTGAACGATCGGTTTCATGAGACCATATATAAAGCAGCAGAGAGCCCACGTTTATACAATTTTCTCAACACCTTACACGAGTACATTTCTAAGTTTACTCAAGTGGCTTACTCTAAACCTGGTCGACTTGAAGAGGTACGGGTGGAACATCAGGCCATCATTGAGGCGCTACGTTGCAACGACAGCGTGGGCGCTGAGACCGCCGCGAAAAGACATGCGGAAAATTCGTGTAAAGCATTTCTGGAGATAGCATATGATTCATAGAGGCGGAATTTGGTATACAAAAATTATTAATATGGTATACCAAATGTATTGAACTGTAGAGTTCTAGGTTATATACTTGCACTAAGGAAATGAATCATGCCTAGTATGGGTTGATCACTATTAAGGAAGGAGATGAAGCCATAATGCTTACAGAACTCTGGAATTTGCTCATTGCTTTTGGTAGGGCCAGTAACCTCGGTTTCGGCGGCGGGCCCGCAGTCATTCCTCTCATCAAAATTGAAGTCGTGGAGAATTTCCACTGGTTGTCGAACGCTGAATTCGCCGATGCGCTGGCCGTTGGTAATGCTCTGCCAGGCCCAATCGCTACAAAATTAGCAGGTTATGTAGGTTTTCGAGAAGCCGGCTGGTTAGGCGTCTTAGTAGCAAATATTGGGGTCATATTACCAACTGTTCTTGCCGTTATTTTATTATCAGGTTTTTTAATGAAGTACTCGAATTCTCCAGTCTTAAAAGGCATGCTAAGGGGAGTGCGACCGGTCGTCGTCATCTTAATTGCTAAGACCGCTGCTGACATGGGGTTGGGGTCTTTCCCCAATCTGACGACTTGGGGGATTGCTTTGGCAACGGTCGTATCGATCTACTGGCTGAAGTTACATCCCGCTCTAATAGTAATAATATCTATGGCCTTCGGCTTGTTGGTGTTTAGATAATTTCTTAACTTCTCCCAACAAATTGTTATTAAAAGGGGTGATCTTCGTGCTTTCAAAATTATGGAACTTATTTATAGGCTTTACACGCGCTTCAAACCTGGGATTTGGTGGAGGACCAGCGCTCATCCCACTCATTAAAGCGGAAGCGGTGGAGAAATATCAGTGGCTGGATAATCAAGAGTTTACAGATTCTTTAGCAATCTGCAACGCCTTACCTGGACCCATTGCCACGAAAATGGCTGCATACATAGGTTATAAAATAGCGGGGTGGTTGGGTGCTTTCGTAGCCATCATAGGGACCGTCGTTCCTACTGTGGTCGTTGTTGTATTATTAGGTAGTCTCATTATGAAGTACTCTAACTCTCCAGAACTCAAAGCCATGCTTCAGGCAGTTCGTCCTGTAGTGGTGGTGCTTGTGGGGGTGACGGCGTATGACATGGGTAAGAAATCCTTTCCTACCAGCAGTTCATGGGGAATCGCAGTGGTCACCGTGGTCTTGCTCTACCTGACCAATATTCATCCGGCCTTTATTATTGTGGGCTCCATGCTGTTGGGTTATTTTTTGTATGGCCGCAAGAAGAAAGACGTGAAATAATTCGTCATCCATTGCGAATTGATGTGCGTAAGACGGGAGGAAGGGTAACTATGTACGATTGCGTATTTTGTACACTTCTAGGGACGAAAATTATTGTAGAGGATGAACTAGTGCGAGCCTTTTATGACAAGTACCCCGTAAGTTCGGGACATGTCCTTATTGTCCCTAAACGGCACGCAGCTAGCCTTTTTGAGGCGACCCAGGCCGAGCTGGAAAGTGTCGGGAAACTTCTTATAAAAGTTAAAGAGCATCTAGAAGAGCGGTTTCACCCGGCCGGATACAACATAGGTGTCAATGTGGGAGAAGTTGCCGGGCAGACGATTTCCCACTGGCATGTTCATGTCATTCCCCGCTATCAAGGTGATGCAGGCTTAGTGCGCTGGCATGCCTAAATCGGCACGGGTGCCTGGTGCTTGAGAAAAGGTCTCTTTCATGGTATAGTGACTTGCTAGAAATTAGTCAATACTAGCATGAATGAACGGATTCAAGTGTATATTACAAGGTGTTGGTTTAGTAAAACCAGTGCCTTTTTGTTTGTGAAAGGGGTGAAACCTGCCGCGCGCTTGATTAGCTGCCTACTAATTTTAAGAAACGAGATGATATGTTGAACGATTTTATCAGTGCCCTGATTTTAGGAATTGTCGAAGGGATTACCGAATTTCTCCCCATTTCTTCTACTGGACACCTTATTATTGTGAACCAATTTGTTGGGTTCAATGAACAATTCGCGAATATGTTTAATGTAGTGATACAACTTGGGGCGATTCTTTCAGTGGTGGTTTACTTTCGGAAACGACTGATTCCATCGGGACATAACTCTAGCTCCGCCAATCATCGAATCTATGATCTGTGGAAGAAGACGATTGTTGCAGTCACACCTGCTCTGGTCATCGGATTTCTCTTAGCAGATTACATAGAAGAACGTTTGTTTAACACGACGGTTGTTGCCCTTGCACTCATCGTGGGTGGGATCATTCTCCTATACATTGAAAACAGAAAACCATTAAATCGAATGACCTCAGTCGACAACCTCACTTATAAAACGGCAGTCTTAATCGGCTTTATTCAGTGTTTGGCAATGATTCCTGGTACGTCGCGCTCAGCAGCCACCATCATAGGGGCAATGCTTTTAGGAGCCTCCAGAGTTGTAGCCGCTGAATTTTCTTTCTTCTTGGCAATTCCTACTATGGCCGCTGCTTCTGGTTACACGTTATTAAAGACCGGCCTGTTATTATCCTCACATGAGCTCCTTGTTGTAGCATGTGGCTTCGTTGTCTCCTTCGTTGTGGCTTGGTTAGTCATTGCTGGGTTAATGAATTACATCAGCAAAAGGGATTTCAAACCGTTTGCCTATTACAGAATTGTGCTCGGAATTATTGTCCTAGCGTATTTTATGATTTAGGAAATTGTAATATAATAGGTTGTTTATTAATTGCTTAATAATGGAAGGTATATCTTGTAAGTATTTATTGTATTTTCGCGATATTTCTATTATAATACAGCTCATACAGTAACGAGCAATGAAGCTTTCTGGAGACGTAATATCTCGAGGAAGCTTTTCTTATTCGTACATATCTGAACTTTCAGACAGAACGGAGTTGTAGACTACTTGAACCCGAAATTTAAAGGGATCCTGAAACAAATCATAATATTGCTCGCTGCTCTGGCGGGAGCATTGCTGGTAGGTGCCTTATTCCTACTTTTAGCAAAGTCGGATCCCATTAAAGCGTATGGCGTCATGTTTTCAGGTCCTGTGCAGGACAAATATGGGATCACTGAGACCCTGGTTCGTTCAGTCCCCCTACTCTTAGTAGGTTTGGGTATCGTGATCTCCTTCCGCAGCGGGATCATTAACATTGGTGGAGAAGGTCAAATTTTAGCGGGCGCTATTGGGGCAGCTGGCGTAGCCAACGCCTTCCCTGATTTGCCGGCGGTTATCCTGCTCCCCATGGTATTCGTCACCGGCGGTCTCTGTGGTGCAATCTGGGGAGGAATTGCTGGATGGCTGAAGGCACGCCTCTCCGTCAATGAAATTCTCAGTACTGTCATGCTAAACCAAATTGCCATACAACTATATCTGTTTCTGATACGTGGACCGTTGATTGATCCAAAAGAAGTATCTTACGGCACAGGCGTACCACAAACAGCCTTAATCCCCGAACAGATCTGGCTCAGCAAACTGATCCCAGGCACCAGGCTGCACAGTGGGTTAATATTTGCCCTTGTGTTGGCTGTCTTGGTGTATATTTTCCTATGGAAAACAAGTATCGGTTATCGTATGCGGGCAGTGGGGGCAGGACCTGAAGCCGCCCAATATGCCGGTATTAACGTGCAATGGTATTTGGTACTGGCCATGGCTCTTGCTGGAGGAATGGCTGGGCTGGCGGGTGTCGTTGAGGTCACGGGGGTTCATCACCGAGCTTTAGAAGGTATCTCTGCAGGGTATGGATTCAGTGGCATCGTAGCGGCCCTTTTCGGTCGCCTGCATCCGTTGGGTACCATACCAGCAGCCATCCTGTTCGGAGCCTTGCTTTTGGGAGCGGATATGATGCAAAGAGCTGTGAATATACCGGCAGCCATGATCATGGTCATCCAGGGCCTAGTCGTTCTATTTGTGGTATCAAGTGACTACTTCCAAACTAACTCAGGTTCTCTAGCCCGCTTAAAGGCTAGGATCTTTAGAGAAAAAGGGGACAAGGAAGGTGGCGAGTCATAATGGACGGTGTCATGAATTACGATATTATTATTATCATACTGGCCACTGGAATCCGACTGGCCACGCCTTACCTTCTCGCTGCCTTGGGGGAAATGTTTGTTCAACGCTCGGGTGTTTATAACCTAGGCGTGGAAGGTATCATGATGATGGGCGCTTTCGCGGGATTCTATGCAACGCTTCAACTGGGAAGCCCTCTGCTTGGTATCGCAGCAAGTTTAGTCGTAGGGGCACTGATGGGCTTGTTAATGGCTTTGATTAGCGTGACTTTTAAGGCTGAACAGGGAATTAGTGGGATAGGCCTTTACATGTTTGGTTGGGGTCTGTCAGGGCTGCTTTTTCGACTGTACGTGGGAGGAATTACTTCCATCGAAGGCTTGAAGGCCATAAAGATCCCCCTGTTGAGTAATATTCCTTTCTTAGGACCCGTACTGTTTAATCATAACGTGTTAGTGTATACAGCCTTTCTGCTCGTCCCTTTGACAGGCTTTATACTCTACAAAACGAGTTGGGGGCTAAATGTGCGGGCCGTGGGCAATAAACCTGAGGCGGCGGACACTCTAGGGGTCAGTGTCGTGCTGGTCAGGTACCAGTGTTTAATCGTAGGCGGTATGCTAGCGGCACTGGCCGGAGCTTTCTTAACCATTGGTCAGGCTAATATGTATGCGGACAATATCACAGCAGGCAGGGGCTTTATCGCCATTGCCCTGGTTTACTTCGGCCGCTGGACGCCCTGGGGCATTGTACTAGGCTCTCTTCTATTTAGTCTGGCGGATTCCTTTCAGAGCATGGTCCAAGTGTTGGGAATTAACTTTCCTTACGAATTGGCCGTTATTTTGCCTTACATCGTCACCATTGTCGCGTTGTCGGTTTCCTATGGACGCGTATGGGCCCCAGCAGCACTGGGTAAGCCCTTTCAACGCGGAACCAGAGGCTGATTATAAAAAACCGTTATATTTTCCAGTCGTAAATTTGAGGAGGAAAAAAACATGAAGAAAAAAGTACTAGCTGTACTAATGGCAGCACTGATTCTCCTAGCCGTAAGCGGCTGTGGCAGCAAGACTGAGACTCCCGCTGCAGAAACCCCGAAAGCTGAAAAGCTCAAAATTGCACTGGTGCTTCCTGCAACGGTTGATGATTTGGCTTGGGGCCAGTCTATGGTGGAAGGCTTGAAAGCAGTTCAAAAAACTATGGGTGAAGACAAAGTGGAAGTTTCTATCAGCGAAAAGCTGGGTAATGCTGTGGAAGCAGGGTCAGCCATACGTCAGTATGCAACCCAGGGGTATGATATTATCTTAGCCCATGGTTCCCAGTACCAAAGCGTCTTAACCGAAATCACCAAGGACTTCCCTGAAACGACCTTTGCCTATGGTACAGGTTTTGAGACTCAAGCCAATGTTTTCGCTTATGATCCACAAGCTCAAGAAGGTGGCTACCTGTTAGGTATGCTCGCTGCTATGACCAGCAAATCGGGAATTGTAGGGATTGTTGGACCCGTAGAATCCGGTGACGCGGTCAAGTATAATTATGGCGTCGAGCAAGGCGTACTTAAGGGTAACGCTGATGTTAAAACGCGTACCGCCTATACTGGCTCTTTCAATGATATCGTAGGTGCCGGGAATATGGCTAAAACCCAAATGGCTGCTGGAGCTGACATCCTCACAGGTTCCTCTCAGCAGGCAGTAGGAGCCCTGAGAGCAGTTGCCGAAACTGAGGGTAAATACTGGCTTTCCACGGATATGGATCAAAGCGCAATAGCGCCTGAACACGTTTTGGCAGCCCAAGTGTATAATTGGGAAAAGATTGTCACTAAAATTATTGAATTAAGGAAAAAAGGAACGCTCGGCGGACAAGTCTTAACCTTAGGTTTCGCTGACGGAACGATTGACTTAGTATACAATGAAAAATTGGCTGACAAGATCCCTGCAGAGGCTAAAACTGCGGTAGAACAGGCTAAGCAGGACATCATTAGTGGAAAATTAAAGGTTGAATTACCCAAGAAATAACCAAAGAAATAACGGGTGAGTACAAATGGTTGAAAAGATTGAACACCTAGAAATGTGTGGAATCACGAAACGTTTCCCCGGTGTCATAAGTAACAACAAGGTCAATATCCACATAAAAGCCGGTGAGGTCCTGGCCATTTTAGGTGAAAACGGAGCTGGTAAAACCACTCTGATGAACGTCCTTTACGGCCTTTATCAGCCTGAGGCAGGTAGGATCGTGCTCAATGGTAAACCAATCAGTATCAATTCTCCCAGTGAGGCAATTGCACTCGGGATAGGAATGGTGCACCAGCATTTTATGCTGGTGCCCACCCTTACCGTCTGCGAAAATGTCATTTTAGGGTTATCTAAGTCTTTCTTAGTGGATCTTAAAACGGCTGCCCAACGGATCAGACAAATTACAGACACCTATGGTTTAGCCATCAATCCTTATGCCTTTGTCTGGCAATTGAGTGTTGGGGAACAGCAGCGTGTGGAGATCATTAAAGCACTTTATCGTGGTGCCAATCTCTTGATTCTTGATGAACCGACAGCGGTACTCACCCCCCAAGAATCTAAGGAGTTAATCCAGTTGCTCAGAAACATGGCGGCTCAGGGTAACTCAATCATTCTAATCAGCCATAAATTGCATGAAGTTATGGCGCTCAGTGATAGGGTGACGGTACTTCGGGATGGTGAAGTATGCGCCGACGTTTTGACCCGAGAAAGTTCGCAGGAAGCCCTTGCCCAGCTGATGGTGGGGCGGAAAATGGCTCCCTGTAAACGAGAAGGGAAGTTCTCGCCGGGTAAGACGGTGTTAGAGCTTCAGAATGTTTTCGCGCATGGGGATAAAGGGACAGAGGCTTTGGCGGATGTGTGTCTCAACCTTAAAGAAGGTGAGATTTTAGGAATTGCTGGAGTTTCGGGGAACGGGCAAAAGGAGCTTGCCGAAGTGATTGCTGGGTTGAGAAAAGTAAATTCGGGAAACATTACTTTAAACGGTAAAGTAAGCACCAAGATGTCACCGGCTCGTATCATTCAGCAGGGACTGGGTTATATCCCCGAAGACAGACTTCACGTAGGAAGCATTCCTTCCTTTAGTATCTGGGAAAACCTTATTCTCAAGGATCATCATCATTCACCTTATGCGAAGCATACGCTGCTGCAAAACCGGGTAATTATGGACCACAGCGCATCTTTAGTAGAAAAGTACGGGGTAAAAACGCCTAACTTGCAAACTGCGACAGGCAGGCTGTCGGGTGGCAATATCCAGCGGGTCATTCTGGCTAGGGAAATAACCCGTAACCCTGTGGCTTTGGTGGCAGCCTATCCCACTCGAGGACTGGACATCGGCGCAACAGAGTACTTGCATAGCAAACTCCTAGAAGCCCGTAAGAACGGGATTGGCGTCTTGTTAATTTCTGAGGATCTCGAAGAACTGTTGAGTATTTGTGATAACATCGCGGTGCTTTACGAAGGAAAAGTTATGAAAGTCATGCCCGTTGAGGAAACAGATGAACGTATTCTGGGGCTCTTAATGGCAGGTATCGCAGAGGAACCTGCCTAAGGAAAACAGAAATTATTTTCAGGTGGAGTTTTACCCCTATCTGAAGTATAGTTGAGCTATCTCGGTGCTAACCTTCACTTATCTTCCAAGCCTTGTGGTGGGAGATAAGTGAAGGCTAGGCATAGGAGTAATAAGGGATGAAAGCAGGAGGAGAACGTTATGAAGTTCAAACGGAGAGGGTCCATTCTTATTACCTTGTTGGTATCATTATTGTTAGTGATCTCTGGATGTGGGACTAAGGCGCCTGAAGCCGCCAAGGACAAATTCAAGGTCGCCTTTGTTTACGTAGGACCAGTGGGTGACGCGGGCTGGACCACTGCCCATGACGCTGGGAAAAAGTATATGCTTGAAAAGCTACCGAACGTGGAAGCGACGATCATGGAGTCAGTTCCTGAGGGCGCAGATTCCGAGCGCGTTATTACCCAACTGGCTGAAAAAGGCAACAAAGTGATCTTTACGACCAGCTTCGGTTATATGGATCCAACCATCAATGTCGCAAAAAAATACCCTGACGTTACGTTTATGCACAACTCGGGTTATACAACCGCCGAAAATGTAGGCACGTATTTCGGGCGCATGTACCAAGCCCGTTATCTATCGGGAATTGTGGCAGGCGAAACAACGAAAACTAACACCATCGGCTATGTCGCCGCTATGCCAATCCCTGAAGTGATTAGAGGCATCAATGCCTTTACTCAAGGAGTACGCTCTGTTAATCCAAGCGCCAAAGTAAAAGTTATCTGGACCAATACTTGGTATGATCCTGGTCAGGAAAAAGATGCCGCTAAGAGCCTGTTGACAGCAGGCGCTGACGTCATTGCCCAGCACCAAGATACCCCTGGACCTATGCAGGCTGCGGAAGAAGCCGGCAAATTCGGGATCGGTTACAACACGGATATGTCTAAGATGGCACCCAAGGCTGTACTGACCTCCGCAGTTTGGAACTGGGGACCCTTCTATGTTAAGACCGTCGAATCAGTGATCAACAAAACTTGGAAAAATGATCAATACTGGGGCCCTATCAGCGACGGAATCGTTGATCTCGCACCTTACGGTCCTATGGTAACAGACGACACCAAGAAGGTAGTCGATGAGGCCAAAGCCAAATTAGTCAGCAAATCATGGGATGTCTTCACCGGGCCGATTAAAGACCAAACAGGTGCTATTAAAGTTCCTGCAGGTCAAGTCATGGCGGATAGTGATATGCTCTCCTTTGACTGGTTTGTAGAAGGCGTAGAAGGCAAAATTCCTGAGAAATAATAGCGTGAACTTACTTTCTATAGACTTAAGACTCCATCTGCGGTAACAATTCTTTATCTTATGTGACTTGTAGAGATTACGCTTGAGGGTGTTGACGCGTCTTCAAACCGTAATCTCCATTTTTTTGGTTTCTTTATTTCCTCGATCTATTTCGCCAGACATTGTTTATGAATTGAGGGGAGCAGACATGAAACAAGTAATCATCCAATTACAAGGAATCGTCAAGAAATTTCCGGGTGTAGTGGCAAATGATCATGTAGACTTAAATATTTATGCGGGAGAAATTCATGCTATCCTAGGGGAAAATGGGTCCGGTAAGAGTACCCTCATGTCGGTGCTGGCAGGCCTCTACAGGCCAGATGAAGGTAAGATTCTGGTGAACGGCGGAGAACGAAAATTTCGTTCTCCGAGGGATGCTATAGACTGTGGTATCGGTATGATCCACCAACATTTTAAACTTGTTGAGCCTTTCACGGTCGCTGAAAATATTACTTTAGGTGAGAAACATAAAATGTTTAGTTTCTCAGGAAAAAAGTTAAAAGCGACGATCAATGCGTTGGATAAAAAATATGGTCTAGAGATCAATCTGAACGCTAAAGTTTGGCAGCTTTCGGTGGGAGAAAAGCAGCGAGTAGAGATTGTGCGGATGCTGTATCGTGGGTCCCAGGTCTTGATCCTGGATGAACCGACTGCGGTGCTTACCCCCCAAGAAGCGGGTGAACTCTTTAAAAATTTACGGGCAATGGCCCTCGCAGGTTGTGCTGTGGTACTTATAACCCATAAATTAAATGAGGTCGAGGCAGTGGCCGATCGAGTGACGGTGTTGCGGCAAGGAAAGCTCGTTGGGGTCTTGGAGCGGGGCCAGATTATAGCCAAAGAAATGGTCCGCTTGATGGTGGGTAGGTCAGTGGTTATGCAGTATGACCGCGATACTTCTCCCCTGGGTGAGATTGTGCTGGAACTCGATCAGGTGAACTGTTTCAATGATATGGGTCTTCCCGCCTTGCAGGACCTGTCCTTAACAGTACGGGCAGGAGAAATTCTCGGGCTAGCTGGTGTATCAGGGAATGGCCAACGTGAAATGGCTGAAGTCATCGCTGGTTTGCGCCGAGTTGAAAGTGGGAAAATCCTCTTAAACGACCGAAACATAAGCAATCTCTCCCCCTGCAAAATCATTGACCTAGGGGTTGCTTATGTTCCGGAGGATCGACTGGGAATGGGTCTGGTACCAGAGCTCAATGCCATGGAAAACCTTATTTTGAAAAACTATCGTCAACCTGAGTTCTCAGGACGCTGGCTCTTGAAATCCCAAGCGGTTGAGCAAAATGCTGAAACGCTCATTAAACAGTACCAAGTCAATGTGACCAATCTCACGCAACCGGTCAAGGTGCTCTCCGGAGGTAATCTGCAAAAGCTGTTGTTGGCGCGGGAAATTTCCAGTTCACCCACACTAATGGTCGTGATTTACCCAGCGCGGGGACTAGATATAGGGGCCACCGAAGCCGTGCATAAGTTGCTGCTGAAATTGAAAACCCTAAAAACAGCGATCCTGCTGATATCGGAGGACCTTGATGAAATATACAGATTAGCTGATCGGGTTGGGGTAGTGTATAACGGTCAACTAACCGGCGACTTTCCCGTTGAACAAGCTGACTTGGAAGAAGTGGGCCTATTAATGACAGGCTCCCGCTCAGCCAGAGAAAGGATGAACGACGATGGAACGGCTCAGATTTAAACTAGAAAAACGCTTAACCCCTTCTCCGGTGATGGTTTTTATCATCCCCCTAGTTTCCGTGCTGCTGGCCCTGATACTGGGAGCAATCTTCCTATACTTTACCGGACAAAAACCACTGGCTGTCTATAGCCTTATGTTTACGGATAGTTTGGGCTCTAAATATGGCTTCACGGAAACCATTGTCAAAGCCATTCCGTTGGCGTTAACCTCTTTGGGTGTTGCTTTGGCGTTTAAGATGAAGTTATGGAACATTGGCGCAGAAGGTCAGCTATACATGGGAGCTATGGGCGCAAGCTGGCTGCCCTTAACGTATCCCGCCTTGCCCATCTACCTCATGCTACCGGGAATGGTCATGCTTGGTATGCTTGGAGGGGGACTGTGGGCGCTTCTGACAGCGATCCCAAGGGCGATTTGGAAGGTTAACGAAATCATTACGACGCTGATGCTTAATTACGTGGCGATACTTTGGGTAGACTATCTGGTCTTTGGACCATGGAGGGATCCCAAGGGCTCTAACTTTCCCATCACCGCGCCCTTTCCAGAGGCAGCAAGGTTACCGGAACTGTTCAATTCCCGTATTCATGCCGGCCTGTTTTTTGCCATAGCGCTGGCAGTTGTTCTAGCCATAGTTTTTAAGTATTCCCGCTGGGGGTACAGTATTAACGTCATAGGCTCAAGTGAGCGAGCAGCGAGTTATGCTGGTATGAACATTAAACGAAATATATTGTGGGTGATGTTTCTCAGCGGAGCCATCGCAGGACTGGCTGGTATGGCCGAAGTCAGTGGGATCATTGGGAAACTACAACATGGAATAAGCCCAGGCTACGGGTACACGGCCATTATTGTGGCCTGGCTCAGTAAACTCAACCCTCTAGCGATCCTCATCGTTTCAGTACTGTTCGGAGCGCTACAAGTGGGAGGCTACGCGGTGCAAGTAGAGGGCGTGCCTGCAGCGGTAGCAACCATGCTACAGGGAACCATTCTATTCTTTGTCCTCGGTGGAGAAGTCCTTACGAACTACCGGGTCAAAATCGTAAGTCGGAAAGGGGAGGAATCGAGAAAGTGAGCATTCAAGAATTCTTGATACCATTATTGGCGGCAGCCATCATTGCTGGCACACCGATCCTTTTCGCTGCCCTTGGAGAGCTAATCACAGAGCGTGCCGGAATTATCAATCTGGGCGTTGAAGGAATTATGTTGATGGGCGCGGTGTCTGGATTATGGCGGCGGTATCCACTGGAAACCCTTGGATTGGCATTCTGGCAGCGATGTTGGCAGGTGGAGCATTGGCGTTGGTTCATGCTTTTTTAACGATTACGTTAAGGGCTAACCAAGTCGTCACTGGTCTGGCATTAACCATCTTTGGTACAGGGTTTAGTGGCTATTTAGGTAAGGCTTATATCGGGATACCCGTGCCGAAGCCCTTTGTAGCGACTCCCTTGGGACCGTTGGCAGATATACCGTTTATCGGCCCAGTATTTTTTCAACATGACCCTTTAGTGTATATCAGTTATTGCTTGGTCATCGCGATAGCATATTT
>Ga0209386_1000119_pt1 | contig 40990 bp, 39 predicted proteins | sample NGEPertwo_FD_184510 | JGI IMG/M metagenome (GOLD analysis project Ga0209386, IMG submission 184510) | Arctic peat soil microbial communities from the Barrow Environmental Observatory site, Barrow, Alaska, USA - NGEE Permafrost154B-two... | ecosystem: Environmental > Terrestrial > Soil > Wetlands...
CAATTCTTGAACAAATTGTACAACAGGGAAGAAAGCTTCTTATCATTGCTGAAGACGTTGAAGGCGAAGCCCTTGCAACAATAGTTGTGAATAAGCTGAGAGGCACTTTCGACTGTGTGGCTGTTAAAGCTCCTGGCTTTGGTGACAGAAGAAAAGCGATGATGGAAGATATTGCAGCATTAACAGGCGGTACTGTCATCTCAGAGGAATTAGGATATGACTTAAAGGAAACAACGTTGGATTTGCTGGGAACGGCTGCTTCTGTTAAGATTAATAAAGAAACTACCGTGATCGTTGATGGAGCGGGAGAGCAAAGTGAAATTCAAGGTAGAATTTCTCAAATAAAAGCCCAAATTGAAGAAACTCACTCTGATTTTGACAGAGAAAAGCTTCAGGAAAGACTTGCTAAACTGGCAGGAGGCGTTGCAGTCATTAAAGTTGGTGCAGCTACTGAAACCGAGCTGAAGGAGAGAAAACTTAGAATAGAAGACGCTTTAAACGCAACAAAAGCTGCCGTTGAAGAAGGAATCGTGTCAGGTGGTGGAGTAGCCCTTGCCAATGCGATTGAAGAAGTATTAAAGTATGCAAATTCACTTACGGGGGACGAAAAAACCGGAGCGGCAATAATTATTAGAGCATTGGAAGAACCAGTCAGACAGATTGCTGAGAACGCTGGGTTTGAAGGTTCAGTTGTAATAGATAAGATAAAAACAAGTGCAAGAGGTGTAGGCTTTAATGCATTAACGGAAGAATATGTAGATATGATTAAAGCGGGTATTGTTGACCCTGCCAAGGTTACCAGGTCAGCGCTTCAAAACGCTGCATCAGCATCAGCCATGCTTCTGACAACGGAAGCTGGAGTTGTAGAAGTGAAATCTGCTGAAGCGGCTATGCCTCCAATGGGTGGTATGGGCGGTATGGGCGGAATGATGTAATCCGTTCAGACAGAAAAGTAAAGAAAAAGGCTTGAAAACGTGGGTTTTCATAGTATTTGGGTCGGCAGGAATGTCGGCCTTTTTCTTATGCATTAAATTGACAAATAAATGAATAAAAGAGTAGAATAATCAAAAAATGTATGATACGATGACAAAATATATGCCGTACTCAATATACAAAAATAAAGGATGGTAAAAAGATGACTTTAATTGGAAGAGAGAAGTGTATTCTGGATTTTGTAAAAGGAAAGCAAGAAATAAAAGACCAAGAAAAGCTGGACTGTAAAATACAGGCAGCCGAATTGCTCAAAACGTGCAATTTTGGAGAGGATTACCTTTCAGTGGCTCTATGTCATGATTTGATGGGAAAAAAGGATGTGAGTGAAGAGGTATTATTGGAATTGGTCGGTACAGAGGCATTTAAAGCGATTAAAATAATAGATGCCAGACAGGATCCAAACCTGGGAACAAAACAATATCTTGAAATGGTGAAGGGAAATGAAATTGCAAATGCCGCCATGACGGCAACCTTGGCATGCACGCTGAACATGGCAGTAAATGCAACAAATGATGTTCGTGATCTGTTGATCTTCAAGTCCGAAAAATATTATTTGAAATTTGTGGAAGGGACGCCTGGGTATTTGTTTGTAAAAGAGGGATATGATGCGTTGAAGGCCTCTAACCAGATAAACCAGCCTGACCTGATAAACCAGGTTGACCAGATAAATCAACCAATCCAGCTAGAAACAGTTTAGAAATAATTTTTGTAAAATGCTTAATTAATTGTTTCTGACGGCAGAAAAGGTACCAAATCTGATTTATTTCAGTTTGATACCTTTTATTTATTGTTTGAAACCAGGGAAACCTATCAATCCTGTTTCTGTTTATTCTTTACTTCTCAGTAAAAGTTTTAACAAGGGCATAAATAAGTTCTTGTTCCTTTTTAGTCAGCTTATCCAACATGGGCAGTATTTTTTCCCCGTAGTCAGATGCGATTTCATCAGGCGTCCTTACAAAGTCAAGCAAGTCCTGAAAAGTGTAATCTAAAACGTTTAGTATCTTTGACAGTGTAAGCAACGTTGGATTTTTTTCACCGCGTTCGATGGCACTCAGATGCGCCGCATTTAAATTGGCCTTGGTTGCCAATTCATCTATACTGTAACCTCGATAGAGTCTATATTCTCTAATTCTTTTACCGATTAAAAGTTGTATGTTCTCCATATTGCTACTATCACCTCCCTAAAATTATTATACAGTTTAATATTATAATAAAAAATCTTATAGTGCAAGTTATTTGAATAAAATTTCGTAAATAAGAATATTATTTCAAACAATTTTTTCGGGAAAATTTTTTTCATAAAAACAGGATTAATAATTGACCTGAGGCATTTAGCAATATAAAATAAGATTAAAATAAATGATTCGTTAAAAAACCAAATACAAAGAGGAATTTTTTGGAGTCAACCATTAGATTTTGACTTGGCAGTGGGAATTAGAAAAGGAGTAAATGATGAAAAAGCTGAATTGTTTTATGGCAAACCTCTTAATTACAGCAATGGTTATAACCATGATGCCCGTTTTTTCTTTTGGGGCAGTCGCAAATGTTTCTGATTTTCGGGACATGCCGAATGACTGGTCGACAGAGGCATTGCAAAAGGCAGTATCAAATGGACTGATTTCAGGCTTTGATGAATACGGACTGAAATATATAAAGCCGAATGATAATTTAACACGAGCCCAGATGGCAACAATAGTCAACAGGGCTTTTGGAGCAGATAAACTGGCTGCCCTTTCCGGGGTAGTCGATGTACCGGCCAGTGAATGGTTTGCACAGGAGATGGCAAAAGCTGTTAAAATGGGAACATTTAAGATTGATACCTACATGAGACCAAACGACCCAATTACAAGACAGGAGGCCTTTACTGTCCTTGCAAGAGCCTTAAAGCTTACGGATGAGGATAATGGCTATTCTTTAAACAATTTTAGTGACAGCAGCAAGGTAGCAGACTTTGCAAGGGATTCGGTTTGTGCAATGATTGATGGGAAGTATGTTGCAGGCAGCAACGGATATTTATATCCAGCTTCTAACATGTCCAGAGCTGAGTTCGCAAAAGTAATGGATAATTTAATTAAAGACTACTGCAATAATACAGGAGAAGTATATAGTGTCTCCAGCCTTACCGGGAATTTAATGATCAACGCACCTGGCGTTACGATAAAGAATACAATTATTAAAGGAGACTTGATTATAGGAGATGGCGTCGGTACAGGTAATGTTACACTTGATAATGTGGATGTAACTGGAAGAACCATCATTCGAGGCGGAGGACTGAATACCGTCAGGATAAAGTCGAATTGTGATATTCCAAGCATTACAATCGCTAAAGTAGATGGAAATGTACGTGTGCTTGTTGACAACGGGGGCATCGTTGATCTTGTTAATATAGACGATGGAAATGATGACGTCATACTTGAAGGAGATTTTGGCACTGTCAATGTGAACCAGGGCCTGCCGGTTTATTTCGTTGGAGCAGAAGTTGATCTTGTTCAGGTTACTGTGACCGCTACGATTAACGTAGACAAAGATTCAGTCATTGACAGGATGAACGTGGTAAAGACAGCGACGGGAACAAAAGCGGTGAACTATGGGATTATCACAAAATTAGTCAGTGATATTAAAGTCACTGTGAGCGGTACCGGTACAGTTACAGAAAACCTTGCAACCGGAGGGAATGTTGCATTGATTAGTATTGGGTCAATTTCAGGAACCCCAAAAGTCGGCGTAGCATTAAAGGTCGGAACAATTAAACCATCCGGTGCAACCGTCAACTATCAATGGAAGAGGGCAAATACGACAAATGGCACTTATTCCAATATTTCCGGAGCAACATCGAGTACCTATACACCTGTCGGGGATGATTTGAATAAATTCATTAAAGTGGCCGTAACAGGCAAGAATAATTATACGGGTACATTAACAAGTAATGCCACCACCGTGATAACGGCTTCTAAAATAACGGCAACAACCATAGGAGGAGTAACTGTTCCTGTAAGGGGAGCTGCACCGGTATCAAGTTTGGCTTCTACCGCAGAGTATACGGCAACAATTGCTTGGAGCCCAACCACGTCTGCTTTTGCTGCATCCACAGTATATACAGCGACCATTATATTAACACCTAAAACTGGTTATACTTTGACTGGTATTACTGCAGATCAATTTAGAGTAGCAGGGGCAACGACTGTTACGAATACAGTGAATTCGGGGACGATAACGGCGGTATTCCCGGCAACCGGCAATAGCCTGGCAACCGGACTGACAGTCTCAATTGCAGCAATGGACCCTGTTCAGGATGGTAAGATTCAGATAACCTCAATTGTTGCTGCTGCAACGAACCATAAAATGTATTATAAGGTTTCCGCTTCTCCGTCCGCACCAAATGTAGGGGATTTTATGAGCTTGGCCTCAGGCTGGACATCTATAGAAGGGACTTCAGTGGCGGAAGTATCTGCTACAGACGGCAAATTTATTGAGGTGGTGGAAGTAAGTATCAGCGACAGCAGGGCAACCAGATGGGGATTCTCGGCAGCAACGAGTGATGGTTATACAGCACCAACAACAATAAGTACTAATATCACCGGTATCACCGGATTGACTCCGGTTGTGGGGGGCACCCCTGTATTGGAATTTCAAACCTCACAATTTACAGCGGTGGTTACTTGGGATTTAACAGGGGATTTTGTTTCAGGTGTTTATACAGCAACAATTACGATATCTCCTAAGGAAGGATTCACTTTAAATGGAATAACGGTGAATTCTTTCACAGTTAATGGAGTTGCAGCTACAAACAACGAAAATAATGGAGTAATAACTGTTGTTTTCCCTAGTTTATAGTGATAGTCTGCTTTAATTAAAACAAAACAAAAGGAACCTTCATAATGAATAACATAAAAAATTTGATCTTTGGAATCATATTAGGAATAGCCAATGTCATCCCAGGCGTAAGCGGTGGGACGATGGCGGTTATTCTTAATGTTTATGATAAGATTCTATTGGCTTTAAGCAGGGAAAATCTAAAACAGAATATTACTTTTTTGGGAGTTTTAGGAGCCGGAGTTTTAATTGGGATATTTACCTTTAGCAAAGCGATTACGTATTTATTTGAAAATTATTACATGGCTACTAATTTTTGTTTTATAGGTCTTGTAATCGGCAGTCTGCCGATGCTTTATAAAAAAGCAAAATTTAACGGGGTTCAGAAAAAAAACTGGATCCCGTTTGCATTTGCATTATTTTTTATGGCGGCACTAGCAATCATAAAACTGATGCCAGGCGCTTCTGAGGGCGTTTTCTCAGTGGATCAGCTGACTATGCTGCCAAAGCTGGGATGGTTTTTCATTTCAGCCTTTATCAGTACAATAGGGATGATATTACCTGGAATCAGCGGTTCTTTTATCATGCTTCTGCTGGGAGTTTATACATTGACACTGAAAGCCATTTCGACGTTTGATCTGATTATTCTTATTCCGGTGGGTTTAGGTGTATTGACTGGAGGAGTGGCAGGAGTCAAACTTATTAAAACTCTTTTGAGGGATCATCCTCAGGCTTTATATTTCACGATAATGGGTTTGATGATTGGTTCCATATTCCTGATATTTCCTGGATTTGAACTGACTCTTCAGGGAGTGGCAGCCAGTTTAGGACTTTTATTTTGTGCGGCAGCCAGCTATTTGTTCAGTCGAAAGAATTAGGCGGAGGAAAAGCGGATCACCCTTAATGGTTAAAAGATTTCACATATGATTTTATAAACCATTTGTAAATTCATGCAAAATAGGGTAAAATAATAAGAATAATTTAAACAAATTTAAGACGGCTTATAAAATAAAAAAAAACAAAGTCAAGACGGGATATTTAATGAAAAAAGCAAACTTAATAAAAACTATAATTATTATAGCTGTGATTTTAGGTGAGATTGCAGTTTGGATGTTTTCATACAATCAGAACTTAACCCCTGGAAAGATAACCGGGGTGGCAGACAGCCCAGCTTCAATTGAGCTGAATGAAAACAGCGATAATCAGAAACCCTCACCAGAGAAATTGGAAAACCCGAAAGAAGCGGATGATTCTGGGATGCTGATTCTTGTAAATAAGAGCAGTTATTTGGATAAAAACTATAAACCCGACGATTTGGAACCAGTAGAGTATTTTGCCGAGGACCGCTCTGCAGAAGCAAGATTCATGAGAGCTGAAGCAGCATCCCATTTCAACAGGATGATGCTATCGGCGAGAGAGGCCGGATATGAAGTTGTAATGACAACGGCATACAGGTCGTATGGCTTTCAATCCATATTGTATGATAACTACGTGGAGAAGTACGGGCAGGCAGAGGCAGACAAGTTTAGCGCAAAGCCCGGATACAGCGAGCATCAGACTGGTTTAGGCGTAGATGTCACTGCACCGTCAGTTGAATATGCATTGACTGATGCTTTTGACCAGACAGCGGAATGGAAATGGCTTGTCGAAAATGCTGCAGAATACGGATTTATTTTAAGATACCCTAAGGGTAAGGCGGGCATTACAGGGTACATGTATGAACCCTGGCATTTCAGATATGTAGGCATTGAAGCAGCAAAAACCATTACAGAGAGAGAAATTACTTTAGAAGAGTATATTGATAAATAAGGAGGTCGAAAATGGCAGATTTTTTTAATGAACCATCAAGAACGTTTAGTGAGTACCTGCTGGTGCCAGGATATTCATCAAAGGAGTGCAGAGCAGAAAATGTCAGTTTAAGAACTCCGATTGTTAAATATAAAAAAGGCGAACAGCCGGCAATAGAAATGAACATTCCTCTTGTTTCGGCAATCATGCAGTCTGTTTCTGATGACAAGCTGGCGGTTGCGCTTGCAAAGGAAGGCGGCATATCCTTTATTTTTGGGTCCCAGGCAATTGAAACCCAGTCTGCCATGGTCAAAAGAGTGAAGGGCCATAAAGCGGGGTTTGTAAGGAGCGATTCAAACATACGCCCGGATCAGACACTCTCTGATGTGGTAGCACTGAAAGAGAAAAGCGGACATTCCACGGTTGCCGTGACGGATGATGGAACAGCAGAAGGAAAAATCCAGGGGATTATTACCAGCAGAGATTATCGGGTAAGCAGAATGGCTATGGATACAAAAGTTTCAGAATTCATGACCCCCTTGCAGAATTTGATCTATGCAGAGGATGGGATTTCCCTGTCTGAAGCAAATGACATGATGTGGGAGCATAAGTTAAATGCACTTCCTATAATCGACAAGAATAAGAGACTGACTCATTTCGTATTCAGAAAGGATTATGATTCTCATAAAGAAAATCCGAACGAATTGCTTGATGATCACAAAAGTTATGTTGTTGGTGCCGGCGTAAATACAAAGGATTATTCGGAAAGAATACCAGAATTGGTTAAAGCCGGAGCGGATGTTTTATGCATTGACTCTTCAGAGGGATTTTCTGAGTGGCAAAAAGACACCGTTGATTTTGTGAGAGATAATTATGGAGAAAAGGTAAAAATCGGTGCAGGGAATGTTGTTGACAGAGAAGGGTTCTTTTATTTGGCAGATGCAGGCGCTGATTTCGTTAAGATAGGCATCGGCGGCGGATCGATATGCATTACCAGAGAACAGAAGGGTATTGGCAGAGGACAAGCCTCGGCTATAATAGAAGTGGCTCAGGCCAGAAAAGATTATTTCGACAGAACGGGTATTTATATTCCAATCTGTTCCGACGGCGGCATTGTGTATGATTATCATATGGCACTTGCCCTTGCAATGGGAGCTGACTTTATTATGCTTGGAAGATATTTTGCCAGATTTGATGAAAGTCCATCCAATAAACTTAACATTAGCGGAAACTATGTGAAGGAATATTGGGGAGAAGGATCAAACAGAGCAAGAAACTGGCAGAGATATGATATGGGTGGAGACAATAAACTTTCTTTTGAAGAAGGCGTTGACTCATATGTCCCTTATGCAGGGAGTCTGAAGGATAATGTGACGCTGTCCCTGAACAAAGTTAAATCAACCATGTGCAACTGCGGTGTTTTAAGTATTCCTGAGCTTCAGGAAAAAGGAAAAATTACCCTGGTATCTGCAACAAGCATCGTTGAAGGTGGCGCACATGACGTGATCCTGAAGGATACCAGCGCAAACGTGATAAGATAATAAACCAAGCCCATTTTGAGCAACTCAGATTGGGCTTTTAATAAAAAGGAGATATTAATGCAATATGAAGGAATTTTGGTTGTTGACTTTGGCGGTCAGTACAACCAGTTAATAGCCAGAAGGGTACGAGAAGCAGGTGTTTACTGTGAAATAGTTTCATATAAAAAGTGCCTTGAAAAGATTAAGGAGGCAAAACCCTGGGGGATTATCTTTACCGGCGGCCCTGCAAGTGTTTATGAAGAGGGAGCGCCTACACTTCCAAAAGAAATTTTTGAAATGGGAATACCTATTCTTGGTATATGCTATGGCGCACAATTAATGGCACATGTTCTTGGCGGTGAGGTTGTAAGTCCTGATTACAAGGAATATGGAAGAGTGAAGATTAAAACAAATGACAGTTTATTGTATAAAGGCATACCCCCGGAAGAAATTTGCTGGATGAGTCATACTGATTATATCAAGCGAGTTCCGGAAGGTTTTACTGTTTCATCGTCTACGGAATCCTGTCCTACCGGATCAATGGAAAATGTTGAAAAGAAACTTTATGCTGTACAGTTTCATCCGGAAGTTCATCACACGCCGTTTGGACAGGATCTGCTAAAGAATTTCATTTATGAAATATGTGAATGCGAAAAGAACTGGACGATGTCCAGCTTTGCCAGGGCTAAAGTGGAAGAAATAAAAAAGACCGTTGGAAATAAAAAGGTTTTGTGTGCCCTGTCCGGCGGGGTTGACTCTTCTGTTGCGTCTATACTGGTGCATGAAGCAATCGGTGACAACCTGACCTGTATATTTGTAGACCATGGATTACTTCGTAAAGACGAGGGTGATCAGGTGATGGAAGTCTATGGCAGGCGGTTTAATATGAAAATCATCAGGGTTAATGCGCAGGAGAGATTCCTTTCTAAGCTTGAAGGCATAAGCGACCCTGAAACAAAGAGAAAGATTATCGGTGAGGAATTCATAAGAGTCTTTGAAGAGGAAGCTAAAAAGCTTTATACGGAGCTTGGCGGCATTGACTTTCTTCTTCAGGGAACAATTTACCCTGATGTGGTAGAGAGCGGCACTGGAGAATCAGCTGTAATAAAGAGCCATCATAACGTGGGAGGCCTTCCTGCAGACATGAAAATAGAGCTGCTTGAACCTTTAAGACTTTTATTTAAGGATGAGGTTCGTCGGGTTGGAGAAGAGCTGGGAATTGCATCAGAACTTGTATGGCGACAGCCATTCCCTGGACCAGGTTTGGCCATCAGATGTCTTGGAGCCATCAGTAAAGAAAAACTGGAAATTATCAGGGAGTCAGATTACATCCTGAGAGACGAAATCGCCCTTGCAGGCCTTGAAAGAGAAATCTGGCAGTACTTTACCGTACTTCCTAACATTCGCAGCGTAGGGGTAATGGGGGACTTCAGAACCTATGACTACACGGTGGGTATCAGGGCGGTAACGTCAGTTGACGGAATGACCAGCGACTGGGCACGTATTCCATACGATGTGCTGGAGAAAATAAGTAATAGAATCGTGAATGAGGTGAAGGGTGTCAACAGAATCGTGTATGACATCACAAGCAAACCGCCAAGCACTATTGAGTGGGAATGATGTAGAATAAATATACTAATAAAATTCTGAGATAGTCCCAAGTATTGCTTATGGAGGTATTTATATGTTTATTAGAAATGCAGTAGAGTCTGATTATATTAAAGTTATTTCCGTTATCAATGATTGGTGGGGCGGTCGTCAAATGGCTGATATGCTTCCTCGGTTGTTTTTTAAGCATTTTGGAGAAACAAGTTTTATTATGGAGGAAAATGGAGAAATGCTTGCTTTCCTTGTAGGTTTTATTTCACCTGCTCACCCAAATGAAGCGTATATACACTTTTTGGGTGTGAATCCGAATTACAGGAAGCAAGGCATAGGACGTAAGTTGTATCAGCACTTTGACAGCCAAGTAAAACAAAAGGGTGTTGGCACAGTCCATCTTGTAACATCTATTGTTAACAAAACATCAATTGCTTATCACACTAAGGTTGGATTTAGTATTGATAAAGGCGACTGTGAAGTCGATGGAATACAGGTACATACAGACTATGATGGAATTGGAAGTAAAATGGTGTTTTTTACAAAAAAAATTTAGCACAATAAATAAAAAAGGAGGGGAAAATGACAGATTATGCAGTAAGGATTGGTAAGATGGCTCATGCTGCAAGCAAATTGAATAAACTGACGGCTGGGATAGGTGCCTCTGAGGGAATGATTTCCTTTGGTGTCGGATCGCCCGCAAAAGAAGCCTATCCATTGGAAAAGTTACAAGAGATATTACAATATATTTTACAAAAGGATACCAGAGCTTATGAGGCATTGCAGTATGGTTCGACTATAGGAATCAACGATTTGCGAGAAGCTGTACGTGATCAGCTTTTGGCTGCAAGAGGTCTCACAGCCAAGTTAGAAAACATCATGATCATAGCCGGCGGGATACAAGCCATGGGCTTATTTTGTCAATTATTCATTAATCCGGGGGATGTCATCTTAGTGGAATCGCCTACCTTTGTTCATGCAGCGATGATATTCAAGACCTTTGAAGCGGAATGTATTCCTTGTAAAATGGATGATGACGGTTTAATAATCGGCGAACTTGAAGAAAAAATTAAAATGTACAAGCCAAAGATGATTTATACTGTCCCAACTTTTCAAAATCCTACGGGCGTTACTTTGTCCAGAGAAAGAAGAATTCAATTAGCTGAGTTAGCAGGTAAATATGATGTTATCGTCCTGGAGGACGATCCATATAGGGAAATAAGATACAGCGGTGAGGAAATTGAACCAATCAAAGCTTTTGACAAAACAGGAAATGTAGTTTTAGCAAACAGCTTCTCAAAAATATTATCTCCTGGTGTTAGATTGGGATATATCGTAGCAACGGAAGAAATTATTACAAAACTGAAGGATATCAAGTTGGCTGCCGACACTTGCACAAATACCATATCGCAGGTCATGTGCGCCGAATTTTTTAAACGCGGATATTACCCTGATCATCTGGAATATCTGAAGAATTTATACAGAAGCAGACGCGATGCCATGCTTGATGCACTTGGTAAGTACTTTCCAAAGGGCACAAAATATACAAAACCAGATGGTGGGTATTATGTTTGGGTAGAACTTCCAGGAGGCTTGAATGCAACTGAATTGATGGATGAGGCTGTTGAAAAATTAAATATAAGTTGGGGATTGGGTTCGATTTTCTATGTTGAAGGAAACGGATATGGAGACAATTGTATGAGATTGAACTTCAGCGGCTTGACGGAGGGAACCATTTATGATGGTATTGAAAAATTAGGTAATTTCTTTAATTCCAAATTAGTGAAATAGGGGGCAACATATACAATGAAGAATAATGTAAAAGAAAAAATCAAAAATAATGAAAAAGTTGTTGGGACCTTTTTTGAAATGGGGAGCATGTCTGAAATGGAATGCCTCGGCTATTCAGGCCTGGATTATGTCATTATCGACGCAGAACATGGTCCTTTCGACATGGAAACCATTATGGATTTAGTCAGAGCCGCCGAGAGTAAAAATTTGAGCCCGTTTGTGAGAATAGGTGATGTTACGCATAAAGAAATTCAGAGGATTCTTGACGTAGGTACACAAGGATTGATCGTCCCGTGTCTCAGAACCATTGATGAAATGAGAAAACTGGTGGATTTGGCCAAGTTTGCCCCTGTGGGCAACAGGGGTTTCTGCCCTGGACGCGGAGCGGGATTTGGATTTGCAGACTGGGCATCCCAGGGAATTGACAAATTCATGGAAACTTGCAACGAGGAAGTCATGGTCATTCCTCAGTGCGAAACGAAAGAATGCCTGGAAATCATAGAGGATATAGTGAATATCGAAGGAATTGATGGGATCTTCATAGGGCCTTTTGATCTTTCCATATCATTGGGAATACCTGCACAGTTTTCGAATGAAATTTTTATTTCTGCAACAAATAGAATACTGAAAGCTTGCCAAAATGCCGGTAAGCCCATTTTTATCTTTACAGACAATATAGAAGATGCCCGGAAATATTTAGCAAATGGATATGATGGTGTTGCATACAATATGGATGCGGCTGTGCTGGTGAATGCCTATCGCGAAATAGTCAACAGCATAAAAAGCATGCAGAGTATTTAATCAAAAAAAACCCACAGGATTCAATCTCTGTGGGTTTTATCATATCTGTAATAAACATGAATCTGCATATAATCAGACGGATTTAGCAGATCTTTTAAAAGCATTATTAAGTAACTCCTCTTTATTTACAATGGCTCTTTCATATTTGCCGCGGCATATTACGCCGACGGAATCGCTAATAGTAATATCAAGAAAAACACTTTCCTCTTCAACTTTTGTTACCATAAGAAGGTAAACAATAGTTTCGCCGATTAATGTGGCATTTTCGTGGGTCAACTCAATCTTTTTTCCGACTGTAATGTAATCGTCAGGGAGCAGGGAATCAAGCATTTTGCTTGAGAGTTCCATTACCTGTTCTATTACTAAAGCAGTAGAAACCAGGTAATCAAGAATACCTCCTGAGGTACCACTTGGGTATATAGTATTTGACATAAGTGCTTCTTTCGTATAAGTTGTGGAAAGACCTGGTTTGATTCCATGTTTAATCATTATTATTTTCTCCTATCTTAAAATTAATTTTTTGCATTTAGCCTATCAATCACATACAGTATAACATATGAAATGTAAGAAATTCTATAAGGTTAAACAAAGTGTGTTGAATTAAGAACTTATTCAAGCCTCCTGTTCTACTAAACGGGTGGTGACTTCATATATTTGAGATTAAATATTTTATTAGGGATAATAATAAATGCTAATTGCCTGATAAAACCCTGTATGATATACTTATGAAAAATCAATAACAGAGTAGTCAATGAGGTGAAGGGTGTCAACAGAATCGTGTATGACATCACAAGCAAACCGCCAAGTACGATTGAGTGGGAATAGGAAACGTTGAAGTTGTAACGTTTTAAAGACTTAGAATTAAGTAAGAAAATCAGACTTAGGAGAGCGGGTCAAAATTGTTTGCTACTGTATGGACAAGGGCATCAAAGACCTTGTCATCATATTATTTCAGGATCTCTTTTATTGCATGAATGAATTTAGTATTATCAGCATGATTTTTAATTGCTATTCTATAGTAACCACTGTCAAGCCCTTTGAAATTTTCGCACTTTCTTATGATAATCCCTTTCTTGTAAAGTTCACTGTATAAATCAATGCCCTCATTTATTCTAAATAAAATGAAATTCGAGTAGCTTTCAAAAACACAAATGCTCATTTTTTGCAATTGGTTTGTTAAGTAGTGCCTTTCTTTTGTTGTATTCTTTAGGGTTTTGCTGATATAATTCTGATCTTTTAATGCCTCAACACCAGCTAATTGTGCAGGAACAGAAACACTCCACGGCTGATTTGCGGTATTAATTCTTTTAAGCAATTCTTTATTAGAAGATAGGCAATAACCAAGTCTTAGTCCTGCCATTGCAAATATTTTAGTGAAGGCTTTTAAGATAATAATATTTTCATATTCATTCAAAAAACTTTTAAAGGAATATCTTAGAGAATTTTCCATGAAATCAACAAAGCATTCGTCGATCACCAATAAGCAACCTGTTTCTTTGCTTTTTTCTGCAATTCTTTTCAATAACTCAATATCGGTAACCATTCCTGTTGGATTATTGGGATTGCAGATAAACAAAATATCCATGCCTTCAATTTTAGATAAAAGATCCTCCTTAACCATAAAATTATTTTCTGGAAAAAGTGCATGATAATTTATCATGCAATCAACATTTTTCAAGGCTAGTTCATATTCAGAAAAGGTTGGAGCTAACAACAATGCTTTCTGAGGTTTTAACGCATAAACCAAGTGAAATATTATATCTGCCGCACCGTTACCCAGCGATATGCAGTCCGGATTGATATTTTCATATTCACTCAATGCTTTTTTGAGTTTGGTACAATTTACATCAGGGTAGGCAGCAAACTGATTAACGGAACTTTTAAGGACTTTTTTCACTCCTTTTGGCAGCCCTAAGGGGTTAATGCTCGCTGAAAAATCAATCGGTTTACCACTATTTTCATTTATATAAGAATAAATATCCCCGCCATGTGCTTTTAATCCCATAGTATCCCCCTAACTATTACAATAATCAGTACTCCCAAAACCGATGTTACTACCATTAACCGGTTTGCCAATATAATATCCTTTGGTTGAATTTCTTTTGTATTATCTCCAATAGTAGACTTTTTTGTTAATTCACCAAAGTAGTATGCATCACCAGCCAATTGTACATTTAAGGCCCCTGCACATACCGATTCTGTTTGAGCTGAATTTGGGCTTTTGTGATTTTTTCTATCTCTTAAAAATATTTTAATTGCATTTTTCCCATCAAGCCCCAAAATAAATGCTGAAATAATCATTAATAAAGCACTAAGCCTTGCAGGAATAAAGTTTGCCACATCATCAAGCCTTGCCGCAAATTTCCCAAAGCGAATGAAATTTTCATTTTTATAGCCAATCATGGAGTCCATTGTATTGATTGCTTTGTACAAAAAACCAAGGGGAGCTCCTCCTAATGCAATAAATAATAGTGGTGCTATTACCGCATCGGTTGTGTTTTCTGCTACGGTTTCAACGGTTGCCCTTATGACACCTTTTCCGTCTAAATTTTCGGTGTCTCGACCAACTATGAAGGATAAATATTTTCTGGCATTTTGAATATCGTTTTGGATTAATGGGTTATAGACCTTCATGCTTTCTGTTTTCATGGATTTGGTGGCCAAAATCTGAAAAACAAAATAGATTTCAACGATTAAAGCCAAATAAAAATTGATTTTATTGGCAAGATAAAGGATAAAAAAAGGCAAAGCAAAGCTTACTAAAATAACGATTATGCTTAAAAGAACCCCCCCGAAAAGCTCGTTTTTCAAAAAAATCCGTATCTTTTTCTCTAAAAAAGAAATCATTTTTCCGATAAAGCAAATCGGATGGGGCAACCAATAAGGGTCACCAAATATTAAGTCCAGAACGAAAGCGCAAATAATTATTGTTTCATTCGGTTTCATGGCTATACTCCTGACACCTTCTTAAAAAATTTCTTGCAAAATCCACATTCCCCCAAAGATGCAAATGCGGATAGCCTGCAAAAGTCGATTGTGAAGAAAAGCCAACGCTCCAGCCTTTTCCTGATGATTTTATTGCTTCAAAAGAATCACCATTATTATCGCTTTGGGAATAATGGAATTCGTGAGCATTTATGCCAATATCTTTTTTACAGAACACATTATCCTCTTTTGCCATCAAATGGATATAACCAAAATTTTGCAGTTTATTGGTTAAATTAGTATTTGTTTCTATTGCTCCAACCATAGGATATGACTTATCATTTACAGAAATGGTTTTTCCTAAATACATAAACCCACCACATTCAGCATAAGTGGGCAAGCCACTTTCAAAGAATTTTTTTATACAGGTTAGCATGGAAGTGTTCTCACTTAGCTTCTCGGCATAAAGTTCAGGATATCCTCCTCCTAATATTAAGCCGTTAATATCTTCGGGCAACGTATCATTCTCAAGGGGAGAAAAGGGGATAAGAACAGCTCCCATTTGCCGTAGGAGTTCCAAGCTATCCTCATAATAAAAACAAAACGCATTATCCATTGCGATAGCAACCCTGACTTCTTCCTCTCTTTTGATATTGACTTCATGATAGCTAAGCGGTAGCGCTGTCTGTGCAAAGGCAATCATCTGATCTAAATCAATATTTTCTTCTGCGGCTTTTCCCAATTCCTCTAACTTTTCATCCAGCAACTCCACCTCTGAAACTGTTATAAGACCTAAATGCCTACTCTCAAGAACAGCATTTTTCAGCCTTGGCATAAAGCCTAACACTTTTATGTTTAAATGCTTTTCGATGCTATCCTTGTATAACGGATACATTTCTTTAGAAGTGTTATTTAGGATTACAGCCACGATTTTATTTTCATAAAAATCTAGATAACCTTTAATCATGGCCACCAAGGAAAAATACAAGCCCTCGCTGTTAACGACTAAAACTACAGGTGTGTCGGTTTTATTAGAAATGTCACAAGACGAATATTCAACATCATTAATTGACAAACCGTCATAAAATCCCATCACTCCTTCTATAATTGAAAAATCCGTGTTTTCACAGTTCTTTGCAAGCAAATACTTCGTTGTCTCTTCTCCACATAAAAACATATCTAAATTACGTGATTTACCCATGATGATTTTGCTGTGAAACATAGGATCAATGTAGTCTGGACCACATTTAAAGGAGGATACTGATAATCCTCTATTAACTAGAGCTTTTAAAATAGCGCAAGTAATGGTTGTTTTGCCGCAACCACTACCAGTTCCCGCTATCATAATTCTGTTGATTTTCTTTTCGCTCATTATGGAACTCCTCACTTTTCTATCCCAATTCTACCGTGTATACCTTCATCATAAGGATGCTTTATTTTTTTATTTTCTGTAACATAATCGCAAAGGGCAAAGAGTTCTTCTTTAGGACTATGCCCTGTCATAACCACCTCTAAATTTAAAGGTCTTGTTCTTAAAAAATCTCTCAAATCCCTAAGTGATATTATTTCTAAATTAATAGAGTCTATTATCTCATCAAAGATGACGAGGTCAAATGCTCCATTTTTAATTTCTTGAAGAGCTGATTGAAAAAGTTGCTTTTGGCAAATAAATACCTCAGCTTTTTCATCTTCACTCATATAGTTGATAAACTTTTTTACAGGCTTATCTTTTAAAATTTTAAAGGCATTATTAGATTCCAAAAATAAAATTTCGCCCGAATCGTTGCCTTTTAAAAATTGAACTAAAAGTATTTTTTTGCCCCTGCCGCAGGCACGAATCCCTAATCCTATTGCTGCAGTGGTTTTCCCCTTACCATCACCAAAATATAGGTGAACCAAACCCTTATTCAAAATAATCACTTCCCATCTGTTTTCTATAGTAACTTTAAAGCTAGAAAAGCTTCATAAATTCCACCGTCCTCAATATCTCCTGTAACTATATCCGCAATCTTCTTTAGTTCATCGCATGCGTTTCCGACAGCTATACCAATTTGGGATGCTTTTAGCAGATCAATATCATTAAGCCCGTCACCAACCGCTATTGTATCTTGAATATTCACATTCAACTCTTCAGATAAAGTTAGAAGAGCGGTTCCTTTCGAAGAACCCTTTACTGAAAGCTCACATAAACTGTCATTAAAAATCAAATTATTATAATCAGCAAAATTTATGGGTATTTGACTTGGCTCCCCGTATATATTGATGCAAAACAAACTATTGGTATTCTCCTTTAATGGCTTAATATAATTTGTTAGCTCTGCCTGTTCCTCTAAAAACTGCTTTGATTCATCGGTCATATTATGTGCATATATTTTTTCCCCATCAAAAGCAAAAACACAAAGCTTGGTTTCAGATAGTATTCTACAAAAGTTTGTTGCAATATCCTTGTTTATTTTTTTTTCAAAAACCGATTTATTGTTTATTATAATCTGTGCTCCATTATGTAAAATTGCGTTGTGAATATTCAATTCATTCATAATAACTTTTGCCGTACAAAGGCTTCTGCCGCTTGCAATGGCAATAATATGACCTTTTTGCCTAAGCAAATCTATGGCCTCTAGGGTTAAAGGGGGTATGAAGGTTTTTTCTTTATAGCTGACAATAGTTCCGTCAATATCAAACAAAACTAATTTCTTATTCATAGTTTTGTACCTATACCAGCCCAAACTCTGTAAACCTCTTCTGAATGTTTACAAAGCAGTTGATACACCCAACCTGTTTCGTCCCGCCAAAGCCGTTCAAATTCATCAACAGGAACAATACCACAACCTATCTCATCTCCGATGATAATTTTATTTTCAAACTTACTTAGATTTTCACTAAAAAATTCGGTAGGATTCTGATTGGTTTTTAAAAGCTCCATGATGCCTTTTTCGATATTTACAATGATGTCAAAGTTAAAAGCATTTTGTATGCTGTTTTCCTTTAAATCGCATACAGTTAAGTTCTCGCCAAACTTTTCTTTTGCAAAGGTAAGCTTACCCTGGAATCGACCACCAAAAATAAAAATCATAATACCACCCCCATACATCCTATATAAAAAGTAATGAAAAGAGCATTAACAATTCTGAAATCTCTAAAAATGCTCCCAACAAATCGCCCGTTATTCCTCCGAATTGTCTTTTTGAGGAATAATAAAATATCATCAAATAAATGACTGCTATTAAGGGAATTATTAAAGCACTTGCCCCTGACAGAAAGTATAGAAAAACACAAACGATAGCAAACATCATATAAATAAAAATGGTGTTTTTCTTTTTAAGAATGCCAAATATTTTAGTTAAACCATCAGCCTTGGCGGATGGAAAGCTATAGAGCATGAAGGCCTGCAAAAGCCTTGAAATAACAGGAATAAAAATAATAAATACTCCAAAACTTACGCCCCTTGAAAAAAGCTCAAAAAGAAGTGCGGTTTTTAAAAGCAATACAAAAGCCAGAGTAATAGCTGCGAATGCTCCCAAACAAGAGCCCTTCATTATTTCAAGCTTTCTTTTCTTATCCTGCCTTGAAAAGTAGGCATCCGCAGTATCCAAAAGGCCGTCAAGATGAAGTCCTCCAGTAAAGACAATAAAATACAATGTCATTAGTACTGACTTTAAAAAAGGAGTAACCTCGGCAGGGAAAAGCAATGTATAAAGCAAAAAAGCCAACAAACCATTTGCTAAACCAACCAATGGCATCATCATTGGAACAAAGTTCATTCTTTTGCCTGTCCATTCCAGTTTAGGCATTGGGAGTATTGTAAAAAAAGCAAAAGCAATGATAATAGCTGAAAACATATTTACTATCATTTTATTTCCCTTCCAAATTTTTCTTATAGCTTTCCTCGTCTAAAACACTTGCATCAAAAGAAAGCATTTCATTGATTATTTTTAAAGAAGCATCCACAATTTGCATGGCAAGAGGACAACCGGTACCTTCGCCCAAACGCATTTTAAGATTCAGAAGTGGCTCTAAGCCAATAAATTCTATAATTCTTTTATAGCCCGGTTCCTCTGAAACGTGGGAAGGTATCATAAATTCCTTGGTCAGGGGATTTATTTTATAGGCTAATAGTGCCGCTACCGCTGAAATATAGCCGTCAATAACAATAGGTAATCTATAAATTGCCGCACCAATGAAAAGTCCGGTCAGACCTGCAATATCAAGCCCACCCACCTTTGAAACAATATCAATTTCATCTTCAAAGGGTGCGTGCATTGTTAAAGCCTTTGTTAATACCTCTTTTTTGTGCTCAAAACCCTCATCCGAAAGCCCTGCACCGCGTCCTACTGCCTCATGTGCAGTGATGTTTAAGACCGCCATGGTACAAGCCGAGGAACTAGAGGTATTACCGATGCCAACTTCGCCAGTACCTATGATTTCATAGCCATTGTCATAGGCATATTTTGCAAGAGAAATTCCAATTTCAATTGCCTTTTCCGCAATTTCTCTTGGCATTGCATGTTCCTTTGCAAAATTCCTGGTACCTTCCATCAACTTATAATCCAAGAGGTTTGGACTATCCACCTTGCCGATGACGCCCATATCCACGGCCTTTAAATCAACGTTTGCTGCATTGCACAATACATTGATGCCACAATTTTGACCTGCTGCATAATAACCCAAAAGCAAGTTGGTAAAGTTCTGAGGTGCACTTGCAACTCCTTCCTCATAAATCCCATTATCCGCACCCAAGACAAAGTGGATTTTCTTATCTGTTTTATTCTTCACTCTGCCCGTAATCCCGGCAATCTGAATCGAAATATCCTCCAATCTGCCAAGGCTTTCAGGCGGCTTCACAAGGGTGTTTTGATATTTTTTTGCAATTTCCATTGCCTTTTGGTCCAAAGGTTTAATCAAGTCCTCGTATCTTTTCATTTAAATTTCTCCATTCAATATTTTCTTAATGTAATCCATATCCAAATTTTGTTTTGCATACGCTGCTAATTTTTCGTAATCTTTCTCTTTTAAGGTGTTCGTGTTTACAAGCTCTTTTCTGGCATATCCTTTTAATTCTCTGATCAAATTAAGCCAACTGTTTCTGAATTCATCGTTGTGAAAAATATTGTGCATATAGGTTCCTGCAACTTTAAAATCTTTATCTGCCAGGCCATCAAAGGTGTCCTCAATTTTTGTAATAGGAGAGAAATTGTCATCCTCCAAAATAGTGGATTGGCCTAAATGGATTTCATAACCACTTAACTCAATATCCTTAATAGCAGGGTGGGTACTGATGCCATGGACCCTTTTTACTGTTTTTTCGCTCACAAAATGGGTATTGATCGGCAAAAGTGCAAGCCCATTTATTCCTGCAATTTCATTATTATCAATATTATTTTCATCCGAAATTTTTTGGCCTAGCATTTGATAACCGCCGCATATCCCAAAAACAAAGCCGCCATTTTGATAAAAAGAAATAATTTTTTCTGCAATACCGCTTTTAAACAAGTGGGCTGTATCCAATATAGTGCTTTTTGTTCCCGGAATAATAACTGCATCCAATTTGCTGAAATCCGTAAAAACATCGATTTTTTGAATTTGCACATCGTTTTCATAGCGGAAAATTTCAATATCCGTATTATTGGACACAAAAGGAACGTCTACAACACCAATAATTATTTTTTCTTTTTCCTTGCTTTTATAGTAATAATCGGTGCTTAAATTATCCTCATTTTCTATGATGATATCCTTCAAATATGGCATCACCCCTATAACCTTAACCCCTGTATAATCTTCAATAAATTTTATGCCGTCCTCAAAAAGCGAAAGATCACCACGAAACTTATTGAAAATAATACCCTTCACTCTTTTTTTGTCTTTTCCTAACAATTCTAAGGTTCCAACAATGGAACCCATGGAACCGCCCCTATCAATGTCAGTAACCAAAATAACGGGGACATCTGCTTCGTTGGCAATTCTCATATTGACAATTTCACGGTCATTTAAGTTCATTTCAACTGGGCTGCCGGCACCCTCTATGACAATTAAATCGAAATTTTCTTCAATTCCCTTCAAGGCATAGCGGACTGCCGCTATTCCTTCCCCCATGGTAAACTCCTTGTAGTAATCCTTACCCTCCTTGGCAGAATGTGTCTTGCCAAAAAGAACGATTTCAGAATGTGTATCCTTTTTAGGCTTTAGCAAAATAGGGTTCATCAGGGTGGAGGGTTCTTGTTTAGCCGCTTCTGCTTGTACGCCCTGTGCTCTACCTATTTCGCAACCATCCAATGTCACATAAGAATTATTGGACATGTTCTGAGATTTAAAAGGGCAGACCTTAAAACCCTCATTGGCAAAAATGCGGCAAAGTGCTGTTACCAAAAAACTTTTCCCCGCATCACTGCTTGTCCCTTGTATCATAATACCTTTCATAGTGTCTCCCCTTTGTGGTAAATATTAAATCCGTAAGCACATTCAATTGCTTTTGTGGAAGCTTCAGCTAGCTGAATATGTAATTTCCCTAATACTTGTATATATTTTTCGGTTGCCTGATTATAAGTATTTCCATCCGAAAAAATTTCATTTGAAATAACTATTAGGGTTTGAACCTTTTGATTGATTTCTATAATATTTTTAAAAATTTTCTCGGTAGTTTTTTTTGCAAATTTATCGTTAAAATCAATCGAATAATCATAAAACATTTCATTAGACGTTAAGGTGCCTAAGCAGTCTAATAAAACAGTATCCTCCTTTTGAAAAGCAATCTCGCTGATATTTTCGCTTTTTTCAATGGTGGTAAAATCCTCTTTTTCTCTTGACTTTTGATGCTTTACAATTCGTCTTTCCATTTCTTCATCATAAGGCTTTGAGGTTGCGAGGTAAACCTTCCTGCCCCTTGCCAATTCTTTTACAAATTGCTCGCCTAAGGTACTCTTTCCACTTCGCACCCCACCCGATATAAAAATTAGCACAATGTCACCTCAATGTATCTTTCATTACTTTTGCCAATGTTTAAGCAGATTTTGCATCCACTCCGCCACATCCACCTCATAAACCTCCTTGAGATTTTCTCGCTTCAATACCTCATCCGCCCCGCCATAAGCAAAGACTTCGCCCCTATAGAGTAAAAGTGCCTTTGAACCATAGGAATAAACTACATTTAAGTCATGAACAATGGCAAGAACTGAGCGACCTTCGCCCTTTACCCATTCCTTTAAAGCGTCAAAAATACCAATTTGATATTGCAAATCAAGGTGGTTGGCCGGCTCGTCCAAAATTAATATTTTAGGATCCTGTGCAAACACAGCCGCTAAAAAGATTCTTTGCAATTCTCCTCCCGAAAGAGTTAAAACCGAACGGTCTTTTAAATGATGCGTTCCTGTCAATCTTAAAGCCTCATTTATTTTTTCCTCATCTGGCTTGCTTAGTTTAGAAAACATACCCTTTTGATGGGCATAGCGGCCTAAACTTACCACTTCATAAACTGTAAATGAATATTGCTGAAAATGAGTTTGTGTTAAAACTCCGATTTGTTTTGCAAGCTCTAAGGAGGAAATTTTAGAAATATCTTTTCCGTTTATCCAGGCTTTTCCAGTATGCTTGATATTTTCCATAATAGCTTTGATCAAGGTGGTTTTCCCAGCTCCATTCGGTCCAATTACCATTAGGATTTCGTTTTCCTTTATTTCAAAAGAAATATCCTTAATAATAACTTTATTTTCAATTTTAGCAGTTAGCTTTTCCACTTTTAACATAGTTTCACCCTTTAGCCTTGTTTCTGTCTTTGAGCATAGAAAATATTAATAAAGATTATTGAGCCAATCAGAGAAGTAACCACACCAATAGGCAATTCCATAGGACTTAGTATTGTTCTGCTGATTAAATCGGTAAGCATTAAAAAAATTGCTCCTATAATAAGTGAAAGCGGCATTAAATGTTTATGGTTAGGCCCAATTAACATTCTCGTAATATGAGGAATAACCAAGCCTACAAAGGCAATCGTTCCGCTTACCGAAACTGAAACACCAACTAAAATTGATACAAAAATCATAATCATTATTTTAATCTTTTTTGTTTTTACGCCAATATATCCTGCCTTTTCCTCTCCCAACGCAAAGGCATTTAACTCTCTTGAATAACGTAAGAGCCCTAAAACGCCAATGATAAAAAATGGAAGAACAAGCCACACATATTCAAAGCCACGACCTGAGAAGGAGCCCATGGTCCAATACACTATACTTTGGAGCTTTTCCTCTGACAATGTAATAATAAAGCTGATTAAACTGCCTGCAAACATGGAGACAATAACACCCGTGAGAATAATAGTGCTTGAGGATAAGGTATAGCTTATTTTATAGGAAAGGGTTAAAACAAGGACTAAGGTTAAAAATGCAAACAAAATACTCATTATTGTTATGCTGTATGATGGGAAAAAAGGAATTTCAAAGCCGATTGCCATTGTAATAACCGCTCCTAATGCACCGCCGGTAGATACTCCTAAGGTTGAACTTTCAGCTAAGGGGTTTCTTAATAGCCCCTGCATTGCGGTTCCTGCCACAGAAAGTGCTGCACCAACGAGTGCAGATAAAAGAACCCGTGGAATGCGTACCTTTTCAATAATGATTACTAAATTGCTCTGTAATTCAGATATATCTCCAATTGCAAAAAACTTATTCATAACAATACGAAGAGTATCTAAAAACGATATTTTCACACTGCCAATTGAAACAGAGAGCAAAAATATTAATATAAACAATATCAAAGAACAAATATATATCAGCTTTCTTGAAACATTAGCTTTGATTAGGCTATCCAATATTCTTACTCCTTTTTCTTTTATTCGTAGATTTTAGTATACAATTCCTTTGCAGCATCAACAAGACGAGGCCCCGGTCTTGTCAGTGCATCTGCATCTGCTGAAAACACCTTGTTGTTTTTGATTGCATTAATATTGTACCAACTTGTTCTGCCCATAATCTCGCCAATAGGGTCTGGAGTACTATACATATCAGTAGCGAAAATGTAATCGGGGTTACGACTAATAACCTGCTCTTCAGAAACCTTTTGCCAACCATCCATATCATAAAAAATATTTTCAGCGCCAACCAAGGTTAATAACTCGTCCTGAAAAGTTCCTTTACCACAGGACCATGGGCCATGAATAACAGGAGAAATTTCAACATACACCTTATAGGAAGATTTGCCGGCAACCTGTGTTTTAATATCGTTGAAATCTTTCTTCATTCCGTTGATTATTTCAGCTGATTTTTCGGAAGCCCTAAGAACCTTACCTAACATTTCAATAACTAAATATGTATCATTAATACTAGTTGCCTCAGTCACAATCACGTTAATACCCGCATCTTCAACTTGCTTAAACTGATCTTCAGTTTGTGCCATTTTGCCAAAGATAACTAAATCGGGCTGTTCAGCAATGATTGATTCTATACTCGTTTTCGAGCCACTTGCTAATTTCTTCTTATTTTCGGTATCACTTGGATAATTACAATATTCACTAACAGCTATTAACTTATCGCCAAAACCCAAAGCATAAACAATTTCTGTATCAGAGGGTAAAAGGGAAATAATCTTTTCAGGCGTTTTGTTAAATGTCACGGTCTTTCCTCTACTGTCGGTAACTGAGTAGGTTGTATCCGATTTATCGGAACTTACTTCTGTTTTTGCTGCAGACTTTTCGCAAGCAACCATAGTAAAAATCATACTAACTACTAATAATAATGCTAACAATTTTTTCATAAAAATGTCCTTTCAAAATAAGTTTTGACGCTTTTGATTATTAACTGCACAAACAAAAACTCGTCTTTCTTCAAAGACGAGTTCATAAGGTAATATTTAGTGATAGTAATCCACATAAATAATAGCTTATTCTTACACCCAGAAGAAACTATAAACATAAGGCAGGTCTACCGACTCAGCTTCGCTCTACTATGACACCTTCCCGCAAAAAGCAGTGGTATTTGTCAATTCGTCAGCCACACGGTTACTGGGATAGCCAAGGATTTAAACCTTGTTCCCTATTAAGCGTTTGCACCTTAATGCACTATTTAATTGTACTTGTAATATATAACATGTTTGTAGAAATTGCAAGGGCTTCTTGATTGATGCGATCGGATAATAAATGCCAATTGACTGGGCACGTATTTCAATTTGGAATTTGCATACTTGAGCAAAGTGTGATAATATTAACAAAACGAATTTAATATGGACAGTTCATTAGACCATCCTGTCCTTAAACAAAACTAGGCAGCTAAATTTAAAATGAATTTAAGGTTTATTTTATTGTGCTGGTTTTCAGCTACAATAGAATAAACCTTTTTTTTGATGTATAAGAAAATGGATAAGGAGAAAATCATGTTTAAAATTAAAAGCGAGGTACAATTTGATATGGCGCATTACTTAAGCGGATATGTTGGGAAATGCGCTAATATTCATGGCCATAGGTATAGATTGATTGTAAAATTAGCATCTGAAACTTTAAAGCAAGATGGTCAGTTAAGGGGAATGGTAGATGACTTTTCGAATTTAAAACGTAATTTGAAAGAGATTGAAGAAACTTTTGATCATAAATTAATTGTTGAAGACAACGAAGAAGGAATAGCTTTATCTAAAAAATTATTAGAGATTTCAAATGATTTTTCAATATATTTCGTTCCATATAGACCAACAGCAGAAGAAATGTCTAGAGATGTTTTCAATAGATTAAAGTCAAAAGGTCTGCCCGTATGTGAGGTGGAGCTGTTTGAAACACCTACTAACAGCTGCGTATATACAGAAGATTAGATTGTGAAATTGGAATGAAAAATCATTTAATTGTATTATGATAAATGGACTTTTATCCATTTTAAGGAGAAAAAATGTTTAATATAGTTGAAAAATTCCTGTCAATAGATGGGGAAGGGCCTAGCGCTGGCGAAATTGCAACCTTTATAAGATTCCAAGGATGTAATTTGAGATGTTCCTGGTGTGACACCGCCTATTCATGGGGAAAAGAAAGTACAAATGAAGTATTAAGCTCTAAAGAAATCTATAATTATATAAAGGAAAATGGTAGTGCCAATGTTACATTAACAGGCGGAGAACCGTTAATTCAAGATAATATATATGAACTTTTAGAGATTTTAAGCAAGGATGAAAATTTAAAAATTCATATAGAAACAAATGGCTCTGTAGATATAGGTGGTTTTAAGGAAAGTCACAACAACAGTAACATAATCTATATCGTTGATTATAAACTGCCAAGCAGCGGAATGACTGAATTTATGAATTTGAATAATTTAAATAATGTAGAGTCTAATGATGTTTATAAATTTGTCGTTGGAAGCAAGGAAGATTTGAGCATGGCTTACGAAATCATAAAAAGATTTGACTTAACAGCCAAGTGCTTAGTTTATTTGAGCCCAGTTTCTTTTGGCATAGAACCAGAAGAAATTGTAGAGTTTATGAAGGATAAAAAGTTAAATAATGTGAGGCTGCAAGTTCAGCTTCATAAAATTATCTGGGATAAAAATATAAGAGGAGTTTGAAAATAACAAGGACAGATATATTTTTAAAATTTCATTTAATATGAGGAGGCTATGCATATGGAAAAGACAATAGATATGAAAAAGATTCAAGAATGTATAAGAGAAATTATAATTGCCTTAGGGGATGACCCAGACAGAGAAGGATTGATAGATACACCGAAAAGAGTAGCTAAAATGTATGAAGAGGTTTTTGAGGGAATGACTTATTCTAATGAAGAAATAGCTGAAATGTTTGGAACTGTCTTTGAAGAAGATTACATTGGAGAAATTAATAAGAATATGGTGCTAGTTAAGGATATTCCTATAAATAGTTTCTGTGAACACCATTTGGCACTTATGCACAATATGAAAGTAAGCGTGATTTATGCCCCTAAAGATAAGATAATAGGGCTTAGTAAAATTGCGAGAATAGCGGATATGGTAGGCAGAAGATTACAACTTCAAGAACGTATTGGAAGTGACATTGCAGAAATTATAGCCTTGGTAACAGAAAGCCAAGATGTAGGAGTTCTTATTACTGGAGAGCATAGCTGTATGACAGCCAGAGGAATAAAGAAACCAGGAACTTTAACAACAACTACAACATTCACTGGAGAATTTCAATGCAACGACATGCTGAGGCAGGAAGCTTTACTGATTATGAGATAAATGACAGTTAATATATGGGATGGAAGGACAAGAATAGTATGAATAAAAACGCAGTAGTTGTATTTAGTGGTGGTCAAGATTCTACAATATGTTTATTTTGGGCGCTTAAGGAATTTGATGAGGTTATAGCAGTTACTTTTGACTATAATCAAAAACATAGAGCAGAAATAGATTGTGCAAAATCAATAACAAAGGAATTGGGGGTAGAGCACCAAATATTGGATATGGCATTACTTAATCAATTAGCACCTAATGCGCTTACAAGGGATGATATAGAAATTAAAATGGGAGAAAACGGAGCGCCTCCATCAACATTTGTAGAGGGAAGAAATATGTTGTTCTTAACTTTCGCGGCGGTACTTGCCAAGGTTAAAGGGGCAAAACATATTGTAACTGGAGTATGTGAAACGGACTTTAGTGGATACCCAGACTGCAGGGATATATTTGTAAAATCTCTTAATGTTACTTTAAACTTAGCTATGGATTATGATTTTGTAGTGCACACTCCGTTAATGTGGTTAGATAAAGCACAAACATGGGGAATGGCAGATAACTTTGGAAAATTAGATTATGTAAGGCAAAAGACGCTTACATGCTATAATGGAATAATTGGAGACGGATGCGGAGAATGCCCGGCTTGCATGCTAAGAAAAAGAGGACTAGATAAATATTTAAAAAGCAAAATATGTGTCGCTAAATAGCACAGAAAGGAGAAGAATCATGAGCGAAAGCGGAAGACAAAGAGAACAATTAGAAGGCATAACTCTTTTAGGGAATCAAGGAACTAAGTATGATTACGGGTATAACCCAGGAGTTTTAGAGACTTTTGATAATAAGCACCCAGACAATGATTATTTTGTAAAGTTTAATTTTCCAGAGTTTACCAGTCTTTGCCCTATTACGGGGCAACCAGACTTTGCAACAATATATATAAGTTATATGCCTGGAGTCAAAATGGTAGAAAGTAAATCCTTGAAGTTGTATTTATTTGGTTTTAGAAATCATGGCGATTTTCATGAAGATTGCATGAATATAATTATGAAGGATTTGATAAAACTTATGGAGCCAAATTATATAGAAGTATGGGGAAAGTTTACTCCAAGAGGAGGGATAAGCATAGATCCATATTGCAACTATGGAATGCCGGAAACTAAGTATGAAGAAATGGCTAATTACAGAATGATGAACCACGATATGTATCCTGAAAAAATAGATAACAGATAATCATAATAAGCCATTCTTGTTGTCGATTTAGCAGCGTTTCAGTCCGAAAGGGAAGGAATAATTAGTTACCTGCAAGACAGCTAATGGGGAATTTATTGCAAATTTAGATGGAGTGGGAATAAGTGGAGATGAATTTATGATAACAATTTGGAACCAAAGGGAAGTTTTTATTGGAAATCCCTCAAAAGAATTGAAATCTACGATGGATACCCTTTCTAAGAACAAGATTAAATATAAATACAGAGTATTTAGTGATAGCAGTGTGCACTTTTTGAATTCTACGATAGCATCGCTGGGTATTTTCAATCAAAAAAATGATTGCTCAAAAATATATTATGTTTATGTGCATAAAAAGGACTATGTTAATGCTGTTTTAGTACTACAAAAAGATTAAACTTTGTCCGTAAATCATGAGGCTTTTGGCTGCCAAACTTATCTATAATAGCTAAATATTCACCATGTGCTAATATTCATCTTGGACAGCATATGTCGGCAGTGCTCAAAGGCTCGGGATGTGAATCGATATTACTTTCAATTGGAAGGCTGTCTGTAGATTCTTGATTGGTAATATCCTGGATTGCTTGCAGGTGATACACATCAGTTTACATAAAGAAACAGCATATCATCTTTAAATAATTTTATTGAATAATTTGTTGAAATAGCTACCCCCTAGGAGTCTACAGGGGTAATTATTTTGTATTTTGAGAGTTGGCTCGTGTAAGAAGTGTTTAAAAATGTTTTAAAAATGTTTATTGTTTATTTGTGTTTTTTCAATATAAAGGAATAAAACACGGGGGATAAAATATAAGGTGGTAGAATAAACAAAAGAAGTAGTTTGCTGTTAAAAAGCAAGATATGTTCTCATTATAAAGAAAGAGGAGGATTTTAAAATGAAGGAAAGAAAAGAGTATGTCAAGCCATCTTTTAGTGTAGCACTAATAATCGTTTTATTTTTTATGTGAAAGAGTATCATGAGCATTGGGATGGGTCGGGATACCCGAAAGGAATCAGTGGAGAAAGTATTCCATTATTATCCAGGATTGTTTGTTTTTTTACAAGAAGCTTAAAATATTTTCAGATTTTTCAGAGAAAAATCCAGGATAGGCGCTGAATGAGTAAGTGCTCCGACGGATATGTAATCTACCCCGATTTCAGCTAATTTTCTTAATCGCTCCTTTGAAACATTACCAGAGCATTCAATCAACGCTTTGCCAGCGGTTTTTTCTACGGCAAGTGTCACGGTTTCATCATCCATATTGTCAAGCATAATAATGTCTGCGCCGGCATCTAAGGCTTCAGCCAGCATTTCTAAATTTTCAACCTCAACTTCTATTTTTCTTACAAAAGGGGCATATTCTTTTGCAAGGAGTATGGCATTTCTGACTCCGCCGGCAGCACAAATGTGGTTATCTTTTATCAGCACACCGTCCGACAGATTGTATCTGTGATTATACCCTCCACCTATTTTAACGGAATATTTTTCAAATAGACGCATATTAGGAGTAGTTTTGCGGGTATCCAGAAGCTTCGTTTTGGTACCGATCAGTTCGTGGGCAAGATTATACGTAAAAGATGCTATTCCGCTCATTCTCTGCAGATAATTTAAAGCTGTTCTTTCTCCCGAAAGGATGGCGCGTGCATCACCTTTAATGATTCCTATTAAATCACCTTTTTTCACTGAATCGCCATCCGTGAAGAAACATTCAAAAGTTGAAGTGTCATCTAAAATTTCAAAGACGCGTTTGAAAATATCAAGTCCGGCAATAATACCATCCTCTTTACAGATAAGCTGGGCAGTACCTTTTCGCACTTGTGACAAAACTGCATTAGTTGTGACATCTTCACTGGAAATGTCTTCATTCAATGCACTGATAATATAGTCATCAATTTTTATTTTCATTACTAAACCATTGTTCATAGAATTTAGCGTCCCTTCTTCTGATTTCATCTAAGATAAGCTGCTTGTAATGCTGTTGCAGTTTTTCGTAATTATATGATTTTACATCAACTGGAATAATATCGCAAATAATTGACTGAATATTTTTTGATATATATTCTGCACATCGTTTTGAAAAAACAACGCTTTCGAGCAGGGAGTTGCTTCCAAGTCGATTCTGTCCATGTACACCGTTGCAACTTGTTTCCCCGATGGCAAACAGGTTTTCCATTGATGTTTTACCTATTAAATCAACTTCTATTCCCCCCATAAAATAATGTTGTGCCGGTATGACTGGAATACATTCTTTTGTGATATCATAGCCCTCTTCCAAACAACGCTGATAGATATTCGGAAATCTTATCTTGATTTTTTCGGGATCCAAATTCTCTAAAGATAAGTAAACATAGTCCGTCCCATCTTTAAGCATCTCATTTTTTATTGCTTTCGCAACTACATCTCTTGGTAATAATTCATCTACAAAACGTTCTTTTTTTGAATTTAGAAGAATTGCGCCTTCCCCTCTGACAGATTCAGAAATAAGAAACCTTCTGCCGGGAGCCTTTGAATAAAGGGCAGTTGGATGTATCTGAATACATTCCAGATCTTTCAGCTTGATATGATGATTTATGGCAATCGCAATAGCATCTCCTGTTATATTACGGAAATTGGTAGAGTGCTGAAAAAGTCCGCCTATCCCGCCGGTTGCGAAGACAACAGTTTTGGTATAAAGCGGATAAATTTCCTTTGCCGTATTTTGCACAACTATTCCTTTACAGCTATTCATGGAACAGATTATATCAAGCATTATTGTATTTTCCTCAATAATGATATTTTCTCGCTTTTGAACAGCAATAAGAAGCTTGCTTGATATTTCTTCGCCGGTGGTGTCTTTTTTGTGCAAAATTCGTGGCTGTGAATGTCCGCCTTCACGAGTATATGAAAAGCCCTTATCTGTATGGTCAAAATCAACGTTGAAATTAACCAAATCTTTTATAACCTGAGGGGATGATTCAATCATCACTTTTACAGATTCATTAGTATTCTTGTAATGCCCTGCTCTTATGGTATCTTCAAAGTAAGCATCATAATCCTGGGAATCCCGTAATGTAGAAATTCCACCCTGGGCTATAAATGAATCACTTCGCTCAATTTTATCCTTTGTAATTATCAGTACCTTTAAATTTTCCGGTAAGTTAAGTGCGCAGAACAGGCCTGCGGCTCCTGTGCCCACAATGATGACGTCATTGATGACAGTATTGCTGCCCATAATTATATCCTCTCTGATTATCCTGCAATTTCATGCATTTTTTTTAATGCTTTTTCTGCCTTGATTCTTAGATTCTCATCTAATTCAATTTTGTTATCCATTGTTTTCAAAGCATGTTCGATTTTTTCTAAGGTAATTTTTTTCATATCTTTGCAAAGGGGAACGGGCCAAGTAAAGTAAAAACTTTTTGATGGATTCGCTTGTTCCAATTTATATTTTATACCTTCTTCTGTACAAATTATAAATTCCAATCCTTCATTTTTTGTTGCAAAATCTATTATTCCGGAAGTACTTCCCACATAGTCAGCCATTTCAATAACAGTCATGGTGCATTCAGGGTGGACAAGAACTTTGGCATTTGGGTGACTTGCAAGTGCTTCTTTAACATCTCCAACTTTTATTCCGTTGTGGACGTAACAGAAACCGGGGTTGAAAATAAAATTCTTCTCTGGAAGAAGAGCTGATATATAAGTACCCAGATTTTTATCTGGGACGAAATATATGTTTTTTTGCGGTAATGCTTTGACGATTGCTATGGCATTTGAGGAGGTCACGCATACGTCAGAAACAGCTTTTGTTTCAGCAGTTGAGTTAATATAACAGACAACAGCTAGATCCTCATATTCAGCACGCTTTAGCAAAATATCTTTAAGCTGTATCATATGAGCCATCGGGCAGTCGGCTGAAGCATCCGGCATAATGACTGTTTTCTCGGGATTTAATATTTTAGCACTTTCACCCATAAAATTGACCCCGCAGAATAATATGACATTTTGAGGGGTTTCTTTTGCTATTTTGCTTAAATAATATGAATCCCCTACATAATCTGCAATTCTTTGAACTGCAGCATCAACATAGTAGTGGGCCAGTATTACAGCATCTTTTTCTTTTTTTAATGCTTTGATATTATCAATAATATTTTTCATTAGAATATCTCCTTATTTTCACATTGTAATATACCATAAAGAATGACATTTGTCTATACATGTGACAAGACAAATAAACTTATATAATTAAATGAAAACTCTCTAATGCGGAGTCGTTGAAAGAAACTGCAAAGGAGGGTTTTTTGGGTACATTACTATACATATTATTTGACAAAAAAGGAATAATGTGGTAATAATAATAGCGAACACCACGCCATATTCAAGGTTGTAAAGTTGCTATAATAGTTTATAATAATAGTGAGAATAAAAGTATTAAAGGTTGGGTTACAGTTAGGTGAATTATTTTATGAATGCTTGAAAATAGGAGAAATTATGAAGGAATTATTTATTTCAATGTTGAAAACAGATGACGAGATACAGGAATATTTTATCGTGAAATCTGTTGCTATAAAAGTTGGTGCCAACAATAAGCAGTATCTTGATTTATTGCTTGGAGATTCTTCAGGAGAAGCACCCTCTAAAAAATGGGACATATCTGATGGAGAATTGTCAGCAATAAAGGAGATTAAGGATGGAGACGTTGTAAAAGTAAAGGCAATAGTAACCTCCTGGAACGGACAAAAGCAGATGAAGATTGGCAGAATAAGGGTAGTAAATGAGCAGGATGAAATAAATTACATCGATTTCATTAAGGCAGCGCCTGAAGATCCTAACGAAATGTACGATTACATTTATGGAAAAGCATCGGGGCTTGAGGACAAAGATCTGAACGCACTTTGCACAAAACTGCTTACTGATAATAAGGAAAAGCTAATGTATTATCCTGCGGCCCAGAAAAACCATCATGCACAGAAATCGGGGCTTCTTTACCATGTGAAAAGAATGCTGATGACAGGAGAGTATATTTGCCAGGTTTACACGAATTTGAACCATGAACTGGTCATTGCCGGAGTTATACTTCATGACATAGAAAAACTGAATGAGATTGAGGCAGATGAACTGGGTATGTCTTCCGGGTATTCCTTTGAAGGACAAATGCTGGGGCATCTTGTCCAAGGGGTAAAACTAATAGACAGAGTAGCTGAGGAAATCAATATACCTAGAGAAAAGGCCATCATGCTAGAACATATGATACTGACACATCATTATGAACCGGAATTCGGAAGCCCCAAAAAGCCCCTGTTTCCGGAAGCAGAGATTTTACATTATCTGGACATGATTGATGCGAGGATGTTCGATATGCAGGCTGCACTTGATGTGACCGAGCCAGGGGAATTCAGCGACAGGGTATGGACTTTAGATAATAGAAAGCTTTATAAAAGCAGTGATCAGGAGTAGAACATATGATAAAGTTACCAAAGGATGTTAATAAGGTTATAAAAGTTTTAGAGGCTGCAGGTTTTGAAACCTATGCAGTTGGTGGATGTGTGAGAGACGCACTGCTTGGAATGTCTCCAAGGGACTGGGATGTTGCAACGGAGGCAAAAATAGATCAGGTGATCGAAGTATTACCTGAAGCAAAAGTATTGAACGAAAAATTTGGAGTCGCACGGATTAAATCTGAGGACGGTAATATTGATATTGCAACTTTTAGAATTGAAGGCGCTTACAGCGACCATAGAAGGCCTGATGAAGTGGAGTTTATCACTTCCATTGAAGAAGATTTGAGAAGAAGAGACTTTACTGTCAATGCCATCGCCGACAATCCGGATAAGGTCATTGTTGATCCTTTTGGCGGCCGTGAAGACCTGAAAGCAAGACTGATTAAAACCGTCGGAAATCCTTCTGAAAGGTTTGAAGAGGATCCGCTTAGAATGCTCCGGGCAATCAGACTGGCAGCCGAGCTTGGTTTTGATCTGCATAAATCTGTCTACGACGGTATTTTAGAAAAAAAACACCTTATCGAGGGGCTGAGTAAGGAAAGAATCCGAAATGAATTTGAAAAAATCATCATATCAAAAAATACAGGTAAGGGACTCAGAATGCTGGCCGGTACGGGAATCATGCAATATATAGTCGGGGCAGAACACAGCGAAAAGATGAGTAAACGTGAAATAGAAAATTTTAACCTGGTTGCGGACAATATTGATAAGATTATGCCGATTATTGACAGAAGACTTGGCCTTTTTTATACAGTATTTGACGAAGCAAGAGGGATAAAGGCCTTAAAGTATTTGGAATATTCCGGAGCGATGGAACAAAAATTAACTGATGCTGCCACGCTGCTTTCTAAACTATATTTCTTATCCAACAAATATGATTTTAAAAGATTTCTGATTAAATACGGTATGGATCGATACGATTATCTGAATGGATTGGCTAAGGCGCAGAGGATTGTTTATGACCATGATGAAGTTAAAATACTGGCAAGGGCGCATATTCTTGAAGACATCAGGAAATTCAAAGAGCCTATTTTTATAGAAGATCTGGCTATTGACGGCAATGATCTTATTGAAGAGGGAATTGCAGAAGGAGAAAAAATCGGTAAAATATTACTGATGCTCATCGACATTGTGCATATGAAACCTAATTTAAATACAAGAAGTGAAATGTTAAGATATGCCAGGCAGTTCAGCAAAAGCAGACTCGCTGCATCTTTCAGAAAAGTGAAGTGGATTAAATAATTACTGACGAAGATGGGTAATAATAAGGGAAAATAGATGGAACAAAGACAGGGGACCATATCAGACATCATTTATAGAAACAAAGATAACGGCTATACAATAGCCGTTTTTGAAAATGCAGAGGAACAATTCACAGGAGTTGGTTATATCCCGGCAACGGATAAGGGAAGAACCTTTAAATTATCGGGAACCTGGAAGACTCACCCAAGCTATGGAGAACAGTTTGCAATTTCTGAATATGAGGAAATAATGCCAACAACGGATGAAGGGATTGAAAATTTTCTGGCATCGGGAGCATTAAAAGGAATCGGTAAAAAAACGGCAGCATGCATCGTGAAAAAATTCGGATCAGAGACATTGCGAATTTTAGAAGAGGAACCCGACAGGTTAGCTGAGGTTGAGGGGATTGGACAAAAGAAAGCAGACACTATCGCTGCGGCATACGCAATACATAGAGAATTTGCAGGTGTCGCTCTTTACTTTCAGCAATATGGAATTTCAACCAACTACTCCATGAAGCTTTATAAGGTATATGGCTCAGATACAATTGCAGCAGTTCAGGCAAACCCATATCAGCTTGTTGATGATATTTTTGGCATAGGTTTCAGAAAAGCGGATGCCATTGCGGAAAAAATGGGAATTGCAAAAGACGACGAATTTAGAATTGAAAGTGGAATTAAATATACTCTTTGGCATTACACAAATGAAGGTAATACCTTTATCCCTCAAAAATTTCTTTGCGAAAAAGCAGGAGAAATAATGGATGTCGGGGTTGAACTGGTTAATGATGTTCTTGTAAGAATGGTTTTTGAAGGGGACATACATATTGAAAATCTGGAAGACCGTCCTGTGGTTTTTTTGTACCCTTATTACATTGCAGAACAGAATGTGTGCAAAAACCTGGTTGCAATAAACGAAGCAACCTTGAAACCCATTTATGCTAATCTCGACCAGCAGATAGAAATGACTGAAAGAGAAACAGGGATGCTGCTGTCGGACAATCAGAAATATGCCGTTAAATCATCCTTGCTCAGCGGGGTTTCAGTTATTACCGGTGGCCCAGGTACAGGGAAGACGACTATAATAAACAGTATCCTGAATATATTAAAGCATTGTGAAATGACAACCGCAATAGCAGCGCCAACAGGCCGGGCGGCCAAAAGAATTACAGAAACGTCGGGCTATATGGCAACAACCATACACAGGCTTCTCGAGTATTATTATTCTGAAAGCGACGATAACATGCGTTTTGGGAAAAATGCTGAAGACCAGCTTGAGTACGATGCGATTATTATCGATGAAGCTTCCATGATAGATATTTTGCTGATGAACGGACTTTTGGCGGCAATCAAGCCGGGAACCAGGCTGATTATTGTTGGAGATGCTGATCAGCTCCCCTCAGTTGGCGCAGGGAATGTACTTCGTGACATCATCGACAGCGAACTGATTTATTCGGTGAAGCTTACTGAAATATTCAGGCAGGCCAGTGAAAGCCTGATTGTTGTAAATGCCCATAAAATTAATAAGGGTGAATATCCGGACTGCAATGAAAAGGACAAGGATTTTTTCTTTATGCGCAAAAAAGGCGAGAAGGAAATGCTTGAAACCATCAAGGAATTATGCACAACAAGATTGCCGAATTATTATAAACATTGTGACCCGGTTAAGGATATTCAGGTTTTGACACCTGTAAGAAAAGGGCTGATTGGCAGCATAAATTTAAACAAAGAGCTTCAAAGACTTCTTAATCCGGCAAAACCGGGAGTGCCTGAAAAGAAATTTGGCGAGAAAATATTCAGAGTTGGCGATAAGGTAATGCAGATAAAGAACAATTATCAGCTTACGTGGAAAAGGTATGAGGATTTTACCGAGGGGCAGGGTGTCTTCAATGGGGAGGTTGGATTCATTAAAGCCATTGATGCCGAGTTTAATGAGATAACAGTCGCCTTTGATGAGGAAAAATATGCAGCATATGACTTTGCGCACATTGAGGAACTAGAGCATTCTTATGCGATTACAGTCCATAAAAGTCAGGGAAGCGAATTCCCGATTGTAATTGTTCCCATGTCCTGGTTTACACCTATGCTTGCCACCAGGAATTTATTATATACGGCTGTTACCCGGGGCAAGGAAGCGGTTGTTTTGGTCGGTTCAGAGCAAAGAATGCATGATATGGTTGATAATAACAGTATTACAGAAAGATATTCAGGTCTTTCCATCAGACTGAAAGCGTTTTTATAATGCAAATTCTTTAGTTTAAGGGGGATTTGAGAAATATGGGACTGGACCGAAAGAGTTTAATCAAGGCGTTCTTATCTGTAATAGAGAAATTAAAGGAACTGGTTTTCCCGTCAAATATTTACTGCATTTGCTGTGAAAACATTATAGACCATACAAGGCCTTATTCTTTATGTGATGCCTGCGTCAGAAATCTTCACTGGGCAAACGAAAAAACATGTAAAAAGTGCGGTAAGGTTCTGGGTGAAAATTACAGACGGGAAATTTGCAATGATTGCTTAGAAATTGAGCATTTTTTTGAGAAGGGATTCACATGTGCAGAATATGGCATGTATGAAAAGTTAATGATCAGGGATTACAAATATCATGCTAAACCATATTTCGGGGATAAGCTTGCTGAAATCATGTTTGACAGGCTGATAATCGAAGCATTGCCTGTAGACCTTATTATTCCTGTACCAATGCATAGAATAAAGGAGAGAAAACGGGGATATAATCAGGCGGCTCTTCTGGCAAAAGGACTAAGCAAAAGAATGAATGTACCTTTTGATCAGAAACTTATGATGAGATCAAGGGTAACGAGGCCAATGAACAAAATGAATCCGCAGGAAAGAAGAGAAAATGTGAAAGATGCCTTTACTCTCAGATTGGAAAAGGGTAAAATAGTCAAAGGAAAGAAGATACTTCTTGTAGATGATATTTTCACAACAGGAAGTACACTTGATGAATGCAGCAAACTTTTACTTGATAATGGAGCGTTAAAAATTTATATGATTTGCTTTGCAGCCGGCGGGAATAGAGTATACCGGGAAGAAACGGCATCATAACATGGGGGAGAAGCAGTTTGTGCTTCTGAAAACAATGGAGTAGGATAAAGGAATTGTTCAGGCTGTGGTTGAAAGTCCAAGCCAGTTACGGGCAAAAGGATCCACGTAAGCTGTTCGCAAAGCGGCAGTGATCATGGCGTAGCTTAGATGTAAGTCCTCTGACAAAGTCAGACAGGCAGGTGTGGGGTCAAAGACCAGGTCAGCTGAACAATTCCTTTATCTTATTCAAGGGTTCTTATATTTGGTTAATTTAGGCAAAAATTATTTTCCACGGGTAGTGATATTTGGGCTAAATGTGGTATAATACTTAAAAGACACCAATAAGAAACAAAAGGGAGGCCATATTATGAAAGTAACAATAACAAGCAGAAATTTTAACGCAAGCGAACATCTTAAAGACACCATTGAAAAGAAAATCCAAAAGCTGAGCAAATACTTTTCAGATGATATAGTCGTAAACATTATGCTTTCTTCTGAGAAGGGGAATGACAAGGTTGAAGCCACGATTAATGCCAAAGGTACAATTTTCAGAGCAGAGGAAACTGCCAGTGCCGCCTATGATGCAATTGATAGAGTCATCGAAAAACTTTCAACTCAAATGTCAAGGTACAAGACAAAACTGCAGCGTAAGCATAAGGAGCATAAGGAGTTTATGTTTACTGAATTACCAGATATTGAACAGGCTGATGATATTAGAGTAGTAAAAACGAAAAAACTTGACCTGGTACCAATGTCAGTTGAAGAAGCTGTTATACAAATGGAATTGATGGAGCACAATTTCTTCATATTTTTAGATGTGGAAACAGATGCTGTCAGCGTGGCATACAAACGAAAGAATGCTGATTATGGAGTAATAGAGACAACCTATTAAATTAAATTAATAATAAAAAAATGGTGAGGTGGTACAAATGTGCCACCTCACTACTAGACCTGTATATGGTAAAATAATACAATTAATACACAATATGGCATGCGATGAAGGAAGCTAGAAAATAAATTCGAAAAAATCCGGGAAATGAATTTAAAAAAAGTCAGAAAATGAATTTAAAAAAGTCAAAAAATGAATTTAAAAATGGACACAGCTTGATAAACATATTTTAAACTAACAAGGAGCGAATTTTGATGGATGATATTATAAGAGAATTGCAAGAAGAATTAAATTACCAAAAAAACCTGATGAAAAAACTTGATGAAGAACTAGCAACTCTTCCTCCAGGAAGCCTTTGCATCAAAATGGTTAACGGGAATGAATATGTTTATATGCAACAGTACAAAATTGACAAAGATGGTAAAAAAAAATCATCGCAACGCTGTGTACCGAAAAAAGAGACACAATTAGCTGAAAAAATTCTGAGAAGGCGTTTTGCTGAAAAAAGTGTTATAAAACTGGGAATAAGTACAAAGCAACTTGAAATATTTATTGAAAAATATAAACCGTATAGCGCAACCGAAATATACAAGACTTTATCAAAGGCTTATATAAAATTTGATATTAGTGGTTATTTGTCGAACAAAGAAATGGAAATCATGGATTGGGATGAAAACTTTAAAAAAAATTCAGATAAAAATCCTGGAGGAAATTGCAATTTTTATCCAGAGGATTTAAAACATGTCACATCTAAGGGGTTAATTGTCAGATCTAAATCAGAAGCGATTATTTGCGAACTGCTGGATTATCATAAAGCACTATATAAATATGAAAAACCACTTTTTATAGGGGAAAATAAGTATTATCCAGACTTTACCATAATGCGAAGATTTGATCGAAAAATTATATACTGGGAGCATTTTGGAATGATTGGAAATTCGGATTACTCGAAAAATATGATGAAAAAATTGAAAGCTTATGAGAGTGTTGGGATAATCCCATGGGACAATCTTATTGTGACTACTGACAGCATTGATGGAAGAATAAATATCAGGCATATAAGAACAATAATATCCAATATGTTGGTTGCAATAGAATAATTCAAAGAATATTGTATCAGCCCGCTCATTTGTTCTGATAATAAAATATGTTTTTTTGAGCAATATGCTTGAATTATCTAATTTGGGTCAATTTTAAATTTGAACGTATAATGATTTTTTGAAATTATACGTTTTTGCAATTTATTACAATTAATTAGTATAAATAAGAGTGGCTTTTATCAATGACGATGAAGTGTTTTAAGGAAAATTATACTTAATGGTCTGTTTTAATAGTAAAGCGTATAAAAACAAGCGAATTTTTATACGCTTTACTATTGTTTTGGGCGTTCTGGGATAAATGTAAATAAATGGATTATCTTAAACCCTTGTTTTACTCTTGAAAACGTATAAAAACGGGGCCAATCCTTGAAACAAGTTAAGATACACTTAAAATTGTCGATTCCTAGTAAAAAAGTGAAATAGTTAAATAAAAAAAGTTGAATTTTAATATATCATTAAATTTTAATCTTATCTATTGAAAAAGTGGTGATTTTTGTATACAATAAGTATGAGAAAAACAGAGGTGAAATAAAATGAAAAACTTTTTCCAGAATATAGTTTTGAGCGTTGGCATAACGGATGTTATCGATATCCTTATCGTTGCTTTCGTTGT
>Ga0209386_1000120_pt1 | contig 40856 bp, 44 predicted proteins | sample NGEPertwo_FD_184510 | JGI IMG/M metagenome (GOLD analysis project Ga0209386, IMG submission 184510) | Arctic peat soil microbial communities from the Barrow Environmental Observatory site, Barrow, Alaska, USA - NGEE Permafrost154B-two... | ecosystem: Environmental > Terrestrial > Soil > Wetlands...
CTTCAAAATACATCTTTCCCAAGGCGTAGAGAAAACGATTATGGGGGTTATTGGGGATCGAAATCGTATGAAGGCCCTCGATTTAGAAGCGTTACCTTGGGTAGAGAAAGTGGTGCCGATTTTGGCTCCTTATAAATTAGTCAGCCGAGAGTTTCACGCCGCGGATAGCATTATTCGGGTGGGGGGACAAGAAATCGGAGGCAGTAAGATTCATGTGATGGCTGGACCGTGTGCTGTCGAAAGTAGAGCACAAATCTTAGAAACTGCGCATGCTGTGCGCGAGGCCGGTGCGACGTTTTTGCGAGGGGGTGCCTTCAAACCCCGTACTTCTCCCTATTCTTTTCAGGGTTTAGAGGAAGAGGGCTTGCGCTATTTGGCAGAAGCACGAGAAGAAACGGGACTGCTCGTGATCACAGAAGTGATTGATGCGCAGGATGTCGCCTTAGTGGCGAGTTATGCGGATGTTCTCCAAATTGGTGCTCGGAACATGCAGAACTTTGTTTTGCTTAAAGCAGTTGCTAAGTGCGGCAAACCCGTCATGCTTAAAAGAGGCCCATCTGCAACGTTAGAAGAATGGATGATGGCGGCTGAGTATATCCTGGATGGAGGAAACGATCAGGTGATGTTCTGTGAGCGGGGCATACGAACCTTTGAAAGCTATACAAGAAATACGCTTGATCTGAGTATGGTTCCCGCTCTGCACGCTCTTTCCCACTTACCGGTCATTGTTGACCCAAGTCACGGAACGGGGAAATGGGAGTTAGTTCATCCCATGGCAAAAGCGGCTCTTGCTGCCGGAGCAAATGGCTTGATTGTGGAAGTACATCCACATCCTGAAAAAGCTGTTTCAGATGGAAAACAGTCCTTAACACCGGAGAAATTCCAAATAATGATGACGGATTTGGCAAGACTTACGACTGCCCTTGATCGTCAATTGGGGGAAGTGAGTTCGTGATAGAAGGTCCCAAAGCAATTCTGGCAGCGGGGTGGTCAGGCCGGCGTAGTCCTAAGGCCTGTATCGTGGGCTTAGGACTGATGGGTGGGTCTTGGGCAGGTGCCTTACACCTTTCAGGCTGGGAGGTTCTTGCGGTTGACCGCGAGAAGGACAGTCTGGATGAAGCGTTATCAAGGGGCTGGATTCAAGCAGGTTGGACAGAAATGCCAACGTTCATGGACGTTGATTTAGTGGTTTTGGCACTACCCCTTCAAGAGTTTGCCAAGGGGTTTGACCAATTGATTGGCAGGATTCCTAAAGGGGCGATTGTGACTGATGTCGGAAGCATCAAGGGGGAAATCTGCAACAAATCCAAGGTTAGTGCTCAAACAGGGCTGGTTGATTTCCACTTTGTAGGTGGACATCCCATGACGGGTTCAGAACAATCTGGGTTTCGGGTTGCCGACGCCCACCTTTTTGAGGGGTATCCTTATGTTTTAACGCCAGAGGCCGTTTGCGTTCAAGAAGTGGTTCAAAAACTGACAGAAGTTATCGAAGGATTTGGCGCTAACGTTGTGGTTAGAGATCCTGAGGACCATGACAGAGAAGTGGCGATGGTGAGTCATATCCCCCACCTGTTTGCAGTGGCCTTAACATTAGCAACGCGAGATGCTTCTAAAGAGGGGAAATCAGCCTTTGCGTTAGGGGGACGTAGCTTCCAAGATATAACACGCATCGCAGACAGTTCTCCTGAAATGTGGAAAGAGGTTTTGGTGAGGAATTCTGAGGCAATTCTCAGTGGGCTTACCCTTGTGGAACAAAGAATTAAGGAATTACGGGAACACCTCGAACTGGGAGACAGAGAGGCGATTGCGGAAGCATTTCGTAGGGCTCATGCAGTTCGGGGCTGTATAGAATAAGTCTGCTAGATCTCTACATCGTTGACTGAGGGGGTATATCCTATGCGTGGTGTGTTTATTAAACCCGTCTCCGGCGTCGCAGGAGAAATCACAGTTCCTGGTGATAAATCCATTTCTCATAGGGCGGCGCTCTTGGGTGGGATGGCTCATGGAGAAACCCATGTATCAAATTTTTTATTAGGTCAAGACTGTTTAAGTACGCTGCGTTGTTTAAAACAATTGGGGGTCTCTTGGGAGCGGCAGGGCAATCAAGTTTGGATTCGCGGAGAGGGAATGCAAGCCTGGACGGAGCCAACAGATGTCTTGGATGCTGGTAATTCTGGGACGACGTCGCGACTGCTACTTGGAGTCTTGGCGGGCAGCCCTTTTGCTGTCAGCTTAACAGGGGATGCGTCCTTGAGAACTCGACCCATGCGACGTGTCACTGACCCTCTTAAACAGATGGGTGCCGAGATTATTGGACGGCAAGGCGATAATCTGTTTCCGCTGACCATGAGGGGTGGTCACTTGCAGGGCCAAATCTTTCGAACTGCGGTGGCCTCGGCCCAAGTCAAGTCGGCGATTATCTTAGCAGGCTTGCGAGCAAGTGGAGAAACAAGCCTTGAGGAACCCGCTCTTTCTAGGGATCATACGGAACGAATGCTCAGAGGGTTCGGTGTTGAGGTGCTCAGCGAGAAAACTCTGGTAAGGGTACACGGGGGAGCCAGCTTAACAGGTCAGGAAGTGTCGGTACCGGGGGATATTTCGTCCGCGGCGTTCTTCCTGGTCTTAGGAAGTTTAGCTGGACGTGGAGAACTCATTCTCCCAAACGTCGGAATAAACCCAACTCGTACTGGAATATTGGAAGCGCTCAAAGCTATGGGTGCAGATATTGAGTTAATAGATGTTACAGAAGTCTGTGGTGAGCCCAGGGCGACGCTGCGTGTGCGTCCTTCACAGCTTAAAGGTATTGAAATTGGAGGGGACATGATTCCTCGCTTGATTGATGAAATTCCCATTCTAGCGCTCGCTGCAACTCTAGCTGAAGGGGAAACGGTCATTCGGGATGCCACGGAACTTAGGGTCAAGGAAACCGATCGCATTCGGACGGTGGTCGAGGGACTCAACGCTTTAGGCGCCAAGGTTGAGGAGCTTCCTGATGGATTGCGTATTAAAGGACAGACATCCTTGCGCGGTGGGCAGGCAAATAGCTTTGGAGATCACCGGTTGGCCATGACGTGGGCAATTGCTGGAATGCTTTCGCAGGATGGAGTCAGCGTGGAAGACATGGCCGCAGCGGATGTATCCTATCCTCATTTTTTAGCCGTCATCGCGAAGGTGGCTCAATGAAGGTTACAACCTCCAGTGACGTGAATAAAGGTTTTACTTATGGGTTGCACCAATCGTTAACGATAGCGATTGGGTATGCGCCCGTGGCGGTGACCTTTGGACTTCTGGCGACTCAGTTCGGCTTAACCTTTTGGGAAGCTGGGCTGATGTCTTTCTTTGTTTTTGCGGGTGCGTCCCAGTTTATTGCGATAGAGATGATCCATCAGGGCGCCACAGTTTGGATGATTGGACTGACTACCTTCATCGTTAATGTGCGTCATGTATTGATGAGCCTGTCAGTGGTGCCTTTTTTCCCAGAAAGAACGCTCCCTTGGTCGTTAGCGCTGGCGCAAGGGCTCACCGATGAAACCTTTGTACTGAACGCGAGAATTCTAAAGGATGTGGTAGGAGAGGAAAACCGTCGTTGGGTTATGTTGGGGATTAACCTAGGCTCATTCACCTCTTGGTTTGTGTTTACGATGATTGGTGGTCTGATCGGGAAATGGTTGCCACTTGAATTCTCAGGTTTCCAATTTGCACTCTTAGCCTTATTTATTATTTTAACGGCGACGTCTCTAACTAAGAAGAATGCGCTCACTTATGTCTTAGCCGCCATGCTTGCCGTCGCTTTAAAACTGCTTATTCCAGGAAAAATCTATCTTATTTTAAGTGTCGCTTTGGCTGCTGGGATTGGAGCCTGGTGGCGTCAGAGACAAAGAGATACTGGAATTGAGAGTAAACATACAGACTATAGAGCCTAAAGAGTAGGGAGCAAAATTCTATGAATATCCACCTTCTGCAGACGGTTATATTAATGACTCTAGTCACATATGGGGCACGTGTTTTGCCCTTTTTGTTGTTTAAAGGAAATAACGTTCAAGGGTACATTCGTGACTTTATAGAACTTGTGCCTATCGCTTTACTGGCAGCGCTTGTCATTCCGGAATTAGTGACAGAGAGTGGTTCGATCGTCATCATACATAATCCGTTTTTATGGGCCGGGCTCTTAACATTTCTATTTACTAAATATGTGCCCAATCTTTTTCTGGGAATTCTCTTTGGAATGACGGCGTTTTGGGGCTTGGATAAGTTACTTGGGTAGAACGTGACTCGCCTGATTTGGTTATGGAGTTATTTGGAAAAAATTTTACAAATGACTACTTAAGCGTTATAATGACACACATCATTTAAAACAAATATAATATATAATGTTTTCGTTATGAAAAACATTCGTCAGTATTCTGGGATTGTGTCATGGTAGCACAAAGCACATGTGTTTCTGAACATAATCCATGGGTGAAATTGGCTTGAGAAAAGACCTAGAATGTATTATAATAATATTTAATAAGGAGTGATGGCGAAATGGTAACAATTACAGAACTCGCGGCCCAAAAGGTTAAAGAAGTGCTTAAGGCCCAAGATAAAGAAAATGCTTTTCTTCGTCTCTTTATCGAAGGCGCTGGTTGTAGTGGACCAAACTTCGGTATGACGTTGGAAGAGTCAAAAACAGAGGACGATATTCTAGATGAAGGCTATGGAGTTTCAATCCTAACGGACATTAAACTGTCGACTCAGTTAGAGGGAGCCATCGTTGACTATGTTGAGTCAAGTGACGGTGGAGGCTTTGAAATACGAACGGCAAAGACGGGTAAAGCTGAGGGTGATACCTGTGGTGATGGTGGTGGCTGTGGCGGCGGATGCTGCGGAAGTTGCTAATACGGCAGGTGAAGGGAGCTCGATTTCGAGCTCCCTTTTTTTTTTGTTGCTTATATTTGCTATACTCATTGAATATAAGTTGCTTAGAGAAGGGGCAATAATAGTTCCAATGTTAATAATCTAGGTGGTATAATAACTGGCCCTATGAAACGGAATCCGTAGAAAAGTGATCATGTTTAATAACAACGTTTGCTGTATAATATAGAAGAAACTCCGAGATTAATCTCGGAGTTTCTTCTAAACAAATAACGGTGCGTGTCTGAGGTCTAATTACGTGGATAGCTTAGGTCGGGATCACTCATCATGTCATCTTCTTCGATTCTGTCTTCGTCACTTGAACAGCAGCACCCTCGTGATACAATAGAATAGCCATACTGTTCAGATTTTCGACCGAGCATGAAAGCTACCACTAAGCTCAGAAGAAAAAGAAATCCATGGGCACTATGGTGATAAGGTTTTTGATGATAAAACATGGTAAAGTCCTCCTCTCTTTAGTGTTAGAATGGCTCTTTTTTAGGCAATTCATTCCGGAAATTTAAGGAAATTATTTTGGAGGTTTATCATGCGTTATAATATTTTAGTTTGGGACTTAGATGGTACATTGACAGATTCTAAAGAAGGCATTACCCGCTCAGTTCAATATGCGCTAGAGCGGTTAGATTATCCTTCTTGGGACGCCAATTCTTTGGATTGGATGATTGGACCTCCCTTAAAAGAGAGCTTTAAAATTTTGTTTAAAACGACGGATGATGCCTTCTTGAACCGGGCTATCTCAATTTATCGTGAGCGTTATACAGAAATAGGACTCTATGAAAACACTGTTTACCCTGGAATTCCAGATTTGTTGGCTCAGTTAAAAGAGAAGGGCTGCATACATTTGCTGGCGACCTCAAAACCTAGGGTGTTTGCAGAAAAAATTCTTAAACATTTCTTATTGGATGGTCATTTTAGTGTTATTATGGGAAGCGAGCTGAACGGTCAATTTGTGGAGAAAGATTGTCTCATTGCTGAAGCGCTGAAAACCATGCCAGAGGGTTCACGATCAGACACTGTGATGATTGGGGATCGCAATTATGATGTCCATGGAGCTAGAGCTAACCATATTGATGTTATTTCTGTCGGATATGGGTTTGGGAGTGATGAAGAATTACGCCTTGCTTCTCCGGATTTTATCGCCCAGAGTGTTAGTGACTTAGGGAAATTACTTTTAAGTGAGACTACGGAAGATCTTGTTTAATTTATTACATACCGAATAGCCGCATCCAGATAGACAAAATTTTCGTCTTTTTCTTGACGTACCATTCCCACATTGCCACAATCGTTGGTTTCAATAAGGTTTTGATGGACAACATATTGATAAGCGCGCTCATCCCAAGGATCCGGAAAATCAGACACCGTATTGATATATGTCTCTATGGGGATTTTATAATTCCTATGATAAATTTGTAAGGTTGTATCCTGTGGATGCATGGTGATTCCTCCTTTCACTCTAGTTTGAGAAGTTTATCCAAGAAATATGTACCATGAAGAAAGGTGAGTGAGTATGTACGAGGAAAACCAAGCGGATTCTGTTCTGAAACGGCACTTGAGTTGGGTAGATCTGGTGATGGTTTTGGGTGGAATCGTTTGCATTTATCTTATATTATCGATAGGAACGGTTTTATTAATGGAGCGCTGGCCTCATGAACGCATTTTAATGTACCTTAACGCGTTTCTGTCACAGCTATCCTTCGCAGGTTTAATTTGGGCTATTAAGAGTATCCGGCACTGGAAATGGGCAGATTTTGGTTGGAATCCTGTACCTCTGAAAAACTCAATTAAAACGATCTTGGGATTATATGTTTTAACCTGGATCATCAATATTTCTTATGCTATTTTTCTTTATCGGTATGGTTTTAGCCCTCCAGAAACGGATGTCTATACCAAATTATTAGGACAGACCACGTCTCTTACGTTGGTGCTGAATTTGATTTTAGCCGGCGTCTTAGCGCCTTTGGTGGAAGAAACGCTATTTCGTGGGGTTATTTTTGGAAGCTTACAAGCGTACTTTGGGAAATGGACCTCAGCCGTGATAAGCGCTGCAATTTTTTCTGGCCTTCATTTCCAGGCTTACGGATTTTTCCCGCGTTTTGTGTTAGGCATGGTCCTAGTATACCTCTACGATAAGTATAAATCGCTCTACCCGGCCATTGCGTTACATGCAGTAAACAACATCGCGGCTACCTTGCTTGCGGCAAGCTTATCAATGTGAATAAAAGGAGCATTTTAGTGTGAAGCAAAAAAAACAACGGGCCTTACAAATTGCCATCGATGGTCCTGCAGGTGCCGGTAAAAGTACGGTAGCTAAGCTGGTAGCAAAACATTTGAGGCTATTTTATGTGGATACCGGGGCTATGTATCGGGCCATCGCGTATAAAGCCTTAGAAAACAAAATTAACTTGGAAGACGAGCTAAACGTCTGTCAAATCGCTCACAATACCGAGGTCGTCTTAGATCATTGCGACGCTGGAACGGTCTGGTGTGATGGGGAGAATGTCACACAGTTGATTAGAAGTCCTGAAATTTCTCGCGCCGTTTCTACCGTTGCGTCGTATGCGGGGGTTAGGGAACGCTTGGTCGGATTGCAACGCAGGGAAGCTGAGCGAGGTGGCGTGGTGATGGATGGTCGTGATATTGGAACTCATGTCCTGCCAGAAGCCTCTCTCAAAATATTCTTAACGGCCACACTACAGGAACGTGCCAATCGCCGGTGGCGGGAGCTTGTGGAAGCCGGCAAACATGCGCTTTTGGAAGAAGTCGCTCAAGATATGGAAGAGCGTGATCGACAGGATACTGAACGCGTCGTTTCTCCGCTAGAGTCAGCTCAAGATGCTGTCATTCTTGATACCACGAGTTTGAGTGTGGAAGAAATAGTCGGTAAGATTGTAGCTTTAACGCAGGAGGATGGAAGATGACGTTCTATGAATTTGCAAAGGTGCTGTTTCGCTTCCAGTTTAAGTTGATGGGCTGGAAAGTCGTGGGCGCAGAAAATTTGCCAGCGGAGGGGCCCGTTATTTTAGCGGTAAACCATCAAAGCCTTTGGGACCCCTTAGTGGCTGGATCCAGTCTACCCCGCAAGGTTTCTTTTATGGCTAAAGAAGAACTATTTTCTATACCTGTTTTAGGGAATAGTTTTCGCAAGCTTGGTGCCTTTCCCGTAAAACGAGGGCAGGGAGATATGAACGCAATACGTCAATCTTTGGCAATCTTAAAAGAGGGACATGTCTTAGGGCTTTTTCCGGAAGGGACACGATCTCAGAGTGGCGAACTTCAAAAAGGCCTCCCTGGAATGGTTTTTCTCATGGAAAAAAGCAAAGCAACGGTCGTTCCCCTCAAAATGTATGGGACCCATAAACTATTAACAAAAGGCTGGGGAAAGATAGTGGTCGTAGTCGGTAAACCGATGACCCCTCAAATGTTGCAAGCACCAGAAGGGGTAGAAAACCGTAGGGAATGGATTGCTGACCGTATTATGCAGGCAATGCAGGAATTGACAAAACCGGAATAAGTGGATCAACTGACAAACGTAATATCTAAAAGGTATGCGACCTGGTAGCAGGTCGCATACCTTTTGGAGGAGCTTGGGTCGGATAAAACTGCTAATAAATAGCAGGGATTTTGGAACTAGGTAGAGAATTACTTCTTAATAATTCATAGGGAGGGTCTTAATGATGAACGTTCAACTAGCGGCAAAAGCTGGTTTTTGTTTTGGTGTTAAGCGCGCCTTGGATATGGCAGAACGAACAGTGGAGACTTCAGAGGCAGTATCACTCGGACCACTCATTCACAATCAACAGGTTGTAAAACGCTTGGAAGAGCGTGGAATTCAGGTGGTTAATGCCTTGGAGGAAGTCTTAGTAGACCAAGTTGTCATTATCCGTTCGCATGGTGTAGGGCCCAATGTCTATCAGGAGACTGAAAATAAGGGAATTCAAGTGGTCGATGCCACGTGCCCTTTTGTTCAGAAGGCTCAGCGGTTGGCTGCGGCGTCTGCTGAAATGGGGCAGCAAGTGATTGTCATGGGAGACAAACTCCATCCTGAAGTGCAGGGGATTCTGGGTTGGGCGGGAGAGCAGGCCATACCCATTCAAACGCTCGAAGAAGCGAAACAACTGCCGGCTTACCCTCGTTTAGCCGTTTTAGCACAGACAACCCAACTGACCGAAAGCTTTGAAGGGATTGTCGAAGAGTTAAAACTTCATACTGAAGATCTTACGGTGCACAACACGATTTGTAGTGCAACGGCAGAACGACAAAAGGCTGCTCGAGAGTTAGCACAAACTGTTGACGTGATGGTGGTTGTAGGGGGGCGCAACAGTGCCAATACTCGAAAATTAGCAGCCCTCTGTGCTGAAATCACGAAAACACATCTGATCGAGACAGCGGAGGAATTAGAAATAGCGTGGTTTAAAGTAGCGTCAAGTGCCGGCATCACCGCGGGCGCTTCTACACCAGATTGGATTATTGAGGAGGTTTATAAAAAAATGTTTGAAATGAATGAAAAAGAAACTGAAATGAATATGACCGACTGGGAAAAAATTGCCCCAGTTGGAATTCGGATTAAAACTGAAGAAGAGGATGCGGTCCATTCCCAACGACAAGCGGATGAAGACATCGCTAAGGAACGACTGGAGGAATACGCAGAGAGTAAAGAGGTGCTTGAGGCAAAAGTGATTGAGGTCGTCAAGGCTGGTTTGCTGGTAGATGTGGGACTACGAGGCTTTGTACCTGCCTCACAGATTCAGCTTGGGTATGTTGAAGACTTAAACCAGTTTTTAGGCCAAACCCTTCGTCTTCGCATCCTTGAATTTGATCCAGCAAATCTGAAAGTCGTTCTTTCTCAGAGAATTATTTTGGAAGAGGAGCAGGCTGTTAAGCGGACCCAATTACTTGAGACGCTTAAAGTTGGAGACGTTGTAACAGGCGTCGTTCGACGAATCCTCGATTTTGGTGCCTTTGTAGATATCGGTGGCATGGATGGATTGCTTCATATTTCTGAAATGTCCTACACTCGGATCAAGCACCCTTCAGAGATGTTGAAAATAGGAGATGTTTTGGAAGTCAAAGTCTTAAAACTTGAACATGACACGGGCAAACTATCCTTAGGACTTAAACAACTACAAGTAAGTCCATGGCTTCAAGTCGCGGAAAAGTATCCTGTAGGTTCTTTAGTTGAAGGCGTCGTGGTACGAATAGTAACGTTTGGTGCTTTCGTGGGTCTTGCGGAAGGGGTAGACGGGTTAGTGCATATTTCCCAATTAGCGGATCATCGTGTCAATAAGGTAGAAGAGGTGCTAAAAGTTGGGGATAAAGTAAGTGCTAAAGTCATCGAATGCAAGCCAGAGATAAAACGGATCAGTTTAAGTATGCGTGAGATGGTCGAAGATGCTGCTCGAGCCAATGATGCTGAAGCTATGGCATCGCAACGTGAAATCAAACCCGTAACGATCGGTGATATTCTCGGTAAGCTCCTCCTTAAGGATAACCAATAGTATGCGTTTCGTGTGGGAACGGGCTAAAAGACTTCCTAGAGGAAGGTGATCCAAATGGCTAAACAAAAACGAACGATGCCTATTGATTTTCCTATCTTGTTTTTCACACTAGCCCTCATTGCCTTTGGCTTAATTATGGTGTTAAGTGCCGGGGCAGTGAGCGGGTTTAACGCAGAGCAAAATATTTATTTCTACCTTTTCCAACAATTAAAGTGGACGCTCCTCGGTTTTGGTTTCGCAGGTATAGCCATTGCAGTCCCCTATACGTTTTGGCGTAAATTAGCCGGTGTGGCCATTCTTATCAGCGTGGGCTTGCTCGTCGCGATTATCTTTACTGATGCAGGTGTTGCAGCGAAAGGCTCAGCACGGTGGATCAGTATTCTGGGATTGAGTATTCAACCGTCTGAAATTGCCAAACTGGCCCTCGTTCTATTTTATGCGCATATTCTAGACCGTTATCCAGTCAAACGTGGAAAAAAATGGCGTATACCACTGGGTGTATTGTTCCCTGTCACGATCCTCATTTTGGCACTCGTTTACAAACAACCTGATTTGGGGACGACGATGGTTTTAGCGATGACCAGTGCGGTGTTATTATTTCAAACGGAAATTCCAACAAAATGGTTCTTAGGGTCTGTCCCGGCCGTCGGGTTACCGTTGATATTTTATATTTACAATTCAGCGGGTTATCAATGGGACCGAATTTTGGCGTGGTTAGATCCTTGGAAATATGCAGCCAATATAGGCTATCAGATAACTAACGCCGAGATTGCCTTTGGATCGGGGGGCTTGCTGGGTGTTGGCCTGGGAAGAAGTATGCAAAAATACGGTTTTCTACCAGAAAACCATACAGATATGATCTTCGCCATAGTCGGGGAAGAACTAGGGCTATTGGGCGCTCTGTTTTTATTAGTCCTGATCATTTCACTCTATGGCCGAGCCTATTATGTGATGAGTCAATGCCCGGATCGCTTTGGACGGCTCTTAGGATTCGGACTGACCTCTTCGTTGGCCATTCAGACGGCCATTAACCTATGCGTTGTGACTGGCGTCATACCGGTAACGGGGATCACCCTACCTCTGATCTCGTACGGGGGAAGTTCCCTAATCATTACCTTAACAGAGCTTGGTTTGATCTTGAATATATCCCGTTATTGTCACAAACGTGTCTCAAGCAATTCTGTCGATAATCTTCCTAACGCCTCCCTGTAAACTCAATCTAATAGCAACAGACCTCTGAAGGCGTTATCACTGCCTCAGAGGTCTAGCTGATTTTATCCGATGGCTAACCACGTGGTTAGCCATCGGATAAACGGGAATAATATGAGTATGAGGTCCGTTTAAGGAGGGGTTTATTTGGAGTTGCCCTATGGAGAATGGATTATTTTTTCTTTAGCCCTGGTGACTTATATTCAAAAACGAGCCTCAAGACGGTTATTTCAGCTGCTGCTGGTTGCCTGGCTAATGGGTAAAATTGTAGAGATAGTTTTCCCTTGGACCCTACCTTGGCACTGGCACTTTGCTCGTTTGATGGTCATGCTGGCTTTCTGGGGATGGGCTTGGGAGCGTGATGAACGACGCATCTTACCGTTGCTCTATACAACCTTCGTCTTAAGCCTGGAAACCCTTTTTTTAGTAAATCAACCTGGGGTTATTCCCTATGAATCTTGGATTTTTATGGTTGTGTTGTTTATAGTCGCTCGATTGACGGCGCACTCCTATTGGGGAACGGCCGCAGCTTTTACGGGAAGCATCCTATTAAACCAGGTATTTATGCGATTTACCTATGAGGGGATTATGAGACGTGCGGATTTCCCCGATCCGTTTATTTGGAATTCCGGGGTCGGGTTGTTGACAGTTTGGGCAGGCCTTCGTCTGGGCTGGTTCTATTATAAGAGCTATGAACACCTGGAAGAACAAGAACTCCATTAGCAGGCGGGGGAGTTTTGTAGTATACTTGTAAACGATTGAATTTTGGAGTCATATGCCCAGACCTGGAATGTCAGGAGGAGGAACTATTTTGCCTAAAGGGCTTGTGATCGCAGCGGTTGATGCTGGGAGTATTGCGGAAGAAATGGAGATTCAAGTCGGAGATCGAGTTCTTGAAGTTAATGAAGTGGAAATTAACGACATCATTGACTTTCAGTTTGGTATATCAGAAGAGGACTATACTCTACTCATTGAAAAGCCTAATGGTGAACTATGGGAGCTTGACATAGAGAAGGATGCAGAGGAGTTCTTGGGGTTAGAGGTCGAGACAATCAGTGCAGAGGGTCTGAAGGTATGTCGTAATAATTGTACGTTTTGTTTTATTGCCCAAATGCCAAAAGGGTTGAGGGCATCACTTTATGATAAAGATGACGATTACCGCTTATCGCTGACACAGGGGAGTTTCATCACGCTGTCTAATTTAAGTGAGGAAGAGATAGAGCGGATTCTTCATTTCCATCTAAGTCCACTTTTCATTTCTGTTCATGCCTGGAACCCGGAAGTCCGTGCTCGGCTTATGAACAACCCGCAGGCAGGTAAGCTACCTGAACTACTCAAACGGTTTGCTGAAGCTGGAATTGTCGTACATGCTCAGGTTGTCTTAGTCCCAGATCATAACGATGGAGATGTGTTGAGGGAAACTATCGAGCGGTTGGCGGAACTCTATCCTTCAGTACAATCAATTGCAGTCGTACCAGTGGGGTTAACTCGTTACCGCGCAAAACTTACATCCCTGCGGGGCTTCACGTCAGTTGAGGCAATCGGGATATTGGATCAGGCAGAGAAATGGCAAAAGCAATTCTTTGAGCAGACGGGTCGACATCTTGTATATTTTGCCGATGAATTCTATATTTTAGCGGGAAGAGATTTTCCGAAGGCTACTGTTTATGATGACTTTCCCCAATTAGAAAACGGAGTAGGCATGGCGCGGAAATTTATCTCTGAGATCGAAGCCAGCTGGAAGAAACTGCCCGTATCGATATCATTACGCCATGTGCATCTCCTCACAGGGACCTCAGCTCAGGAACTGTTTGAACTGTGGGGGGCGCGTTTGATGGAGCAAGTCTGTGGCTTGACCGTCACGGTACACGCCATACGTAATGACTTTTTTGGCACCTCTGTTACGGCCGCAGGCTTAGTAACGGCGCAGGATATCGCGGAACAATTAGGGGATTTGTTGGGTGAGGCGTTTCTAATTCCTCGTGTTATGCTTAAGGCTGATGAGGACATCTTTCTCGACGATCTCAGCGTGCAATGGTTAGAAGAAAAGGTTCACGGAAAGGCAAATATTGCCGAAAACGATGGGCTCTCATTTTTAGAGCAAGTCATTGGATATACTTTGGAGGTGGAACGTTGTGAGTAAGCCTGTTGTTGCTATAGTAGGACGACCAAATGTGGGAAAGTCCACGTTATTTAATCGGATCACGGGCGGTCTTGTGGCTATTGTGGAAAATATGCCAGGGGTAACAAGAGACCGACTTTATCGTGATGCAGATTGGCTCGGTAAAAAGTTTGCTTTGATCGATACTGGAGGAATAGAATTTAAAGATCTAGGCACGCCCATCGCTACCCAGATGCGTAAGCAGGCGGAAATAGCTATGGAAGAAGCAGATGTCGTGGTATTTGTGGTGGATGCCCAACTACCGCCTACGGCGGATGATGAGATGATTGCTCGTACTTTGCGACGGTCTGGAAAACCGGTCTTACTCGCTGCGAATAAAGTGGAAAACTTTGCAGAGGTTGAAGGCCAGCTCTACGACTTCTTAAGTTTAGGCTTAGGAGAAGCCATACCCATTTCTGCCGTGCACGGTATGAATACGGGTGATTTACTGGACTTGGTGATTGCTAATTTTCCCGAGAATAGCGAAGAAGAGTATGATCCTGATGTGATACGTATTTCGGTGATTGGACGTCCAAATGTCGGTAAATCTTCCTTGGTCAATATTATGCTAGGAAAAAACAGGGTCATCGTCAGCAACATTCCAGGAACAACCAGGGATGCGATCGATAGCCCTTTCGAACAAGATGGGAAGCATTATGTGCTGATCGATACGGCAGGGATGCGACGCAAAGCCCGGATCGACGAACTGACGGAGCAATATAGTGTGGTCCGTTCTCTGCGTGCAGTCGATCGATCTGATGTGATTCTCATGCTTATTGACGCGGTAGATGGCGTTACGGAACAGGATAAAAAAATTGCCGGATATGCCCATGAAGCAGGCAAAGCAATTATCTTAGTGGTCAACAAATGGGATCTCATAGAAAAGGATGAGAACACCATCAACAAATTTGAAAAGACGATCCGCATAGAATTAGGGTTTATGCAGTATGCACCCACGATGTTCATTTCAGCTTTGACGGGACAGCGCGTCACAAAAATTATAGAACTTGTGGACTTTGTTGTTGAACAAAATGCCACCCGTGTGACGACGGCTACTTTGAACACCTTACTGAGAGAATGGCTCCATCTTAACCCGCCGCCGTCCGATAAAGGGCGACGCTTAAAGGTCAGATACCTCACTCAAGTGAGTGTTAAGCCACCGACCTTTGTTTTCTTTGTCAATGATCCGGAGCTGATGCATTTTTCCTACAAACGATATTTAGAGAATCAGATGCGCAAACATTTCGGGTTTGAGGGTACTCCTATTCGGATTGTTATTCGACAAAAAGATGAAGAAAAAGAGAAGGATTAAGGTATGTCACGCTATTTGATTTTCATCCTAACATATTTTTTGGGGGCCATTCCTTTTGCCTATTTAGCAGGCAAACACAAAGGAATTGATGTGCGTCGGCATGGCAGCGGAAACATTGGTACCACGAATGCCTTTCGCCTATTAGGGTCTACGCTGGGTAGCTTGGTGTTACTGGGCGATTTCTTAAAAGGAGCTTCCGCTGCTGCTTTGGGCCTTTGGGCTTATGGCGCATGGGGAGGTATAATCGGGGGATTTCTCGCCATGGCGGGTCACAGCTGGAATCCTTTTTTCGGCTTTCGACCCAGTGGAAAAGGTGTTGCCGCAGGCTTTGGGATCATCACCGTATTAATGCCCAAGGTGATGTTTTTGGCGATCGGACTATTTCTGCTAGTCGTGTGGTTCACACGCTATGTTTCCATGGGGTCGGTGGTCGGTGCTCTCACGGTGGGCATCACCGTCTTTGTATTCCAGGAACCACTTGCGTATCAGGTTTTTGGATCGGTTGCGTCCTTGGGGGTGATCGCTCTTCACCGAGGTAATATTCAACGTGTATGGCAAGGAACGGAACCTCGTTTTGGTGAAAAAAAGACGGACTAGGGAAGTTCGAAATGCGCGAGATAAAGTACACATTCGAACGACGAATATCGAATGACGAACTTCGAAAAGGGGGAACAAGAATATGCCCAACGTTGCAGTTTATGGAGCTGGAAGCTGGGGGAGCGCCTTGGCGATTGTCTTGGCCAATGCAGGTCATCAGGTTGCGCTCATTGGTCGTCAGGTGGATGAGATGGAGCTTATGAGTCAACACCGCGAAAATGCACGTTATTTACCGGGCGCTGTTTTCCCTCCAGGAATTCTACCCACCACGGATCTTGCACGCCTCAATGCCGATATGGTTGTTTTAAGTGTCCCTTCACATAGCATTAGAGAGGCTGCACGTACGATGAAGAACTACATAAAACCTGGTTGTATCGTCGTCAATACCGCTAAGGGTATGGAAGAGGGAACACACCTTCGACTGTCAGAAGTATTGACAATGGAGCTTCCTAAAAATCCCATTGCCGTGTTGTCTGGCCCCAGTCATGCGGAAGAAGTCGGGCGGAATATGCCGACAACCGTAGTGGTTGCCTCAGACGTGGGAACTGCCAAAGCCGTTCAAGACCTGATGATGACGCCGGAATTTAGAGTGTATACGAATCCTGATGTCATCGGGGTTGAACTGGGTGGGGCTTTGAAAAATGTTATAGCGGTATGTACCGGCATTGCGGATGGATTAGGCTTTGGGGATAACACCAAAGCGGCACTCATGACGAGGGGATTAACAGAGATTGCCCGTTTAGGCGTGGCGCTAGGAGGTCACCCTTTGACCTTCACAGGCTTGTCAGGCGTTGGTGACCTCATTGTTACCTGTACTAGCCCTCATAGCCGGAATCGTCGCGCAGGCGTCGCTCTCGGACAAGGTAAACCGTTAGAGACGGTGCTTAAAGACGTGGGTATGGTGGTTGAAGGGGTTAAGGCGGCTCGTATTGCCTATGAACTTAGTATGGAAAAACATATTTCAATGCCGATAACAGAACAAGCGTATAAAGTTCTGTTTGAAGGGGCTGATCCTAGAGTCGCAGTCATGGATTTGATGACTCGGGGGAAGCGCCATGAACTTGAAGAAATTTTAGAAATGAACTGGATGGAGTAATACATTGATGCTTTGTCTCATAAACGTAGAAGAGGTTATGAAAACCTTTTCTGCGTTTTTTGTTTTAAGTCATATTTGTCCAAAAGAATCAATATACTTTACTGCTAAGGTGCTAGTCCAGTTATCATGTTAATTCGTGATACTGGGAGGTGGAAGGGGAGATAAGGTGGAGGCCCTTCCCCGAATTGGGGACAGCACTCATTAAGGGAGGGAAATTGCTAATGGAAAAAGTAGACATTTTTAGAGATATCGCTGAACGCACAGGTGGCGATATCTACCTCGGTGTGGTCGGGCCAGTCCGTACAGGAAAGTCCACCTTTATCAAACGATTCATGGACCTCCTAGTCTTGCCCAACATTCAGGATGCGTTTGAAAGGGAGCGGGCCAAAGATGAGCTTCCTCAAAGTGGGACTGGGAGAATGATCACAACAACAGAACCCAAGTTTATACCATCAGAATCCGTGGAGATTGTTATCAAAGACACAATTCACATGAATGTACGACTGGTTGACTGTGTTGGGTACACTGTAGAAGGTGCTTTAGGGTACGAGACAGAAGACGGTGAAGAGCCGCGTATGATTAAAACGTCCTGGAGTGACGAACCAATGACCTTTCAGGATGCCGCTGAAATGGGAACCCGTAAAGTTATCAGCGATCATGCCACCATCGGTATCGTAGTTACGACAGATGGATCGATTACTGATATTGAGCGGGAAGCTTATGTTGAGGCAGAGGAACGGGTTGTTTCTGAGCTCCGCCAGCTAGGAAAACCATTTGTTGTCGTCTTAAACACAATTCGACCTTATGCAGAAGAGACCATTGAATTAGGGCGCGCTCTCGAGGAAAAGTATGCAATACCTGTGATTGTCGTGAATTGCCTTGAAATGAATCAAGACGATATTACCATAATTCTCGAAGAGGTCCTGTACGAGTTCCCAGTCGCGGAAGTCAACATAGATCTTCCAAAATGGGTTGAAGAACTCGACGCTGTTCATCCTGTCCGCGCCGCTTTCGAAGAAACAGTGCGTAGAGCGATCGAAGGAGTTCGTCGTTTGCGTGATGTTGATCAAGCCTTAGATGTCTTGACAGAATGCGAATATGCGCAAGATGTGCTTCTAAAAGATATGAACTTAGGTACTGGCGTAGCTAATGTGGAAATCACTTCTGTCGACGGTCTCTTCAAAACTGTTTTAAACGAACTCACGGGCGTTGAAATTGAAGGCGATCATTCCATACTACGTCTCGTCTTAGACTATAGTAAGGGCAAGAAGGAATGGGATAAAATGTCTGCGGCGATTGAAGAAGTTCGCATCAATGGCTATGGCGTCGTTACCCCTCAACTTGAAGAGATGTTCCTAGAGGAGCCAGAGCTTGTCAAACAAGGTGGGCATTATGGTATCAAGCTCAAAGCCAGTGCTCCGTCGCTCCATATTATTAGGGCGGATGTTACGACAGAAATTACGCCTTTGATCGGAACGGAAAGTCAAGCAGAAGATCTTGTGAAATATATACTCAATGAGTTTGAAAGTGATCCCAAGAAAGTCTGGGAAGCTCAACTCTTCGGTAAATCCTTGCATGACTTAGTTCGTGAAGGCATCCAAAATAAACTTTGCAAGATGCCAGAAAATGCTCAACATAAGCTTCAAGATACCGTACAACGGATTGTCAATGACGGTAACGGTGGACTGATCTGCATCATCATCTAATTAACTTTCTATAAAAACGGTTAGGGCAATTGATAGATTGTCCCTACTTGAAAAGACGTTGGAACGCATTATATGCTGCTCCAACGTCTTTTTATGCAATATATTAGGAAAATTTGTGATTGCACCGACTGCTTAACGCTCATTCTTGCCAAACTCACTCAAATTAGCTTATAATATGTCTGAAGATTTTAAGCAATGACCGTTGAGATAGATAGGAGCGATTGGGTGGTTGGGTTAACAAATGATTTTTTAATTGTTAATAAAAATATCTTACCAGATGCTATTTTAAAGACTGCAAAGGCGAAAGAACTCCTTGTCAAAGGGGAGGTTTATACCATTAACGACGCCGTCGAACGAGTAGGACTTAGTCGAAGTGCTTATTATAAATATAAGGATGGCGTGTTCCCTTTTTACGAGGCAAGCAGAGAAAAGATTATTACTATTGCCCTGATTCTTGCAAACACTGCAGGCGTGCTTTCTCAGGTGCTTAATTTTATTGCCTCAGTTAAAGGCAACGTTCTAACCATTAATCAAGGAATTCCATTGCAAGGTATTGCCAATGTCTCGATTTCCCTTGAAACAGCTGGAATGGCGGATACCCCGGAAAACCTTCTGTCGGGGCTTGCGGAAATTGTTGGGGTGCGAAAAATTGAAGTCATCGGGCAAACTTAGAGTTGCGTTGTTGGCTGTAATATGATATCTTGTAAAAGCCTTCTTCGTGAGGCAATGAAGTCGGGGCGTGGCTCAGCTTGGCAGAGCGCTACCTTGGGGTGGTAGAGGTCGCATGTTCGAATCATGTCGCTCCGACCAATAAAATCAAGCCTTTAGGGGCTTTTTTTATTTACACTTTTTTCGTTTGACTATGATGAAATTAAATGAGTTGACTAGCCATTGAAGATTCATTTATCTGGAGGTGACGTTATGACAAATTCTCAACTATATAACGCAATATTTCGACGGAGGTCCATTCGAAAATATGATATGTCGCCACTCCACGTCGACACAATTGAAAACTTACGTGAATACGCAAGCAACGCCAAGCCGCTTGACGGAAATATTCGCTATGAGTTCACCTACCTTGGTTCCGATGATGTAAAGAATCTCCTACCTATTAAAGCACCACACTACATTTGCCTGTATTCCGAGAAAAAGGGAAACTATTTAATGAATGCGGGGTTCCTGCTCCAGCAGATTGACTTGTACCTTTCCCATAACAATCTAGCTAGTTGCTGGCTGGGGATGGCAAAGCCCACAAAAAGCGTACCCGTGCTTATGAACGGATTGGAGTTTGTGATCATGCTTGCCTTCGGGAATACCCCGGAACCGATTCACAGAGCGAATACCTCCGAATTTAAGCGCAAAAATCTGCATGAAATTTCAAGCGTAGCTGGTGCCGATGCATTGCTTGAGCCTGTTCGTCTTGCTCCCTCAGCTTCTAATACACAGGCGTGGTTCTTTAGTGGTGATTTAGACGTTATCACCGTGAGCCGGAAGAAGTTGAATGTTATCAAAGCTCAGTTGTATGGGAAGATGAATCAGATCGATATAGGTATTGCACTTTTCCATTTGTGGCTCTCCCTTGATCATCAAGGCAAAGTAGCAACTTATTCTTTTGAAAAAGATGCCACGCCAGGTGGTTATGAATTTATGACCAAAGTAAAAATTTCTAAGATATAACAATGGTATAATGAGTTGTCCGTTGGAAGGTTATGACTTAAGCCGAAATTGTCAAAGAGAAACTGGAGAAGTTAAGTGATTTTTCGGGTAGGTAAATTTATAGATTTGGAGGTAAGAATATGATTGTAAGCCATGTGAAGGACGTTTTAGGAACACGTATGGACAATGACCAAATTAAAAATGCTGTAAAGAAAGTACTCATTTCCCCTACAGAGGGTTGGGACGGGCATGTTATGCGCGAATTTGAGCTGGGTCAAGGAGGTTATACACCTCGTCATACACACCCGTGGCCGCACATAAACTACATTCTCGAAGGTGAGGGAACATTGCATTTAGACGGACAGGATCATACATTAACAGCTGGGTCGTTCGCTTACGTACCTGGTGATAAGCTGCATCAATTCACAAATACAGGCAAGGATAGATTTGCTTTCATTTGTATTGTGCCTGAAGAAGGAGATAAATAAGTTCCGAAAAATTCATGTCTACATGATTACGCTGTATAAACTCAAGAATCGTACCAGAAAGCATATAAGCATGTAGCTCTATGATAGTAACAATATAACTGCAAAAAGGCCTGATCAATGATTAATTGTTCAGGCCTTTTTGTGCGGTGTCTCGTTTTCTACTTAAATCTCATGTGATCCTTTAGGAAGCCGATTATATGCCACCGCTGAAAAAGTCAGGTAACTATAACTGCATTTAATCGGCACTATGGCAAATGGAAGGGAATACTTTCATAGGATGCTTTTTTACCTGCGATCCGACCCATGACCAGGCATTCGGTAACGGCGCAGCTACCTAGTCTGCAGGCCCCGTGAATTCCTCCAGTGACCTCGCCAGCGGCATAGAGCCCTGAAATAGGGTGCTGATCCCGGTGGATCACACGGGCAGATGTGTCAATCTGGACGCCGCCCATGGTGTGATGTACCTTAGGCCAGATTCGCATGGCGTAGAACGGAGGCTGGTTTAGCGGAGCAGCTTCTTTCAGGATAGGTTTCTGAAAATCCTCGTCATTTCCTGCCTGAATCAAGTGGTTAAATCGGGTCAGGGTAGCCTGCAAAGCATCAGGCTCCATTGCGTAGGCTTGAGCCAGTTTTTCAGGAGTGTTATAGGTCTTCACGACCCCCTTGTTCAGGGCTCTTGCCAAGTCCCACCCCGCAGTTTGCACCCCGGTTTCATCAGCGATACCAATAACTGGGTGACTCCGTTTTAGTATGGATTCAGCTAGGTTCTTCCGATCGGTCAGTTCATTCACAAATCGTTTGTTTGTCTCGGGGTCCACAATCAGACCATAGGGTAGCACTACGTAGTCTCCAAAGAGGGGCGCGGCTCCTGCCCCCTTCTCATCCGGAGATGTCCAGGGAGCCAGTTGAATATGGGAAAGTTGAACGGGATTGGCTCCGATTCTCAGGCACTCCTTCAAGATATCAGCGGTGGCAAAGGGTTTGTTGGTGCTCATAAACGTGCTGTCCAGCCGTGGATCCTGGGCTTTGCGGAACGCTACGTCGCTACCAAATCCTCCCGATGCAACAATAACCGCTTTGGCAGCGGTCAGTGTTCTTTCAGCGCCGTGGTTCAACTTTCCATAACGGTAGCCGTTGATGATACGGACTCCGGTGACCCGGCCCGTCTCGTCCTGAATCAGGGCCTTAACAAAGATACCCAGACGAATCGGAACCTTTAGTTCCTTAAGCCGAGCCAATTGACGTTTGATAATCGCCACACCAGAGATCGTCTCCGGGGTGTAACATCGGGCTACTGAGTGGCCACCAAAAATATCCACACGGTTTTTATACTTCACATTTAGGTGATCTCGCGACCAGAGAAAAGCATCTCTGGCCCCTTCTGTGACGGTTTTTACCAAATCTGGATAGTTCATTCCTTCTCCGGCGGCCATCATGTCCTGGTACATTTGATCCGAGGAGTCGGATATGCCAACGTCTGCCTGGTAAGTCGTTCCTGGAGCAGCAATGCCACCGTCACTGATGGCGGAGTTGCCGCCTGGCGCCATCATCTTTTCTAGAACTTGAACCTTGGCCCCGCTCTCGGCGGCTTCTATGGCTGCGGCCAAGCCCGCAAAACCCGATCCAATGACGATAATGTCAGTTCCACAGTCAAAAACTAGAGCAGAATCCGAATCACCGCTTGTCGAGCAAAAATGCATAACATTCATCCCCCATTGTACTTTTCTCATGCCCATGGTCACAGCTTATATGATTTTAAAGACCAAAGGTAGGATTTTAATTAAATATTTCACCGAGGTATATTTCGAGGTTTAGAGAGATAAAACCACTTTAGATACCTGTCCGATAGAGGATGCTAAATCATCCTTTCTAAATCAATATTATTTGGCAGAAAAGATGATATCATGCGGTAGTATAATCGCCACTAGTCACTCCAAAAGGAATTTTTCAATGCTCAATTGAATATGGTGCTCTAGGTAACACCGGTATATTTTCAAGAAATAAAATGAAGGTATTTTTTTTATAGTGGAGAAAGTAAAAATAAATAGATTTTTAACTTAATATTCGACGATTAAAGCTTAAAAGAGAGGATGGATGTTTTGAAGAAGTTCGCCAATCTTTTTATTATAATCTTTACCTCAGTATTATCTGCTTACGAAGTTCTAACTTTAGGACTAATTTTCTGGAGTAATGTACTTAGTTCTGCTGTCTCAATCGGAATCGTTGGAAGTAAGTCTAATATGCAAATATTTCTTGATTTCTTTTTAGTTGCGATGTTTCTGGCTGTCTTATTCTATTTTATTAAGACTAAACAAAAAGCAATGATAATAACTTCTTTAATGGGTCTGGGTTCTCATGTAACTTTATGGCTGATTATTTCTTAAAGCGTTTCATATAAACTATTTTACGAAAGAAGGGTTAGAATGAGAAAGAGGATTCTTCTAATTTTCATTATTTTTACTGTTTTAATATTAGGATGTTCTTCAAATATTAATGCCCAAAACCCAAATATTAAAGGACAAATAGCTACCGTTAATCATGAGAATAACGAACTCGATATTGTAACAACTTCTGTAGAAGATGGTCTCCAAACTTTTACACTCAAGGTAACAAATAAGACTCAATTAATTGAAAGTGAATCAGGTAAAGAGATTGATCTAAATATGCTAAATACGGCGGATAAAGCTGTGGTTTGGTACGCTTCTCAGACAGATAAGAATATATATATCGCAAAAAGAATTGAAGTATCTCGGGTAACTCAATCATCGTTGACTTCAGAAATGGTATCTGAGGATGAGGGTAAGTACAATATTTATATTTTTAAAAATGAATCCGAACAGAACAATGAGGAGCAACTACTACTGGTCAATAATAGGGTGTTCGGTCTCTTTGTAAACAAAATCAGTCTGTCTCATCTTAATGCTATACCATATGAAAGAATCTTTAATCTTGGTGAAGAGCCAACTATCCTGGTTTTAGATCATGAAGGGGTTGTCCTACGTAGTAACGATTTTAATGAAGTTATTAGCTTCTTCGAAGAACTTACCAAAAATGTGCAGATGGAATTCAATAATCGTTTTTATGTAAATGAAAGTGAGCATTGGGAAGTGAATCTTAATGAAGGAATCACTGAGATATGGAGAAATAAAGGAACAAATCAAGAATCTTATGAGAACAGTATAAAGTATAGATTAGTTTTAGAATACAAAGGTGGTAATAAGGATTTAGAAAAAGATGAAGAGATAGAGTACAATTATACAAACTCGGTTGTAGATTTTTCAGGAAAAATAAAAGTACAATTGGATACAAAAAATAATAAAATCAATGGTACGGGTGATGAGTTTTCAAAGAATACCACAATTACTTTACCAGATGAGCCATTTATTTTAACAATTAAATGTAAAGGTGTTGAAGAAACCCTAATTATTAGAAATAATAATAAACTGGGTAGTTAAGGTGGATAATAGGGCAAATTTGTTGTTGGGATGCATTCTTATTGAAGCTTAGGACGAGAGTTCGCGTTTCCATATCCCGTCACGCATTCAGAAAAGTTATTGACACAAAAGGTTTATTACGATAAACTCAGGAGAGGTCTATTGTAATAAACTTATGTGGAGGAACATTATGGAACAATACAAGTTATTTGATGCAGAACATAAATTTGTATCTCTCATTTGGGAAAACGAGCCTGTGAATTCTACAGAGTTGGTACGGCTTTGCCTCGAAAAATTAGGGTGGAAAAAATCCACTACCTACACGGTCCTCAGAAAATTATGTGAACGAGGAATCTTGAAAAACGAAGATGCGGTTGTGGCTTCACTCGTAAAACGTGAAGAAGTCCAAAAATATGAGAGCGAAACATTGATTGAGAAAGCTTTCAACGGATCGCTGCCACAATTTTTGACTGCTTTCCTAGATGGGAAACGATTAACTTCCAAAGATGCAGCGGCACTGAAAACCATTATTGAGCAGGCGATCAAATGAATACATTACAAGTGATGTTTACAACAGTCCTCAACATGAGCATAACGGCATCTTTTGTTGTCATGGGGGCTATCCTTGCTCGTTTAATACTCAGAAAAATGCCCAGGATCCTTTCATATGCACTATGGTCAGCGGTACTCATAAGACTTGTTTTCCCAGTTTCTTCCACATCCACCTTTAGCCTTTTAACTATGATTAAACCTGGGATGCAACAGACTACGGGTGCTTTAGCTTATGTGCCCAATAATGTGGGCCTTATGCAAGCGCCAGGTATTGATGTTGGTGTCGATGGCCTAAACAAAGTAGTCAATAGTTCGTTGCCTCAAGCGGTACAAACTGCCAGTGTGAACCCCATGCAGATTGTTATGGCTATTTTGAGCATAGTATGGGTGGTCGGTGTCGCCTTGCTTATCATATATAGCGTAATTTCTTATTTGAAAGTAATTAACAACGTCAAAACATCTACTCTCGTAAGAGATAACATTTTCGAAACAGATAGAATCGTCACCCCATTTGTTTGAGTTTAAACAAGGCGATCAAAATGGATTAAAGGGGCAGATTATGATGAATTTATGTAGAACGATATTGGACGGCGAGGACATTAAGTCTGCAAATACAACCCCTCAAGCTTGGTATGACACCTATAAAGACCATATCCAAAAGCTAGTGAATGAAAATGGTATAGACTGGGTGCACCAAAACGCTCCGAAAGGATCGCTGATATTATCGTAGAAACTATTAAGGTATGCTAAAAGAAAAGATATTGATAATATTGGTACAACAAAAAGCAATCGGTCAACCATACTTTATGGTTTACGATTGCTTTTTTGAAGTCGACGGAAATTGAACGTATATTGAACATAATCTTCAATCAAAGTAAGTTGGAATAGTCGTATTTCGTTCATTGAAATAAAGGTAAATCTACCATTATTATCTAATATATAAGGAATAATGGAGGGATTAAAGAATGAGTCACCAATTAGAAGTTTCAGTTGACTTAACGAATCAGAAGGTTCAATTTACTGGGGTAGCAAGAGCGAATTTAGCCATTAGTATTGACTGTCTACCCCCTCTAGGGGATGGACAAGGTTATACGCCGCTTGAATTGCTCCTAATAAGTCTAGCCTCGTGTAGTGGAACTACGGTTTTGACGTTGCTTAGAAAGATGAAAAAGAACATCTCTGGGATTAAGGTTAACGCAAAAGGTATAAGGCGAGATCAAGCCCCAACTTCATTTCAAACGATTACACTTGAATTTGTAATTAGTTCTGAGGATGTTCAAAGTGCAGAAGTGCAGAAGGCGATTAAGCTTACCGAAGAAACATACTGTCCTGTATGGACTATGTTAAAGAATAACGTTGAGGTTAATCCGGAATTTCGCATTGTCACTCAATAACGGTTATATTATGAATCGTCAAATCATTGACACGACCCATTATGGCACCGGTATCATTGTGAATGCTGGTGTTATTGCTGTATGCAGCAAAATGTGAAGCACTTGAAGGGATGAGCTAACATGAGTTTTATGGGAGTTGTCAAAGAGAGTCCTAAAATATTTCTAGCTTTCCTAATGGGCACTGTAATATTGATTCAATTAGGTTTTTCTTTAGAATCGCAAGCGTTAAGTACCTTTGTCATCGTCCTCAATTCGACGCTAGCAGTTTTGACCTTAAGATCGTTCTACCAAATATTTTACTTAACCCCAGTTAATGTTAAGGTTTTATTGAGCCTCTCGATATTGAGTCTGTTTTTACTTCGTCAACCGTTATTGTTAGCTGGGGTTTTATTTGTAGTTTTTTTCGCGTCTATTTTATTGTTTACAAGTAAGATCGGCAAGGTTCTTAAGGTAGGAGCAATGATCATAAATACTATTGTTGTTGCTGTCGGTGCGATCATCATTATTTTTAGTTTACTTTTTAGTAGTGCCTTTAGCAGCTTTGGTAATAGAGAAGAGATGAGCAAAACACCTTCACCAAATGGTCATTACAATTTAGTCGTTACTAATATTGACGAGGGGGCGTTGGGAGGAAATACTGCAGTTTATGTAGAACGGTCATTTATAGGACTGGCCAAATGGCGCAGATTAGTCTTAATAGGACATTGGCAACAGATTCCTACATTGAGCTGGTCGGGAAATTACAATGTTGTAATAGATGGTGATGTCCAAAATGTCTACATAGGAAAAAAGATTGATCAACGTTAGAAGGCGGTTACGGTTACCAAAAATCCCATTATTGTATTGACACAAAAGGTTTATCAAGATAAACTTAAGATGAGGTTTATCTTAATAAACTTTCGTGGAGGGTGACGTTATGGAACAATACAAGTTATTGAAAATCATCATTGAGGAGGCGATTCAATGAATGCATTACAAGCGCTTTTTACAACCGTCCTCAACATGAGCATAACAGCATCCTTTGTTGCAATGGGGGTTATCTTTGCTCGTTTAATTTTTAGAAAAATGCCCAAAATATTTTCTTATGTTCTATGGTCAGCGGTACTCATACGGCTAGTATTACCGATTTCATTCACCTCAACATTGAGCTTTTTAAGGGTAATTAAGCCGGTAACGCAACAAACTACGGGAGCTTTAGCATTTGTGCCCTATAATATGGGTCTAATGCAAACTCCAGGTATTGATATGGGTGTCGATGGCATAAACAAAGCGGTCAATAGTTCGTTACCTCAGGCGCTACAAAATGCCAGTGTGAACCCACTGCAGATTGTTATGGCTATTTTTAGCATAGTATGGGTGATCGGTGCCGTTGTACTTATAATATATAGCGTAATTTCTTATCTGAAAGTAATTAACAAGGTCAAAACGTCTACTCTCGTAAGAAATGAAATTTTCGAAACAGATAGAATATCCACACCGTTCGTTTGCGGATTTATAAAACCAAAAATATATATACCGACAGATATTTCCCTAAATGAGCTACCCTATATTCTGGCTCATGAAAGAGTCCATATAAAAAGGCTAGATTATCTCATCAAACCGTTTGCGTTTCTGGTCCTGTCAGTCCACTGGTTTAATCCGTTCATGTGGCTCAGCTTTATTCTGATGAACAAAGACTTGGAAATGTCCTGCGATGAAAGCGTTCTAAAAATATCCGGCGACGAAACTAGAACGAATTACAGCCACTCTTTGTTAGCTCTCGCCACCGGTAAACGTCAGTTACTCTCAGGGAGTCCACTTGCCTTTGGAGAAAGCAATGTGAAAGCAAGGATTAAAAATGTTCTGAACTACAAAAAGCCTCCTTTCAGGGTTGTGGGAGCTGCCTTAATAGCAACCGTTGCTTTGGTTGTACTGTTTACAGCAAATCCCAAGATGGATCCGATATCTGAGACTGTATTCTTGGGTGATCAGATAGGAGAAGTAGCAGGCAAGGAAATAATCAATGCACAAGATGTACTTAAAACTTTCGAAATTGAAGGAATAAGCTTCAAGCCTGAGACCTCACTTAACTCTAAAGAACATATAGTTGGAGATGCTGAACCAGCTATCTACAAGGATTCTGAAGGAAACATACTTTTCATTTATACATATGGTTCCTTTGTAGAGAGGCAGAAAAATTATCTACAGAATGAGCAGAGAGACCTGGTTTCTTTTACACTTGACGAAAAAACATACTTCTCTAGGCCTCAAAGTGCAAAAAATCTTCAGCTTGTCTATGCGACTGCTTATCCGTCCCAAGAAAACACTCAAGCGGTTAATGATAATCTTAGGAAAGTAAATAAGGTCATCTTCACTGATCTTAATGCTGGAAAAGAGATTGTCTTCACGGGTGGAAGCCCAAACTGGGAAGCCGAGGTTTCTTTGAAATATTATGAACACTGGTGGACTGACAGTGAGAAAAAGGTCCAGCATGAAAGTTATCATAACGAAGTCCCAACGATCAAATACAAAGGCAAAATACCCGAACAGACGGTTCAAATGGAGTGCAGCTTTATTACCAGAGGTGGTAGCATGAGTGGCACTCGAGAAATAACTCCTGAGGAGCTTACGAAAGTTATCAACCTAGGTTCCGGAGGAGGCAATGGTGCGATGCCCAATGAGGATGATACTTACGAAGTGAAGATAACCGTGGATGGTACGACGGAAGAATTTGAGCTAAAAGCCAAGTAAGGTAGAAGTTAATAGCTCGAATTGGATCGTACGCTCATAGTGAAACTACTAGCGTTTTGTTTGTACATTCTGGAAAAAGGAGTTTTAATGTGGTCAGTGACATTGAATTTAAAATAGTGACTTTATGTGGAAGCATAAGATTCAAAGATGATTTTATAAAGGCGCAAAACGAATTGACATTGCAAGGTAATATAGTAATATCTATAGAATTCTTTGAAACTGCTGTCTCTGAGGATATTAAATTGATGTTAGATGAAATGCACAAAAGAAAGATCGATATGGCTCACGAGATATTTGTCATTAATAAAAGCGGATATATTGGGAGTAGTGCCAGAAATGAAATAAATTATGCTTTAAAAACAGGAAAACCAGTGAAATATATGGAATCGAATTAATTCATAGCAAAAGTTATCCAATGAAATAAAAGTGCTATTCTGTGGGCGTAATTTCATATTAGGAGATTAATTATCTGGAAGTCAGTCCTATCATTGATATTAAAAAAACAAGTATAGAACTAAACCTCTCCTTCAATGCAGTATCAAATGCTGTCAATAAGCTCGTTGAATTGAATGTTTTGAGGCAAACTGAAAATGTGCGTAGAAATCGATTGTTTGCCTATGAGGATTATCTGCGGATACTTCGAAAAGACACGTAAGATAGAACCTGAAAATACCAAAGAAATATTCAACGAACCCCATTGAGTAAAGTCCTATTAATTTGATTCAACACTATAGTAAATATGTTTGGAGCATCTGGAAACAGGTGCTTCATTCATATCAGATCGTGGCAATCATCGGAGGGTCAATGGTCTTATATCCCTTCCGTTTATGGAGAGGTCTGGACTGGACGCTAGAAAAGTGTGTGGCTTTGTTTTTATGGTATATGATGCATTGAAAGAGCTAAACCTATTTACTTAAGGGAGCGTGTGACTATGGATGATTATTTAAATGCCTTTAGACAAGCAAGTGACGATCAAAAGTGGGCGGTATGCCAAAACTATGCTGGTCAGGAGTGGGCGGTCAAAAAGTTCGGAATATCAGAAAGTATTAAGGAAACCCATAGCAAGTTTTATGTAACAGAAATTGCAACTGAGAATGGTCCAATTAAGGTGGCAACAAATTTACCATTGAGGTCCGTAATTGATCATCCTATACTCCTCGTGGTGCAACCACCTCGAAATATCGAAGATTTATTGGACTGTAATTGTGCTTTGTTCGTTTATTAATACTAGGTATACCACAGAAGACTTTAACCTACGTTCATAAAGAATTCTCCCACCTCAGTAAGGTGGGGGATGAATTTGTGATACCCTCTTGTTACTCCCATTATTTGTGGTATAATTATAATCAGTAGTAAGTAATTGAAAGGCTGATTATATGAGGAACTTAGATAGTAATAACCATTCAGTGTTTGCACTATATTACCATCTGGTTTTTGTTGTAAAATACCGTAGAAATGTTATTAATGACGATATAAGTTTTAGGCTAAAAGAAATATTTGAGTACATACAACCTAAATATAATATGACTTTGATCGAGTGGAATCCTGACAAAGATCATATCCATGTGCTATTCAAGGCACATCCTAATAGTGAAATATCCAAATTCATCAATGCCTACAAAAGTGCTTCATCACGACTCATAAAGAAAGAGTTTCCTCTCATAAGAGACCAGTTGTGGAAAGAAAGTTTTTGGTCAAGAAGTTACTGTCTGATCACGACGGGTGGAGTTCCTATTGAAATCATCAAGAGATATATTGAAAATCAAGGAGGTGAGAAGATATGAACAAGGCTTATAATTTCAGGCTGTACCCAACGAAGGAACAGGAAGTACTATTTGCCAAAACATTTGGGTGTGTGAGATTTGTTTATAACAAAATGCTAGAGGAACGAATTGAATTATACGAGCGCTTCAAAGATGACGTTGCAGAATTGAAAAAACATAAGACACCGACGCCTGCCAAATACAAGGCTCAATTTGTTTGGCTAAAGGAAATTGATTCTCTAGCACTCGCAAACGCCCAAATAAATTTGCAAACGGCATACAACAACTTCTTTAGAGATAAAAGTGTTGGATTTCCAAAGTTCAAAGCTAAACATAGAGATAAAAACTCATACACAACGAACAACGTCAACAACAACGTTCGAATTGAAGACAGTAAGCTAAAGCTTCCCAAATTAGGCCTTATTACGATGAAACAACATAGAGAAATAACAAGTCATCAAAGCATCAAGTCTTGTACCATTTCTAAATCACCAACGGGGAAGTATTTTGTGAGTATTCTGGTTGAATTTTTCCAGCAAGTACCACCAATCTCTCCTAAAAAGGAAAATGTTGTAGGGTTAGACTTCGATATGAAAAATCTTTATACAGATAGCCAATGTATAAGGGCAGATTATCCAAGATTTTACCGTAGAGCATTGGAGAAACTGGCAAGAGAGCAACGCAAACTATCCAACTGTGTCAAAGGAAGCAATAATAGACGCAAGCAGAAGCTTAAAGTTGCCAAGGTACATGAGGAAGTGGTTAATCGCAGGAAATATTTTCTTCATAAGAAGTCGAGAGAATTAGTTAATAGCTATGATGCAGTCATTATAGAAGATTTGAACATGAAGGCAATGGGTCAACGTTTGAACTTCGGTAAATCAGTTAGTGACAATGCTTGGGGGATGTTCACTATATTCCTAAAATACAAGCTAGAAAATGAAGGAAAATTATTGATAAGGGTTGATCAATGGTTTCCTTCGTCTAAGACGTGTCACTACTGTGGTAACCTCAATAAGGACTTGCAACTATCTGACAGAGAATGGACTTGTCAGTCATGTGGTTGCATCATCGATAGAGATTATAATGCAGCCAAGAATATCAGAGATGAAGGATTACGGTTGCTGGGTCTGATAGCATAAGTTAGCAACTAAAGAACCGTAGGGATTACGGGGTTAGCCTGTTGATACTCCTAGCATTAGCTAGGTTGAGCAGGAAGCACCCACCTCTTTAGGTGGTGTGTAGTTCACGGGAATAGAAATCAAGGCGAGAATAAAACTACTTAGAAAGGTATAATTACTTGGCTAGTGAATGCTATGTAGTGAAAGACCTGTTTAGCATTGAAAAGCTACGTATTCGATGTGGCAATAAAGCGAAGCTAAATAAACAAGTTCTAAGGTATTTTGAGGAGGAAATTGAGTTTGAAATTGAACAGATTAGGTCTTGTTTTTATAGTACTAGGGTTAACCATTACAACGGTTGCATGCGGTAGCAAAAAAACAGCGGACCCAATTGGTTTTTATGATGTAGAAATTGAATCAGGTCGCATCTGGGATTTAGCTACCAACAAGATTGCTATTCCTAACTAGACGTACCTAGGATTTATGCTTTAGGGATATTCTCAGAGCCCCCTCATTCGTTTGTGAGGGGGCTTTGCGCAACCTATTTATAGGGCTCATAAAGGGATTTGTCTCTGTTCAATTGAATATAAAAAGGTACGTAATGGCGAATCCTATGATGCGAGTTATCAGAACCTAAAGCTAAATACAATTATAGGTTGCAAATATTTCGGTTCAGTCATTTAGGTCTTATAGTGGTTTTCATAGCGAATGCAGCCATATTATTTAAGTTGAGTAATGAAACGTTTTACTACAATCAGTCATGGGTCAAATTGACTGTGCCTAATGGGTATATTAGCAATTCGGCTGACTCTCTGAGTTTCTTAGTGGGAAAAGGCGACTATACAGTCACCAGAGAAGTAGGAAGTAAACCTGTAATTTTGGAAAATAGGGTCTCCCTTTTAAGGGCTGGTCCCACCACTTTTTATTTCAAGAGGTCAGGGTGATCATGGCACAGCGGAAGAATGGCCCATTGTATATTGGGAAAATGGTTACCGTCAAATGATCTTCTTTCATCCTGAAATATCCTACAAAGAATACAAAAATGACTTGAACGACTTGGATAAGGTCTCGGGCGATAAACTTATAGAGTTAGGAATATCCTTTGATAAGCCATATAAGGTGGCAGATATTCCAACGATTCTACCGAATGTCAATAAATCCTGGTATTGGGTGGACGCTTTTGGTAAGAGCGATCTAGCGCAGTATAAAACGGATTCTAGAATAAATGACGCGAAGTCAACTTTTATTCGAGAAAATGATGTGTTAGGCGTAAGTATGAAGACATACAACGATAATGACGTCTTTAACGGGAACTACTATAATTTACGCGAGTCATTAAAAATTAGTAAAGATACAAAATACAATGAAATATATAACGAACTGGTCACCAAAGGCTACACTGATTCCACGAATGTTCCGATTTTGGGGGCGATTGTATATGGTACGAAGGATGAACTTAAGTCACTGATTGGAAATCCCCATATTAAGGCCTCATCGTTTGGAGTGGTTGTAGATAAATATTAGTTTATTATGTTAGCCATGATTCTTTTGTGTCTAAGGGGAATCTAGAAAGGGTAGGGAGAGATGCAGATGACATACCAGCTAGTGAAAGCGAGACTTAAAAATTAATGATTAAAGGTGAACTATATATTGCCGCCGAAAGCACTAGCTAAATCAGCTAATGCTCTCATTTTGTAGTATGGTTCAGTTCATAGCAAAAATAATTATTGTACATAGCGAAGATTTCCCCGTTCTTATTCATCTAATAGGTGAAAGGAAGTGATGATATGTGGACGCAGTGTTAGGGGGCTCAAAGGTCAGTGCCTCAAGTGTGGGAGAACTTAGCGACGTTGTTTTGGCGAAAAAAGGAGATAAGGTTGCTTTTGAAAGACTCGTTAGAAAGCACTCTGTTTCGCTATATCGTGTCGCAAGGGGAATTCTGAAGTGCGAGTCTGACATCGAAGATGCAACCCAAGAAACGATCATAAAGGCTTATAAGAAATTAGCAAGCCTGAGAAGCGACCCGTACTTTAAAACCTGGCTGATTAAAATCCTGGTTAATGAGTGCAATTACATATTGAGATCCAATAAGAAAACGGTCAATTTGGGCGAGGTAGAAACTGCATCCCCAAACAACCAGTATGAGAACCTCGAACTATTCAGTGTTGTACAGTCATTGGAGCCTGATTTAAGAATTGTTACACTTCTTTTCTATTATGAGGGTCTGCCCCAAAAGGATATTGCAGAAGTTCTTGAACTACCTGTGGGAACAGTATCGTCAAGGCTTTCTAGGTCCAGGGAGAAACTACGAGTCCTTATTACTGAAAAATAGGAGGTTGTTGATAATGGACGATAAATCATTTGACGAATTTATTAAGGGTAAGGCACTTGAAGAAAACATACTGATTCCTTCCTTACTAAACCAAAAGATAACCAGTACTTTTAAGGCACTGCCAAAAAGAAAGAAATACCATTCTAGATTGTTCCGAATCGGGTCGGTTGCAGCTATTCTAGCATTCTGTATCCTAACGTCTATAGGGTTTGCTTCTCCGAGTTTCGCAGCAAACGTAAAAAACGTAAGTAATACGATTAGCAGTAATATATCTAATTTATTAGGATTGCAAAAGGATTTGGACGAATATAAGACTGTGATAAACAAAGAGGTAACTGATAACTCAATAACCGTTAAGTTAAATGAGGTTGTATTAAATGGAAGTGAGCTAACAGTCTCATACAGCATAAACTCAAGCAAAAAGTTAGAAGCAATGGGGTCCTGGCATGCTTTTAATAATGTCTATGTTAATGGAAAAAAAGCAAGTACTGGAGCTAGTGGAACTGCTCATAATATTGATGATTATACTACCGAAGCAGTAATGACTTATACTCTAGACAAAGTAGACCTAAATGGAGATTTAGATATAAAAATATTATGTTCGGAAATTAAATTGATGAGTAGTAATGACGCCATAAAGGGATCATGGGACTTTGAATTTAGGACTAATGGCAATCAATTAAAAACAGATACTAGGGTACTACTACTTAATCATAAATTTACGCTTGAAAACGGTGGAGAATATACTTTAACGAAGTATACTGATAACTCACTAGGACAAGAAATTTACGCTTCCATATCTAATTCTAAAAGAAATCCGACGTATGTTGTTTCTTTAAGAGGAATTGATGATTTAGGTAATAAAGTTGAATTTTATATGTCTTTTGGAGGCAAGGAGGAAGCGTTATTTAAAGTAGAGAATATAGATGGGAATCTTAATGAGAATGCAACAACATTAACTCTCACGCCATATGCAGCAATACTTCCAGATAAAAGTGGTGAGATGAATGGTGACTATAAAAAAGTAGGTGATCAATTCAAAATAGATTTATCATTATTAAAATAATGGTGATCAGCGATTGGGACGTTAACGTTTAAGTTAAGTGAAACTATAATTAATTGAAGACTCCTAGGCTTTCCGTTTGATACGAAGCGAATATTTCAAATTAAAGGAGCAAGAAAGGTATGGAAAACCCAAAAACACTATTATCTGTTTTTGTTATAGTTGCTGTTCTTATGATGAACTACCTTTGTGGCGTATGGATTACTCGTCACAGGCAAAAGATCAGTAAGTAAGTAAACAAATCCTTAGCCTCAGCGTCCTGATTATACGCTGGGGCTATTTGATCTAATTCTTACCATAGGACTTAATGGGGAATGGAGAATATTGAGGTGAAAACCTCAATATTCTCCATTTATTTTGCACTTCAAAATATAAGCTAGGGCTGCTTGGTGGGTGAACGGTGAGTAATTCAAACCCATAAATAAAATTTTGGTGATTGCCCAATAGTAACATTGAAAATAAATCTCCAAAGTGCCATAATTCTTTGGGAGACTCTTTATATTTCTAACGTAGTAATTAATGAAGAGGTAAAAGTGTTGTTGTTGTACCAGGTTTCGATTAATAGACAAAACCCATGATATAATTCATAATTAATCGGGGATTATTTAGAATTGTTTTGAATTCTGGAGGAATATAAGGAAACATGTGGAATGTTAGAGTGTTAATGAGACGTGATGGTTTAATTGGAGGTAAGACAACTGTATCTATTTGATATTATTCCGGATGACTTTTTTAAACCATTGACTAGCAAATATAAAACGACTTATATCGATTGCTTGAGGCTGATTTATAATACCTATAAATCAGAGCTATCTTTCGGAGTAGACAAAGAGATTATTGTTAGCGAATTAGAAAACTATTTTGACAATGAATCTACTGCGGAGATGGTATTTGATGAGGATAACGAGATTGCTAAAGATTCTCGCTCGAAGGCGAACGCAATTTTGCGAAGGTTAAAGGAAAGCGGGTGGATTGAACACGAACTCTCCAACGACTTTCGGGTTAAGGTGAACCTATTTGACTACGCTGCTACAGTTATAGAATCCTTTAATAAAATCATTAAAAATGAAGAGGTAGAATACCAGAGCTTAGTATCCCAAATCCACGCGACCCTTTTGAATAAGGAAGGGTATATTAAGCCTTATGAATATATCATCAAACGGGTCATTGAAAACACAGAAGAATTAATGGTCGGACTGAAAAAGCTAAATACCAATATTAAGAAATATATCGACGCTATAACCAACGAAAAATCTGCCGGCGAAATCGTGCAGGATTTCTTTATTTATCATAAGGATATCGGTTCAAAAGCTTATCACCGTATTAAAACTAGCGACAATATTTCCTATTTTAGATCGTCGATCATAGAGAATCTGTACAACATCTTAAATGAAGAGGAGATATATGAGCGGGCTGTAGTGGGATATATGGAGGTAGAACAGGTCGCCGATCAAGCGTTAGCCCACGATTTGCTGAGGGGTCAGATTTTGAACATCATTTCTGCCTATAGGAATTATGATGAGATCATTTCGGAAATTGATTATAAAAATGCAAAATATATTGGAAGCTCGGTGGCCAGAGCAAAATTCCTGCTCACCAATTCAAATAATGCTGAGGGTAAAATCTCGAAAATTCTGGCTTACCTATCCGAGGAATTAAATAACGACGAAACCTTGAATCTTAATGACGAAATCGATGACACCTTTCTTAGGGTCTTTAATATTTTTCCACAGGGCTTCATAGACAGCGACTCCTTATATGTCGTTCCGATTTCCAAGAAAGCGTCTCTGCCCGAAGCGTTGGACTGTACCTTGGGCATCACTGCGGAACAACGAGAACTGCGCCGATTAGCTCTCCAGGAAAGAAGTAAGAACAGGTTTTCGCGCAAGAATATCAACCATTACATCGAGGGGATGTTGAAAGAAAACAAAGCGATACTCGCTTCCACCTTGCCGCTGAAGGATAAACGGGATCTTATAAGAATTATCTTTATTAGCCTTTACGGCAGGGATAAAAAATCAACCTATATAACGACGCTAATACCTGAAATAATAGAGGCTAATAGTTTTCAGTTTAACGATTTTCTCATAGAGAGGTGTGAGTAAGGGACATGGAAATCCTGAAGGAAAGCCTGGTTCAAAAGGAAAAATTTAAAACAGCAGCAAACAAGCTTCTTAATAACTGCTTTATAGTTAAGAAAAAAGAAGATACCCGGAATGACTATATCTTTATTATTCAGAACAAGGACCTTTTTAATGAGTATTTCGATCTGCTAGGCTACAGCCTTGAGGTGAATGAAATGCAAGGGGTTGTCGCGCTGAAAAGCCAGCACGGAGCGGGGAGATTAAGGCTTAAAAAGATCGAAAGCATTCTTTTGCTCATTTTCAGACTGTTGTACCTTGAAAAGCGCAAAGAATTGAGCCTTAATGAAGAGGTTGTCGTGTTAACCGATGAGATCCATCAAAAATACACTATGCTAAAACTTGAGGCTAAAGCAAACTTAGATAAAACAACGCTACGCGACATTGTACGCTTGTTTAAGCGGTATAATATCGTTTCCAATGTTGACAGCGATATAACCATGTCCGATGCCAGGATTAGAATCTATCATTCCGTGTTGTTTGCAGTACCCAATGATAATTTATCTAGCATGTACGAGGCGATTAATGAGAAACTGAATAAGTATATGAAGGGGGGTGAGCAGAGTGATGATGAAGAAACTTTGCAGGATCAGGCTGATTAACTGGCACTACTTTGTCAATGAACTCATCCACGTAGAAGGCTCATTTCTGATCAGCGGCGAAAATACTGCCGGAAAGTCGACGATATTAGACGCCATTCAAATAGTCCTTACGACGAATCACCGGAAATTTAATGCAGCGGCTAACGAAAAAAGCACCCGGAACTTGAAAGGCTATGTCCGGTGCAAAACCGGTAATGAAGATAATGCTTACCTCAGGACGGGCAGTATTATCTCGTATGTTGCCTTAGAGTTTTATGAACAAAAAACCTCCAAGTACTTTACCCTGGGCGTTAAAATTGATTCTCCTGACGAAGAAAGCAAACTGACGATAAAATGGTTTTGCGAAGAATGTAAAATGGAGGAGCTTTCGTTTCTGGCAGGGGGGAGACCTGCTACTACTGAAGAATTCCGCAGAAAAGATAAGAAGATCAACTTAATTTCTCAGAAGTTAGACGCAAAAGAACGATTTCGCCGCAGGCTGGGCAATTTGGAAGACCGATTCTTTGACATGATCCCCAAGTCGCTGGCCTTCAAGCCGATGGTTAATGTTAAGGACTTTATTAATAAATTTATTCTTTCGGAAAAGGCCATTGAGGTAGCCACCTTGCGCAATAATATTGCAGCCTTAAAAGAGCTTGAAGATCTCATGGAGCTCACTAAAGACAAGATTGCTGAGCTGAAAGCAATTCTTGCCAAAAACGAAGATATTATCGCCAAAGAACGTGAAATTAAGACCAATGAAATTCTGATCAAGAAGGCTGATTTGGAAGCAAAGAAACTAGAGTTTGAGGGGCTGGAGCGAAGCCAGGAAAGCCTTAGTCAAAACTTGATGAGAGAACAAGCTAAAGAAGCAGCTTTAAGCTCAAGTCTCGAAAATGAACAGGATAGGCTAACGAATTTGCAAGTTGCGCTGGGCCAAAACGAAACAGCACAACTGATCAAAGATACTAAGCATCGTATACAAATACTTGAACAAGACAAGCGCCATACTGAAGCCTCGGTGCGAAAGCTAGAAGCTATGCTGGAGATCGTAGCAGACGCCTTGACCTTGTTAAATAAATTTGAAGTCTATATTCTTTCCAAGGATGAGCTCTTAAAGTTAGGTTCGGTAGATCCGAATGATAATGAAGTGCAAACTGAACATATCTACAGCCTGAAAAAAGAATTAAAGTTGTTATTAGAAGGCTATACTTCCGATAACGTCAGACAAAAGGATTTGCTTGATAAATATAAAGTGACCAAAATAAAACTCGAAAAGGAAATTAAAGATCTTCAAAACAAAAAACTCACTTATCCAGACAATACTACAAAGCTGTTATTAGCGATAAAACAAGAGTTTATTAACCAAGGCATCCGTAGTGAACCCCGGATATTGTCTGATTTACTGGAAATTACCGATCCTGCCTGGCATAATGCGGTTGAAGGCTATTTAAATACCCAGAGATTCTACCTAATTGTTGAACCCCAACACTACGGGGCGGCTTTAGAGGTTTACAATCGGATTAAAAAGGATATTCACACGGTGGGTCTTGTGAATACCAACAAACTGGACCTTAATACAGGCGCTGATAACGCGTCACTGGCGTATGTCATCAAAAGTGACAATCGCTGGGCACGAACCTACGCGGTCTATCTGCTTAACCGGGTGAGTCGCTGTGAAGAAGTTCAACGTCTAAAAGATTATAGGGTGGCAATGACAGCAGACTGCATGCTTTACCAAAATCATGCGGTGAGAAGAATTGATGAGAAGGTTTATCGTACGCCTTATATTGGCGCGCATGCCTTTGAGGTTCAGCTTAAAAACAAACTCGCTGAACTGAAAGGCATTAATGAAGATATAAGGGTTGCTGAAGAGAATTTAACGACGTTTGGGAAAATCATCGACAAGCTCGAGCGCTGCAACATTGATGTAATTCAAGAGAACATTAATGCTCCAATGCAATTTAAAGAGATCAATGAACGGATTAGAACCGAAAGGCTTGAACTGAAAACAGCGGAAAATGATCCCAGCATTATTGAAATTCAAATGCAGATTCAGGCTTGTCATGGGCAAGTTATTACACTGCAAAAGGAACATGGCAAGACGAAAGAAATGATCGGTAGTTTCAAGAATAAGATCGAAGGTGCTTCAGCTGAAATGAAGGAGTTGCAGCTCTTAATTACTAACTTAATAAAGCGCTTTAAGCTACTATGTGATGAGGATCTTGAGTTGGCCGAACTGGGAAGGGACAAATTCAACGAGCAACTAAAAACCAAGACTCCCGCAACGATTGTACAGAACTTTTCACCGCTGAAAGTGGGATTGGACCATAAGAAAATTGAACTGAGTGGGGAGCTTATCAAACTGCAACTGAGTTATTGCAGTAAGTACGACTGTGACTTAGGATCGGGCGATCAGCTAGTGCAGGAGTATGTTAAGGAACATCACAAACTCGTGTCGGCGGACATTATAAAGTATGAAGATGATCTAGAAAAAGCCAAAGAAAATTGCCACCTTGAGTTTCGGGAATCGTTTCTGGCAAGGCTTCGGGAAAATATCGAAGATGCTAAATTGGAATTCAAAAATCTCAATGCAGCCTTAAAGAACGTCTATTATGGGGAGGACAGTTATAAATTTGAATTAACACATAATAAGACAAAAGAAAGCATTTATCAGATGATTACGTCTAGGAAGAATGAAATGGGCATGAATCTATGGTCCCAATCGTTTGAAGAAGACTATAAGGAAGAGATGGAAGACTTATTTGCCAAACTAACTGCCTATGATGATAAAGGTGAAAAAGTGTTGGCGGAGTACACAGATTATCGGAGCTATTTAGACTATGACATTATCGTTGAGCAAAAAGACGGTACCATTCAACGCTTTTCTAAGATCTATGGAGAAAAAAGCGGCGGGGAAACGCAGACCCCGTATTATGTGGCCATAGCAGCATCGTTTGTACAGCTTTACAAATTAGGCGATATGACGTATACCCGATTCGCCGGACACAGGGAAGTTAGTGTAAACTAAACCTGTGGGGGGCGAAAATTATGTCAAACAACGGGAAACGGTATGATAAAGAATTCAAGGCAGATATAGTTCGTTTGGTA
>Ga0209386_1000121_pt1 | contig 40628 bp, 47 predicted proteins | sample NGEPertwo_FD_184510 | JGI IMG/M metagenome (GOLD analysis project Ga0209386, IMG submission 184510) | Arctic peat soil microbial communities from the Barrow Environmental Observatory site, Barrow, Alaska, USA - NGEE Permafrost154B-two... | ecosystem: Environmental > Terrestrial > Soil > Wetlands...
GAGCTTGGCTTCACAAACTAAGGAGCTAGTAGCCTGAAGATATCACAAGAAATGAAATTTTAAGGATAGTTAAGATTTCGGGCGAAAACACTAACTCTTTGGTGTCTGGTTTATCGGGAAAGGGTCATATTGCTTTAAACAAATAGTTTTATTCAAAACTTTGTTTGCCATTTTTTAATCTCCTTTTTGCTACCAAGAAGCCAGGCAGTGCCTCTTGCAAACTTAACACTGGTAGTAATAGTAAATAGAACAGGTCGTTTCAAACGGCCTGTTCTATTTACTATTGATCAAAGAGTACGAAAAAGACCGACAACTTTGCCTAGAATCGTAACATCCTGAGAATAAATTGGTTCCATCGTTGAGTTTTCAGGCTGAAGTCGAATCAGTGTTTTTTCCTTATAAAAGCGTTTCACGGTCGCTTCTTCTCCAATTAAAGCCACTACGATTTCACCATTCCGAGCCTCTTTCTGTTGACGAACAATGATTAAATCGCCCTCTAAAATACCCGCATCAATCATGCTTTCTCCTTGAACCTTAAGCATGAAATCGTCATCTCTACGAACAAGATTCGCAGCAAGGGGAAAAGTGCCTTCAATGTTTTCCACGGCTAAAATAGGTTGACCAGCAGCAACGCGACCAACAATGGGTATGTGAACCACTTTTTCTTCATTATGTAAGTCACTTGAACCATCCGTTACCTCAATTGCGCGGGGTTTTGTTGGGTCACGTCGAATATATCCTTTGTTCTCTAACGTCTGAAGATGGCCATGGACTGTAGAGCTCGATAGCAACCCGACAGCATCGCCGATTTCCCGTACAGCCGGTGGATAGCCTTTTTTTCGTATTTCGTCTTTTATGAATTCTAAAATATTCGTTTGCCTCAGTGATAAATCTGGGTACATAGTCTCACAACCCCCATCTCTTGGATGTAGCATATTTTACCACTCATTATAACAATGTACAAATCAATGTAATACTATTTGAGCCTTTTCAGATATAATACGTATATTGGATATAATATGAATTTATTTCCTTAATCAATTGTTTACTTTGTGTACCAATTATCATATGAAAGTTCTCTTTGATTATGATGTGACAGTTGGGAATAGCCCCCTATATTTATTCTATTAGGATTATTGGATGTATGGGTGAAACGAGATACAATGATTAAGCTGATGGGTGAGGAATCTTGACTCTAGTAATAATTAATCAAATGAAACTAGATAAATAAAACTCAAAGTCTATTCAAACAGACTATAAATTTCGGCAGGGGGAATTTGGATGGAATCCAATTACAGCGTTGTTTATGATAAATTTTGGCAGGATATAAAGAAACGCGATCCTGAAGAGATAACGGCCGCGCGTGCTGTTTCGTACAGCCCCAGTAGCTGGCAGTTCGTTGTGATGTTTTTTAGTGAGGAATATATCTTAGACTGCGATCAGGAAGTGATCTGGCGGAAATCGGACGGATATGTTCCCGATGTGATGGCTACAATTATTATCCTCAATTACTTAGCCTATGCGCAGCCGTTGCCGGAATCCGCCCCAAGCTGGGTGAGCATCAAAGAAATACCAGGTGGCATGATATTTTATTCCGCGTTTCATAAAACGGCTATCTCAGTGTTGATCGAGGCGTTCGGACATCAGACCGACCGGTTAATAACGGCTGCTCGCTCCTTAGGCGGTCAAACGGGACCCTTCGGAGGTAAGTCCGTAGTTTTCAGGGCATTTCCTGAAGTTCCTTTGTGTGTGATAGTTTGGCAAGGGGATGAAGAAGTTAGGGCCAATGCCACCCTTCTTTATGATCCTTCCATAGAGCACATACTGCGCAGCGCTATCAGCATTGATCTTGGCATATACCTTGCCGGTCAGCTGAAGATGCTGGACGCCGTGCATTATGATTGATACCGCCTTTAAAGAGAGTATCTCTGAGGTGGGATTTTATAACAGTGCTTTATTCAACTGAATACTGTATAATAATACATAAAGTTGCATAAATTAATTCCAATATGCATTGGCAGTGTTGAATAATCGTTGTTTACGGTTGAAATATAGACCTTCATTCTCTCTCCTTCTCTTATACTCTACCCCTCCTAGAGAGGGGACTTTTTTTTTGTGCTTTATTCTATAAGTGGAAGCGTTTTCGAACTTCAGTAGGGGTAGAATCCCCTACTGAAGTTTCGATGCTCACCTTTACTAAACTAAGAAAATTCTTACTTTATCTTTACATAAGGCACCCATCAAGCTTAACTGAAAACACTCAATATAGCAGCAATAATTACCAGATTATTTTCACAAATCTAGCACATAATATCAATGTTCCAGTACGTAATAATATTTGAAAGAAGGTCATTAAACATGGAAAACAAAAGCAGCAACACACCAGCAGCTCAAGGATCTAAACAACAATTGGATCAATTCAAGTATGAAGTAGCCAATGAAATGGGTCTTCAACTCGGCGGAGACCGTACAAGTCGTGAAAACGGTTCAGTGGGCGGACAAATGACCAAACGCATGATTCAATTCGCTGAAGAACACCTCAAGGGTGGAAGCAAAATCTAAATATAAGGTGTTAAAACGAATTCAAACAGGAGGGATATCGAACGATATCCCTCCTGTTTTAGAAGGTACTAGTTTAATCATTGCCTCCCTACCTCAGTACTATTAAGGCTCAAAGAGTCCTGGGTCCTTAGTAAGGGTGCCGTCTTCTTTAGCGGTTGTCATGACACGTTGAATAACGACTTGCTGAGCTGCGGTAATGGTACCGTCTTTTACTAGCCCGTCCATAACATATTGAGATCCACAGATATCTATGGCATTAAAATCTCCATTTGCTGCGGCGTCTTGATTAGCGGTTGTAATGACCGTCTCAATAATGACTTGCTGAGCCATCGTAATCGTACCGTCTTTTACTAGCCCATCCAGAACGGTTTTAATACTGACACTCTTAGAATTTCCTGTTGCGTGAGTCTCTGGAATGGTTAAAATCGCAATGGTTGTAGGCGTTAATGGATGACGATGTGCTGTAGTTGAACTACTGCAACCAATAAGGGATGTGCTTAAACTAAGCAATAGAGCGATGAATACCAGCCAGTGTTTTCTAACTGTCGCTTCTAAAATAAAGATCCCCCCTATCTTTCGTTCAGCTTGTAGTTCCAACAAGATCGTAAGATTCAGAGAAGGTATGATAATAACCCTGTATATTATTATAATACCTTCTCTATATTTGCGCCCCCGTAGAACCTACAGGTAAAATAAATAAATTTACCTGTAGGTTCTACAGTTGTATTCTATACATTTGTGTGGTTCATCAAACACATAATGAATCTCCTCTAGTCTAATTTACGACTTGGGCTTTACCAGCAAGTTTGGCTTTATACATTTTAATATCTGCTTTTTCAACAAAATCATGGTAATTACTTTCAGTGAGAGCTATTAAACCAATACTCCCCGTTATGCTAGAATCAGTGGGTCCAACTTGGCGAATCGAAACAAGAATTCTTTCACAAATTATATTAGCTTCAGCAAGCGTAACACCTGGGAATAAAATCACAAACTCATCTCCGCCGTATCTTGCAACATAATCTTGTTCTCGAACATATTCATTTATTTTTTTCGCAATGTCCTTCAGCACTTGATCACCAATAAGATGTCCATAATGATCATTGATTTTTTTGAAATTATCAATGTCTATCACGGCTAAACATAACTCAGCTCGTTTGGAACCTGACTTAGTTTAAACTTCAAGAAGAAGGCCTCCAATAATATCGACATAATTTTCCTATTTTTGTAGTAAATATATTATACTACACTTTCCTCGTTTCCCCTTCACCCTTAACACATTTTTAGAAATAAAAACAAAAATGTGCAGGTGCGAAAAGTGGCAGGCAATATTCTAGACGTTGATCATTAAAAAAGCCCCTCGCTAGGAGGGGCTTCTGAGGCGAAGAGTGATAAGAAAAGAAAATTTTTATCTAGACCGTTAAGTAACGGGTTACTGTCATTACGTACATGACTTATTCGCTTGCGAGCCACGCTCTTGATACGGATGGCACCATGCCAACCAACAACAAAACAATAATTAATCCCATGTGGCTTACCTCTCTTTCTCAGCAAATTTTTGAGTGTTAATCTGTTGTATTTATAATAAAGCATATTTGTTACTTTTCAGTGACTGTTGTATGAAGAAACTGTGAAGATGAATCATAGAAATACTTAGTTTATATCTCGCCGTCAAACTTATCTGAGATTTTTTGAAGTTAGTAATAAAGAACAGAATAAATTTCTCATTTTAACATGTTGTGACCTTTTTATTACTTGCTTACGGTAGACACTCAATAAAAGCGCATAAATATTCTTCATGAAGGATTCTTCCCCTCTAAATATATTTGAACTTTTGTGTTTAGTTTCGCCAAGCAAACGTAGCTTCACCCCCTACCTATCCCGCTCTCATCTTTATAGGTCACGGCAGCAAGGCTAGTTCCAACAATAAATCCTGGAAACTCGATTATGGATTCTCCGACCCTTTTATTAGAAGCACTAGAATAATTCCCAGTACGATGAGCCCGTTTTTCTATTTTAGGCTCACCTAACTCTTTAAACATTGTGATCATAGTTAAGATCAATAAGCCTATAGCCATTACCCACCACTTTAAACTTACAAAACTCACAAATGTAAGAAATATGAAAAGGTTCGCCAATAGTATGTGTTTCCTAGTTCCGCTAGTTATTTTTCTGTTCAATATGGAGCCCCTTTCTTATCTTGCAACGTCACGCCTTGGCCAGCAAGTAGATAGACATTATCCCCTAATTTCATAAGCCCTCCATCAAAGGCATAAACAGAACCACTTGCGAAATCTAAGATCTCATTTCTAAGAGCCTCATCCACCAAGGCCAGGTTCATTGTAACAATCTCTCCATACCGGAGACTTGTAGCAATGTCCATAACCTCATTGAAGGCCTTAGGGACTATATGTACTACGGTTGGTTGTGAAGTATGCGGTTGCAAGGGAACAACATCTTCTTTGTTTTCTTTCAACAATGTCTCTATTCTATAACCATCATGTTCTTCCGCATTAACAAAACCCATAAACTCAAACGCGGTGTTTAATAGTTTTGACATTCCTTGAACACTCCTCCCACAAACCATCGGGTACTTCAGTTTGAGTGAACCTCACAGTGTCTCTTTTTAAAGCGATCCCTGACGGTAACTTAATCATACTTTAAAGGCCCTGTCGAAATCCTAAATAAATTGGATTACTTAGAAAAGTCATCAATATTTGTGCAGAAGCCTGTCCTCAAAGGGTTTTAGTGTATTATTTTAATATAATATTTTATTTCCTATTAATATTTTTATTCATAAGAAGTGAAAAACAAAGAATTCACGAGAATTATATAATATCCTAAAGACCTTCTTGTAAATCAGACAAAAGAAGTGAGGATTCTGGGCATCAATAAAACCGGCTTGTATGCTGTTCACACAACGTACAAGCCGGTTTCCAACCTTCTTCTCTTTTCTTATAGTAAGGATCAATCATTACGCCTGTTGGTACTGGAACCTTAGTTTATTTTAAATGCAATGAGTTCACCCAGCTTATGTATTTGTGATTGTGTGGTTTCCCTTTCCCAGTTTCCGTTAGATGGCCCAATCGAATGTTTCTTTAGCTTTTGGTAATCCTCATAATAACCCAATCCAAAATATACTTCTTCTAATGTAGCGCGAATCCAATATTGATCACTCCAACATTGCATACAATTCCATATAACCTTTCTCCGTACTCTTTGTGCCTTTATATGATCGTTTGCAGCTTCGTTCTGTGATGAAATACTTGCTCGAACGTTAAGCAGATATGCTGCGTTTATTCCATTATAATAATCATTTTCTATACGAAATCCCTTTTCGTAATAAACGATTGCTTGGTCTAAATCTAATCTATTTCCTTGTTTCTCCCATAAGCGCTTGTATATAGCCCCAGCAAGTCCTAGGGTCTCCGGATCAGTTGAGGTTTTTGGTTTGAGGACTTTGAGTATCATTAATGCTTCTTTGAGAGCTTCCAAATGACTAGGAAGTTTGGCTTTATAAGTAGCAAGCACCAGTCTCTGAATTACAAATGAATTACTTTTGTCCAAGGTAAGGGCAACGTGTAAAAGGGATTTAGCATGAATAAAATCGTCGCGTTCCATTGCTTTCCTTGCCTCAGTAATTATTGAGCTTAAGGTTGGTTCTTGACGATCTAAGTGAGGATATAAATCGTTTATTCCATCCAATAATACAGAATTTTCCATGTTAATGACACCAGCTTTCGTTGGGGTATAGTCCATTATCGTGCATTGTCTATGGCCTTTTTTATCAATTCAAAGCTAAAGTATCTTGCAAACGATGCTTCAACGCCTAATATCTCATCGGGTAAAGTATTAGCGGAATCAATTTTAACGGCTACAACCTTTTTACCAAACTCAACTGCTTTACTGATTTCCCACTTAACCCAAGCATTTTTGTAGGTCTTTTTGCCGATAATACACAAAAAGTAGGTTGAATTGCCAATCCTGTCTGATATTTTCCTGGATATAGTGTCTGAGTTTGTGGAATCTATAGAGATATCCACAGAAGTATCCTTAAAACTAAAATCAAAATATGAATTAGCATCCCAGGCTAGCAGTAAATTCTTATACTTTTTATCATTATCATAGTCGTAACTTATAAATACACTCTTTTTAGCCATTTTCCCCTCACTACTGCAAGACCATAATCCCAATACTCCACTCGTAGAAGCGTGGATCTTGCATACGGTTATCCTATTTATTTCATATATAATGTTTAATTGAAAATGAACTTAAGTATAACTTGAAACTAGGAACATGACAAATCAGTCCTAACTATAGGAAGGGTTGTTTATGCTTCATCATGTGAAACATAAACAACCCTTCCTATAGTTATCTTATAGTTAAAAACGGATCGATACTGCTTATATTAGAAATATCACAATGAAATATTTCAACAATATTATCTAATCATTGGTTTTATTCATTTTAAAACTTATAGAATCTTGGCCTTCCTGCCACATCTGAAATAAATAGATCAAAAGTGCCACAGCAATCATCATAAGATACGTAGTAAAAGGTGGCAGCCATCCTGATGCCATTCCTAGCTTTTGTTGGATGGGATACCATCCATAAATATATAAACCATCCAATATGAGATTTACAAGTAAATAACGCAAGAATCTACCGTAAGTAAATCTAAAAATCCATATTGTTGCCACTAAATACGCACCGTACACCCATGGAACATTAGCCATATTATCCCACCCAAAAAGCCCTGTTTCTCTCCACCAATTATAATGATAGGCTGCTTGATAAATTAGTGTAACAACAACGGTCGCAAACAATGCTACTGGCATAAACCGTCGCAAACTTGAACGATCAAGGAATAGTATAGAGAACCAGGGTACTATAAAAAGTGACCACAAAATTATTTGATTCATATTACACTCCTTGAAAAAGTATTGCTGGTTAACTTGCTAACCTTACTATGAGCATTATTTAATTATATTATCATTTGTCATATGGCCCAAAATAATACATAGATTACCTTTTAAAGGCTATCCGTTGGTGGGTCCGTATAATAACTCTCCCAAACTTTTTTTATCGTTAGCACATCTGAATTATCCAGACTAGCAACTTCCCCATCATCCCCTGTCTTGGAGATGAAGAATGCTCCAACGATGTCAACGACATTCAACTTAAGGTTCCGTCTCATCCCATCTTCGTTGGCTACAATGATATACCCTTGAAGTGCTGGATGAGTTGCAAGTTCAATGAACCCCCCAACCAAACTTTGCATAGACGCAAGATCTATTTCAATATTCAGTTCCTCTAATTGCCGTATACCAGACTCAGCTACGAGAACTTTCATGCTGCACACTCCATTCATAATTAATAGTCTATTAAACCCCTAAAACAACCTTCCCCCCGCCGCAACCAAGCACTCAGGCCCATTATTCTTAACCGAATTAACGAACGGCGAAACCTCATAAGCCATCATTTGGCCCGCAGGATAGGGCGTTAATAAACTCTTGAGAAAAATGCTGTCAGTGATACACGGATCCAACCACACCGACTCAACGTCTCTTGGCAGAATAGCCGGCATGCGGTTGTGTAGGGGCTCCATCAGTTCATTCGGTGTCGTTGTAATAATCGTGCATGAATTGACGAGCTCCCCTGTGGGTGACTTCCAGGTGTCCCAAAGGCCCGCAAATCCGAACAGTTCTTGACTCTTTAGAGTAATCCGGTGAGGACGTTTAAAGGTCCCTTCTTTCTGCCACTCATAAAACCCATCGGCAATGATCAAACAACGCCGTCGTTGAAGGCAGGTCTTAAAACTCGGCTTTGCATCCATTGTTTCAGACCTGGCGTTGATCAGTTTATGACCTATCGCTGGATCTTTAGCCCAATAAGGAATGAGACCCCACTTAAAAAACGCCAACTGGTTCGAACCCTTGTGAAGGATCACTGGGATATCCTGAGATGGGGCGACATTGTAGTTGGGTTTTAAGTCTGGGAACACTATCTTTAGCTGAAATCGTTCCTCAAACCCTTCGAATCCTGCGATAGAAAACCGTCCACACATGTTTGTCACTCCTAACCAGTAGATTTCAAGGCTTATCACAACTATAAAAATTCTTACCTTACATGGGCGTCAAGGGGTTTCGACAAGGTCCAAGTCCACATAAGCAACTTCTTGCCCGTTCACCAACAGTGCAATTCGGTGCTCGCCCGGATAATGACGGCGGGTCGTTAAGTTCGACCAGTTGTGCCTTCGTGTGCCAGTAAGTCGTGTACCGCCATGAACCGTTTTATCAGACAACAGAAATGATTTGCGCGAGGTATGTCCTCTGGCCTTAATAAAATCGATTCCATATTCGATGCGAATATGTACCGGTTTTCCATCACGGATACAAAGCTCATATTGCAACTCACAACTTTCCCCAATCCCAAGACTAGATGGTAGCGATGACAATGTAGCGCTAACCGTAAACGACGCCACGTCTGTCGGTTTTGCATAGCCGAATAATTCCATGGTCTCAGGATCGGCTTTGCGGATCAACGTTCGGCAACCTTGCCGTACGATCCAGTCGGTGTAAGTATTCACGCCTTTCCAACGACGGGCTATGTCGATCACGACTAAAGGATGATCCTTGGCAATGTCGTTTAGATTATTGGCAACACTCTTACGCACATAAAGAGACGGGTCTGCCTTCAACTGTTCCAGTATAGAAATCAAAGGAGTTGGGTCACGCTTAAACATGGGAAGCCCCACACCCCATGGCAAGCGCGGGCGGGATCCCTCGTCGCAAGCCGTCGCACATGCTCATTTTGATGCTTCGACCATATTGTCATCTGGCACATTACCCGCTCCGGATCAAGAATTATAAATGCTCTTATGGCAAATTCCGAGGTTGATCTTTGAGTAAACCGTTCCAGAGCATTCATAGAGAGCTCCCAGTGTTCCTTTTCTAGTCCGTACTCCGCTACGAAATCTGGAAAGAACAGATACGGGAAACCAATGCAAGACTCATCGATTGCGAATAGCACGTCCAGCGCCTCTACGTACTCAATCGGCAGATATCTCCTAAGTGTCTGGGTGATACGCCGCATCCTAGCCTTTAGCTCAAGCACGTCCCACCCGTCATCCATGGCAGTTGAGACGAAGCGCTCCGTATCGAAAGTGTCGTGTACAGTATGTACCTTCTCGCCAAAGCTGTGCAAGAATTCTTTATTGTACATAGCTTTTAAAGCTTCTGCCATGTCCTCACCTCCATAGTGATTTTCTTTATTTAAGTTTACCTTCTGCTTTTTGTATACTCTCTGCAACCCTAAATTCAACGATCTTACGTATTAATTGATAAGGTAATGGCTTGTCTAAGGGAAATTGCATTGACCCTTTTGCTCAAATTGGTGGGAAAGCATAACCTACATTTTATTGGCCAGATAATAAAAGACGGCCACACCGCAAATATATTTGAACGCAATCACAGCCCAAAGGGTTATGATAATCCATTTCTCTACACCGATCAACATAAAGATGATATTCAAAATCACTAGGACAACGAACATAATGATGTAGGTGATCCGTCCAGACTTTTCTCTCAACATAATCTTTCGTTCATCCTTTAAATCATTTTGCTCCTTTATAAGACGTTCTTCATACTGTATTTTATTTTTTGGGTTTAACCTATATATATACTTATAGAAATTACCTATAGCTCCCCCTATAAAGCCACAACCCATTCCGAAAGTTACTGAGCTATTCGGTAACATTGTGATCAATGATATTCCACATATAAACAGGAGTGACGCCAAAACTAAATTTTTCTTCATTTTTCTTCCTCCTCATAAATAAAGATTTCTTCAAGACCCATATTAAAGTAGCGAGCTATTTTAAAGGCCAATATGATGGAGGGATTATAGCGACCATTTTCAAGTGAACCGATTGTCTGCCTTGAAACTTCTAAGGCAGAGGCTAATTCTTCTTGTTTAATTCCGCGTTGTTTTCGTATTTCTTCTAATTTATTTTTCACAACAACCACCTTTCTCCACTCAATGGAAAGTATGCTTTACATACAAAATATCACTGATCGCGTTTCATGTCAAGCTTACTTTCCATACTCAATCAAAAATTCGTCAGCCCTTTAAAGGGCCGACGAATGGGACGGTGGCTCTTAAAAACCAGCTAGTTTTTAAGAGCCACCGCACAGCAGTCTAGTACAATCATAGTTATTCGAAGCAAGTTTGTAAAAAATCTTATTACTTAATGTTTGAAATTTGATAGTGCAGCATACCCGCAGGGGCATTAACCTCAACGACAGCTCCTTTGGGCAGTCCAAGAATGGCTTTTCCGACAGGTGATTCATTGGAAATTTTATTGGTGCATGGATCTGCCTCTGCAGAGCCAACTATGGAGTACTCTTCCTCATCCCCAAAGTCAACGTCTTTCAGCAGCACTTTTGCGCCTAATGCCACGACATCTGTTCCTTCAACTTCATCAATAACTCGTGCATTCCTGAGCATTTTTTCGAGAGTAATAATCCGTCCTTCAATAAAGGCCTGGTCGTTCTTGGCATCATCGTACTCTGAGTTCTCTTTAATATCTCCAAAATCAATGGCCTGCCTAATGCGACCGGAAACTTCCCCCCGCTTCACAGTTTTAGATTGTTCCAACTCTTCTTCAAGTTTTTTAAGCCCTTCTAGAGTTAGAAGGATTTCTTTTTCAGCCATATTTTTTCGCTCCTTTTTCTTATCCTACATATTTACGCGCGTCAATGATCTGTCCGACAGACTTAATATGAAATTGTTCGCTCGAATTTCCTTTATTCACCCTATTTTTCGTTCACTCCAAGTTTATGTTTACCTTCTGCTACTGTAAAATTAACCAGCCCACCGTATTTAATAATATTTTGCATGTCGCACGTTAAAGACTTTTCTTGTTTTGTTAAACTGCTCGAGTTAGCAGTTGCAACCCACCTATTCACTTCCATCAATTCATGTTTTGTTTTTATTAATTCCGATATTTGTAAATTAATCGCTAAAATATTGTTACAATCAGACTTTAACTTTATCATCCATTCACTATCTAGCTGATTTAATTTTCCACCGATCTGCTGATCTCTGGCACTTTCAAGAATTGTAGACTTATTAATTTCAGAAAATGTGTCAGTCGCCAAAGTGTACACCCTCCCCACGCTACGTAATCTTTGTCGTACGTCCCACCATATCATAAAAACACACCATAAGGAGGCTTAACAAAATGTTTAGTTATAGGAATCAAATTGAACAAACGGCGAATTACTTGTTTACTGATGAAATAAGTAATTAATAACAACATAAGAATGATATGTGAGTATAATTGTTTAACATAGATATGTTAAGTTGCATTTTTTGTGTGTACTATAACGCGTGTATAAACAATGGGGTCCTAAGCTTGTCATTCTGCAAAGGACCCTGGAACCTTGCGTAACGACAAAGATAGCATGTTCCGCCAAGTATTAAAAAGGGAATAGAGTATGTGATGACGAATTATAAGTAAAATGACTTAAAGGAGGGTTTATGTTGAAAAAGATATTGGTACCAACAGATGCTTCAGAGTTTTCACAACGAGCTTTGAAAAGTGCATTGGAACTTGCCCGGAAATTTAACGCGGAAGTTGAGCTTCTGTTCGTTATGAACATGCCGATACCGTATGACGCTAGTGCAAATATTTATATAATTTCACCCGAACAAATTGATCAAGAAGGTGAGCGTGTATTAAAGACGACACTTGAAGGAATGGATACAAGTGAGGTCACCATAACTAATAAAAAACTGCAGGGGAAAAAACCAGCTGCTGTTATTTTAGAAGAGGTTAAAAATAAGAACATCGACCTAGTGGTCATGGGGAGCCATGGTCGCGGAGCGATTGCTGGTTCCTTATTAGGTAGTGTCAGTCAGCACGTTCTCCACGGGGTAGAATGTTCCGTTCTTATTGTTAAGTAAATTGTTAAGTAAAGTGAATTAGAAGGTTGTTTGAAGCAGTCTACCGGCAATTGCCGGTAGACTGCTTCAATCGTAAACGACCCCATTAGTTCATATATTAAGACCTAAATCAAACAACTACCTTTATGAATTGACGCCACCCCATTATCGAAAAGCTAACCCTTCATCTATGATTAAGATGAAGGGTTAGTTTCGTGGTGCTACAATAATGCTGTCAATGATGAAAATCGGGCATGCTTGTATCAACACAACGCCATATGTGAGAAACAAGGAGTGATGCATCAATGACTTCCAAAAACGCTAAATCTGATTCTCCAAAGCCTCTTAGAAAATTCAGTAAGTCCTTGATAGGGGGATTGTCACTAAGTATTTTACTTCTTGCTCTATTTGCGAGATTGAGCGAAGATCTTCTATATAACGAACTTGGAACGTTCGATAGGGTCGTCGGAGAACTTATCAGAGGATTCGCCACGCCTAGTTTAACAAGGGTTGCCATAATTTTAACCAATTTTGGTTCAGCTTATATAGAAATTGCCTTGATGATCGTGGTAGGTGCGTTCTTATTCTTCCGTTTTAAACATACATGGGAAACAGTTCTTCTGACCATCAGTTTAAGTGGCGCTTGGTTATTAAATACCATTCTAAAAGCGCTATTTCACCGGGCTCGACCAGATATCGTTCATCTTGTCACAGCAGGTGGATATAGTTTTCCAAGCGGTCATGCAATGGTCGCAGCTTCCTTTTACGGAGTCATTGGATATATACTTTGGTTAAATCTCAGAAATCATTCAAAGTCTTCGTGGTATATCGTTGTAATAACCTTGGCCTTTATCATGGGCATCGGAATGAGTCGCATCTATCTTGGAGTGCATTTTGCCAGCGACGTGATCGCAGGCTACGCCGCCGGGGCAGTGTGGGCAATTACCTGCATTGTTGGCTTAAAAGAGATCCGGTATTATAAAAGTAACCATCAAAAATAACGTTAAAATTCAACAAAGGAAATGCGATGGCATAAGAATGTCTATGTTCTCAACCAGCGCATTAAATATTCTTCATCAAATCCATGGTGAAGGGTTATCCCTACATAATCACCCCTAGGACTAATTTGAATTAATTATATGAATTAATCTCATGGAAGATCGAGATATATTCCGTCTTGACACATGGGGCAAATAAACTCATCATTCCAAATCTTATCTACTTCTGCCAACGGATTCTCAAAAATATTTAATAATACAAGAGGACTGAGGCATTTAGGACAGTTAGTATTAATATAAACTGGCTTATTATTGGGTCTTTGTTCCAAAGCACTCTGAGGTTTAACTTGATTGATCATTGCTATAACACCTTTCTGTGTCATATATTATTTTGGTTAAAAAACAACAAGCGTTTCCGATAGACTTATGAACTACATGATCACCTACTCGTAATCAGGAAGGTTATATTGGGCTAACCTCCTGTACAAAACGGAACGGTGAATGCCCAAAGCCCGAGCGGCCTGCATCTTATTCCCTTTGGCAACGTGCAAAGCATTAAGAATCATGCTCTTCTCTGCTTCAATTAAGCCCTGCTTAAGAGTGTAAGGGCCATCTCCAAATTTCTGCAACCCTGTTTCTCGGATTAACTGGGCTGGAAGATGTTCTAAATCAATATAGTCATCCGTGCAGAAATTAATAATTCGTTCAAGCATATTCCCTAGCTCCCTGACGTTTCCGGGCCAATTGTAAGATTTTAAAACCTCCAAGGCCTCAGGAGAAATGCCCTTAGTTCGGGTTCCAAAATCTTTGTTCAGTTTTTCAATTAATTGTTTTGCTAAAGGCTCAATATCATCGGGACGTTCTCTAAGCGGAGGCAGGTCAAGGGAAATAACATTAATTCTGTAATACAGATCAAGCCTGAATTTCTTTTCATTAACCAATTGTTGTAAGTCCCGATTAGTAGCAGCAATGATACGGACGTCAACTTTGATAGTTTGTGTTCCACCGACCCGTTCTACCTCTCTATCTTGTATAACCCTTAATAGTTTTGCCTGCATACTAAGACTCATATCACTGGCTTCATCAAGAAAGATTATGCCCTTATTAGCTAACTCAAACTTACCTGGTTTGCCACCTTTACGGGCTCCAGTAAAAGCACCTTCGTTGTAGCCGAAAAGCTCGCTTTCAAGTAACTGTTCCGGAACTGCAGCACAGTTTATTTTGATAAACGGCCCTTTGCTCCGTGGCCCGGAACTATGAATAGCATTGGCGAAAATCCCCTTGCCTGTACCGCTTTCACCAGTAATCAATACGGTGGATGAAGATTTAGCGGCCATAGCAGCCAAATCTTTGGCCTTCATGATAGCTGCACTTACCCCAATAATATCGTCGAAGGAGTTATCCGAAACGTGAACTCTTCTGAACTCTTCTTTGTAATATTCTAAGTCATTTTCAAGCTGCATCAGTTCTTTTGCGAAAACCTTCGCTATGACCATATCTTTAAACAGTGTCTTGCCGATAGCACCAATTATTTTGCCATTACTTATAATAGGTACACGCATCATAATGAATTCGCGATCGTGGACTTTCCAGAGATCGGCAAACTGAGGATGACCAGTCCGCACAGTTTCGGGCAACTGGGAACCAGGTGTTATTTCCGAGATATCTTTACCAATGACCTCTTCTAGACTTTTCCCCACCACATCCAAATAGAACTGATTCATCATGACGACATGGCAGTGTTCATCAACAACAACCAATCCTTCATGCGGATTCTCTAAAACTGCTTCTATCGTAGCCTGTAGCTTTTGTGTCGTAAGCAGTTCCTCACAAACATTCTCCAAATCCGTAATATCCTGAAACACTGACACTGCGCCGATAATTTTATGTTTCCAAACAATCGGCGTCCGGTTAGCAATTAAAATTTTGTCACCAAGCCTTTGTTTATCCGCCAAAATGGGTACACCACTTTTGGCTACAGCAAATAAGGCAGAGTGGGGCACCAGACTATAAATGTGGTGCCCCAAGAATTCCTCTGCCTTGCAATTAAAAATTAGTTCTGCCGCTGGATTTAGAAACATTATGGTGCCTTCAATATCAATGACGATAACGCCATTATGCACTGACTCCATCACTTTCCGAAATATCTCAGTAAGTTCGCCCTTCCACAAAGCATCACCCAAAGAAATTACCCCCTAACCAGTGAATTAATCTTTACAAGGTTCTACCTGTATTATATTTTGGTGGGGATAACTATTTCAAGTGAAAATAAAATATTTATTTTTTCAACCTTCCGCCTTAGCTAAATCCCAGGGATCATAGGAAAATTCCCATTTTCCACGGTCAAGCTTGACTATAATATAATCACCAAAATCATCTCGACCTAAACGCACAACGACACCATGACGTTTGTTTTCGGTAATTACGGGGTCGCCAACTACAATCTTACTTTTATCATTAGGTTGCATAAATATCACTTACTTCACTAGCTGTGGTACTACCGCAGATTTCAATGGCATCTTCAGCAATCATCAATTCCTCGTTGGTAGGAATCACGAGGACATGACAAGCTGATCCGTCTCTGGAAATATCGACTTGTTTTCCGCGAACATTGTTTTTCACAGGGTCTATTTTTGCACCCAGGTAATCTAAGTCATGCATAATCGATTCGCGCATCGTGATAGAGTTTTCGCCCAGACCTGCTGTAAACACAATGGCGTCTACACCATTCAGCACGTTCGCATAAGCGCCAATGTAATGTTTAACAACATAGGCAAACATGTCTAGCGCCAGCTGTGCTCTATAATTACCTTGGGTAGCTGCCGCTTCAATGTCACGAAAATCACTGCTCACGCCCGAAACACCTAAGGCACCACTTTCCTTGTTAAGATAATCGTTCACTTGGCTACAGCTCAATTTCTCTTTGTCCATGATGAAAGTAACGACTGCGGGATCCAAACGACCTGATCGAGTTCCCATCAATAAACCCTCCAGCGGGGTAAATCCCATGGAAGTCTCAACGGATTTTCCGCCTTTTACCGCGGTAATAGATGAACCGTTACCCAAATGGCAGGTTATGATTTTGGTCTCAGACAAGGGTTTCCCCAACATTTCTGCAGCCTTGATGCTGACGTATTTATGGGAGGTGCCATGGAAGCCATATTTCCGGATTTTATACTTCTCATATAATTCATACGGTAACCCATATAAAAAGGCTTTGGGTGGCAATGTTTGATGAAAAGCAGTGTCAAATACTGCAACTTGAGGTACAAGAGGCATGAGCTTTTGACATGTTTCAATCCCGATAACGGTTTTTGGAGTGTGCAGGGGAGCCAACTCCCCGAATTTTTTGATTGCGAGCATGACAGTGTCATCGATCAAGACGGAGGACGAATATTGATCCCCTCCATGAACCACCCTGTGCCCTACTGCGCCAATTTCTTGAAGATTGTCAACGACTCCGTATATCGGATTAGTTAAACTTTCCAAAACCAAAGAAATCGCCTCTGCATGGCTGGGCAGGTCTTGTGTAATAACCTTTACCAGCTCGCCTCGTTTATGGGTTAGTTGGGTTCCGGCCATACCAATCCTATCGACTAACCCCTGAGCCAGAACGCTTTTATCCGTCATATCAATCAATTGGTACTTTAATGACGAACTACCGCAGTTAACTACCAATACTTTCATTTAATACAGTCCTTTCATTGCTTATCCCTTTAGCCTCATAGCTTAAAGGATATATTTTTTTACGGTTGTAAATCCCTCTCCTCTGAACCTTTAATTTTTATTCGTTATCTTTTGAATTTCCTCATGCTAACCATTGGGAGATCACCTGAATCAAATTCAGTCGCGTCCGTTGTCAGTATTGCTCCCCCCTCCCTACGTAATCTCGTAGCTGAACTATTCAATGTGATAAACTCTCTTTAGAGGAGTACATGTACCCCTTACTTAATTGCAAGAATATTGCCAATACGTAATATATTCTGATTTTATTTATGAAAATGTAAATAAGTGCCTATTTGCAAGGCCCTACATAGAGGGTAGGTTGTTGATTGATGCTGTAAAGAAAAAAAGAAGGTTGCCTACGGTGTCCTGATTGGGCAACGTTCAGCAACTCATATCAGCCCCATCCCTACGCCAAAGCGAATCTACACTACTGTCGTTGAATCGAGACACCGTCGTTCAAATGTAACAAGCTAGGCCAAAACTATATATTTCCCTACTCTTGACTGGAATTTTGGGGGCACAACAGACAGAAGACTATCAGTTCATCCATTGTGAACTGATAGTCTTCTGTCTTAAAATGTTTACATAAGTTGTAGGAAGCACTAAGCACCCTCATATGATGAGTCTTACGCCACCCAACTCTGCAAGGGTATATGTGAATAGATTTCCATGTGGGCTAGCAATGAACATGAAGTTAGTAGGAATATTCCACCGTTCTGATAGGTCGTGTATAAACGCAGGATTAAAGGTTCCGGTTAATACGACGAAATCAATGTCTATTTCCTCAAACACCCTATCTAAGAACTCAAGATCTGCCTTAAGCATGGGAGGAACTACTGCGCCTTCTTTTATGACGGTTACAATCTTCACCTTGTTGGTATGCTCATTTTCACGCACATAAAGCATGGCTAGATTTAAGTTAGATATATTTTCCCCACGTGTGAAAAACACGATCTCCTGCGAATTTATTTCTTCTATTTTGTGCTCTATACTCTTTGTTGTGCTCTCCACCGTCCACATTAGCCGGCTGTTTACCGCCTTTATAAAAAACAAACATCCCTTTAGTATTGCAATCCGATTCAACATAATGATGACCACCGTCACGGCGGGTACGAAATACTCGAAGAAGATTAATACATAACCTGGATTCATATAAATATTACCCAACAGCGCAACGAGAACCGCAATGATAGCGAATATTACACCTAACCAACTTGCCCTCACGGGTCTTTTTAGCCCACTTCTTCTAACCTTCAGGAGCAAATTACCGACACCGAAAAGCACCATGACTGAAAGAAATGCCACGGTATATACACCCGCCAGGGCCGTTAAACTCCCACGAGTCACTGCTAATACTGAGACACTTAAGATAAAGAAAGCGATCACTATACGATAATGTGTTTTGTACTTGTTTTCTTTGAGAAGAAACTGAGGTAGACATCGATCGAGTGTCATTCTGTGGACCAGCCCCGTAACACCTACGAAGGAGGTTAAAACTGCGCCACTTAAGACTAACGTTGCATCGACCGCTATAAACGTTGACAGCCAGCTCCCACCGGCTACCCCCCCCATGTAAGATAATAGAGATTCTGTGTGCGCGCCAATATCGCCTAACGGTAACACCGATAAGGCAAAAAATGCGATTAATGGATTAATCACTGTCACCGCGATCCACATGTTTCTAAGTGTCTTGGGGAATACACCAGGCTGTTGCTCTTCTACAAAGTTTGATGAGCTTTCAAATCCCGAGATACCAAGCATCGCTGCCGAGAATCCAAAAAACAGTGCCATAGGTAAGCTACCATGAATAGGAGCATGAAAATTCTCGATGAATATGCCTAACCCGTTCTGGGATACACTCCAGGCAGCTGCGACGACTAGAACCGTCACAGAGGTAATATGTAAGATAAAGATTCCTAGCGCTACTTTAGCGGATTCACCGATGCCGAAAATCGACAAAACCATAAACACTGCTAAAAGAATCGCCGTTGCTATCAGGATCGGTAGGCCCTGCCACATAATTGATAGATAATGCATCGCTTCATTAGCCGAAATTACGGCTGTAGCCATGTAGGATAGTAGCGTGAAAGTTGCGGCTAAAGAAGCGACCGACTTACTGGTTGTGTTTAAGAGAGCGTTATACGCTCCACCGTTGAGCGGTAACGCGCCGACGACTTCACCATAGATACTGCGGAAGAAATACAGGACGACTGAAACCATTAGAAGTGATACCCATGCCCATTGTCCAGCATACATAATTGATAAGGCTGATACGTACAGGCATGAAGACGTAATGTCATTACCACAAATCGCCGTTGCTTCCCATTCACCCAATCCTTGACCTTTTTCCTTACTCATTTAATTCTCCCATCAGGTTTATGCTGACTATACCGTCATCCGCCATACTGTAGATATTTTCGTGATATTTTAAACTTAGTTAATCGTTCCCTAACTTGGCCTTAGTATGCTCCTGTTATTATTTTCTATGTCTTTGGGATAGTACCCCGTGGAATGGCCCCAAATTAACCTTGCTTTGTTACAACCTTTGGATAAGACTACTGTAATTACTATTCTTCTATAATCATGACGAACCCTGCATCACCATCCACCCTAATTTTTTGGCCTGTTTTAATCTTTTTTGTTGCCTCCGAAACACCAACCACCGCGGGTATTCCATACTCTCTCGCTACGACTGTTCCATGCGTTAAAAGGCCCCCAATCTCCATGACAAGTCCTGCTGCATTGATGAAAAGTGGTGTCCAGCCAGGATCTGTAAATGGCGCCACCAAAATCTCACCTTTATTGATCGATTCCTGGGTAGGATCAGTGATGACTCTTGCAATGCCTTCTATGACTCCTGAGGATACAGGGCTACCCAGTAATGCACCCTCAGGCATATTTTCTTTTTTATAGCCTGCTTTAATTTCTTCTCCATCGCTTGTAAGAACACGTGGCGTGCTAAGTTTTCTATAGTGAACATACTCCTCTTTTCTTTGCGAAGCGAGCTCTCTTAGACTTTCATTATTTTGTATTGCTGAATATAACTCCCAAAAGTTTAGATAGAATATATCCTTTTCTTCAACCAGGTATCCTTTTTCCACCAATATCTTTGCCTCCTGAAGAAAGGCTCTCTTGAAAACTAGGATCATTTTCATAATTAAATATTTAGGATGCTCCCTTGTCGGTAAAACATTTCTTAAAATCCGTATAAACCTTCTTACTATTTTTCCTTTCACTTTTCCATGTTTAGCGTCTACTTCTTTTATAAACTCTTCTACTGCTTTCTTCGCCTTTTCTATGGTAACCTTGTATTCTTTCCTATGAATACCTTCCTCTGAAGTTTTTACAATAGCTAGGATTGATTTTGCTAGCGGTTTAGGATCTTCTATCCATCGTTCCTTGGCTATGTCTATTTCTCCTGCAGCTCTCATATCATATATATCCATGAAAGTCTTAAACAGCCTCTTAAATTCATCCTTACCTTTGAGATCATCGATTCGATCAAATAAAGTACCGTAGTCCTCATTTTCAAATTCAATCACTAAATCTGGAGATTTTCTGATGATATCTGCTAAATCTCCAACCAATAGTCCCATTTCAGTCGTTATATTGCCTTCTAGTCCTTTAGCGATCGTATTGACATACCGATTTGTTCCAAGTAGTTTTTGTTCTAGACTTTCAAGAGCCTTAAAACTTATGATTCCAGGGGCCATTTTGGGAATTAGGGTCTTAAAATCTCTGTCGAAGCTACTAGCCTTATAGATTGCCTCCAGTTTATCGACACCTGGTTTGGCCTTGTCAATGGCTTCTACTGTTTCCTTGACACGGTTTTCTATATAGTGGTTCATGAATTCGATCGTACCTTCTGGCTTCTTGTACGTGACATTTTTGATCGCATTCATCACGATAGGGCTCATGTATTTAAACAAGGCTACGCCTGTGTGCTTATTTCTCTTGATACGTGTTTCAAAGTCTGTTCTATGAATCAGTTCTATTAAAGCTTCTGCTAGTAAGACATCGACATTTTTGAAAAATGCAGGCAATCCTTTTTGTATTTTTTTATACTGTAAAAGTTCACTTAAATCAATATATATCCTGCCCGCCGCAGAGGTAAGGAATTTATAGTTCGATTCACTTCTCACGCCTTGATCAAAAGGTAAGATAATTCTAAGCATATCTATTCCAAGAGGAGAAATAGGGTCCGTCATCACCTGAAAATGGTTAAAGGAAACATACGCATGCAGTGAATCATCTTTCGGTAATGGCGCAGGCAGTGGGAACAACGAGGTAATCGCACGGCTCTGAACTATGAACAATTGATCATTTTCCAGGCACCACTCAATATCCTGAGGACAACCATAATGTCGTTCTATTTTCATCCCTAGTTCAGCCAGGCTCTTGATCTGAGCGTCCTTCATGACTTGACTGTTAGATTTTTCAGCGCTTATGTCAACTTTTTCAGTACCACCGCCCTCAATTGGCAGTATTGCCAACTTCTTATCACCAATGATCTTACTCTCTATTTCTAAACGACTCTTCCTAAACTGATAGATATCTGGAGATACAAGACCTGAAACAAGCGCTTCCCCAAGTCCATAACTGGCATCTATGGAAATAATGCCCCTATGTCCTGATATCGGGTCGGCGGTAAACATGATACCGGACACCTCGGGGCGTACCATTTTTTGGACGACCGCAGACATATACACCTTTTCATGTTTGATTTTGTTTTGTATTCTGTAAAGGATGGCTCTATCTGTAAATAAGGAAGCCCAGCAGTCTCTAACTGAGAGGACTACAGTATTGTCTCCCTTAATATTGAGATAGGTGTCTTGTTGACCTGCAAAAGAAGCAAAAGCCAAATCCTCTGCCGTAGCGCTGGATCTTACGGCATAGTAGTTATCTATTCCAATCTTAATCACTGCCCCCGTGATCTCGCGAGCAACGTCTTCTGGTATGTCTGACTTTGCAACCTTTTCTCTGATTTTCCGTCCTATCTGAGTGATGTTCTGAAGGCTTGCATCCTTGATGACTTCAGTGATGAAATCCAACAGATGATTAAGTTGAAGGAAATCTTTGTAGGCTTCCGTGGTTACGCAAAACCCGTAGGGCACCTGAAATCCTGCTTTGGTCATTTCCCCTAAGTTTGCACCTTTTCCACCGACTCGTGCTAAATCATTTTTGTCTATTTCATCGAAAAACAGTACATACTTATTTTGCATAATATTTCCCCCCTCATAATTCCTACAACCTTACTCCATCTAGAAATAGGTTAATTAATTGACTTTTTAGTAAATCTCGCTCAGAATTTTCCTGACCATGTAGGCTTGTAACAAAGAAATTAATCAATAAAAACTGTATGTTTCTTGCAATGATTATTATAGGTATATCACTTCTAAGTTCCTTGTTTCTTTGTCCTTCTTTAATAATTTCCAAAACTAAACTCTCTAACCCACTTCTCTGTTTGTCCAAGTCCAATTGACTGTGGTCAAAAAGTGTTTGCAACCTATATCTGAAATATATTCCGGCTAATATCATATCATTTTGAAAGATATGATAAACAAGTTCCAGCAACTTGTTTAACTGTGTGATTAAATCCTTGTGTTCTTCGAAACTTCCGTAAATTTCCACACTATAATCCGCAATAATGGATTGAAAGTATCCAACAAGAATGGATTCCTTGTCTTGAAAGTAATTATAAAGCGTACCCTTTGACACATCAGACTTTTCTGCAATTTCCTCCATAGATGTTTGCTTAAAGCCTTTTTCCTTGAAAAAACCTACTGCACAGTCTATGATATTATCTTTTGTCTTTTCCTTTTTGCGTTCTCTTCTATTCATATATGTCGATGCTCCTTAACAAGCAGTTTAATTAAACACAGTATAATATTGCACTACGTATAATATTATAGTAATGCAACGATATAGAAAAGTCAATAAGACTTACGCTATGAACTTCTCAACAAAATAACTAAAATGAAGTCTCGCCCACTTCCACCTCAGAATAAGATAAATGTGAGGTGGTAACATGTATACGAGTCATACGCATTATTTTCAGGGAACGACTAACAAAATACTTGGTCATAGCCATAGGTACTATGGCGAAAGTAGCGAGGCACCGAATTTAGCGGGTCATTTTCATGAGATATCTGGATGTACCACAAAGGATGATGGTCATAGGCACTACAATCATGTTGTATCTGGACCCGCCATTGAAGTTTCAGGAGGCCATATTCATTTCTACCAGGGTTTTACCACGACCGATCAGAAACATTGTCATTTCTTATCAAGTAATACCTTTATAAATAATTATGTACCCATTGCCATAACCAGCTTTACTACACAAGAATCTAGGGAAATCGGTGAATACCTCGGCATTGATTGGAGCAGTAGTTCCTTTGACGTTGGCCAATTCCAAACTGGTCTACGTGTAGAATTGGAACACGGGAGGCGCGATGCTACTACAAATGTAACCGAAGATGATCCAATTACAACTGGCAAAATTGCCTTGGCCCATTTAAATGAGCTTCCAGACTACTACAAGAGACTGGCCAAGCTGGAGAGGCAAACTAAGGCTTTTCGCCAGCAATAACTCGATTATTCCGCTTTAACTCTAATGAGAAAATAACAACATACTCTAAGACCATTAATGATCTATAATGGTCTAGGAAAACTCGACAAGATTTTTTGAAAAGATAATGAACCTGATATAATAAAACCACTAAAGAAAGCAGGTTTATTATTGATGAAGAAAAGAGTATTTAGCGCAGAATTTAAGGCGGAGAGAGTTTTGGAGACTTTGCGAGGCGAAAAAGAACTAAACGAAATCGCTAGCGCCCATGAGATAGCGCCTAACCAGCTGCGGAACTGGAAAAATGAATTTTTGGCTAATGCAGCCAATGTATTTGATAACAAAAAGGACAAGGTGTTACAGGAGAAAGTTAAGGATCAGGAGCGGGAAAACGATAGCTTATATAAAAAGGTCGGTCAATTGACTACACAAGTTGATTGGCTCAAAAAAAAATCTGAAGAAATTCTTGGACCTGACTGGGAGAGTCGGTTTACTCCACGCCCAAAAGGCTGAAATCAAGGATCATAAGAACAGTGAAAATAGCGAGAAGCCGCTACCCTTGGCCACTGTTGCAGGGCTTTTAGACGTCAACCGAACAAGCGTGTATTACGCACCAAAAGAGCCTTCCGACTTTGAAATAATGGTTAAGCATAAAATTGATGCAATCCATACCGAAAGCCCATCTTGGGGCTCAAGGCAACTATCCAAAACATTACAAAAGCAAGGTATTAAAATTGGTAGACTCAAAACAAGGAAGTATATGCGAGAGATGAGCATTGGGGCGATTTATCCAAAACCTAACCTATCCAAACCTGCAAAGGGGCATAAAATCTACCCATATCTACTACGAAATGCCGTCATCACCCGAGCAAATCAGGCCTGGTCAATCGACATTACCTACATCAAGTTAAGACGTGGATTCATTTACTTAACTGCCATCATTGATTGGCACAGCAAGTGCATCGTTGGCTGGGAACTGGATGATACGCTATCCACACGAATGGTTATCCAGGCCTTAAAGATGGCCTATGCTGTTGCCACACCAGAGATATTAAATTCCGATCAGGGCAGCCAATTTACAAGCCATGAATATATTGATTTTGTTATCAATAACAAGAGTAAAATCAGCATGGATGGTAAGGGTAGATGGGCTGACAACATTCCCATAGAGCGCTGGTTTAGGACACTTAAATATGATGAAGTCTACCTTAAGGATTATGAACATATCAAGGATGCTAGGAAACAAATTGGGGATTTTATCCACAAATATAACTTTGTGAAATTACACTCAGCATTGAATTACGAAACTCCAGCATATATGTATTACCCTACTTTACTACAAATGAGTGCGTAGTCCTACACTCGGTAGTCCACTCATAGCACAAAATTCAATGTTGCACTCTAACAAAATGAAGACTACTACTATGCAATATCTGGTACATTATCTTTTTGATTATTTTTGTCTTGACATCCGAGCCACTATAATCCCCGCTCTTCAACTCAAATATTTAATGCGTTGGTGTGAGATTTTCTTCTCAACCAACGCATTAGATATTTCATCATCGAACTATTCAAGCAGTGAGCTCTATTTTGAGGGGTAGTTGATGAAGTTTTCCAATTCGGAACCATATATTACTCGCTATCCGTATTATTACCACAATAATCGCCATAATAACAAAAGGTACTGTTAGCGATGAGTATTAAATTTATTACAGCAAAGGATGTATTGAACTGAACTCTTTTTGGACTAATACAATCTGGTATGTACTTCTAGGTATTATAACTATATTTGAAGTTACATTTACAATGATTAAAACCAGAAGGCGTAAATTTATTTTTGCTTATTATTTAACTTTAACGGGGTCGGTTCTTTTTGTTGAAACAATGATACTGATTCTTTTTGGTGCCTATAATTACTATCCAATGATTATTCTTACCTCACCTTACGATGATGTTCTTGCGGGGAACCTTTTCTCGCAGTCTTCAGTAGCAGCAACAGCACTGGTAATTGCCGTTTTTAATTTAAACTATTACTGGGTTTTTATATTGTCTGGAATATATGGTTTAATTGAAGAATTGTTTATGACTTTAGGTATTTATTCGCATAATTGGTACAGAACCTGGATGACAGTTGTTGGAATGATTATATTCTTTTCGTTGGTAAAAAGGGATTACTCAAAAAGTATCTCGGGTATCAAACCACTTAAATATTACCTTTACATATTCATGGCATTGTTCCCTTTGGATGCAATTCCCATATTGTGGGGTTTTATTTTGTCTGGATATCAAAATTACACCCGCAACTTTATTCCTGATTCAGTAAGAAGTCCATACGTAAGCGCGGTGTTATATTACATTTTAGTAGCGATTGTCATAATACTAATCTATTTTAGAAAGCTCAAATGGCGCTGGAAGTCCATAGTTATTCTATCAATTTACGGTATTAATTATCTTGCATATAAGGTACATCTTTTGTATTTTTTCAATACAGAGTGGTATATAATTTTCTCAACTGTTTCAATTTTTTCGATGTATCTATCAGTAGCCTTCCTGAATTTTTTATTTAAAAATTATAAAATGTCTATATCTGATATTTAAGGGAAGATTGGGTGGATGCATGTGGAACCTAAAGCTATGCCGAATTCGGCATAGCTTCGACTATGAGCTGCAATGTCTGTTCGTTGCCCCAACTACGGTAGAGTTCGATGTCGTTATTGATATGCTTATTAATGTTTGGAATGATTTTCTTTATGTCCATCTCGTTCCCCCCCTATTATTAGTATACCAGTAAACTATATAATGGCACTTAAATTTTTCTTCGTCTCCAGTTCGCGGTAGTTGTGATAACAATCACAGTAATGATTTAGTAACTATGTTATTCTGAAGTTGCCACGATAGATTGAGGAAGCGAGGTATCTAACATGGGCTATAAGTATACTACTGAAGCGTTTAATAGGCTTCTCGATAGTTTAAAGAAAAAGTACAGAGTTTATGCACCCATCTTATTAAAGGACAAAGGGAAGTTTTCCGACACAGATTTAGTTGGGTACGATGAGATATCCACGATAGATGACGTTGTTTTCACAGACAAATCGTACTTTTCACCCAAGGAAATATTTCACCCAATGACTCAAACTCTATTTTATTTTAATGAAAATGGCTATACAGAACCCGCTGTCGATGAACGGGGAATTCTTGTGTTCCTTCGCGCTTGTGATATTCATGCAGTCGACCGTCTGGACAAAATCATGTTGGAGAATGGTCCCACGCCGGATTATTACTATGAACGAATGAGGAATAAGGTTAAGTTCATCGTCATGGATTGTCAAGATAGCTTTGACAGTTGTTTCTGTGTCAGCATGGGCACCAATAAAACCGAGAATTACGCCGCTTCTGTGCGTTACGAGGAGGGTTATTATCTCAGCCATGTGTTAGAAGATATTGACGGTTTATTCTCTCTGAATGGTGAGCCAGTTGAGGTGACCCCCCAATTTGTTGAGGCAAATAAGAAGACGGTAACCATACCACAGAGCCTAAACCTAGCGTCTGTCGCAGAAAACTCAATCTGGGAAGAGTATGGTTCACGTTGTATTGCTTGTGGCCGATGTAATGTCGTTTGTCCGAGCTGTAGTTGTTTTACCATGCAAGATATTTTCTATGAGGATAATCCCAAATGCGGAGAGCGGCGGCGGGTTTGGGCCAGTTGTCATATCGATGGATTTACTGATATGGCAGGTGGGAATAGCCTTCGAAGAAATAATGGAGAGCGCATGCGCTTTAAGACCCTGCACAAGTTCTACGATTTTAAAAAGAGATTTGGGGTTCATATGTGCGTAGGGTGTGGACGGTGCGATACTGCTTGCCCGGAATATATCTCATTTTCTCAGTGTGTCAATCGATTGGGCGAAGAAGAGGTGGCAAATCGTGGCTAATAACAATTACTTGCCCTTTAGGGCAAAGATCATAGAGAAGATCAAGCAGACTGAGATTGACTGGACGTATCGTTTAGAGTGCCAGACAAAACCCGTCTTCGGTCAGTTTATGGAAGTGTCTATTCCTGGAGTCGGAGAGTGTCCCATCTCAATCAGTGATTTTGGAGATGGTTACCTAGAGATGACGATCCGTAAAGTTGGTAAAGTCACAGAGGGCATTGACCGCCTGGAGAAAGATGATTATCTCTACTTACGCGGACCTTATGGTCACGGATTTCCTGTTGAAGATTTTCAGAACAAGCATTTGATTATTGCAGCTGGTGGTACAGGACTAGCTCCCGTTAAAAGTGTCATTAATTATTTCTATGCAAACCAAGGTCTTTTAAATGAGTTTGATATCCTAAGTGGCTTTAAAACTCCGAGTGACATTTTATTTAGGAGTGAGCTGGATCAATGGGCGCAAGTATTTCGAGTTGAAGTAACGGTTGATAAAGCAAATGATGTTAAAGCGGACGTTGCTGTCAATCCAACTGCTAAAACAGATTCATGGCCAAGTAAGATTGGTTTGATCACGAAGCTGGTTCCTGATTTACAGATACCCTCACTGGAAGATACTAGAGTGATCATTGTTGGGCCACCGATCATGATGAAATACACCGTTCAAGAATTCTTGCGTAGGGGTATTGCAAAAGAAAATATTTGGGTTTCCTTCGAACGCAAGATGTCCTGTGGCCTGGGCAAATGCGGCCATTGTAAGATTGATGAAACCTATGTTTGTCTGGAAGGGCCCGTCTTTAACTATATTAAGGCCCAAAATCTGTTGGATTAGGAAGTGAGGTCATCATGTTGACGATTAATACTAAGAAAGTGATGAAAAATGGCTGGCGTATCGCGAAAGACAGAAACCGCACTTGCCTACGCATTCGGGTACCCGGTGGATACTTACCGGTAAAATTACTCCCCCTGATTCAGACGATCTCCGAACGCTTTGGCAATGGCGCAGTGCATATAACCACTCGGCAAGGCTTTGAAATACCTGGTATCTCTTTTGAACACATGGCTGAAATCAACACCATGCTCTCTCCGATCCTTGAAGAACTAGAGGTTAAGATTGGTGTGGAAATTGAGGATACCACTCAGGGCTATCCTTCAGCAGGGACACGTAATGTTATGGCCTGTATCGGGAACAAGGCCTGTTCTAATGCAGTGTTTAATACGACGGCTTTAGCTCAGGATATTGAGAAGATTATCTTTCCTAATAACCCGCATGTCAAAATAGCCGTGACTGGTTGCCCAAATGACTGCATTAAAGCTCATACGCAAGATATAGGAATTATCGGCCAGGTAGAGCCTATTTATGATGCTCCGCGTTGCATGGGTTGCCAAGCTTGTGTGAAAAATTGCCACAAGGTTTCTACAGGAGCGCTCTCTTTCGTGAATAACAAGGTGAAACGAGATGCAACACGTTGTATCGGCTGCGGAGAATGTGTTTTGAAATGCCCCACAGCTGCCTGGACCCGCGGAGGGCAATATTTCCGGGTTGTGGTTATGGGCAGGACCGGGAAGAAGAATCCTCGCTTAGCCGCAGGCTTTTTGGAATGGGCAGAACGTGAAGTGGTCTTGAAACTATGTGAAAATCTTTATACCTATATTGACCAGCATATCGATCGCTCGCTTCCAAAGGAACATGTTGGCTATATTGTCGACCGCACGGGCTACAACGTTTTTAAAGAAGAAGTGCTGAAAGATGTAACCATTAGCCCTAACACCAAAGTTTCTAAATTTCTAGACTTTGCTGGGTATACGTATGATAAAAATGTGATCTATTCGTGATTCTAATACCTCAGGCACGATCCATAACCCGAGTCCGGCAGCCATGAAGCCAAATCCACCTAGAAGCGCTAGATGGGCATGCCTCACAGTCCATTGTGAGAAATGAAGATAACCAATAGCCCAGACGTTACAAAACCGAATAGCACTCCATTGACGTGAGCCGGTCTGAGAACCCCAAACGTGAGCCAAGAGGATTGTACCCGGAATTAGTTTTCCTACTATACAGACTTGACGATTATTCAATTATTTAGGCTAAAGGCTTCCAACGTTTATAAACGCTGGAAGCCTTTAGCCTATCCTTCAAATGTAATAAAGACGATGCTTTTACACCACAACAGCTCACTGATTATATCGCTTAATATGAGTTGTTATTTTATTTATCTCTCGATTAACTTGCCATCAGTCATGACAATGATCCTCTGACAATGACTCAGCATACGCTCATCATGCGTGACTAATATGACTGCCTTATTATGTTGCTTTGCTTGCTTGGCCAATAGATCCATCAATTCATAACCGCGTTTAGTATCTAGACTAGCCGTTGGCTCATCCGCTAAAATGATTTCAGGGTCATTCATAAATGCTCTAGCCACTGCTATTCGTTGTCTCTCACCACCAGAAAGAGAATTTGGATAATGATTTAGCCTAGCTCCTAATCCAAAATCTTTTAATAAGCCTATTGCTTTTTCTCTATCCTCTATACTTATTTTCCCCTTCATATCCTTGACTAAAATTAACTGATCGACTGCATTTAGATAGGGGATCAAGTTAGACGTTTGTAAAATAAAACCAATTTCATTTAATCTAACCTTGGTTAATTCTTTTTCTGGCAAAGTAGAAATGTCCTTCCCATTAATAAGCACCTTGCCTTTAGTGGGTTTAATTAATGCTCCAGCAAGACTTAAGAAGGTGCTTTTACCTGAACCTGAAGGGCCAATGATTCCAATGAATTCACCTTGCTCAATTTCCAAGGAAGCACCATCTAAGGCAACGATGGCGCTACTCTCATCATCGCCATAGATTTTACTAACATCATCAAATACAATCTTTTTCATTATGCTATCCTCCCCATTGCCTGCAACGGATCAATCTTCGTTATATGCAATAAAGATAATAAAGAGCTCAAAAATGCGATGACAATCATGGCAACACTATATCCAATCACTAAATTTACATTTAACTTAAAGGGCATAGTACCTGGAGGAATCATGGCTGCTATCGCATAGGATAAGCCGACGGCTAATACGACTCCACTGATGGTAATAATCATCACTTGTGTCATGACCGATTTCATAAGATATCTATTACTGGCTCCCATGGCCTTTAACATCCCGAATTGATTCGTCTTTTGTAAGGTAAGTACATAGAAAAATACTGCTAAGACTAAACCAGCAATCACCATAGCAAACCATGCCATCCCCTTAATGGATACATCCATTTGTGTATATCCAGGGATTTCAGAAATGACTGCTTTGGTCGATAAAACATTGACGCCACCTAGAGCGCTGCTAATCGTTGGTTCTAATCCTTCTCCACCTTTAATCACAGCAACACTTATAGGATCCATCAAGCCCGTTTTTTTATCATTCTCTGCAAAACGGATCCCTTGCCAAGTTTGGTTATGTACAAACACGACCGGTTGATATAAGTAGGCATAGCCTTCCGTGATTCCTTCAATTTTCAAGGGCTGATCATATCCTTCAACTGTGAAGGAGTCTCCTAGCTTATATCCATCTGCCTTCAATCGGCTATCAACGACCACACCATGAATAGAAATATCTGCTAACGCTTTCCCTTCGATAATGGGCGGTGTGATAAATCCTTTTTCATCAATCGAAAATAATGACGTGTCTAATTTTTCCTGTTTACTATTGAATATAGTAGCGGGTGTGTAACTTAAATAACTAGCCTCTTCGACCCCTTTAATACCTTTTAGATCGTCAATAATATTTTTTTCTAATAATGACTTACTGAAAACATTTTCCGACTTGGTACTAAAGACATAATAATCAGCGGGTGTGTTTTTAAAGACTGAGGCAGTTTCCTGAGTTAATCCATCGGCCATGCCTACTAAAAAAAATACTAACCATGCAATCAGGGTGACTACCGCCAGAATTAATGCATAGCGCAGCTTCGATCCCTTAAGTTCTCTGAGTCCTAAAAACATTATCATTTCTCCTTTGATCATTTTCTAAATTGGCATTTGTGCAATATGTGAGCATTTGTTATGGCCATTGTTTCATATGCCAATTGTACACTTTAACCCATCAAACAGAAAGTGCCCAGAGATATAATGAAGCCACTGAACCATAGGGTGAATATCTTTTTCTATAGCGCTCAAACTTGTCCTTTGGAAGTTCTTTTAGGCCATATAAATTCATCATACCTCGACAGATTGCTAGATCCTTAAAGCTCAAGACATTTGGCCGATTGAAAGAAAATATCAAGAGCATTTCAGCCGTCCAAGCACCCACTCCATGCAGCGAGGACAACTGAGTAATAATTTCATCATCCTTCAGAGTGTGAAGATTCTCGAAATCAACAATGCCTAATATTGCTGCATCGGCGACCCCCTTGATGTAACTGGCTTTTCGCTCTGACATTCCGCAGGCTTTAATTTCAGACAGACACACCTGGTCAATACTTTTAGGATCAATACTACCTGGATTGACTCCCGCCTCTGTGTTACTACTTTCTGGTATTTCATCTCCAAGCAGCATACAAAGTCGTTTCCACACCGTTTCAGCAGCTTTTTTGGAGATCTGTTGGCTCACTACGCTTGAAAGCAAAGCAGTAAACGGATCAGGCGTAATTTCACGCTGGATGATGCCAATTCTATCAATGGCTGCACCTAACTTTTTATCCTTGCGTTTTAAGTAGTCTATTTCTTTTTGTCCATATTTAAAAATCGACATGGGGGTTACTCCTACCTTCTTTTCGTTTTTGTCCCACCTCATAATCAATACCTGTAATTATATCATAACAATCAAGATGGCTGTACTTGTGACAACAGCTTAATTCTTACAGGTGATCTTGAAATCATACTATGATTTAGATACCCAAGCATCAAATCTGCAAATATGGAGATCCTATGTTTGAACAGAAATACAATTCAACCCATAGAAAGGAGCTTGAGCCGATGAGCAATAAGAAAACTGATAAATCAAGAACTCATGCAGCTAACGTCGATGACGGCGTCCCAAATTCTGATCATGATATGAAAAAGGTTCCAACAAGTTCTACAAATAATCCTAAGCACCGGGTTTGAACCTTGGACCTTTATAAAATCAGAAAGTATACCTGAAGAGTTTATACTCACAGTCACCACCCCTTCGCGGTCTAGGAAATTTAAGAATATTTTGATTGAATAGGAGAGATTACATTGACTAAAAAGGATAATCCATCGGAATATAAGGCAAACCTTAAAGAGAATATCGACCACACTGTAGCTAATTTGCATGAAGCAGAGGATTACCTGTATGAGCAATCAAGTGAGATTACATCTGATAAGAAGCAAATTATTGAGGCTAAAAATGCTCGACGTGAAGAGAGTATCAAAGATTCTATAGCGGCGAAGAAAGACCAATCTCATCAGTAAAAGCTTCGTTCAGGTTATTAAGTCTTAATTTCTTTTCGCATAGCATCTTGCGATTTAGGTCATCCTAGAAAGGCAGACATGATTGAATAGGAGGGATTACATTGGCTAAACCGGATAATCGTGGAGATAATGAGGCACACCTACAAGAACATATCGACCACACTTTTAAAAATTTGCGGGAGTCAGAGGACTACCTGGACGCGCATGCAGGTGAGATTTCATCTGATGATAAACAAGCTATTGAAGCAAAAAATGATCGTCGCAAAGAAAGTATTGACGGTTTCATATCGGAAAAGATAGACGAATCTCAACAATAAAAGCATTATTCTATCTACGATACGAACAAAGGCAGCCTCTTCCACTTTAGGAATAGGCTGCCTTTTTCTGTCCGCCGGTTCATTTAAGTTGCTGATTATTCTGGAAAAAATCTTGCCAAGGATCCTTGCCGCCGATCCTCCGGAGTGCGTCCACCATATTAACCCCGTCAGGAGCTACTGTGTCGAGTTCAGCCCACGCGAGGGGCATGGACACCGCCGCTCCTTTCCTCGCTCTCAGAGAATAGGGAGCAATACTCGTAGCACCCCTGCCGTTGCGAATCCAGTCGATGAAGATCTTGTTGGTACGCTTGGCCTTTCTCACATTGCTGGTGTAGCGTTCTGGCCACTTCTGCTCCATCACTTCGGCAACACGCTTGGCGAAATTGTTAAACCCAACCCAGTTAACGGTAGGGTTTAAAGGGACGACCACATGATACCCTTTGCCGCCGCTGGTCTTTAGGTACGAGTTCAGAGAAAGTTCAGCAAGAATATTTTGCACATCCCGCACACCCTGGCGCACCCTGCTCAGCTCCATTCCTTCATCCGGATCCAGATCAAATACCATCAGATCGGGCTTCTCCAACTCGTCGACACGGCTTCCCCAAGTATGAAATTCTAGAGTGCCCATTTGTGCTTCGGAGATTAACCCCGAGGTGTTCTCTATATAGAAGTAATCTTCCAGTTCTCCGTGGCTGGTGGAGATAGGCATGGTTACAATGCCTTTGCTGCCCGGACCGGGATGCTTCTTATAAAAGCAGGTCTCGGAGATGCCCTTAGGACAGCGCACAAGGCTGAGAATCCTGTGGCTCACATAGGGTAGCATGCGCTCTGCCACCTGCGCGTAATATCGGATCACCTCCACTTTGGTGATTTCAGGATTGGCAAAGATCACCTTGTCCGGATGGCTGATCTTAATTCCTTCTATGATGATCCCGTTGCGGTTTGCCTCCATGACTCTCTCTGGTTCTTGAGCGGCTAATTGAGGCAGTATTTCCTCCTCAGCGTTTTCCTTTTTGATAGCCTTGGGATTTTTATCTGTGCGCAGACCTTTAAAGCTGGCTTGCCTTAACAAATTATCTGCGGTCCATTCGGCAAATTTTATTTCCGCCACTAGTTCAGGTTCAAGCCAGGTGATCTTTTCCTTGGCCCTAGGCTTGGGCGCAAGTTGGAAAGGGCCTTCCGTTCTCTTCATGCCCGCAAATTTTCCCTCTAGCTCTTTCATGTCGGCTGCGCTCAGGCCAGTACCGGCACGTCCGGCATAGACTAATTCCCCGCCTGCATAGACGCCCAGGAGCAGGGAACTTACCCCGCTCGTTTTTTTCTCAGTGAGCGTATATCCACCAATCACAAATTCCTGCCTTTTATCGCATTTAAGTTTGATCCAGTCGCCGTTTCTTGCGCCGCTGTAGACGGAATCCGCTTTTTTGCCGACAATCCCTTCCATGCCTGCCTCACAGGCCGCGCGAAAGCTTTCCTTGCCATTTCGGCTCACATGCGAGCTATAGTGGAGAATTTCGGGGGCGGCTTTCAGCAACGCTTCAAGCGTCACCTTTCTGTCTATCAGGCGATGTCCTCGAAGGTCTGCTCCATCCAGCGCCAGCAGATCAAAGACGATATAAGTCAGGTTTTTGGTTCGGGGATTTTTCAGATAGTTCTGCAGTGCCTGAAAATCCGTCTTGCCCGCTGCATCTGTGATGGCCATTTCTCCGTCGAGGATCATCGCCCGACCGCTCGCCCATTCGACGAGGGAAGACGCGACATCTTGGAACCGTTTTGTATAATCATGGCCGTTCCTGGTGATAAGCCGGACGCTGTTGTCTTCTATATAAGCCAGGATCCTGTAGCCGTCGTATTTCATCTCATAAAGCCAATCCTCACCCTGAGGAGGCGTATGGACTAATTGGGCCAGCTGCACGCCGGTACTGCTAAAGGGGTTGCTCGTGATCTTTTCGTCTTCCCCTTTTTCAATTTCCAGCATGGACCGTCCGGTTCTGATGCTGGTGGTAAATTCAGACATCCAGTCGTCAGTTTTGGCGTACTCATCTTTTTCTTTCAGTAACAGCCAGTTATCCTGCTTCTCACCAGCTTTCCCTTTCAATCGAACCAGAGCCCACTTTCCCTTAAGTCTTCTTCCATACAGTACAAACTTCAGGATACCTGCACGGAGTCCTTCTTCCACATCCCCCTTGGGTTCCCATTGCCCTTCATCCCAGAGCATGACCACACCGCCACCATATTGTCCTTTGGGAATCGTCCCCTCAAAGTGTCTGTATTCCAAAGGATGCTCCTCCACCCGTACGGCGAGCCTCTTATCCCGTGTATTATAGGAAGGGCCCTTGGGCACTGCCCAACTCAATAGAGCTCCGTCCCATTCCAGACGGAAATCGTAGTGATCTCCACGTGCCAGATGGTGCTGGACCACATACCTCAGACCCTCTTGGGCAATTTCTGTGATCCCTTCCGGTTCCAAGGTTGTGTCAAAATCCCTTTTTTGGTTGTACTCTTTGAGTTGTTCCGTCATAATCACGCCGGTTCCTTCCCTTTTTCCCCATCTCAACACTACTTTAAGCTATTGTTTCCAATCCTACATGACATGATTCTACCCTTCCTCCTTGGCTTCTTCAGGTGGGCGTTTGTTGCCGGAAATAGCAATTACTTGAATGTGAAAAGGAGCTGCCTGAAAGTGGGACATTTCGGGATGATTTCAACATATGTTCCCTTCTTTTTCAAAAAAAACATAAGACTTGCATAAGGACAAAAAACCCCTACATAAGTATAAACGATGAAGTTAACGAGGAGTGATAAAACATGGCGATTCAAATGGGAACGCATATTATTCATACCGTTCAACCTGGGGATACTGTTTACCGTCTTGCAGTGAGATACGAAAGTGACGCAGTTAGAATCACTCAAGCAAATGGACTTTATCCACCATATACGGACCTTAATGTCATATACCCAGGTCAGGTTCTGATTATCCCGCGACAGTTTATTGATCCAACGGAAACACTTTATGTCATCCGACCTGGTGACAGTCTCACTAATTTGTCCCAACGATTCTCAACAAATTGGGAACTTCTAGCTGGAATTAATCGCACAATACAAAACCCTAGTTTTCTTTTTCCTAATCAGCAAATACAAATCCCTGCTTTTACTTATGACGTGGCGTTGAATGATACTTTGTATTCTATATCTCAACAAACAGGGGTATCCGTCAAGAAAATATTGTTAGCTAACACGTCTCGCCCTAGTGTATCCGCAGATCTGATCTATGAAAATATCAAATTAATCATTCCGACTCCATCCTCAAGAAATATTGCAGTTCTTCAACCTTTACCTTCAATGATTGTTCCTAATAAATCTATCCTTGAAGGGTTTGCGAGATCATTTGAAGCAAATGTATTGTACCGACTCATTGATCAAAATGCGGTAGAAGTCATTAACGAATCATTTACTACGGCATTATACGCAGCGCCCAACTTCGGTCGGTTCACAGAGAGTCTGTCCTTTAATACCGTTCCAACAGCTTCTGAAGGTAAACTGCAAGTTTACACACGAAGTGCGAGGGATGGGTCTATCCAAGATTTAGTGCAGATCAAAGTGTTCTTTCAGTAGATATATATACCGCTTATATTTGATAGTTCATAGTAGATCACCTTGTCCGGGCTTTTTATTCTTCTTATTATAGGATGCACATTTCAGAACCCGCAAGAATCAGAAATTCTTGCGGGTTTTCATTGGCCTTTTTTATATTGGTAGCATCCTACGCAAATGTATGTTGCATTATATTGCCAGTAAACAATTAGTAGCAATTTCCATCTTCATTACGTATTCTATTTCAAGGTCATCCATTGAAGTTAGCTACAGCTAACCCGATTCGAAATATTATAAGGAGATGAAACAAATTACATTTCTTTGCCACCAGCCTCAGTCCATAGACGATTTCTCCCAACTGCCTGAATTCATGAAATCAATAAAGGCTTGTTGCCAAGACGGATTGCTTTTCATGAACTCCACCAGAATTTTAATGGCATCCATCGTTGCAGTTGAAAGGTAATGTTCCATGGCCTCAGCCTCGGCAGCAAAGTTACATTTGCTACATATTAGTGCAAGAAACTCCTGTAGCAATTGGTTCCTCTTGACTAAGTAGTCCCCAAATTTTTTTCCTTTATCGGTAAGCTTGATCTCACCATATCGTTCGTAATTTATGTAATTCTCGTCTCTCAATTTGTAGAGGGCTTTGGTGACTGATGGCAAAGCAACTTTAAGTCTATTGCTGATATCCGTTACCCGAACGGTATCAAGAGATAACGAAAACCGATATATCTCCTCTAAATAATCTTCTAAACTGGGTGTTAGCATGTGCGACACATCCTTTGCTTCACCTTGGGTACCCTATGCCCTTTGTGCGCTCCTACCTATAAGTATGCTGGTTTAGTTATATCAGTATATTCTTTCAACATTAACTGCCTTGAAAGTTAGCCACGGCTAAACTAGCGCTTTAAAACGTGAGTTACTTGAACAACTAAAAGGGGGTACCTAATATGAAGAACACAGAACAAATCGATCCGTTAGCAGACTTATCTCCAGGTTCTGCCTGTGAGATCGTATCCTTGGAAATGAGCGGACTACTGCGTCGGCGTATTCTTGATTTGGGAATCGTCCCTGGAACGTTGATACGATGTATTCGACGGGGTCCATCCGGTGACCCGACCGCTTATCTAGTGAGGGAAACACTCATTGCCTTGAGAAGTGAAGACGCCGCTCAAATATCGGTTAGAAAGTTATTGAATGGAGAGGAATGTGTATGAATCTATCTATGGAGCAAAAGCGAGTGTTATGGCAAGATCGTTTTGGAATTTCCTTAGCCGATGGCCAAATTGGCGTTGCTTTGGCCGGAAATCCAAACGTTGGAAAGAGTACAATTTTTAATGCTCTGACTGGACTACATCAGCATACGGGTAATTGGCCTGGTAAGACGGTGGATAACGCGCAAGGGGGTTTCCAATATCAGCAGAAATCGTTCGTACTTGTCGACTTACCGGGCACTTATTCATTATTAGCCCATACTGTGGAGGAACAAATTGCGAGGGACTTTCTGTGCTTCGCCTGCCCAGATGTGACGGTGATCGTTCTTGATGCGACTTGCCTAGAGAGAAATCTCAACTTGGCTCTACAAGTCTTTGAAATAACGCCAAAAGTCGTTGTCTGCCTCAATCTCATGGATGAGGCTCAGAAGAAACGTTTAATGATCGACGTGCCTTCTTTAGAGCGCCGATTGGGTGTGCCAGTCGTGGCGACTGCCGCTCGCCAAGGCGTGGGACTTACAGAACTTCAAGAAAAAATACTTCAAGTTGCGTCTGGGACCTTGCAAACAAACCCCCATCAAGTCGTCTACTCCTCGGAAGTGGAAAAGGCGGTGAAACACTTGCTGCCCATGGTGGGATCTCTCGCCAACAACGCGTTGTCTCCCCGCTGGCTTGCCTTACGGCTGTTGGACGGAGATAGCAGTTTGCTAGATAGTCTAAGCAATTATCTTGGTGTCGACCAAGACTGGGAGGGAGCTCAATGCGCGCAGTCACGTTAACAAGAAGTCTAAGCGAAGTTTGGTGTGAAGCTGAAGCAGTTCGGAAATCTTATCCCAATTCGTTTAGCGATCAGATCGTTGCAGATATCTATGGTAATGCAGAACAGATCACGAAGCAGGTTCTTTCTAATAAAGGGAGCAATCGAAGTAGCATCGATCAAAAGATCGATAATCTGGTCACGTCCAAGTGGTTAGGCTATCCCCTCATGTTACTCTTATTGGTCTGCGTCTTTTGGATTACGATAGAAGGGGCAAATATTCCTTCAGGGTACCTCTCCACCTGGCTCTTTGCCTTTCAAGACCAGCTGACTCTCTGGTTCCAATGGATCGGAGCGCCGGCTTGGCTACATGGAGTTCTTGTCTTAGGGGTATACCGCACGGCGGCTTGGGTGGTCGCAGTAATGTTGCCCCCTATGGCTATCTTCTTCCCCCTGTTCACACTCTTAGAAGATTCAGGGTATCTGCCTCGCATTGCCTTTAACCTTGATCATATTTTTAAGAAAGCCAAAGCTTGTGGCAAACAGAGCCTGACAATGTGTATGGGGTTCGGGTGTAATGCAGCAGGAGTCACTGCTTGCCGAATTATTGACTCACCACGCGAACGCTTAATCGCGATATTGACCAACAACTTTGTCCCTTGCAATGGCAGATTCCCAACATTAATAGCTATTACCTCCATTTTTATTGGCAGTGCTATTGCATCTTATTCAGGCTTAATCAACGCGGTGGTCATTTCCGGAATGATCTTGCTGGGTGTAGGGGTTACTTTGTTAGTATCTTGGCTCCTGTCTACGACAATTTTGAAAGGTGAACCCTCGTCCCTTATCTTGGAATTACCGTCTTATCGTCGGCCAAAGTTTGGAGCAGTGATCTATCGATCCATGATCGATCGCACCCTATTTGTTTTAAGACGTTCCCTCATAGTAGCCGCTCCGGCAGGTGCTGTGATCTGGATTCTAGCGAACCTCTATATTGGGGAACAAAGCATTCTTTTCACAATGGCTCATGCTCTAAATCCGTTAGGGAAGTTAATTGGCCTAGATGGGATTATCCTGATGGCTTTTATTCTAGGGCTACCAGCAAACGAGATCGTCTTACCGATTCTCATCATGAGTTATCTCTCGACAGGCGCTCTTCAGGATTTTGGGAGTTTAGATGAACTTAGAAATATTTTGGTGCTTAACGGATGGACTTGGCTAACAGCGATCAACGTTATGTTGTTTTCCTTACTTCATTGGCCTTGTGCTACCACTTTACTCACGACCTATAAGGAAACGGGCAGTAAGAAATGGACCTTTGTATCCTTTCTAATTCCAACAGTGATCGCCTTTACCGCTTGCTTTATTCTTACCCAAGTGGTGCACCTCTTAGGCTTACTATAGCTAGCCGTACTTAATTGGCTTGTTCACTGACTTTGTAGCCATCTTCTAAAATTAGCCTGCAGTTCGACACCATAAAAAGAGACCAGCTAATTAAAGTCAAGAATTTGATTGGTTAATGGTTAGATTTTGGTTTCGGAAAAAAGGTCATAACAAACAGGCCATTGAAAAATCCGA
>Ga0209386_1000122_pt1 | contig 40596 bp, 41 predicted proteins | sample NGEPertwo_FD_184510 | JGI IMG/M metagenome (GOLD analysis project Ga0209386, IMG submission 184510) | Arctic peat soil microbial communities from the Barrow Environmental Observatory site, Barrow, Alaska, USA - NGEE Permafrost154B-two... | ecosystem: Environmental > Terrestrial > Soil > Wetlands...
TCTTAGTTTGAGGCTGCCGTGTTGTAGCGGCCCAGGCCAAGTGAATCCGATGCGTATCGTTAGCGGTGCTTTGGCCAGCGCAGACAATTCCTCGACGTCTGCTTAAGCCTTTTGGGTTCTGCATCGAACGGGCGTCCCGGAAGGGTGCAGAAGGTGAGGGTTTGTTAACCAAAAGCGCCGAGCATGGCAGGCCATCGAGTCAAGATGGAGAAGGGCACCATGCCATCGGCACAACGGAAACAGTCGCGCCGCGCCGCGCGGACCTGGCGGCGCGGGCCCGAGCCTGACTGCAGCGTGTTGTCGAAGCGGCCGGGACGCCCCTCGTCTCAGGCCTCGAGCCGGTTCTCGGCCCTCCCCCGCCCCGCGCGCCATGCCCCGGGCTCGCCGCTCAGCCAGATCCCGACGCTCGCCGGCTGGCTGGCCGCGCGCGCGCAGATGACCCGGGAATCGCCTGACAGCCGCTAACCGGTCATGTGCCGATCGCCGCGGCAGGCCTTGCGGACGGCAGATCGCATTCACATCCCCTCGGGGGTCTCGCTACAGGTCGGGCCCCAGGTCCAGGCCTCGCCTTCGCGCTGGTCCGGCTTGCACGGCGCCGCGTCGTCCGGCGGCGGCGCCTCGACGGCCGCGCCGAGCGGATCGATGCAGAACGTGTGACCGGTCACCGGGTTGATCTCCGCCGTCTTGCACGCCGGCTCAGCCGGTGGCGCGGCGGCCTCGGCGGGTGCCGCAGCGTCTTCGGCGTGTGCAATGCCGGCGCACAACGCCATCAGGACCACTGTCATCATGCGCATGGGAAACTCTCTTTCTCGTCTCGGCCCGCGATCGGCAACAATCTTAACGACGTGGAACGCAGTATTGCTTGATGGGTTCCTCCAAACAACACCGCGACAGTCTCTCGCTGCTCGGCCTGCTCCGCAGCCTTGTCGGCGCGCCCCCGGCGCGTGTGCAAAAACAATCCAAAGTCGCCCAGCCCGGCGCGCGGCCGGTGACAAAGACTGACGCCGGCGCGCGCGGTCGCGCCAAAGCCGGCTTCGGTCAGCGCGGAAACAAATCCACGCGCTAACCGCTGAAGCGGCCGGCAAGTCGTCCTCACCGGCAAGTCGTCCTCACCGGCAAGCCCGTCGCGCACCGCCGGTGCTAATGACTCGCCTCGCCTGACGAAAGAGCGCATTCTGGGGACAGTGCGTGGGTGGCCCCCGGTGAGTATGGTCGTCCGTTCGACGGCGTTCCCCGTGTCGTGGAGCCCACGCACACTTTATCGTCTTGATCCTCATCTTCTTGATCTTCTTGGATGCGCAACCAGACCGGCGGCATACGCAGCGCGCTTTGCGTCACTCAGCTGCGGGCGCGTCTGCCTCAGGCGCCGCGGCAGCGGAACCCGCATCGACACCGCCGCCCTCCGCCTGCGGCCGGCACGGAATGCCTTGGGCGAAGCATTTGCTGTAGAGCCCCTGCACCGCGCAGGCCACGCCCGCGTCCTTGGCGGTCTGCCAGGTCGCTTCCGGATAGATCGCCTTCGCCTTCTCCAGCCACGCCTCACGCGCGGCGTCTTCGGAGTCATCCCTGGAGCTCGAGAAGCCGGGCCCGCTTCCGCTCACCGGCTCGCCCGCACAGTCGAGCACCGGCCCTTCCGGTGCGGCGTCGGCGGCGTCGGCGGCCGGCGCGGCCATCTCTTCGGCCAATAGGTCTTCGGCCAACACGGTTCCGGCCAGAGCCGGGAGCGCCAGAACGGCGATAGCGGCGCTCAACCCAAGATGGCGGACTGACTTCCACATGACAACAAACTCCCTCCCCATGGACTAAGGGTGGACATGACGATGGACGTGACCATGGACGTGACGGTTCTGGCCCTCGTTGGCGCGGAGTCTTAGCACAAACCTCCCGCGCACGAGAACACGAAGCAACGCTCCCGGGGGCAGCGACCTTGCGGGATTATTTCCCGACCGAATAGGCCTTGCGGATCATCCAGGCTTGCGACGGTGTCTTGGCGCAGGAGCTCGCATAGACGTCGTTGAGTTGCCGCGTGTTGGGCCCGGGATTTTCCAGGCAGCGCGGGAAGATGCGCATGTCCTCATTGATCAGCGCGATCCTGTCGTTCCATTTGAGCGAGTCCTTCACCAGCTCCTCCAGCTTGGCGACCTTCTGGTTGAGGCAGGCAACCTGTTCCTCGGTCGAGCCTTGGCTGCAATCGTCGGCGTGCGCCGGCGCAGGCGTGATTGCGGCAAGTGCCAAGCCCAGTCCCAAAGCCGGCAAGCTCAGCGTCCAAAGACCCCCGATGCGGTATGTCATCTGAAAAATCTCCTTGGTGAAAGACTGGATCCGCGTCATGGCTCAAGTCTAAGGGATGCTAGAGGCGCGCGGATATGTTTACGAGGCGAGCGCCGCCCGGCTCACGCCATCGTGAAACCGCAAATGAGATGTCCATGGTGCCGCAGATGGCGCTTGTTCTTGATGCCGTTTCCATTTCCGGTGACACTCGTGGCCGGGCCCGCTTGTCTTCAGTGCGTGGAACCGTGAAGCGGCCTTTCACCTTTCGGCCTTAACCTTCGACCGGCCTGTCGGTGCAAGGACGCGCTGGAGGGGCTAACATTGAAAGAGAACGGCCTTCGGCGGGGAGCAGACCCCGCGGCTCAGCGGCGATAGGCTGAGACGGCGGCCGGAAGACGAGGGCGGGGGTTGTTCATCGTGTCGAGGTTGTGCGTGGCGCTGCTTGCGGGCTTTCTGCTCGGGCTGCCGCTGTCCGCCTGCAGCCGGTCCAAGGTCCCGGTCCCGGAGGTCGACTTCGAGGCGACACGGGCGGTTAAGGAAACCGACGATCCCCAAGCCGCCCTGGAGGCGGCGCGCACCCTTTGTCAGGAGGAAGCCCGCCGCAAGGGCATTGCATCGGTGACACGGCTCCTCCTACTCCGCGGCAAGGTGTCCAAATCCGATTATGTCGAGTGCATGCGGGAACGCGGCTATGACGTCGCCGAATAGGCGGCGCCTATCCCCGTTGCTTGCGTCCCCGCCCTTGGTTAGCTCCGTTACCAAAGTTGCGCGCGCCTTCTGTTGACAACACACGGCGCTGCCGGTCAGGACTGTGTTTGGGGCTGCGGGACCCCGCAGAATCTCTATAAAACGCCTCAATCAGGGTATACGGTGCGCCTCAGGCTCGCCCCTTTGGACGGCCGAGTTTGGCACGCCAATTCGCCGGGAAGACATCGACCGGGAAGGCATCAGGAGGTCGGGGTAAATTGCGGGACTTCCTACAAGGTAATCGCCGCGGCAAGCTGATCGATTGGCTGAAGATCGATTCCTGGATCGATTCCGGCCTCTATGGGGCGTGGATTGGATTCCGCGATTGGTGGAGCGCCTACTCCTCGTTTTTCGGCCGGTTCGAGGTCAAAGGCTTTCTCCGCGCCTGCAACGAGCTCGCTTGCGAAGGCCTGACCCTGAGCGTGGGCGGCTTCCTAGTCCTTTTGACCTTCGCCCTCCCCGCCTTCGAGGTCGCCCAAGGCAAGATCAACCTCTCCGACGAGTACAGCGTCACCTTCCTCGACCGCTACGGCAACGAGATCGGCAAGCGTGGCCTCCTGCGCGACGACAGTGTGCCGCTCGAGGAGATTCCCGATTACTTGATCAAGGCGACACTGGCCACCGAGGACCGTCGGTTCTTCGACCATTTCGGCATCGACGTCATGGGCACGTTCCGGGCCCTTGCCGAGAACGCCCGCGCCGATTCAGTGGTGCAGGGTGGTAGCTCGCTGACCCAACAGCTCGCCAAGAACATGTTCCTGACGCCTGAGAAGGCCCTGTCGAGAAAGATCAAAGAGGCGTTCATCGCCATTTATCTCGAGAACCACTACACCAAGCCGGAGATCCTCAAGCTCTATTTCGACCGCGCCTATCTCGGCGGCGGCTCCTACGGCGTAGAGGCCGCAGCACAGTATTATTTCGGCAAATCGATCCGTGAAGTCACCCTCCCCGAGTCGGCGATGCTCGCCGGTATGTTCAAGGCGCCAACCCGCTACGCACCGCACGTCAACCTCGCCGCGTCGCGCGCCCGCGCCAACGAGGTGCTCAGCAACATGGTCGAGGCCGGCTATTTGAGTGAAGGCCAAGTTTACGGCGCCCGGCTGAACCCCGCCAGAATCGTCGAGCGCGGCGATGCCAAGACCCCTGACTACTTCCTCGATTGGGCCTTCGAGGAGGTCCAGCGGCTGATGAACGGCAAGCCGAACCACATTCTCGTCGCCCGCACCACCGTGGATCTCGGCTTGCAGACGGCAGCCAAGAACGCACTGGAAGACACGGTCAACAAATATGGCCGGTCCCGCCACTTCAACAATGGCGCCCTGGTCTCGATGGAAACCGACGGCGCGGTACGCGCCATGGTCGGCGGCAAGGACTATGGCGAAAGCCAGTTCAACCGCGCCGCTCACGCCTATCGGCAGCCCGGCTCGTCGTTCAAGCCTTATGTCTATCTCACCGCGCTCGAGCATGGCTTCACCCCCGATACCGTCGTCAGCGATGGCTATGTCAGTTGCGGCCGCTGGTCACCGAAGAATTATTCCGGCGGCTTCCGGGGACGCATGACCGTTCGGATGGCTCTTGCGAAGTCCATCAATACCGTTGCCGTAAAACTTTCCCTCCAGGCCGGCCGCGAGAACGTGCTCGCCAACATGGAAAAGATGGGCATTAGGCATCTCAAGAAGACGTGCTCGCTGGCGCTCGGCGATAACGGCATGACGCCGCTCGAGCACGTCGGCGGCTATGCCGTATTTGCCGCCGGCGGAATTGAAGTCCGTCCCTACGGTATCGAAGAGATTCGGACCATTCCTGGGGAGCTGCTTTACAATCACGACCGCGATGAGCCGCCGCGCAAGCGCATCTTCGAACTCAAGGTCGTCGAGCAGCTCAACTCCATGCTGCAGACGGTTGTGCAGGCCGGAACCGGACGGCGCTCACAGCTCGACTACACCAACAACGTCGGCAAGACGGGAACTAGTTCGAACTATCGCGACGCGTGGTTCATGGGCTTTACCGGCCAGTACGTCACCGGCGTTTGGCTCGGCAATGACGACTTCACCCCGATGGCGCGCGTGACCGGCGGCAGCTTTCCGGCGGAGACCTGGAAAGTCTACATGACCGCAGCCCACGACACCGACAACATCCCTAACATCCCTGGCGTCGAGCCCCATCCCCTCCAGGTCGCGGAGCAGGCGCGGATCGCCGCCGTCTTAGCCCAAAGCACCACGGCCGACTTGCCGGTGCCTCCTCCCGCCGAAAGCGTCAAAGACATGTCCGCGGCAACGCGTCAGGTCCTCGACCAGCTCAGCAGCCTCCTCAAGGACGCCCGCCCGCTGAAGCCGAGTAACGAGCCCCGTCCGGGCCGTGCCGAAGCTCCGGGCGCCGTGCCTGCACAACCGAGCCTAGCCTCGGCGACGGATACCGATGAGACGCCGCGTCCGGCGCCCACCCAAGCAGCCGTCGAAGCGGAGAGCGCCGCGTCCGCTATGCAAGATGCTGACGCGCCTGTTCCACAATAGACATTCGCCAGCGTCACCCCGCTATCGAAAGACCATGCCCGCTTGACCACCGTCCTACCAAACCTGCCACTCACGGGCACCTCGACGCGCACCAGCCTCTGGCGCGAAGAGGGCAGCACGTCCATGCGCGTGCTGGGCTACTTCATCGGCACTTTCGCGGTGGCATTGATTCTCGGCATCGGCTCTGCCTGGTACATGATCGAGCGCGGCTCGCCGCTGACCACGGCGCGGGTCGGGCCATGGCAAAGCTGGCTCAGCGAAGGCAATCCAAATGCCGACCCCTACACGCGCGCGCATCTTGCGCGCAGCGGCAGGCTCCCCCTCACCTCCACTGTCGCGCGCTACTTCGTCGCCCATACCGATAGCCGAGGCCGGACGCTGAACTCAGGCTGCGAATATTCGATCCTCGGCGCCCCCCTCAACGCGCGCTGGTGGTCGCTCGCCGCCTATGACGAGTATGGCTCGCTCATTGCCAACCCCTCAAACCGCTACAGCTTCAATAGCGAGGAAGCCATTCGCCGCGCCGACGGAACCTTCCACATTAATCTTTCGCGCAAAGCCCGGCCCGAGAACTGGCTGCCGGGCGGAACCGGACGGGACCGCAACCTCGTGCTGGTCCTGCGCATCTATGGCGCCCGTGACACGGACATCAGTGGCATCGGCCAAATCCCACCGGACCGCCTCCCGAAAATCGAGCGCATACGATGCGAGTAAGCCTCCCAGGACTCTATATCGCGCTTGGCATCGTGCTCGCGGGCTTGATCCACCTCGTGGCGGTGCTCACGCTGCCGCTGCTCGCCCCGCGAGATGCCCAAGCGAGATTGGCCGCGCTCGGTCCGGCCAACACGATGATTCAATTGCCCGCAGCCGCCCCGGGCCGGCAGGTCATGCCGCTGATGGCGCCTGATGTCCGCTACGCTGTCTGCCGTTACGATTTATCGAAGGGGCCGGTACGTCTCAGGGCCCGGATCGCTAACGGACTCTGGTTGATCGCCTTCTACACGCCGCTGGGAGAGAATTTCTACGCAGTGGTCGGCGCCGATATGAAGCAGCCGGAGGTCGACCTGATCATCGCCACCGCGGACCAGACCGTCGAGGAGGTCGGCGTCGACGCGCCGGAAGCGTTCGACAAGGTGGTGGTTGTGAGTTCGCCGGTGGTTGAGGGTATTGCGCTGATACGCGCTCCGCTCGCTGGATCGAGCCGCAGCGCGGAGGCAGAACGGGCGCTCAAGGCCACTTATTGCGGCCCTCACAACGGCTCGAGCTAGACCTCAGGCCCGCGACTTTTTCCGGGGGCGCGGCGCGCGCCGACGGTTTGTCGATCCCGTCGGGCTAGGTGCGTCATTCGACGTCCGACGCTCGATGCGCACGCCGGGGAAGATAACGATCTCACCCAGCGAGCCTTCGACGGGCTTGACGGTCCGGGCCGCGGCTTCCTCGGTTCGGCGGAATTCCAAAATGGTCGCCATGCTAGGTCTCCACGGAGTACTTCGCGCCGAAGGCGCGATCACGGGGCGCCAATGCGCCTCACGCGAATTAAGACCCGGGTAAGGTTAACGAAGCCCTAACCGAGCACGCGCTAGTCTCCCACTGCATCGTCACCGAGAAAGTGACGTCCTTGCCTGTCCTCGACCTCCACGATCCAGAGATCGGCGTCGAACTCGATCTGTCGCGCAAGATAGGCGCCAGCCTCGGCCGAGGCGACCGGCCCCGCCCCGAGGCAGCAGACCCAGCGTCGCTCCGTCTCGCCTCCCTCAAGTCCGGCAGCTGCCGGACCGTAGAGGCAGACCGTTCCATCGAGCCGGTCCACGCTGATGAAGATCGCGCCGGCAGCCGCGTCCCCACGGCGCACAATCACCACCGAAATGGATTCGGCTTGGCAGCGGCGGAGATACGCCCCGACCCAGATCTCGCTCTTCACGCGCATGGGCTATGAGCCTAGCGCGAATCTCAAGGACGTGCGGCTGTCTTGGTGAGATCGCGCCCGGTCGCGCGGTGGACTTCGTGCAGAAGCTCGGGCGTAATCTGCCCGGTCTGGGCAATGTTGCGGTCGCGCTGAAACGCGCTGACGGCGCGCGCCGTATTCGCACCCCACGCCCCGTCGACCGGCCCCGGGGCATAGCCGAGATCGGCGAGGACCTGCTGTATCCCCTTCACCGTCGTCGTCTCGGCGGCGTTCGCTTCGATGCTGCCCGACGCGACCACGGACCCCGTTGCGGCGGCGCTCTCGACGCTATCGCCGAGCAAGATTTGGCGCAGCAGCTCATCACTGGGAACACCCGTCAGGGCAAGACCCTGTTTGCTCTGATAGGCCGAGATCGCGGCACGCGTCTCGTCGCTCAAGGTGCCGTCCACTTGCCCCACATCGTAGCCGCGGGCTGCAAGCTCGCGCTGCACCGCTCTGACGACCAGCTGCGATTCGCCAGTGCCTGGATCCAACGGCGGCAAGTCGGTGCTGACTGGCGCGACGCCTTGAGGCTCCACGGACGTCGTTTCAGAGAGTGAGGTGGCGGGCGGCGCCTGCCTTTCGCTCACGACCTTGCGCGCGGTCGTCGTCGCCGCCGTGGGGGCGCCTTTCGGACCGTGCTCCTGCAGATAGAGCGCGTTGTAAATGATCGTTCCTGTGAGGCCGAAAAAGGCAAGGAACACCAGCCGCGCGGTTACTATGCCCATCGTTGACGGTGCCCGTTGAGAATCAAGGAAAGAGAAGCACCCTGCTTCTCCATCGGCATCTTGGCTTTCGAAGCTAAAGAGAGGTTAAACACGCGCCTCATGCCGCCGACACCGTCGGCTCATGCAGCAGCGCCTCGACCTCATCGAGAGGCGCATCGAGCGGCAAGACGATGGTCGCCGTCGTGCCTTCGCCAAGTCTGCTGGTGAGGTCAAGGGTCCCGCCGTGGAGACGAGCCAGTCCTTTCACCACCGACAGTCCGAGGCCTGCGCCCTCATGGCTTCGATCATAAGAACTGTTCGCCTGCACAAAGGGGCTGCCAAGCCTCGGCAAATCTTCATTGGCGATACCGATGCCATTGTCGGCGACGGCGAAGACCGCGTTGCCGTCCTCTACCCGCGCAGATACCCGCACCCATCCACCAGGCTCTGTAAATTTGATGGCGTTCGAAATCACGTTGAGCAGCATTTGCTTACAGGCCCGCTTGTCGGCCGCAAGCTCGGGAATGCCAGGCGCCACATCGACCTTGAGGGACAACCCCTTCTGCTCGGCGGTGTGCCTCATGATGTCACAGCAGGACTTGATCAGGGAGGCGACCTCAAACGGTTCCCTCACGATCTTGAACTTGCCGGCCTCGATCTTCGACATATCGAGAATGTCATTGACGACGTTGAGAAGGTGTTCGCCGCTCTCGTGGATGAGGCGTGAATAATCTCTATAGCGGTCCTCGCCGAGCGCGCCGAACAGCTCTCGGTTCAGGATCTCCGAGAAGCCGATGATGGCATTGAGTGGTGTCCGCAGTTCATGGCTCATGCTCGCCAGGAACTGCGTCTTGGCCCGACTCGCGCCCTCCGCCTCGTCACGGGCCCTGAGCAACTCAGCCTCCTGCGCCTTGCGGTCGGAGATATCTCGCGTGATGGCGACAATGCCGGGACGCCCGAACTTGGCCCCATCCGCCGGGTGCATCGGCCGGCACCGCATTTCCACCCAGGCATAACGGGCCGCCTCGCCCGCACCGGCCCGGCGCACCCTGAACTCCACAGCGATCGCCCCGTTCGTGGCCAGGCAGCGCGATAGCGCCGTGAGATAGGCTGGCCGGTCCGCCACGTGCACGCGTTCGAAAAGACCGTCGCCCAGGACCTTCTTAGTCGGTTCGCCGAGGAGCTGCTGGGCGGCCAGGGAGGCGAACACCACGCGGCCTTTGTCGTCGTGGCGCGTGATCATGTCGTTCGCATTCTCGGCGAGCAGCCGATAGCGCTCCTCGCCGGCGCGGATGGCACCTTCCGATTGCTTGTGCACCAACTGGACCATCACCGCCAAGCCCGCCGCATAGGCTGTCGCCGATGCAGCGCCAAGCAGAGCGAACTCTTCTGCCGACAATGGCAGTGCAGGCGCACCCGGCACGTAACCAAGCAGTTCGAGAACACCAAGAACGCCTAGCCCAAGACCGGCCGCGCCCGCCGACCAAGCGACGATGCGGCGGTCAGTGGCAAGCGCCGCCTCGAGCGGCACCACGACCATCCACGGGATCAGACCCGATTCGAGGCCGCCCGTCAGCCAAGCGCAGTACGAGATAAGACCAGCGAAGTTCGCCGCGGAGATCAAATGAGCGGCAGCGAATCTGCCCGTCCGAGACAAGAACACGGCGATGGCGATTGGTGACAACAGCCAAAGGAAGGCGGCGGCACCGAGAAGCGAAGGCTTACCGCCGACCACGAGATACACAGGAAAGACGCACAGCGCGAGGAGACCGCCGAGCAGGCGTGAAGCGATGAAGGACTGGTGGCGCGCGACGGTTAACGCGTCGCCGCGAGCAGAATCGTGGACGAGCGAGCCGAAATAGGCGGCCAGCCCACTTACACTTTCACTTCTAAACACACGCATCTCGGAGCGGGTACTTGCCGCTACGTCCCCGATTGTCTTGAACTCGGATTCCCGATTGTCTCGAACCCGGATTATTGGCAGGGGCGCTTAAGGAATGCATAAGGCGCCGCCGCGCAGCTGGCGGCCCGGCTCCATGGGGCAAGGAGACCCCACGAGAGGACCGGAATTCGGGCGCCTTCGGCATGATCTTTGCTGTTTGATTCAAACTTTAGACAAATTCAAATACAAACAACAAGACATTATAAGGGAGTACTAGCAAAGTTATAACTCTGACGCGAATGCAATTTTCGATTCAAAGTTTATCGATTGCAGTGAAAGTCCCTTATTTTGTTTGAGTTATATTGTTCCAATCTGCAGGGGGATGCAGGGATTAAATGCGGCAAGCAAGCCGCTGTTAGCAGAGAGGGCAAAGCGATGATGTTTCTTATCAGAACGGCCTTTTGGCTGTTGATCCTGGTCTTGCTGCTTCCGACTGATAAGGACCAGCAGAACCAGATCTATGGCACCGCTCAGGCGGCCGTGAGCGACATGGCGAGCTTCTGCGACCGGAATCCGCAGACTTGCGCCACGAGCCAAGACGCCTTTTCGGTCCTGGCGCAGAAAGCTCAGTACGGCGCCCAGATGTTGATGGGCTTGGTTGAGGGGCAGACCAACTCTTTTGGAAATAGCTTGCCAGGGCCCATGGCGATGCCTAGCGGCGCTGGCGTGATGCCGGTCCCCTCGGCCGTGCCATTGGAGCCCACAGCCTGGGATACGAGCGCGTCCCAGGACACGCTCAGCCCCGAGGACCGTGAAGCGGCCTGGGGCGGACCGGGCGTCTAGAGTCACGCGGCGCGATTCGGAACCGAAGCAGTCTTGGCAGTCCCCCGCCTGCCAACAGGGCGCGCAGTTGGGAAGGTTTCTGCCCTTTCCCTCCCAAACTGCGCGCCCTATCCTTTTTGACGCAGGGCCATCGCGGGCATCGGTCTTGACCTCTATACTGATCGCATGGACACGCTAACCAACGCAGGCTCGACGAGCTTCGAGGAGATTCTCGCCGATTTCGAGCTTCTCGACGAGTGGGAGGACCGCTACCGCTACGTCATCGAGCTCGGCCGCAAGCTGGAGCCCCTGCCCGAGGAAGAGCGGAACGCGACCAACAAGGTGCAAGGTTGCGTCAGCCAAGTTTGGCTTTCAACGACAGTAAGACCCGACGGCACCCCGCGCCTCACATTCATCGGCGACAGCGACGCCCATATCGTGCGCGGGCTCGTGGCGATTCTGCTCGCCATCTATTCGGGCAAGACGGCCGACGAGATTTTGAGCATCGACGCCCGCCAAACGTTGGGTGTCCTCCACCTCAACGAACACCTGACTCCGCAGCGCTCGAACGGCCTCATGGCCATGGTGAAGCGCATTCAGAGAGACGCCGAGGCCGCTAGAGCGGCGCATTAGGCGTCCTGATCGCCGCGCTGGTCTTCGGCCTTCCGCCACCCATCGAGGCTCGGCCGATAGTCGGCGTCTCCCCAATGGGGCATGCCATGCCCGCCGCGCCTCTCATGCCGATCCTCGGCAATCAGGCCGTAATGCTTGGCTAGCCGGGTCAAGGCGATCTGCAACACGACCTTGCCGGCGCGCTGCGGCCAGCCATTCACGCCTCGCTTCGCCCTAAGCCGCGCTCCAAATCCCCGGCCAATGCTCGGGTCACGCCGGCGGGTGCATGCTCAGGGCCTCAAAGGTCAGGAGACGTACAAATGTCAGGAGAGGATCGACGCCGCCAGCGGGCGCCTGGAGCCAAGCGCGAGGGCTCCGCCGCCAAACTTATTTTCGGGGCCATGGCCGCCGCCAGCGCCTGCGCCTATGTACGACCGCGCGACCTACCGAGATTGCTAGCGCTCTGGCCTTACGAGATCGAGGATCAAACGCCCGAAGGGGGACAGCACCTGCTGGCAAAATTGCGCCGCGCGCTGCGGGCCGAGCGGCGTCGCGCCCGCGCCAATCATTGGAGCTACGACCTGAACCGGCATCTTGGTCTCTTGAGTGCCTACAAAGGCGAGCTCGCGAATCTCGGTCTTGAACCGGGACTCAGCCGTATTGCACGCGCCCCGGCAGCGGCAGCGGCTCGACGCGGGGATAATGGTAAAGCGTGAACTCGGCCGGCGCGTCGCCGGTCTCGCACGGCCCCGCCACGTCATGGCAGAGAATTCTGTCGACCCGGCCGCCATCCTCGGAAAGCGGCAATCGCAGCCAAAACAAAACGACGTGGTCGCGGCCCTCCGCCGGCCCGCGAACGACGCCGTGCGCCGGCAACGCGTTCTCCGCCACACGCAGATGGATGCGACTCCAATACGCCGCGCAAGCCCCGGAGAACACCTCGTCGATGCGCTTGCCGGTAATCTCTTGTCCGTAGATGTTGCGCAGTTGCGTCCCGGCCAGCCTGAACAGGCCCTGGTCGACGCCATCCCTGAGATCGATCAGTCCCAGATGCGGCAGGAGCCGCGGCACTTTGAGCGGGTCGAAATCGGAGCGAGCAGGCATGGCCCGCTGGCCGGCCGATTCGAGCCAGTAGTCGAAGAGTTCACGCTGTCCTTGCGTCACCAATTGGTTCCGAAAGGCGCATCCGGACAGCATGCTGATCCCCCCTGCTACGAGGCCGGTCTAGCCTCGCGAATCGCTGCCCCCTGACTATGTGGAGTTCGCCTGTCACATGCAAGCAGAGAGCGCGGATTCTCTAGGAGTCACAAAGGCTTGTGGTGAGCTGACGGAGAGGCACCCGATCTGGCAGTCCCGCCCGGCCGGCGAGATACTCAAAGGGCAGCGGCAGATGCGCCAAATCCCGCACAATTGCGCCCAGAATCCTGCACAATTGGCACGGAATCCCGCGCAATTGCGCGACAACGCGCGCGTTTACCTGCGCCGTTGGCCGAGCCCCATGCGCTTGGCGAGATCCGAACGCGCCGCCGCGTAGTTCGGCGCCACCATGGGGTAATCATGGGGTAATCCCCACTTCTCGCGATATTCTTCCGGGGATAGATCGTAATGGGTGCGCAGATGCCGCTTCAACGACTTGAACTTCTTCCCGTCCTCGAGGCAGATAATAAACTCGGGCGTGACCGACTTCTTCAAGGAAACCGCAGGCTTCAACTCTTCCTTGGCAGGCTGCCCAGATGCGCTGGAGGCTTTGCTCAAAGCGTCGAACACATTGAGGATGACCGCAGGCAGGTCCGTCGCCACAACCGTATTGTTGCTGACATAGGCTGAGACAATCTCAGCGGTCAGCTCAACGAGTTCGTTCTTCTCCAGATTCGCGTCCATGAATTGGCTCCTTGATCCTGCCCACTCCCCGATTCGCTGCGCGGGGCCCACGGGACTCTTTAGAGTCACCAGATTACGCCGTTTTTGTGACTAGAAACTACAATGTTACGCAACTAAAGAATAATCGCCACAAAACATGCTTAGCTGATTTGCTCTCTATAGCACTTCTCGACAAAACCGCAACGCATCTGTTCTGGCGAACACTGGCCGCTAACCAACGCAAATGGGGGCAAAAGAGACTTTCTCTGCTCCCACCCGCAACTTCGTTACCGGAAATAGTTGAAAACTCGAACTCTCGCTTCACCTCTGGCGAGATATAGGGCGCATGTCAATCAAGCTTGCGTGAGACCGCCGCGAGACCTCTGCAGCGCGTGCTTTGGAGGACCTATATTCTCTAGCAACAAACGTAGATCGCAACGAAAGTGTTCCGACCATGAGCAAAGCTGAAGAGAACGAGAAAGCCACCACCGACGCCTCGAAAGCGGCGTGGCGCGAGAAGCTGTCGCCGGAGGCGTACAACGTCACCCGCGAGCACGGCACCGAGCGGGCGTTCAGCCATCCCTACACGACCGAGAAACGTGACGGCATGTATCGCTGCGTCTGCTGCGGCGCCCCGCTGTTCAGCTCCGAGACCAAGTTCGATTCCGGCACTGGTTGGCCAAGCTTCACGGATGCCGCCGTCGAAGGTAAGGTGACGACCCACGAGGATACCTCCCACGGCATGCGGCGAATTGAGGTGAGATGTGCCAGTTGTGACGCCCATCTCGGGCATGTCTTCCCGGACGGGCCGGGTGAGAGTGGCATGCGCTACTGCATCAACGGCTGCGCGCTCGATCTCGACACCGACGCGGCCGGCGGCAAAACCGGCGCCTAGGTCCTAAGGGCACAAGTCTCAAGCATGAGTGGAAAGCTTCTCCGGGCGCGGGCGCCCCGCGCGCGCAAGCATCCTTTCGCGTCATCCCATCACGGCATCGAGCGGGTGGACGATTACGCTTGGCTCCGCGCCGACAATTGGCAGGCGGTGATGCGCGATCCCACCGTGCTCGCTTCCGACATCCGCGCCCATCTCGAAGCCGAGAATGCCTACACCGCCGAGGCGATGGCCGATACTGACGCACTTCAAGAGACGCTGTTCGCCGAGATGAAAGGGCGCATCAAAGAGGACGATTCAAGCGTCCCCACCCCTGATGGTGGCTTCGCCTACTACACGCGCTTCGTGACCGGCGGCCAGCATCCGCTATTCTGCCGCAAGCCGCGGGGCGGCGGCGAGGAGCAGATCCTCGTCGACGGCAACGCACTCGCCGCGCCGCACGCTTATTTCCGCATCGCCAACGTCGCCCACAGCCCCGACCACAAGCTCGTCGCCTATGCCGTCGATACCAAGGGATCGGAATTCTACACCGTCAACATCATCGAGGCGGATACCGGCAAACTGGTCGACAGCCAGATCGTCGATAACAATGGCTCTCTGCAATGGGCCGCCGACAGCCGGACGCTGCTCTATATCTGGCTCGACGAGGAGCACCGCCCCCGCCGCTTGCTCAACCACGGCATCGGCGCGGGAACTGCCGACAGCCTCATCCACGAGCAGACCGACCCCGGTTTTTTCCTCGAGATCGGCGCGACCCAGGACGAGCGCTATCTCCTGCTTGGCGTCCACGACCATGAGAGTGCGGAAGTTAGCCTGATCGACGCCAACGATCCCACCGCCCCGCCGCTTCTGGTGGCGCCACGCGAGCCCGAGCACGATTATTCGGTGGATCATCATGACGGCCGCCTCGTCATCCTCACCAATTCCGGCGGCGCGGAGGACTATCGCATCGTCGAGGCGCCGGCCGACAATCCGGCCCGCGAGAATTGGCGGGAGATCGAGCCCCACCGGCCTGGCCGGCTCATTCTCGACGTCGTGGCCTACAAGGATTTCCTCGTGCGGCTCGAGCGGGAGGACGGACTGCCGCGCATCGTCATCCGCCGTTTCGCCGATGGCGAGGAGCACGAGATTGCTTTCGCCGAGGAGGCCTACGCGCTCGGCATATCGCCCGGCTACGAATACGACACGACCACGCTGCGCTTCACCTATTCGTCCATGACCACACCGGCGCAGGTGTTCGACTACGACATGGTCACGCGCGAGCGGACGCTGCGCAAGACCCAAGAGATCCCGAGCGGCCACGACCCAAGCCTCTATATCACCCGCCGCGTCATGGCCCCGGCCAAGGACGGCGAAACCGTCCCCGTCTCGCTCCTCTACCGCAAGGAAACGAAGCTCGACGGCACCGCGCCGCTTCTCCTTTACGGCTATGGCGCTTATGGCATGGCCATGCCGGCGGGTTTCTCGACCACTGCGCTGTCGCTGGTGGATCGCGGCTTTGTCTATGCCATCGCCCATGTGCGCGGCGGCAAGGAGAAAGGCTATCGCTGGTACAAGGACGGCAAACGCGAGAAGAAGGTGAACACCTTCAGCGACTTCGTCGCAGCGGGCGAATTCCTCGCCGAGCAAGGCTTCACCTCGCGCGGCCGTATCGTCGCCCATGGCGGCAGCGCCGGCGGCATGCTCATGGGCGCCATCGCCAACATGGCGCCCGATCTGTTTCTGGGCGTGATCGCCGAGGTGCCGTTCGTCGACGTGCTGACCACCATGCTCGACGCGAGCCTGCCGCTCACCCCGCCCGAATGGCCCGAATGGGGCAACCCCATCGACAGCGAAGGCGACTACCGCACCATCGCCGCCTATTCGCCCTACGACAGCGTGCGCGCCCAAAGCCATCCGCATATTATCGCGCTCGCCGGGCTCACCGATCCGCGCGTGACCTATTGGGAGCCGGCCAAATGGATGGCCAAGCTGCGTGAGCTGGACACGGGCGACAATCTCCTCCTGCTGCGCACCAATATGGAGGCCGGCCATGCGGGCGCTTCCGGACGCTTCGAGCGGCTGAAAGAGGTGGCTTTGTCCTATGCCTTCGCCTTGAAAATCGCCGGCCGCGCGTGACCCTCTGCCTCTAGGCGCACGCGCGGCATCTATGCAAGAGTGCGCTCATGCTGCTCGCCCGCGACAAGTCTCAACTCCTCATCGTCGACGTCCAGGACAAGCTCCTCAGCGCCATTTCCGGCAAGGACCGCGTCGTCGACCGCTGCGTGCGGCTGGTGCGCGCGGCCCGCACGCTCGGCGTGCCGATCACCATGTCGGAGCAATATCCGCAAGGGCTGGGACCGACCCACGACTCGATTCGCGACGCCTTCGCCAATGACGGACAGGTGTTCGACAAGGTCGAGTTCTCCTGTCTCCGCAACGAGAAGCTGCGCGACAGGCTCCATGAGCTCCGCCGCCAGGGCCGGCCGCAGGTGGTGATCGGCGGCATCGAGGCCCATGTCTGCGTGACGCAGACCGCGATCGACTTGGAGGGCCAAGGTTTCGAGTCCTTCGTCGTCGCCGACGCCGTCGGCTCACGCGCCAAGTCGAGCTACAAGCTCGCGCTGGCGCGCCTGCTCAAGGCCGGCGTCGACGTGGTCGACAGCGAGATGGTCTTGTTCGAGTGGATGGAGCGCTCGGGCACGCCGGAGTTCAAAGAGCTTCAGGCGCTGATCAAATAAGTCTCCCTCTCCCCTGTGGGGAGAGGGTCGGGGTGAGGGGTTTCAAACCCAAGAATCATTCTCCCCCCTCACCCGCATCGAAGCCGCGTGCTTCGATGCGACCTCTCCCCGACGGGGAGAGGTGAATACCCCGCATCGGGCGTCGGCTTACATGAACGGCGCCTGCACCTTCGGTTCATGCTGGGTTCAGGCGCGGACCCGCAAAGTCGAAGGCGTCAGATCCCTGTACTGATGTAGCTAAACCTTCCTCGGCACCGGGCGCGGAGTTCAGGGGCTCCGCGTCCACCCCTCCCCCGACAGATCGAAACTTCACCCGCTCTTCATGTTGGCGCATGAGCCCGGCTTGCCTCGCCCCCATGGAACCTTTAGCCTCCGGTGGACATTCCCCCTACTCTCACTCATCCCCCGGAGACCCGCCGTGGCATTCGAACTCCCGCCTCTGCCTTACGACTATGACGCGCTTCAGCCCTACATGTCGGCCGAGACGCTCCAATATCACCATGACAAGCACCACAAGGCCTATGTGGACAATCTCAACAAGCTCCTGCCGGGCACCGAGTTCGAAGGCATGGGACTTGAGGAGATCGTCAAGGCGAGCTTCGGCAAGAATGCCGGCGTGTTCAACAACGCTGCCCAAGACTTCAACCACATCCAGTTCTGGCCGTGGATGAAGAAGGATGGCGGCGGCAAGAAGATACCGGGTTCGGTGCTCGCCATGATCGACCGCGATCTCGGCGGCTACGACAAATTCCGCAACGACTTCATCGAGGCCGGCAAGACCCAGTTCGGTTCCGGCTGGTGCTGGCTCACGCTGAAAGACGGCAAGCTCGAAATCACCAAGACGCCGAACGGCGAGAACCCGCTGGTGCATGGCGGCTGGCCGCTGCTTGGCTGCGATGTGTGGGAGCACTCCTACTACATCGACTATCGCAACGAGCGGCCGAAATATCTCGAAGCCTGGTTCGACAACCTCATCAACTGGGGGCATGTCGAGGAGATGTACGCGCAGGCGCCGGGCAAGTAGCCGGGGGAGTTAGCCGCGGTGCAGCAGACGATTTTCGACGGGCGGCCCAAGGGTCGCCCGTTCTGCATTTCGGCGCTGTACTCAGTTGGCGGCGCTGGCGTCCTCGCCGGCCTGGTCGGCCACGTCGGACGCCTCCAGCCAACGCTTCTCGGCATCGGCAAGCGTCCGCTCGACCACGCCGCGCGTCTTCATGAGATCGCTGGCGGATGAGCCCCCGGCCCCCGCCGATAGCATCACGTCGATCTCGTCGCGCTTCTGCAAAAGCCGCTTCACCTCGGCCTCGGCCTGAACCACGGCCTTGCGCAAGGATTTGGTGCGCTCGCGCCCTTGCGCCGCCATGCGCCGCTCGTCCTTGCGGCTGACCTTCTTGGTTGACGCCTGCCCGTTGCCGCCTTTCGCCGCGCCCACGCCGAGGACCTGGTCGCGGTAGTCGTCGAGCGTGCCGTCGAACTCTTGCGCCGTGCCGTCGGCGACGAGCACGAGCCGGTCGGCGATCAGTCCCAGGAGGTGGCGGTCATGGCTGACCACGACCACCGCGCCGCCGAACCCGGCGAGAGCCTGGACCAGCGCCTCGCGCGCTTCCACGTCGAGATGGTTGGTGGGCTCGTCGAGGATCAGAATATGCGGGGCGTCTCGCGTGATCAGCGCCAGCGACAGCCGGGCGCGCTCCCCACCGGAAAGCTGACCCACGGGCACCATCGCCTTCTCGCCGGAGAACCCGAAGCGCCCGAGATGACCCCGCACTTCGCCTTGCCGCGCGCCGGGCAGCAAGCGTTCCATATGTTGCAGCGGCGTGTCCTCGGCGATCAGCTCCTCGATCTGATGCTGGGCGAAATACCCGACCCTCAATTTGCCGCTGGCCGCGAGCTGACCCTCCATCGGGGTGAGCTGTCCTGCGATCAGCCGCGCCAAGGTCGTCTTGCCGTTGCCGTTGCGGCCCACCAGCGCGATGCGGTCATCCGGATCGATCCGCAAGTTCAGCGCCGACAGCACCGGCACGCCGGGCGCATAACCGACCGACGTGTCGTCCAGCACGACCAGTGGCGGACGCAGGCCCTTGGGGCTCGGAAAATCGAACACGAGGGAGGCATCGCCCGCCGCATCGGCGATCGGCTCCATGCGCTCAAGCGCTTTCATCCGGCTCTGCGCCTGACGCGCGGTATGCGCCTTGTAGCGCCAGCGATCCACATAGCTTTGCAGCTTCTTGCGCTTGGCCTCCTGGCTTGCGCGCGCGGCTTCCGTCTGCGCCTCGCGCTCGCGCCGCTGCCGCTCATACTGCTCATAATTGCCCGTGTAGAGGGTCGTCTTGCCGCCCTCCACATGGACAATGTAGTCGACCACGGTGTTCAACAGGTCGCGCTCGTGGCTCACCACGATCAGGCTGTTGCGATAGGCCTTGAGGAAGGACTCAAGCCACAGCGCCGCCTCGAGATCGAGATGGTTGGACGGCTCGTCCAGCAGCAGCAGATCGGGCTCCGAGAACAGCAACGCCGCGAGCGCCACCCGCATGCGCCACCCGCCGGAGAATGTGTCGAGCGGCTGATGTTGGGCCTCTTCCGGGAAACCGAGACCGGCGAGAATGCGCGACGCCCGCGCCGGCGCGCCATGGGCGTCGATGGTGTTGAGCCGCTCGTGGATCTCGGCGATGCGATGCGGGTCCATGGCATGCTCCGCCTCAGCCAGCAGCGCGTCGCGCTCGGTGTCCGCCATAAGCACGGTCTCGAACGGGGTGGCGGTGCCGCCCGGCGCCTCTTGGGCCACGTAGCCGATCCGCAGGCCCGCAGGCGCGTCGATCTTGCCGTCGTCCGCCTCATAGACCCCGGCGATGAGCTTGAGCAGCGTCGATTTGCCCGCGCCGTTGCGCCCCACCAGCCCCACGCGCGCCTTCGGCGGCAGGGCGGCGGACGCCTTGTCGAGGATGAGATGGCCGCCCAGGCGCAGCGTGATGGAATCGAGTGTCAGCATGGACGGCGTGATAGCACAGGAAGATGTGCCGCGGTGCGACCTAGCGCCGCCGTTGGATGCCGCCGAGCGTGCCGCGCTTAATGGCGTCCTCCAGCACACGGGTCGCCATCGGCACGCCGGCGCGGACGATGGCCTTGCCAAGGCTGGTCCAGAACCCGTCGCTGCGCGAGCCTCCGCCCGTCTTCTTCTTGGCCACCTTGTCCTCGACCTCGGCGGCTTCCGCCTCGACCCGCTTAGCCGTGCGCTTCTGCAAGATCTCATAGGCCGAGTTGCGGTCGAGACGTGTCTCATACTCGCCAGCCACGGGGCTCGCCTTGATGATTGCCTTACGCTCGGCGGCGGTAATCGGCCCCACCCGTGCGTTCGGCGGCTTCACCAAGGTCCGCTCGACCATGGTCGGCTGACCCTTCGGGTCGAGCGTCGAGACCAGCGCCTCGCCGATGCCGAGCTCCATGATGGTCTTCTCCGTGTCGAAGGCGGGGTTGGCGCGGAACGTCGTGGCCGCGGCCTTCACCGCTTTCTGTTCAAGCGGCGAGAACGCGCGCAGCGCGTGTTGCACGCGATTGCCGAGCTGCCGCGACACGGTATCGGGAACATCCATCGGGTTCTGCGTCACGAAATAGACGCCAACGCCCTTGGAGCGGATCAGGCGCACCACCTGCTCGACCTTCTGTAGCAGCGCCTTGGGCGCATCCCGGAACAGCAGATGCGCCTCGTCAAAGAAGAACACGAGCTTCGGCTTGTCGGGATCGCCCACCTCGGGCAATTCCTCGAACATCTCCGACAACAGGAACAGCAAAAAGGTCGCATAGAGACGCGGGCTCTCCATAAGCTTGTCGGCGGCAAGCACGCTGATATAGCCGCGCCCATCGCGCGCCACCCGCATCACATCGTCGATCTTCAGGGCAGGCTCGCCGAAAAGATGTTCGCCCCCCTGCTGCTCGAGCACCAGAAGCGAACGCTGAATCGAGCCGACCGAGGCCTTGGTGATATTGCCGTATTTGGTGGTGAGCGTGTCGGCCCGCGCCGCCAGATCTTCCAGCAAAGACTGCAAATCCTTGAGGTCGAGCAGCGGCAGCTTCTCCTCGTCAGCGAGCTTGAAGGCGATATTGAGCACGCCCTCTTGCGCTTCGCTCAGATCCATCAGCCGCGACAGCAGCAGCGGCCCCAGCTCCGTGATCGTGGTCCGGATCGGATGCCCCTGCTCCCCGAACAAATCCCAGAAAATGACGGGATAGGCCTGATAATCGACCTCATAGCCGATCAGCTTGGCGCGTTCCTCGATCCAGCCTTTGTCCACGCCTTTTTCGGCCAGGCCGGACAGATCGCCCTTCACGTCGGCGCAGAACACCGGAACGCCTTGGTCCGAGAATGCCTCAGCCAGGCCTTGCAGGGTCACGGTCTTGCCGGTGCCGGTCGCGCCGGTGATCAGCCCATGCCGGTTGGCCAGCCGCAGCAGAATGAACTCAGGCTTGTCGCTCTGGCCGATATAGACGCTTCCGTCTGGAAGTTGCTCCAGATCCAATTTGACCACGGTTTCCGCCGGGTCGGCTGCGCTCTTGGCCCGCGCCCTGCTTTTCCTGGGCGTGCTCTTTTTGGCCGCCACCTTCCGCCTTGTCATCCCCGTCTCCTCGCTATCCCTTAGGCCTGCATCCTTGGGCCTGCGGCACTTTAGCGGGTGCACAAGCGCTACGCCAAGGTGGCCTATGACCCTTCACCCCAGCAGCCATCGGCCTTTCGCACGGGTTTCGTGCCGCGCGGGCATCTGCTAGGAGAAAACCAGAACCATTCTAGGGTTGTCATAAATGGCTAAACTTCCCCTGGCCCGAGATTTTCCGGCCGCCGACAAGGCGGCGTGGAAGGCGCTCGTGGAACAGGCGCTGAAGGGCGCGCCCTTCGCCTCGCTCGAATCGAAAAGCTATGACGGCATCGCCGTCGAGCCGCTCTATGGCCGGGCGAGCGATGCTGCCGTCGTTCCCGGGCGCGCGCCGGGCACGCCTTGGGAGGTGATGCAGCGCATCGAGATCGGCGACGGCGCCGCGGCGAACGCGCAAGTCCTTGAAGACCTGAATAATGGCGCGAACAGTCTCGCGCTGGTGTTCCAGGGCTCTGTCGGCGATTACGGTTACGGACTTCACCCATCCGAAGCCATGCTGAGGGACGCACTTAAGGACGTCCATCTCGACTGGGGCATCGCCGTCGAGCTCCAGCTGGGCCCGCTCTGCAAAGATGCGGCTCTCATGCTCGCCAACATGGTGCAAATGATCGGCATCCCGCCAAGCGGCGTGAATATCCGCTTCGGCTTCGACCCGATCGGCCTGCTCGCCGCCAATGGCTGGAACAACATCGCCTGGCCCCACATGGCGCCGGTGTTCGCATCCCTGCTCGAGGAGTTGAAGAGCCAAGGCTTCGCAGGGCCTTTCGCCGTCGGCGATGGTCGGCCCGTACATGCGGCCGGCGGTTCGGAAGCGCAAGAGCTCGCCTTCGCCCTGTCGACGGCGCTGGCCTATCTCCGCGCCTTGGAGGCTGGCGGCATTCCGCTCGACGATGCGCGGCGCATGATCTTCTTCCGCCTCGCCGCCGACCAGAACCAATTCCTGACCATCGCCAAGTTCCGCGGGCTTCGGAAGCTGTGGTCCCGCGTGGAGGAAGCCTGCGGGCTCGAACCCCAACCAGCCTTCGTCACCGCCGAGACCGCTTGGCGCATGATGACCAAGCGCGATCCCCACGGAAACATCGTGCGCGGCACGATTGCGGCGTTCGCCGCCGCCATCGGCGGCGCCAATGCGGTCACCGTGCTGCCGTTCAGCGCCGCCCTCGGCCTGCCTGACGCCTTTGCCCGCCGCGTCGCCCGCAACACCCAGACCATTCTCATCGAGGAGTCGAACCTCCATCGCGTCGCCGACCCCGCCGCGGGCTCCGGCGCCATCGAAACCCTGACCGCCGAACTCTGCGCCACGGCGTGGGCGCTCTTCCAAGAGATCGAGAAGGCTGGCGGCCCCGCGGAAGCGTTGCGGGCGGGGCTCATTCAGAGCGAGGTCGCCAAGGTACGTAGCCTTCGCGAGACCGCCGCCGCCCGCCGCAAGGACTCCCTCGTCGGCACCAGCGACTTCCCCGACCTCGCCGAGGCGCCGGTCACGGTGCTTGACGCACCCCACTCCGTGCCTTGCAAAGGCGAGCAGACGGCCGAGCCCTTGCGGCCCATGCGCCTCTCTGAGCCGTTCGAGACGTTGCGCGACCGCAGCGATGCTCATCTCGCCGAGCACGGCGAGCGGCCCAAGATCTTCCTCGCCCGCCTCGGCAACGCGGCGGACTTCAACGCGCGCGCGAGCTTCGCCAAGAGCCTGTTCGAGGCAGGCGGCATCGCCGCACTCGCGACCGAAGGCGCGCAAAGCTTCGACGACATGGTGCAGGGCTTTAAGGCCTCGGGCGCGACGCTTGCCTGCCTGTGCTCGTCCGACACGGTCTATGCCGCGGAGGGCGCCAAGGCGGCGAAAGCACTCACGCAAGCAGGCGCCAAGCACATTTATCTGGCCGGCAAGCCGGGTAAGCTGGAGGCCGAACTGAAATCCGCCGGCGTCGAAGCTTTCGTTTTTGCCGGTGGCGACATGCTGGCTATGCTGAACGGCGCCCATGCTACCTTGGGCCTGAAGGGGAACGGTAAGTGACTGCAATTCCGAAATTCTCGGATGTCGCGTACCAGGAGCCGCACGAGCCGGCGCTGGCGACCGAGACGCCTGTTTGGGAGACGCCGGAAGGTATCGCGGTCAAACCGGTCTATAACGCCGACGATCTGCAAGGCCTCGACTTCCTCGATGGCATGCCCGGCGTGGTGCCCTATCTGCGCGGCCCCTACCCCACCATGTATGTGCAGCGGCCCTGGACCATCCGGCAATATTCCGGCTTCTCGACGGCGGAAGATTCCAACGCCTTCTACCGGCGCAACCTCGCCGCCGGTCAGCAAGGCGTGTCCATCGCCTTCGATCTGGCCACCCATCGTGGCTACGATAGCGACCATCCGCGCGTGACCGGCGATGTAGGCATGGCCGGTGTCGCCATCGATTCCATCTACGACATGCGCACCCTGTTCGATCACATCCCGCTCGATCAGGTGTCGGTGTCCATGACCATGAACGGTGCTGTACTGCCGGTGCTAGCGCTATTCATTGCGGCCGGCGAGGAGCAGGGCGTGCCGCACGACAAGCTCTCGGGCACGATCCAGAACGACATCCTCAAAGAGTTCATGGTGCGGAACACTTATATCTATCCGCCCACGCCCTCGATGCGCATCGTCTCCGACATTATCGCTTACACCTCGAAGGAGATGCCGCGCTTCAACTCGATCTCGATCTCCGGCTATCACATGCAGGAAGCCGGTGCCACGGCCGACCTGGAGCTCGCCTATACGCTGGCCGACGGCATCGAATATGTGCGCGCCGCCATCGCCTCCGGTCTCGACGTGGATGCCTTCGCCCCGCGGCTCTCCTTCTTCTGGGCGACCGGGATGAATTTCTTCATGGAGATCGCCAAGATGCGCGCCGCGCGCGTGCTGTGGGCAAAGCTCATGATGGACGAGTTCAAGCCCAAGGATCCGAAATCGCTGGCGCTGCGCACCCATTGCCAGACCAGCGGCTGGAGCCTCGCCGCCCAGGACGTGTTCAACAACGTGGTGCGCACCTGCGTCGAAGCCATGGCCTCGACCCAAGGCCATACCCAGTCGCTGCACACCAACGCGCTCGACGAAGCGCTGGCCCTGCCCACGGATTTCTCCGCCCGCATCGCCCGCAACACCCAGCTCATGCTGCAGCAGGAGTCGGGCACGACCAGCATCATCGATCCGTGGGGCGGCAGCTTCTATGTGGAGCGCCTGACCTACGATCTCGCGGCCCGCGCCATGCAGCATATCGACGAGGTCGAGAAATTCGGCGGCATGGCCAAGGCGATCGAGGCCGGCATTCCCAAGCGCATGATCGAGCAGGCGGCGACCGCCACCCAAGGCCGCATCGACTCGGGCCGCCAGACCATTGTCGGTTTGAACAAGTACCGGCCCGACAGCGACGCCGACATCGCCATTCTCAAGGTCGACAATCGCTCCGTGCGCCGCCAGCAGCTCGACAAGCTCGAGCGCTTGAAGGCCGAGCGCGACCAGGACGCCGTCACCCGCGCTCTTGACGCGCTGACCGAAAGCGCTGAGACAGGCAAAGGAAATCTGCTCGAGGGCGCCGTCGCGGCCGCCCGCGCCATGGCGACCGTCGGCGAGATTTCCTATGCCCTCGAAAAAGTTTATGGCCGCCACCGGGCCAACGTTTCGGCAATCACCGGCGTCTATAAAGCGGAGATGGGCCGCAAGGACGGAAACATGAACCGTGTCGCTGAGCTGATCGAGACCTTCGAGACCGAGCATGGCCGCAGGCCGCGCATTTTGGTGGCCAAGATGGGCCAGGACGGCCATGACCGCGGGCAGAAGGTCATCGCGAGCGCCTTCGCCGATCTCGGCTTCGACGTCGATATCGGCCCCTTATTCCAGACCCCGGACGAGGCCGCCCGCCAGGCGGTCGAGAACGACGTGCATATCCTCGGCGTGTCGTCGCTCGCCGCCGGCCATTTGACCCTGGTGCCGGCGCTGCGCGAGGCGCTCGAGGATCAGGGTCGCGGCGACATCATGATTGTGGTCGGCGGCGTCATCCCGCCGCAAGACTACCCTGAACTCTACGAGGCCGGCGCCAAGGCCATCTTCGGCCCCGGCACGCCGATCGCTGAGGCGGCCATCGACATCCTCGGCAAGCTCGGCATCGGCGGCGCCAAGGCGGCGGCAGAGTAGGTCTTCCTGGCACACGGCTGAAGCTGCCGTCAGCAAACTGTCACATCCCCCCACTAGCCTTGCGTTTCGGGGATTGCGCCTGCGCATATCAGCGGTGCGCGCATCAAAACTTCATCCTGCATGGGCCTTCGTGCGCACAACGCGCCAGGGCGGGAGTCATCGGGCGATGGCTAGCACTGACGTTGCAGGGAGCCCGGCGACGCCTGAGAGCGGCAACGTTGCAAGGCTATGGCGAGACCTATTCGCCGGCTCGATCAGCAGCCTTCTCTCGATCGCCTACGGGCTGTCCTTTGCGGCCCTGATCTTTAGCGGCCCTCTGACGCCCTGGCTCGCCTACGGCATTGCCGCGACCTTTATCACCACCGCCGTCGGTGCCTTGACCGTGGCGGTGCGGAGCTCGGTGCCGTTCATGATCGCTGGGCCCGATGGCTCCACGGCCGCGGTGACGGCGGCATTAGCGGCGGCCGTGGTCGGCCCCCTCGCCGCAAGCGGCGCCGATGACTTGCTCACACCGGTCCTGATTGTCTTGGGCATCAGCGCCGGCCTCACCGGCCTCTTGCTCTGCACGCTCGGCTTCTCGCGCGCCGGTGGCGTCATTCGCTTCATCCCCTATCCGGTGATCGGCGGCTTTCTCGGCGCGACCGGCTGGTTGATGGCGAGCGGCGCCGTGCGCGTGATCACCGATCAGCAGATGGATGTCGCGCATGCGGGGGCGATGCTCGGCTCCCTCAACCTCGAAAAGCTCGCGGCGGGCGCCGCCGTCGCCGCTGCTCTTTATTTCGGACTACGCCGTCCCCGCAGCCCGCTTTTGCTGCCCGGACTCCTGATAGCCGCCGTCGCCGCCGTCCATCTAGCTCTGGCTCTGACCGGGACCACGCTCGCCGAGGCGCAAGCCTCGGGCTGGATGTTTGCCACCCCCGAGCCCGTCTCGCTGGCCCTGCCTTGGGCGCAGGCCAGCGCAGCGGACCTCCCGTGGGGGGCGCTTCCAGCGCTCAGCGGCGATCTCTTCGCCGTCATGTTCGTTACCGCGGTGACCATGCTGCTCAACACCGCCGGCATCGAGTTCGTCACGCGCCGCGAGGCCGACCTCGAGCGCGAGCTGACGACGCTTGGTATGGCCAACCTCCTGTCCTCGGCGCTTGGCGGCTATGTCAGCTGCATGTCGTTGAGCCGCACCACGCTCAACTACGCCGCAGGCGGGCGCGGGCGTCTCTGCGGTTTGACCGTCGGAGCTGTGGCTGCCCTCGTGCTGGTGGCCAACCCCGGTTTTCTCGCCGTGGTCCCGAAATTCGTGCTGGGCGGCCTTCTCCTCTATCTCGGCCTGAACCTGCTGTTCGCCTGGGTCATCGACTCGGCGCGGCGGCTGTCGCGGCTCGAATATGTGTCGCTGCTCGCCATCGTGCTGATCATCATCCAATGGGGCTTCATCGCCGGCGTACTGATCGGCGTGATCATTGGCTGCGCCACGTTCGCGGTCAGCATGAGCCGCGTGAACGCCACCAAGTTCAGATTCGACGGCTCGGAGTATCGCTCCACGCTCGATCGCGGCTCCGACGAGATCGCAGTGCTGGCCCAGCACGGCCAAGAAATCCAAGGCATGACGCTCCAGAGCTATCTGTTCTTCGGCTCGGCCAACCGGCTCTATCGGCAAGTCAAGGCCTTGTTCGCGAACCAACCAAGCTGCCGGTTCTTGTTGTTCGATCTTCGCCTGGTGACGGGCATCGATGCCTCCGCGATGCACAGCTTCACCCAAATCAAGCAGGCGGCCGACGAGGTGGGAGCGCGCCTCATCCTGACCAACCTGCCGCCCGAGCTCGCCAATGCTTTCAAGACGCACGGCTTCATTTCGGACTACGTCTCTGTGGTCCCCGACCTCGACCGCGCGCTGGAGACCTGCGAGAGGGCGGTCATCGCCAAATATCTGCCCAAGGTCGGCGAGGCGCGCACCTTGCACGACTGGCTGACGCAAGCGCTCGGCAGCGCCGATCTCGCCGAGCAACTCATGCAGTATTGCGAGCGGCTGAACTTCCACAAGGGCGACATCATTGCCGCGCAGGGCGACCCGGCGGATTGCATGCATTTCATCCTCGAAGGCCGGGTGGGCATCATCGTGGAAGTCGGCGAAGGGCACGCGCATCGCGTGCGCAGTCTCGGCTTTCACACCACGATCGGCGAGATGGGGCTGATCACACAGCGGGTGAGAAGCGCCACCATCAGGGCTGAGGCGAAAAGTGTCCTCTACGCCTTAAGCATGGACGCCTATCACCGCATCAACCATGAGAACCCCGAGCTCGACCATGCGCTGCTCGCCTATGTGATCAGCGTGATGGCCGAGCGGCTCAACTATGCCAGCAAGGCGATCGGCGTATTGCGCCGCTGAGGCGCGTCGCCCCGGGTCGGGCCCGATCCACATCCAACTTGCGCTTGCGCCCGTTTGCCCCTACCCCGCATGCCATGAGCGGGACCAAGAAGACCCAGCCTGATCTCAAGGCCACCGTCGAGGCCATTCGCGCCGGCGATCGTGTGGCCTTGGGGCGCGCCATCACCCTGGTCGAGAGCGCCAAGCCGGAAGATCAGGTCCGCGCCCAAGCGCTGCTGGAGATGCTGCTTCCCTTCACCGGCAACGCCATCCGCATTGGCATCAGCGGCCCGCCGGGCGCCGGCAAGTCCACCCTGATCGACCAGCTCGGCGTCAATCTTCTCGCCGAGGGCCACAAAGTGGCGGTGCTCGCCGTCGACCCGACCTCGTCGCGCACGGGAGGCTCGATCCTCGGCGACAAGACCCGCATGGGCCGGCTCGCCACCGAGCCTCACGCCTTCATTCGGCCCTCGCCGGCTGGCGCCAGCCTCGGCGGCGTCACCAAGACCACCCGCGAAACCATCGCGCTGGCCGAGGCCGCGGGCTTCGATGTCGTCTTGGTGGAGACGGTGGGTGTCGGCCAGTCGGAGATCGCTGTCTCCGACATGGTCGATGTCTTCGTGGTGATCGCCATCCCCGGCGCTGGCGATGAACTTCAGGGGATCAAGCGCGGCCTGCTCGAGCTTGCAGACATTATCGCCGTCAACAAGGCAGACAGCGACAATGTCGAGCGCGCCCACCGCGCGGCGACGGAGTACCGGACGGCGTTGCACATTCTCGCTGCGGGGCACACGGGCTGGTCGCCCGTGGTGCTGACCCTGTCAGCGCAAGAGAACCGTGGCCTCGACGAACTGTGGGAGAAGATCACCGAGCGGCATGCCTCGCTCAGCGAGTCTGGCTTGCTCGACAAGCGCCGGGCCGATCAGGCGACGTCGTGGATGCGCGAGATCTTCGAGCAGCGCCTGCTTGCCGCCTTCAAGGGCGGCCGCCGCGCCGCCCGCCACTATCAGGAGCTCGAGGATAAGGTCCGCGCCGGCGCGCTGACGCCGGCCGCCGCCGCCGAGGAGCTTGGGCGCCTGGTCGGGCTCAAAGAGTCCGAGTAAAGAGGCTAAGTAAACCACGCCCGCGAATTCCCTTTCCTCGCGCGCTAGGCGCTTGTAAGCCAATGGATATGGCACGGTCACGCGTCCTCCTCACGGGCTTTGGCCCCTTTCCGGGCGTCGCTGAGAATCCCTCCGGCTGGCTTGCCGAGGCGTTGGCGGCACAAGGGTCGACCGACTGCGACATCCACAAACACGTGCTGCCCACGGAGTGGGATACCGTGGCCGCGCTCACGCCGCGTCTCCATGAGACCGTGCAACCCCGGCTCATGATTCACTTTGGCGTCAGCCCGGCCGCCAAGGGGTTGCGCATCGAGCGCTCGGCCCACAACCGCGCCGGTCCCCGCGCCGACGCGCGCGGCGCGTTGCCCGCCACGCCGGCGATCTCGCCCCAGGGAGCGACCCGCCTCGACACGGCCCTGCCCGTCACCGCGCTCGCCGCGCATCTCAGATCCCAAGGCCACGCCGCCGCCGCCTCGCGCTCCTGCGGGCGCTATCTCTGCAACTTCCTCTACTACCGCTCGCTCGAATGGGCGCGGGCGAATGGCGGCGACGCCCTGTTCGTTCACGTGCCGCTGACACGCGCGCAAGGCGGCGCCTACAGCCAAGACGCCTTGCTGCATGCCGCGCACGAGACCCTCCGCTTCGTCCTCGACTTCACCGCGCAACAAGCCCGCCCGGCTCCAGGCCCGGCCCCGCACATCGAGGGAGCGCGGGGATGACCCTTGGCCGGCGAGAGTTTATGCTGGCCGGCCTCGGCGTCGGTCTCGCTGGAGCGGTGGGGCCGCGCATGGCAGGCGCCCGCGAGGCTGACACGCCTCAACCCTTCAGCACCTACGACGTAGTGCCGGCCGACGGCGTCGTCGATCAGACGGCGACGCTGCAAGAGGCAGCCGACGCGGCCGCCAATTCGGGCACGCCGCTTTATCTCCCTGCCGGCACCTATTCGACCGGACGGCTCACCCTGAAACCGGGGACTCACATCAACGGCGTGCCGGGACTGACGATCCTCCGCTACGCAACCGGCGGCGCGATCCTCGAGACCGAAGGCACCGACAATGTCCGTTTGTCCGGACTTGTGCTCGACGGGGCTGACAAGGCCCTCGGCGAGAACGGGGCCCTGCTGATCGCGACCGAGGCCACCCATCTCGACGTCACGGACTGCCGGTTCCTCGGCAGCAGCGAGGACGGCATCGTGCTGCGCAAGGTTTCCGGACACATTGCCGATTGCGAGATCGGCTACATCCGCAAAGCCGCGCTGTTCAGCGAGGACGCGAAGGGCCTCGAGATCGCGCACAACCACGTGCACGACTGCGGCGACAACGGCATTCTCGTGTGGCGGTCGGACGTCGGCGAGGACGGCACCATCGTCACCTCCAACCGCATTGACCGCATCGCCGCCAAAAGCGGCGGCAGCGGACAAAATGGCAATGGTATCAATGTGTTCCGCGCCGGCTCGGTGCTGGTGAACGGCAACCGCATCGCCGACTGCGCGTTCTCGGCCATTCGCTCCAACTCCGGCTCCAACTGCCAGATGATCGGCAATTCCTGCGCCCGCCTCGGCGAGGTGGCCCTCTATGCCGAGTACTCGTTTGAGGGCGCGGTGATCGCCAACAACATCGTGGATGCGGCGGCCATGGGCGTCTCGGTTACCAACTTCAAGGAAGGCGGCCGGCTTGCCGTCGTGCAGGGCAATCTGATCCGTAATCTGTTCCTCAGAAAAGACGCCGACAGCCGCGGCATCGGCATCGGCGTCGAGGCAGACGCCGTGGTCAGTGGCAATGTCATCGAGGGCGCGCCCGCCTACGGCATTCTGGTCGGCTGGCGCAGCTATCTCCGCGATGTGAGCGTCACCGACAATGTGATCCGCAAATGCCATATCGGCATCGGCGTCTCGGTGAGCCCGTCGGCCGGAACGGCGCTGATCACCGACAATCTGATCACCGATGCCAAGGACGGCGCCATCCGCGCCATGAACGGGCCGACGCCGGTCGGACCCGATCTCGCGCGCGACAGCGCCGAGGCCTATCGCAACGTCGCGGTCTACACCAACGTCGCCCGCTAGACTGTGCTCCGGCTCAACCGGCGGCTCGGTTGCCTGCCGCGTTGGCGAGACCGGAAAGCGCGCCTCGCAGTTCCGCGCTCGCAGCCATCCGCCCCACGAGAAGCCCGCGCCAGTTGTGCAGCACACCCTCGAGCTGTGGCCGCAGCACCTCCCGCGCCTTAGGCAAGAGCGCGGCAAGCACCTCGCTCAACGCCAGTTCCGCCCCGCGCTTCGCGCCGTCGTCGACTTTAAGCGCGAGCCCAAGACCAAGGGACGGCAGCGCAGCGCAGTACACCCCCTCGGCACCACCCTTGGTGAACGCCACGCCTGAGAGCCCGCGCAGCACAATCGTATCGAACCGCCCTTCGCCGGCGACGAGGACCGGCGCGGCGAAACACGCCTGCATCAACCTCTGGGCGGCGGCGGCGCGCGGCGGCGCGAGTCCGGCCCCAGTGCCGAGCCGCGCGAACCCATGCGCCAACGCGCCAAGCGGCAGCGGATAAGTCGGCAACGAGCAGCCATCGATGCCCATCCGCGCAGGGTCCACCGCGATACCGCAAGTCTCTGAAAGGATTCGCGCGATCATGATCTGGAGCGGATGGTCCGGCTGCTCGTACCCACGCGGATCGAAGCCGAGATGAGCCGCGGCCGCGAGCATCCCGGCATGTTTACCCGAGCAGTTGTTGTGGATCGGCCGGGGGCGCCTACCCGTGCGCAGGAGCTCGCGCGTCGCCGCCTCGCTTACGGGCCAATGCCCCCCGCAAGCCAGAGAGCGCTCGTGGAGCCCTGCCTTGGCGAGCAGACTGAGCACCGCATCGAGATGAACGCGATCGCCGCTATGGGAGGCGCAGGCCACCGCAAGTTCCTCGGCGTTGAGCCCGAGCGCATCGGCCGCGCCGCTCTCCACCAGCGGAATGGCCTGGAACGTCTTGACGGCGGAGCGCGGATAGATCGGACGCGTTACATCGCCAAGCGCAAGCACCAGGCGTCCTTGCGTATCGGCAATGGCGATGGCGCCGCGATGGCAGCTCTCGACAAGCTCGCCCCGGAAGACGTCGACGAGAACCGGATTGTGGGTGATAGAATCCATGATCACGGGGCTAGATACTATGAGCCGGCACGGTCAGCCACTCTTCCCGCCAGTCGGCCCTTGGCTGCAAGCTCCGTCGGCACCCCCGCCGCATGCTTCGAGGCGCGGATCACCAGAGACGTCTTCACACTCGCCACATTGGGCGCCGCAGTGAGCTGGTGGATGATGAAATCCTGAAACGCGCTCAAGTCCGGCGCCACGCAACGCAGCAGGAAGTCGATCTCGCCGGACAGCATGTAGCAATCACGCACGATGGGTGAGGCTTGCGCGCGCTCCTCGAAGGCAATCAGATCGGCCTCCGCCTGGCTGTGCAGCTTGATCATGGCGAAGGCGTTGACGTCGAAGCCGAGCGCCCGGTCATTGAGGATCGCGGTGAAGCCCTCGACGATCCCCGCCTCCTCCAGCGCCCGCACGCGGCGCAGGCAAGGCGGCGCCGAGATGCCGACCTTGCGGGCCAGCTCCACATTGGTGATGCGCCCATCGGCCTGAAGCTCGCGCAAGATCAGCCAGTCGGTGGCATCGAGGCGGGCGCTGCGCATAGGTCTCTGCTCCCTGGACGATCACAGGCCCATCGCGCTAGAAGGCGGATGGAGAGCCTCCGAACTCCGGACATGACGGCTTCGCGCAACTTTAGGTCTTCCAGGCAAAAGAATCGAAAAGAAATTGAGCGCTTTCCATTCCGGAAATTTTAGCAGCACCCGGGCCGAGCCAGTTAAGCCTGCGGACGGGGCCGCCGCCCTGATCGCCGAGAGCCGCAAAGCCCGCGCCGACAAGACCTGGATCGTCACTGACGGCTCGGTCGGCATGGAGGCGCAAGGCATCGCCGTGGCCGAGGCCGTCGGCCTGCCATTCACCCTCAAGCGGGTCCGCCCCAAGGGGGCCATGCGGCTTCTCCCGGCGCCGCTCCAGCTCCTCTTGCCCGCCAAAGCGCTGCTGCGCGCGGTGGACACGAACGAAGCGCTTGAGCCCCCGTGGCCGCGGCTCGTCATCTCCATTGGTCGCCGGAGCGTCCCCATCGCCCTTGCCATCAAGCGTCTCTCGGGCGCTTACGCCCTGCACATCCAGAACCCGAAAGTACCGGCGCGGTTGTTCGATCTCGTGGCGGCCCCGGCCCACGACAATTTCGACGGCCCGAACGTCATCACCACGTTCGGCGCCGTGCATGGGGTCACGCCGGAGCGCCTCGCCGAGGCAGGCATGAGCTTCGCACCGCGCATCGAGGCCCTGCCCCATCCCCGCATCGCCGTCCTGCTCGGCGGCGAGAGCCAAGCGTTCAGCTTCGCACCCGATACCGCCACCGGCTTTGGCGCCAAGCTCGCCATCCTCGCCCGTGAAACCGGGGGCTCGCTCATCGTCACACCCTCGCGCCGCACCCGGGCGGACTCTCTGGCCGCGCTCGCCGCCGCCATCGAAGGCACGCCGCACTTCGTCTGGGACGGCACGGGCGACAATCCCTATTTCGCCTTTCTGTCGCTCGCCGACGCCATTGTCGCCACCGAGGACTCGGTCAACATGGTCACCGAGGCGGCCGGCACCGGCAAGCCCGTCTATGTGCAGTCCCTGCCCGGCCGCTCGACGCGGCTTTCCCGCTTCCACGCGCTGATGCGCGACCGTGGCGCCACCAGGCCCTTCGAGGGCCACCTAGAATCGTGGAGCTACGCGCCGATCAACGACACCGAGGTTGTCGCATCCGCCATCCGCCGGGCGCTCGGCCTTGAAACCAAAGCCTAAAACGCGCGCGACCCAAATCGGGTTGCACACAAGCGCGCTCATGCTTACCTCTTCGCTTCCGCATCCAATCTCTAGAGGCACGTCATGGCTTCCCGCCACGCCAAGGTGATCATCATCGGCGCCGGTCCTGCCGGCTACACGGCCGGAATCTATGCCGCCCGCGCCATGCTCAAGCCGCTGCTCATCGAGGGCATTCAGCCCGGCGGCCAGATGACCATCACCACCGACGTCGAGAATTACCCGGGCTTCGCCGACGTCATCCAGGGCCCCTGGCTCATGGACCAGATGCGCGCGCAGGCCGAACATGTCGGCACCGAAATCATCGCGGATGTGATCACCGAGGCTGATCTCAAGCACCGCCCGTTCCGGCTCAAAGGCGATAGCGGCACCGAGTACACCGCCGATACGCTCATCATCGCCACCGGCGCCAAGGCGCGCTGGCTCGGCCTTCCGTCGGAGGACAAGTTCCAAGGCTACGGCGTGTCGGCTTGCGCCACCTGCGACGGCTTCTTCTATCGCGGCAAGAACGTGATCGTGATCGGCGGCGGCAACACCGCCGTCGAGGAGGCGCTGTACCTCGCCAATCTGGCGGAGAAGGTCACCCTCGTGCATCGCCGGGATTCACTCCGCGCCGAGAAAATCCTGCAGGAGCGCCTGTTCCAGAACCCGAAGATCGAGATGATGTGGAACCACCAGCTCGCGGAGGTGCTGGGCGAGGATGACCCGCTCGGCGTCACCGCCGTGAAGCTCAAGAATACGAAAACGGGCGAGGAAACGACCATGCCCATCGACGGGGTCTTCATCGCCATCGGCCATTCGCCGCAGACGGAACTGTTCAAGGGCCAGATCGACCTCAAGCAGGGCGGCTATATCCTCACCGCGCCGGGCTCCACCGCCACCAGCGTGGAGGGCGTGTTCGCCGCGGGCGACGTGGCCGATGACGTCTACCGCCAGGCGGTCACCGCCGCGGGTCTCGGCTGCATGGCGGCGCTCGACGTCGAGCGCCATCTCGCGGCATCAATCACGTCGCCGAAACGGCACGTGGCGAAGCCGCCGAGTAAATCAAAACCAGACCGAGACGACACCGTAGAGGCTTTCACCGGCGACGAGGCCGGCGGCCGCGCTTAGCAGAAACCGCGCCGCCCAGTGCGGCGCGAGCAGGTGCAGCAGGCTGGCCAGCGCGGCACCCAGAAACAGCGTGATCGAGGTTCCCGCCGGAATGACGAAAGCGAGCCCCACCGTGGCGCCGCTCGGCACCAATACGAGATGCCGCCCGGCGATCCGCCGCTCGATCAGCGCGAGCGCGACGCCGACGATCGCGGCAAGCCCCATCGCCGCCAGCGCCGATGAGGGGATGCCGGAAAGCCCCACGCTCAAGGTCTCCGCCACCGCCTTCCACGTCGCCACGGCCGGCGCCGGCCATTCCGGCGTCAAGAGCTGGGTCTTGGGGTCGGGGATCAGCATGAGATAGACGAGGCTGCCGGCGAGGCTGCCGATGACGACCCCGCCGCATTGCGCCACCACCTGCCGCGCGGGGCTCGCGCCCACCTCATGGCCCGCGCGAAAATCGTTGAGCAGATCCGCACTCTGACCCGCGGCGCCGCCGGCGACATTGGCGGTCATCAGATTGGTGATCGGCTGGCCCGGCGCGAGTGCCCCGAACGACAATTGCGACACCTTCCCGATGGCGCCGATCGGCGCGACGGAGGTCTCGCCGACAACCCGCGCCGCGACCGTGGCCAACACGAAGGCCATCGGAATGGCGATGATCGCCATGGTCCAGTGGATGTCGAACAACGCGATCTGCAGCGCCACGGTGAGCGCTGCGGCCAGCGCAAAGCCGCCGAACCGCGTGACCGAGCCTGGCTCGCGCTGAGGCGTCTCGGCTTCGCGGCGCGGTCCGCGCGCGGTCGAGATCAGGGCTGCGGCAAAGCTGGTGAGGCTCGCCGCCACCATCATGGTGACGCCGGGCCACAGCAGCCAGCCGACCAGCGGCTGGAACCAGTTCTCGTCCGCGCCGGAGACATCCACAATGCCGCGGGCGATCAGCTCAGGGCCGATCAGCCCCCAAGCGATGAGCGCCCCGGCCAGGAGCCCTAGCCCCGCGCGCAAGCCGATGATGCTGCCGAACCCGAGCAGGAGCAGCGAGGGGTCGAAGGCGAGCGTTAGCTTCTTGGCGGTCAGCGACGGCGCGAGCCGCGGAATCTGCCAGAAGAAATCGTCGATCACGTTGAACACCACCGCACCGCTCAAGCTCGACATCAGCACGCCCACCCGCTTCATCGCCTCGCGTCCGTGACTGAACATGTCGTGCATGGTCTCCGCCGTCGCCATACCGGCGGGAAACACCAGGTTCGACTGCACGATCAGGCGCGGCCGCAAATACCAGCCGACCCAGATGCCGAGAAAGCTCACCGCGAACACCCAAGCGGCCAGCATCGGCCATGGCAGATTGCCGCCGGTCATGATCGCCAGGGCCGGAATCGGCGCCACAAGGCCGCTTGAGATGATGGACGCCGCCGACGAGGCCGCGGTCATTGATATTGCTTTCGAGCATGCCCCAAGGCGCCAGCCCAAAGAGCCGCGTGACCGGCACCCAAAAGGCGAAGGCGAGCAAGAGTGCGGTGATCGACATGTTGAATGACCAGCCGATCTTGAGCCCAGAATAGACGTTGCACGGCGCCAGCAGCGCGCCGAGGATCATCCCGGTGGCAAGCGCGCGCGGCGTGAGCTCGCGCTGATCTGGTGGCGCTATGGGGTCAATTGTGACGGTCATGCCCGCGCTTCGTGCCACGAACGCGCGGCGCCACCAACCCCTTCAACCCTCGCCCGCGCGGTTGGTTGACCGGCCTTTGACCCAAGAGTCCGCCGCTAATGGCGCCCCGGGCAAGAAATGCGTAATCTAAAGCCACTATCAAAGCGGGCCAGGCCCGTTGCCTAGGAAAACCGGGCTTAAGGGGAACCCATGTCAGACAAGCAAATGTTCGAATTTCCGACCGAGATGCGCGACCTTGCTGAAAAGAACGTCGAACAGGCCCGCGTGGCCTATGGCCAATTCATGGAGTTCATGAGCCAGGCCATGAATGCCTGGTCCACGACCGGCGGCGCCCCCGAGGCGGGCAACTTCAAGGCCCTCCAGGAGCGGGCCGTCGCCTTTGCCAAGGAGAACGCCGAGCGCTCCTTCGGGCTCGCCAGCGAGATCGCCAAGGCCAAGGACATGCAGGAGGTGGTGACCCTGCAAAGCCGCTACGTGCAGACCCAGATGCAGACCTTCGGCATCCAGGCCCAGCAGCTCTCATGGCTGATGGCCGACGCCTTCCGCAACATGCAGGCGAAGCCACCGGAAGCCTGACATCGCCTAGCCTGCGGCGGCGGTCTGGCGCACCAGCCCGTGCACGAAGCCGAGCTTCTCCACCACGGCCGCGTGCAGAACCTCTGGCACGATGTCGATCAGGCCCATCTCCCGGTTGAGCTCGTTGAGCACGAGCCCGAGCTGGCGGTAGCGGCCGACCATGGCGAGCAAATCGGCGAAATCGACCGGCCCGATCAGCCCCATATTGACGGCGGTGTCGACCACGCTGGTGATGTCGAGATACAGCGCGAAGGTCTCCGCCCAGTCCTCCCATGGATGCATGGTGGCATAGGCGCTGACGAACCGGTCCTTCCAGTCCGGCGGCGGGCCCTCGCGGTAATGCCGCGCCATCGCCTCTTGGTAGGGCGGATTCTCATGATCGCCAAACAGGGCCTTGAAGTCGTCCTCGCACCGACCGCGCACCAGCAGGTCCCAATAATAGTGGCCGATCTCGTGGCGGAAATGCCCAATCAGCGTCCGGTGCGCCTCGCCGAGATCGACGCGCAGCTTCTCGCGCTCCACGCTGTCCGCCTCGCGGATATTGATGGTGATCTTGCCGTCGGCGTGCCCCGTATAGACGCGCTCGCCCTTTCCCATCCAGCGCCACAGTCCCTCCTCGGGGATGATATCCGCCTTGAAGTCGAAGGCGAGCGGCGGCGAGAACCCGTCCGCCGCGGCGCCATAGGGCAGCCTTAGAAAATCGAGCGTGTAGAGCAGCCGGCGCTTCGCCGCCTCGAGCTCGGCCCAGCGCTCGCGGTTCCCGGCGATGGTCAGATCCGGAATGGTGCGGTTGAACCGGCAGGCGTCGCACAGCCCGGCATTGACGGCGTCGGCCGGCAGGCAGCGATTGCAGACATTCTCGTTCGCATAGTTGGCGCACTTGACGAGGATGGCGCCGCAGCCTGCGTTGGCGCAGGCGAACGTGCCATCACCGCGTGCCTCCAGCGCGGCAATCGCGCGGCAGGACGGGCACCAGCACACCTCGCGGCCGCAAGCCTCGCATCCCGTGTTCTCGAAGAACAGCGTCTGCCCGCATACGCAAGTAAAGGTCCGCATCCCTGTCCTCGGCCTTAGTTCGCCGGCCACGGCATGATCGGCACGGCGCTGATGGCGTTGGCCGGGGAGCCGTCGATGATCTTGGCGCTGATGGCGAGATAGACCAGCGCGTTCCGCTTCAGATCCGGGATACGGTAAATGCGCGTCTTCTTGAAGAAGATGCTGGTCTTCTCGCTGAACGCCTCTTCCCGCTCCGGCAGGTCTTTCAGGTCGACCGTGACGGGGGCCATCTGCCGGCATGTCACCGAGAAATTGGACGGGTCCTCGTTGAGGCCGAGCGGCTGGCCCCAGCCGCCTTTGCGCGCCTGGGAGATGTAGCAGGTGACGCCGGGCACTTTGGGATCGTCGAACACGCTGATGCACACCTTGTCGTTCGGCGACAGCATGCGGAATGTGGTCGACACGCAGTCCATGTCGTCGGCGCGCGCCGGTGTCAGCGCCAGCAGCGCGAGCAGGCCCGGCATCAACACATACCGGCAAGCGGCAGAAACGATTCTCATTTTCTGGTGGCCTCTTGAGGCGGATGGGGCAGGCGCAAAGATAACACGCAAGGGAAGGTAAGGTTCGCTTGAGCCCAGCGCCAGGGGGGCACAGCGCCGCGCCATGCGCTTGTCATTCAGCGTCTTGCGAGACGGCTACCCTCATCCTGAGGGGCGCGGAACGCGCCGTCTCGAAGGATGAGGCCCCACCCTTCATGACTCGGACCACTTGGCTAGCGGGTGAGCCGCCGCTTGTTGGCCCGGACCTGGCTGCGATAACGGCCGACGACTTTGTGCATCGAGCCGCCCGTGGCGAGCGTGCCCATGGCCTCGGCGAGCGCGAAGCTCTTTTCGGTCAGCATGCGCTGCGCCTCGCGATGGCTCGCGGCGTCGCCGAGCGCGAGCTTCATGGTGCGCAGCACCACGACCTCCTGCGCCTCCTGGCACAGCCGCGCCGAGGCGAAGGCAAGATCCATCCAGGCTCTGAACATGAGATTCCTTGCAGCAAAAAAACCGGCCGCGCGAGCGCGCGACCGGATTGCCAGAGTAAGCCACAGATTTGTGTCAGCGCCTAGCCGTTGTGAGGGCGCCGAACAAGAAACCCACGCCTAGCGCGATGCCAATCGCCGTGAGCGGGTTGCGCCGGGCGTAGTGATACGCGTCGTCGTAAGCATCCACGGCCATGTCCTGGGCGCGGCCCAAATGCTCGCCGGCTTTGTCGGAAACCTTGCCGGCGAATTCGCTGACATCGTCGCCCACGGACCGCGCGGTGGCGGCTGCATCGCGGGCGGCCGCGGCGGCGTCACGCCCGGCCGGTGAATTTACGGCATCACGGTAAACGTCTCGGGGGGTCGTCATCTCTCACTGTCCTCCTCTTACGCGTGCCAGCAAGGCGCGGCACCGGTTGCAAAGGAAAACGCGCATCTTCGCGGAATGTTCCGGAGAGCCAAATGAGGAGGCAACCGATCTAGTCGTCGCGCAACCCGACGAACTCGAACCCGGACTCGGCGCAGATGGCGAGCGCCTCGTCCTCGCTGTCGGCCTCGATGAGGACCAGCATGGGGCCCTCCAACGCGCAGAACTTCACGCGGGGCGCCTTGGGGCGCCGCTCCACGCGGACGACGCTGAGGACCATGCGCTCGGTCGCAAGCCGGGATCGATCTGCCATGAGCAGAATCATGACTGATTCGCGGGGATTTGGCTTCCCGCTTACACGATTGCCAATCGCCGAATCCACAAGGTACAAAGGCGTTAGCGGGGAAACGAATGCGCGTCCGTGAGGGACGGGAAAGGGTCTCGGGCGCGGGAGTGTCCGAAGCTTGACCCGGCCTAAAAGGGGCGACATCCAAGGCGAGAACATCTCAAGGATGGCGGTTCGGCGCGTGTTCAGCGCCCGGGCCTCCCTAAACCGGAAGGCCCTTATGGCGCAAATCCTCAAAGCGCAGACCCAATTCTTGTGTGTCTCGCAGACCCGGCTGATGGCGCTCGCCGCAGCCCTGCTCCTCCTCTCCGCCGCTCCCGCGCTCGCGGCCCCGTGCGGCAACAATTCCGCCGGCTTTGAGGCCTGGAAGCGGACCTTCGCGCAGGAAGCCAAAGCGAACGGC
>Ga0209386_1000123_pt1 | contig 40534 bp, 14 predicted proteins | sample NGEPertwo_FD_184510 | JGI IMG/M metagenome (GOLD analysis project Ga0209386, IMG submission 184510) | Arctic peat soil microbial communities from the Barrow Environmental Observatory site, Barrow, Alaska, USA - NGEE Permafrost154B-two... | ecosystem: Environmental > Terrestrial > Soil > Wetlands...
CTCTTGAACTACCTTTAACTTTAATTCATCCGGAAAACAGTTTACTTTTGTCTTCATAATCCTGATTTTAGTTTACTTTTTCTGTAAACCTATTTCAGGACAAGACACACCCTCTCTACATCTCCCCTTCGCCCACTCTCCCCTTCGCCCGTCCACCTCCTAAAAAACATGTGAATAATACAACTCTTAAATTTAATTGTGTAACAAGCTCTGGTATTAAAACGGACAACTTTGTCACCTGATTTTTTATTATTCATTTAAAATTTTGAACATGTTAGAAATGAAAATCAAAACAGGAATGAACACAATCACGAAAAGCCTATTCTATGTGACCTGCTTCAGTTTGCTTGTTTTACTGTTGCCTTCATGTACGAAGGATACCAGTAACGGTAAGGGCAAGGCACATCTTTCTGTGATGATGACAGACGCCCCCGCAAATTATGACGCGGTAATGGTCGATGTGGTGGGAATCGAAATAATTGGCAGCGATGATGTTGCAGTAACTCTTACTCCGAAAGCCGGTGTATACAATCTGCACAATTTATCAAACGGGATAGATACGCTTATCGCAACAGGTGATCTGGAACCAGGAACAGTTTCACAAATCAGATTGATTTTAGGAGCCAATAATACGGTTACAGTAGACGGTATTGTTTACCCGCTTAGTACACCAAGCGCGGAACAATCAGGATTGAAACTTCAGGTTCATCAAACATTCGAGCCGGACATTTCATACAGTATCCTGCTCGATTTCGATGCAAGTCAATCGATTGTTATGACAGGTAATGGTGAATACAAATTAAAACCTGTTATCAGAACCATTGATGTGGCAATAACCGGTGCAATAAAAGGAAGCATTTCTCCGATTGGCGCGAATGTCATTGTGACTGCAACCGCTGATGGCGTATCGTACGCTTCAGTAACCAATTTAGATGGCGAGTTTGTAATTTCCGGACTACCTGCAGGAACCTATGATATTACGGTTACTCCGGAACTTCCTTTGCTGCCTTTTACCGTCATTGGTAAAGCAGTTGTAATCGGAGCTTCGACGAACATCGGAATAGTTGTTCTGTAAGGTTTAAAACCCAATATAATATTCAGGAGGTTGTCTCATTTATGGGATGACCTCTTGTTGTTTTACGGAAATGGGTTTAAGTTAAGGATTGGAACACGGATGACGCGGATGAAAACAACGCAGATTTTCGCAGATTTTTTTAGCGGCGTTGTTTTCTTCTGACGTTAGGTGCCTGACGGCACAACATCAACGAAACATTCCTCTGCTGAACGATTCCATAATGCGCTGACAGTCAAACAAAATGCGGGATGTATAATACAAATCTCCGAAAAGTCGTGCAAAACGGACGAATTGTGACACAAAGTCAGGTGACGGTCGTGCAAAACGATCGAATTGTGACACAAAGTCGTGTGATTGTGACACAAAGTCAGCGAACGGTCGCGCAAAATGGTTGTATTGTGACACAAAGTCAGGTGACGGTCGAACATAGACATGTGATGGTCGCACATAGAATACTGATCGCTACACATACGAATGTTGAGGTCGCGCATCGTGTGTTTCGCCGCACACATATTGACTTTAGGGTACTGCAAACGGATATTCACTATGCTTTTAGTCGGAACACCGGGAAACCTCGCCGAAGAACCACAAATAACCTTCGAAACAGTTTTATACCCCCTCCATCATTAATTCTGACAACACAAATCGTTTGCAAACAAGGGAATGTAATATTATTATTTCCGGCCGATTACTCTTTTACTGTTGTATTGCAGCAGGCTTGAATCGTGCTATTTATTTATAGCAATCAGACATTCAAAACCGGATTTGCAAACTATTTAGTACCATTTCAAACCCATTATCCATATGGGATGTGCAAAACCCGTTTAGCGAGCCCCCAACATGTTTTAACAAAAATATCTGACGTCCTCAACAAATATAAACAGTAATATAATTTTACATATGAAAATTATGATCAACGTAATGAAACATTATAATCGCCATGATGTTCTGATAATTAATTTGATAGATATGCATTTTATATTTATTAATAAATTAATTAATTTGAATATAACAATACATTTAAAATTATATTTTATGTAGATTTAACATATCGAAATTTCAAAATAAATCAGATTTAACTGACTATGATGAATGATTTTGATTAATTTGAAAACGACATTTCGTTAATCAGAAACATTTTATAATTGCCGATAAAATATGTCATACAAGTTATCCTTTCTATCTGCCAGAACAGCCGTCTCTACGGACCACCTGATGGGGTAAAATCTGTTGCTACAACCGTCAAACTTTTTTTTACACGCTCACAATTATCATCTTACATCAGCCGCTTTGCCAGCGGTTACCGGTTGTTGGTATTATCTGTTTTACTTGCCATTAGCATTAGTGCTTCGTTTGCACAGATTGCAGGCGATTACAAATCGGCAGGTACTGGTGATTGGAAAACCTTAGCTACCTGGCAACGATTCGATGGATCAGTCTGGGCGCTTCCAACAGCAGGACAAGGTTGTCCAGGTCAAAATGCAGGAACAGGTGCGGTTAATATTCAGGTTGGCCATATAGTCACGATATCAAATTCGGGAATTACAACCTCGCCAATGGGAACCCTGACCATTAATGGAACTTTATATTTGACAGGCGATAATACTGCAAATGGTATTGACTTCTCCCTTAACACACAAAAAGTAGTTGTTATACAGAATTTAACTCCCACACCTGCTACCATTTTTTTCAATCTAAAATCCAATCTGCGCCTTCCCGTGACTGCAATTATTTCCGTAGGTGCGAATGGACTTTCCGGTACTTGCAGTCATAACGCATCTATTTATTTCGACACGCTACAATTTTATACTTGCGCAGGAGGTGGACCATGTGGGACATTTCAGAATTTAATGGTTAACGGAGGCAATGCAACCATTACATTAACCTCAGGAAGCGGAACAAATATCCAAACGGTTTGTTTTAATACTCCTATTACCCCCATTACTTATGTAGTTGGAAACGGTGCGTCCGGTGCTAACCGAACAGGAACCCTACCTGACGGATTAACCGGCATTTATACTGCGGCGAATTCTACATTTACAATCAGCGGAACTCCGACAGTTTCAGGAATTTTCAATTACATGGTAACAACGACAGGACCTGGCACTTGTACGAATGCCACTGCTACGGGTACCATTATCATTGCAGCAGGTGCACCTCCAACAACTACTGGGATAACCATTTGCCAGGGGGGCAGTGGCTCATTAACATCTTCATTTTCATGCCCTGCAGGAGGGACTTTTACAAGCGTTGCTAAGGCTGGAATAGGTACAAATGTAGGAGGGCCAGGCACCATTTCATGGTCAAATCCAAATAATATTACCTTACCAGTAGGCAGTCCTTATGCAACAGCAAATCTAAATACAACTTCTACCACGGAAAACCTGCAAGGTACAAATTACGGCTTTTCAATTCCAGCTGATGCAATAATTAGTGGAATCACAGTTTCAATAAAGAGACTAAGTTCCTTGAATATTTTGGGTGTAAGCATTTATGATGTTGATCTCAAATTACTAAAAAACGGTACCGTCGCTGGGAATAGCAATGCATCCGCTATGGGATGGCCAATGATAATGGATATAGCGACATACGGTGGTACATCCGATCTTTGGGGAACAACATGGACAGCCTCAGAAATTAATAATGCAAATTTTGGGGTGTCCTTATCAGTCGGAAATCCAAGTTTTTTAATACCTAGGGTAGCAACCGTTGACTATATTCAGATCAGCGTAACATATACAGTCCCACCAGCAACATTGGATTGGTATACTGCACCCTCCGGTGGCACAAAAATCGGCTCAGGGACAACATTTAATCCAGTAGGTGTTGCCAGTTCAGGCTTAGTTGATACAAATACACCCGGCACTACGACTTACTATGCAGCATGTTCAACCAGTCCGGGATGTCGTACGGCTACAGATTATATTATTACTCCTAGTCTGCCGGCCAGCGTTATTATCGCAGCCTCTCCATCCGGAGCAATTTGTGCAGGTACTTCGGTAACATTTACAGCCACACCAACTAATGGAGGTGCAACCCCTGCTTATCAATGGAGGAAAGGTGGAATCATCATTCCAGGAGAAATAGGTCCAACCTATACCTCAACAATACTGGCCGATAATGATAAGATTACTGTGGAAATGACTTCAAATGCCACATGCATAACTGGAAGTCCAGCTACATCTAATGAGATTCCGGTAACTGTAACTCCATCAGTCGGCACACCTGTTTTTGACCTTGGTAATACTTCTACCCGCTATCAGATTTTAGAATCAGTTCCATATACGGCTACTGCAACCAACTCAACAGGAACAACATACAGCCTTGATGCAACCTCTATTGTAGGAGGTAATAGCGTAATATCAGCTTTAGGAGTAGTTACGTATTCTCCAACCTGGAGTGGACCAAGCACGATTACGGCAACTGCAACAGGTTGTAATGGGCCAACAACAGCCATACACACTGTGCGCACAGACTGGTGTTTTGCATTATTTGCCGGAGCTGGTGCAATTTTAAATACTGGGGCTTTGACAGTAGTAACAGGTGATGTCGGCACGCATGCTGGTTCTTTTACCGGATTTACTGCTGGAATGATCGTTGGACAAATGCATGTGGCCGACCCAACTTCAGTGCAAGCCAAAATAGATACGGAATTAGCATATGCAACTTTATTTGCAACTTCTTGCATTACTCCAATTGGACTTACAATGGGTGCCGGCCAGATTCTTCAACCAGGTGTTTATTGCACGAATGATGCTACCTCATTAAGTGGCAATTTGACTTTGGATGGAAATAATATTCCTGATGCCTCATTTATTATTAAGATTGGTGGTGCTTTATCAACAGCTACAAATTCAACCGTAACGCTTATAAATGGAGCCGACTTAAAAAATGTATTCTGGCAAGTAACCGGAGTTGTCAATTTAGGAATAAACTCTCTCTTCCAAGGTACAGTCATTAATGTCGGAGCTCTCAACCTGTTGGACGGTTCAACTCTTTGGGGTAGAGCCATCACTACTGCTGGTGCTATTTCCTTAACTAATAGCACCGTAAGCAGCATTTGTGCTCCAATACCTTGTATGAATGATAATGTGTCTCCTACATTCACCACACCAACACTCAATCCGGGCTACTGTGTTGAAGATATCTATCAGGCAGTTTATAAGGACGGTGCCGAAGGCACACCAACAGACTTAACATTCTTACGACCTGATTATTATACGTTATTAACGGCAGATTTAAATATGCTGAATCTTATTTCGCCCGCTGATAACTGTGCACTCAAAGCCAATCCGATATCATGGTCAATCACTTTCGCTGATGGTCGAGACAATTTAACAGGTAACGGACAATTTTCAACTTATGTTCCTGTTTCACCATTAACCGGGATTGAATTTCCGTTGGGAACAAACATAATTACCTATACTTTAACGGATGCAGCCGTCAATACAACAATCAAATCGATCAATCTGGTGGTAACCCCTCGTCCAGGGTTCAATTAAATTTTTAAATGCATAAACCATTATAAAAAATGACTAAATGAAACGACCAATTATTTATAAAGCAAAATCAGAAAGACAAAGCAGTCAAGGGTGGCTGAGCTGGTATATTGCAAAAACCAACAATTTAACATCTTAGTAAACAAATATTCTAATAATTAAACAAATAAAAATCTTATTCTTTTAAATTAAATTTTTACATCATGAAAAAGCAAATTTTTATTCTCGTATTGACGTTTTTCGCTTTTGGCATTGCGACTTCTTTTGCGCAAACTGCTTTTGATCCACCGACATGTACAGCAACAGCTTTGTCTCCAGCTGTAGGCTCAACGTATAATTACGCCACAACGATAACTGCATTAGCAGGTAGTTATTCTGGTATTGGAAATTATAAATGGTATATTACTAAAGATGTAAATATAATTACTGGCGCTCCAGAGGCATCTGGAATTGAATTTATAGCCTCAGGTTTTGCTACCTATAATACCCCAACAGCTGGCCCTGGCGGTAATAACCTTAATATTGTTTGGAATTCAGCTGCGTTGGCCCTCAATATACCTTACTATCTTGTTGTAAAATATTCCGAAAATAACACAAGTGTTACATGTACAGCCTCGAATATTAAAGTATATAGAATCAAACCCGTAAATACTTGGTGGTTAAAAATTGCAAGCGCTTCTGATGCAACAGGTACAGCAGGTGGCTTATCAGTATGTGCTGCAGATTTATCGAAAGCACTTATGACAGAAAATGCCGGTGTGGGTACAATTGAATACTTATATGGGCAGAACGTACTTTTTGCAAAAATTTCTTCGGCTAATTATACGGGTACATGGACACCGACAATGAGAATAACGGGTTTAGTTGGAGATCAAACAATTACTTCGTTTACCTGGGTCAATATCGGAGGTACAACTGGATCAGGCACATTCACAGAGGGAACAGTAGATGCAAATGGTAATGGAACATATCTAACCACTGCAATGCCATCATTATATGCAGGCCAGGATATTGCAATTACACTTACTCTTAATAATAATCACCATGAGGCCTTGGTAGATCAAACAATTGCGCTAGCCATAAATGGTATATATACTAGCGGTGCTACCAATTTTAAACACAAGAGTAATGTCAATGGTCCTTGTACAGATGCAACAGATTTTGAAGACACTGTTAATAAGGTGATAAATGCTCGTCCGGGGATCAATCAAGTTGCTCCAAGTACTTTTGTAACACCAAATCCAGCAATTCAGCCTTAAAAGAATATTCAATTTTGCTTTTTCATAAACCCTCTTCTTTTCCGGTCAGTTACGAGACTGACCGGAGAAGGTTTGGTTAAAGAAAAGCAGGAGTAAAATTACGAATTCCAAATCTGGAATCGAAAAATAAGCGATAGTCCATTACAAATAGTGAATTTGAATTTTAAACGTTGAAATATATACCCATCTATTTAGTGCGTCGGGCGTTGGTAGTGTTACTACCCATGCTGCTGACCCCGGTTGCTGCCAAGGCCCAGACCGCTGTATACGAGGGAGTCACATCACAAATCAATGTTGAACAGTTTCCCGGCGATTCGTACCCATGGGAAATCTATACAGACACACCTGTCGACTTTGCCTTAGTGCCGGGTAACTGTCCGCCTGCATCCGCCAACTTTGCAGGAGCCAATACGGGTGCAAGTGTAAGTATCAACTGGATCAAACCAGGCATCTATTTTTTCAAGGTTACCGCGCGCGATGCCGCCTTGTGCGCGATGAACTTCCAGGTGGGAATGATCAAAGTAATGCCTGCCGAAGCGAAGGCAATTATTACAGGAGTCACCGTAGCCGGAGCCTGCCAGCAGGTTCAGCTTGATGCAAAAAAATCGACCGGAAATAACCTGAAATATGAATGGTCAACCATCGATACGAATGGAACAATCACCCAAACAACGGGCCCTAACACCGAATTTCTGATCTCCCCAAATTATACAGGTCTGCTGCCTGCCAATTTCAAAGTTAAACTTACCGTAACCGACCAGCTGAGCGGCAAAACAAGCGACGATTTTATCACCATTAAGGTCGATCGCCTGCCGGTTGCCAATGTATACACCTCCGGTATTTATGAAAAAGACGGAACAATGCTCGCCGATGGAAAACATTCAAAAGGAACTGCCCTGAACTACAACTGGTACACATTGGGTGGAGATATCACCGGACCTGTCAACCAAAATTCAGCAAACTTGTACGGAACTGGTACTTACTCACTAAAAGTAACCGACTTTTATAAATGCTTCAATGAATATAGTTTCAATCTGAAATTCGATCGGATCATCGCCGTTCGCGATTATACGCGACTTTCGTGGGCGCAGGATACCATCCTGTCTGTATTGTACAATGACCGGCTCCCCGATGATTTCGCAACCGGTAAGGTGCGAATCACGCAACTTCCCTCGATGGGCGACGCCGTGCCAAATGACGATGGGACGGTAACTTATACACCGCGTGCTAAAGTCTCCGGGCACGACCAGTTTGTATATGAAGTGTGCGATGCGGTGGGCAATTGTTCTTCCGCAGCGGTCACCATCGATATTTACGACAGCCCGATAACACTTCCGGAAGGATTTTCGCCAAATGGCGACGGGAAAAATGACCTCCTCAATTTCGAAGGGCTTGATAAATATGGCCCATCGCAATTAACCATTTTCACCCGTGCAGGTACGGTGGTTTACAAAACCGACAACTACGATAATAAATGGGGTGGGGCTACCCAAAAAGGGACGATAAACAGTCAGGATCTTGTCCCATTGGGAACCTATTATTATATCCTCAGATTGGGTGATACAAACCGAATGGTCAAGGGGTTTGTCTATATCGCCTATTAATCCAATTAAAATTTTGGCTCTGTGACCTTTGGTAAGGGTAATTGGATTTTGCAATTATTGCTGTTGGCTATAAGTGACTGTCAACTTGCAGAATCGCTTACAAAATAAACAGAAACTATCTGAATTTTTAAAGATTATAAATCTGATAGTTAGCCCTATCATGCCGGCTGCAAGTTACCAAAAGCCAGCTGCTCATTGCTTAATCCATTTGAAAGCGGAGTACAAAATCTACCTTTACGATCCGTTTTAGAGCCAACGTTTTACCGGGCTACTTCTTAGTTGCAAATCCTATCTGTTAGAACTGTTTTCAGGCATCCGGAGACAGATAAAAATAATCCACACCCTCGTTTTGAACATTTCCGGAAGGTATTTGCGTCACTGGCCGGGTATCAGCGGAACCGAACGAAAAATTACAGCGCCCAAATGACGACTAATTTCAACCGTTGTGTGAAAATAGTTTTGTAATGCAGCTGTTCAGAAGTCCCAAATGATTGGAATTTATCCATTAAAATAGTGCAGATGAGAAAAAAACGCGAAACGAGAACCGGAAGTGTAGCGTCAAAATGCGGATCAGTGGATCTGCGGTTTAACCGCCCTTAACACCTGTATATCAAACCTATTGCGTAACATATCTGACATCTTGCAAAAAGAAAATAAGTAAAATATTTTTACATGTTCAGTGAAGGCTCTTTGTTAAGTTATCGTTAATTCCCTTGTGAGTCCTGATTAAGAGGTAAATAGAGATGCAAAAACATGGTTAATAAATAAGTTAATTTGTTTCAAAGAATATGATTTAAATTATTTTTTATGTACTTTTAACACCTCTAAATTCCATATTTATTCAGAATTAGATTGCCTTGAAGATGGCTCTGACTAAAAGAGAAATTTAATTTCGTTAATTAGATAAAATTTTAACTTGTATATTATCATTACCATATCACTCGCTTTTCTGTGCTTCGTTGGTGATCAATTTTACAGATTATCCGAAGAGTCAAAAAGGCGTATAATTTTACACTTTCGATAAACACATCTTACCGATAGTTAAATAATTTACCTGTTATTCATTTTCACCCAACAACCTAAGTTACAATTATTCAATGCAACTGGCTGCTAAAATTTGGTTCAAACATCAACCCGAAAAGGTGGTTGTTAAATCAATTGGATTATGAGACGACTCATCCAACTTGCTCTCCCGATTGTGCTATTCATATTGGGTATCAGTGCCTCCTTTGCACAGATGGCAGGCGATTACAAATCGATTGCCAGCGGCAACTGGGATGCATTAGCAACATGGCAACGTTACGATGGATCATTCTGGGTTACCCCAACTACAGAAGGATGGCCTGGTCAATTTACGGGTACGGGAGCCGTCACGATAAAGGCAGGTGACAATGTTACAACTTCTGGCAGTCTGGCCACAAACGCTTTTGGATCAGTCATAATCGATGGATCGTTAACACTTTCAGACGATGCAATTTTTACTTTATCAACGTCGGATCTTAGAATAACTTCTGTTATTGGTAAAATTGATTTTGGTCAAAAATCAGAATTAAGGCTGCTAGCTAATGCAACCATTTATGTAGAAGTTGGGGGACTAACCGGGCAATGCGATAATCCCGTAAGAATTTATATCGGTACCGACCTTTACACATGCACTGGCAGTGCCGATTCGCCAAAAGGTAATTTTCCGGATTTATATACTCCAACTTTAACGAGTACTACACCGGCTTCCAGGTGTGGAACAGGTACTGTTAATTTAAATGCCACATCAAGTCCGGGAAGTGATATTAACTGGTTTACAGCTCCAACAGGAGGAATTCCCCTATGGACAGGCAATATTTTCACAACCCCGGCGTTATCCGCAACAACGACCTATTACGCCCAAGCGATAAACCAAATAACAGGATTCAAATCCGAACCAAGAACTGCTGTGGTTGCGACTGTCTTCAGTGCAACCCCCGCTACACCGGGAATAATAACAGGCGCAACGACGGTTTGTCAGAATACATCCGGTTTGATATACAGTGTTTCTCCTATAGCGGAGGCGACCAGCTACAACTGGACACTACCAACAGGCTGGTCAATAACATCGGGCGGCACCACAAATTCAATAACGGTAAGCCCCGGCACAACCGCACAAAGCGGTACGATAGCTGTTTCAGCAACGAGCACCTGTGGAACCAGCGCTCAAAGTAGCCAGGCTGTAACAGTTGAACCCGCTGTATCCATCATGCTTACTGATTCAAACCCGGCAATCTGCTTAAACACAGGAACTGCTGATGTTACCTATAGTGGTACAACCGGCAATCCAACAAATTATAGCGTCATCTTCGATGCATCGGCCATTGCTGCCGCTTTTATGGATCAAAACTATTTAATTCCTGGCGTTGGTCCGCTGACTGTTACTATTCCCAATGACGGAGCCTCAATACTTCCAGGCGTTTACACTGGGTTTTTAACAGTTAATACGAACACCTGCACCAGTGAGGTTCACCCCATCAGTATCTCCGTAAGTGGCAATCTGGTATCGAATGTAAGCATCAGTGGCGGCCTATCGCCGATCTGTAACAATACATCGCCAGGTATCCTCACTGCAACAGTTGCCGGAAACTCAACATCTGACACCTATCTATGGTATAAAGACAATGTATCGACAGGCATAACAACCAAAATCTACAACCCTGGTAATCTGATGGCAACAGCTTCTTTTTACTGCGAAATAACAAGTGGCAGTTGCGGAACGGTTAAAACCCCTGAAAAAACGATAACAGTAACACCTTTAAGTTTTCCAACCATTACTGGTATAAGTTCTTTGTGCATCGGTTCACAAACATCCTGGAATGGCACACCACCTGCCGGATCATGGAGCAGTGATAATCCGGCAGTCGCAACAATTGATGCATCAGGACAAATAACACCACTGACCGCAGGTACATCTTTAATCACTTATTCAGTAGCAACAGGAAGCTGTACTGAAATTGAAAAGAAGACAGATACCGTTAATCCAGTGCCAACGCTCGCTGGGGCATCGCAGCCAGCAGCTGTCTGTGCCGGTTCAGCAGCAACGATCAATCTGACCGGATTGCTGGCTAACAGCGCCTCAACCATATCCTATTCAATCAACGGAGTTGACCAAACTCCTGTTACAGGAGTTTTAGCCGATGGAGCAGGTGCAGCAAGTTTTGCAACAATCATTCTCACTGATTCCAATAATGGACAGTCACTGCTGATAAAGGACATCGCCACTACAATCCCAACTTCAAATTGCAGTTATACATTTAATCTGCCTGTTAACCTAAGCGTTAACCCAATAACGGTAAGCGGAACTGTAGCGTCGGATCAGACAATCTGCACAGGGACCTCTCCAGCCAACCTCACACTAAGCGGAAACATCGGAGAAGTGATCAGATGGGAAAGTGCAACCGATCTGGCTTTTGCATCTCCAATTCAAATAACGGAAACTTCGACGACGTTATTGTGGACAACGATCGGCAACCTTACTTCAAATACTTATTTCAGAGCTGTTGTTCAGAGTGGTACTTGTTTACCAATCAACACTACTCCTGTGCTGATTTCGGTAAATCCAGCGCCAACGCTCGCAGGAGCAGCCCAGGCAACACCCGTCTGTGAAGGTTCAGCCGCAACAATCAATCTGACCGGATTACTGGCTAACAGCACCTCAACGATATCCTATACAATCAACGGAGTTCCGCAACCCGATGCTACCGGGGTTGCTGCCGATGGAGCAGGCATAGCCAATTTCACAACGGCCATGCTAACAATGGCCAACAACGGACAGCCATTGCTGATAAAGGACATCATCACAACAAATGCAATTCCAAATTGCTCATATACATTTAATCTGCCTGTTATTTTAAGTGTTACCCCGATAACCGTAGGCGGAACTGTAGCCTTGGATCAGACGATCTGTATGGGAACCTCCCCGGCCGACCTCACGCTGAGCGGAAACATTGGTGGTGTGATCAGATGGGAAAGCGCAGCCGACCTGGCTTTTACAACTCCAATTTCAATAACAGAAACGTCGACAATATTATTGGGGACAACGATCGGCAACCTTACTTCAAATACTTATTACAGAGCTGTTGTTCAGAGTGGAACTTGTTCGATAGCCAACTCAGCTCCTGTGCTGATTTCGGTTAATCCGGTGCCAACCCTCACAACGGCATCGCAGGCAGCACCCGTCTGCGCAGGTTCAGCCGCAACCATCAATCTGACCGGATTACTGGCTAACAGCACCTCAACCATATCTTATTCAATCAACGGAATTGCACAACCCGATGCTACCGGGGTTGTTGCCGATGGAGCAGGCACCGCCAATTTCACAACGGACAACCTCCCCGAAGTCAACAACGGACAGCCATTGCTGATAACAGGTATCACCACAACAAATGCAACCCCAAATTGCAGCAGTATATTAGGTATATCTGTAACCTTAAGTGTTAACCCGATAACGGTAGGCGGAACAGTAGCTTTGGATCAGACGATCTGCACGGGGTTCTCACCCGCAAACCTCACGCTGAGCGGAAACATTGGTGGTGTGATCAGATGGGAAAGCGCAACCGATCTGGCTTTTACAACTCCAATTTCAATAACAGAAACGTCGACAATATTATTAGGGACAACGATCGGCAACCTTCCTTCAAATACTTATTTCAGGGCTGTTGTTCAGAGTGGAACCTGTCCGGCAGACAACTCATCTCCTGTGCTGATTTCGGTTAATCCTGCACCAACGCTCACAGGAGTGTCGCAGGCAGCACCCGTCTGTGCAGGTTCAGCCGCAACCATCAATCTGACCGGATTGCTACCTGGCAGCACCTCAACCATATCCTATTCAATCAGCGGAATTGCACAACCCGATGCTACAGAGGTTGCTGCCGATGGAGCAGGCACCGCCAATTTCACCACGGCCAACCTCGCCGAAGTCAACAACGGACAGCCATTACTGATAACGGCCATCATCACAACAAATGCAACCCCCAATTGCAGCAGTATATTAAATCTGTCTGTAACCTTAAGTGTTAACCCGATAACGGTAGGCGGAGCTATAGCTTCGGATCAGACAATCTGCTCAGGTACTCCACCTGCAGACCTGACTTTGACCGGGAGTACAGGAACCGTGTTAAAATGGCAGAAATCAAGTGATGTTGTATTCACCTCTCCAACAGATATCACGGCAACGACAACTATATTATTAGGGACAACGATCGGCAACCTGAACGCCGATACCTATTTCAGGGCATTGGTACAAAGTGGTAGTTGTGCAGCAGTCCCTTCAAATCCGGTAATGATTTCGGTTATTCAAGCTCCAACTGCAACAGCTTTCCCTTTAAACCAAACCATTTGTTCCGGTACTGCTCCATCAATAACTTTAACATCGACTCTTATAAACACAGACTTCAACTGGACAGTTGCCGAAACAGATGTAATTGGAGCATACCCTGATATGGGTTCTTTAATTGATCAACCCCTGGTAGCCACTGCAACAACTCCCGGAACGGCAACTTATACGATTACTCCGACCGCAAACGGATGCGCGGGACCTTCAATTACTGTTGAGATAACGGTTGATCCAGTCCCTACTTCCAACTCTTTGTCGGAGACCATCTGCTCAGGAAGTACAACTTCAATGGGTTTAACCAGTGATATTCCGGGAACTACGTTTGACTGGACCGTTACCGAATCGGATGTTACGGGAACATCTCCGGGTAGTGGCGCAACAATTGCACAGATGCTAACCGCAGCAACCACCAATTCCGGAGCTGCCACTTATACAATCACTCCAAAATTTAACGAATGTGCAGGTGATCAGGTCACTGCTATTGCCAACGTTAATCCAATCCCAACCGTAACACCTTCTCCAATAGCCGAAACCATTTGTACAGGTACCGCCACCCTAATTACTTTGGATGAAACCGTAGCAGGAACCACATTCAACTGGAAAGTTATTCAATCAACCAATGTTTTGGGAGCTGCCGATGGTACCGGCGCTACAATCGCACAATCCTTAACAACCACAGGAACTACTCCCGGAACTGTATCTTACCGAATCACACCAACAGCCGACGAATGTGATGGTAGCCCCGTCGATGTGACCGTTACCGTCAACCCCATACCTGCCTTGTCAAGTCCTTTAATTGAAAACTCGTGTACTGGTGTCCTGTTTAGCTACGTTCCGACATGCAATAATCCAGGCGTATTCTTCAACTGGCAAAGAGCCGCAGTGGTAGGAATTCAAAACCCGGCAGCCTCCGGATCCGGAACTGTGAATGAAACGCTGGTAAATACTACGGGAACCGCCAAATCAGTCTCTTATGAATTCACGGTTACCGACAATGTATGTACAAGCCAGCCCGTTAACATTGATGTGACTGTTTACCCAAAGCCATCACTCGCCAGTTCTCTGGCTCCTCCTGCGGTTTGCAGTAATACTTTATTCAGCTACACTGCAGTACCTTCAATTGCTGGAACTTCAATGACCTGGTCAAGGGCCGTTGTGGCGGGGATCAGCAATCCGGCAGGAAACGGAACAGGTGATATTAACGAAACACTTATCAATACAACGTCAGCCGATGTGGTTGTTCCTTATATATACACGCTGACAAAAGGATGCAGTACAACCGTTATCGTCAATGCGACCATCAAACCTACGCCGGTTCTTTCGGGCGCGATTGCGGCACCTGCGATTTGCAGTAACTCAGTTTTCACATATATCCCAACCAGCCTAACCTCGGGTACTAATTTTACCTGGACGCGTACCCCGGTTTCGGGGATCAGTAACGGGTTCAACTATGGCTCCGGCGACGTGAATGAGCTACTGATTAATATAACCGATAATCTTTTAAATGTAGTATATACTTATACGCTGACAGCCAATGGTTGCACGAATATTCAGGATGTGACAGTGGCAGTCAAACCCGTGCCTACCGTTGATGACCTCGTTGATCAGCAAATTTGTAACGGTACATCAACCCCGTCTATTCTATTCACGGGCTTTGTAAGCGGCACCAATTACAACTGGACAAATGACAAGCCGGTGATCGGTCTGGCGGCAAGCGGTTCGGGAGATATTCCCTCGTTTACTGCAACAAACAATACAGGCATTCCTGTAAGTGCCCTGATTACTGTATCACCCATTGCTGATGGTTGCGCCGGAACACCTAAAACATTTCATATTACTATTGAACCATCGCCTGTGGCAAATAATCCGGGTGACCAGGCAATCTGCATGGGTGTTTCCACATCTGCCATTAATTTTTCGGGAACATTTGACCACATCACCTGGACCAATGATCATCCTGAAATTGGATTGGCAGCCAGCGGATCGGGAAACATTAGCGCTTTTACGGGTTCCAATCCGGGTTTAAATTCGATCATTGCCAAAATAACCGTTACGGCTCATCCCGCCATTAGCGGTTCAGGTTGTGACGGTATCCCTTTCAGTTTTTTGATTACTGTTTATCCGGCTCCAGTTATCGATGCAATTGGCAACCAAACCTATTGTGCCGGTTCGAACAATTCAGGTTTCAGCTTTACAACTTCTACAAACGGAGGAACTCCCACATTTAACTGGACCAGCAGCAACGATATCGGTTTCGGAATTTCGGGTACCGGTACTATTCCATCGTTCACCGCCGGCAATGCCGGATCTTCACCGTTAACCACCACTGTCAGTGCGACTGCCAACATCAACGGATGCACTGGTAACAGCACCGCTTTTTCGATTACCGTAAACCCCGATCCAACTGTTGATCTGCCTGCAGACCAGGAGTTCTGCAATAGCGAAACGACAACAGCCGTTCATTTTACGGGCACCGCCACCGCTTTTTCGTGGACAAATAGCAATACTGCAATTGGTCTGGCAAGTTCCGGCACAGGAGATCTCCCCACAATTACGGCCATAAATACAGGATCCGCACCGGTTGTTTCAACGGTCACGGTAACCCCCTCCTATACCAATAGCGGAAAGAGCTGCACGGGGTCCCCTAAATCGTTCAAGTTAACCGTCAACCCAAGCCCAACCGGAACAATTTCCGGAACCACTGCCGCCTGCGAGGGAGGTACAGAACCGCTTATCACGTTAACGGGATTAAATGGAACGACTCCCTATACTTTTACTTACAAGATCAATGGCGGAGCCGATCAGACCGTTTCCACAATTTCCGGAAATAGTGTAACAGTCAGCGCCCCCACCACGGTTACCGGAACATTCAATTACACCCTCGTGAAAGTCTCAACAGGAGTTGGATGTTCAAAGTTACAGTCGGGTACGGCCACCATTAATGTGGTCTCCAAACCAAGCGCCAACATTACCGGAACAACAACTATTTGCCAGAACGGCGCTATACCAGTAGTAACTTTTACAGGATCCGGCGGAACTGCACCTTATACATTTACATATAACATCAATGGTGGCGCCCCTCAAACGGTTACCACCATATCGGGAAACAGCGCGCTCCTCAACGCTCCGACCGCTACACCGGGCGTCTTTATTTATTCATTGATTTCAGTTTCATCAAATGCGGGTTGTACACAGCCGCAAGTTGGAATGGCAACGATTACTGTAAATTCGCCACCTAATCTTGTAATAAACAACCCAGGTGCGGTTTGTTCCCCGTTAACAGCAGACCTGACTTCGCCAGCAATTACGGTAGGATCAACAAGCGGATTAGCTTTCACTTACTGGACCGATCCATCAGCGACTGTCTCACTTGGAGCTCCCTCAACAGTCGGCAACGGGACCTATTACATCAAAGGGACAGACGCAGCGACCAGTTGTTTTGTAATCAAACCGGTTACTGTAACTGTAAATACTACTCCTACATTGGTGATTACCAATCCTACGCCAGTTTGTGCTCCAGGTCGGGTTGATTTGACGCCAAATGCAATAAAAGCAGGTTCCACGCCCGGGTTGATCTATACTTACTGGACAGATGCCGCGGCGACAATACCCTATGCGACACCGGCTACAGCAGATGATGATACATATTATATTAAGGGTACTTCGCCAACGGGTTGCTTTATGGTAAAACCTGTGACAGCTTCAATTTATGCAACCATTGGAATCCCTGTTTTTGCATTGGGATCTTCATCTGTTATTTGTCAGGGATCGGCCCCGGTCACCTACAGCGCAACAGTTACCCAGGCATTTACTTTAAAATACAGTCTTGACGCAACAAGCCTGGCAGCCGGAAACACAATTGATATAAATACCGGTACAGTTGCTTTTGCCCCAGGGTGGGTCGGGACGAGCCAGATTACTGCCACAGCTACAGGTTGCGGAGCCCCTTCAACAGCTATCCACACCGTAAAAGTGAACCCTTCACCAGTTGTTGTGTTAACTGCATCACCTGCCTCCGCAGTTTGTGAAGGAACAAGTGTCACATTAACAGCCACAAATTCAGGCGGAATTCAGTCACAAACTTTTTCAAATGCTTCCGGCACTATTAATATAGCTATACCAGACAATAATAACATTTCAGGTGCCAGCTCTGCAATTTTACTATCTGGTGCCAATGGGGCAACCCTTAACCCAACAGATGTTTTGAGTGTAAAAATCTTTATTACTCACTCATCAGATCGAGATCTTGATATTTTTCTTGTGGATCCATCCGGAACACGGGCAATGCTTTTGTCTTCAGATAATGGAAATACAGGAAATGATTATGGAGATGTAAGTAATAATACAATTTTCAGAACAGATGCAGTGAATCCAATTTCAGGAGGAATTGCTCCATTTAAGGCAACTTATTTACCTAAGGGTTCAATAACAACACCTCCTGACAGGACAGGCGCTGCCAGTGGTGGAAATTATAATTTGGTCATTCCGGCAAATGCCTTAGATGGTGCACCAATTGATGGACCATGGTCCTTACGAGTTTTTGATGATGCAGGAGGCAATTCTGGAACTCTTGTCAATTGGTCATTAGCAATTACAAAACAAATTGGTGTAGGATATACTTCTGTAGTAAATGGCCCGCCAACAATTGGGACAGTTAATTATGCCGCAGCGGATCATAAAACAGCAACAGCAGTTGTCACTCCTCCCGCTGGTACGAATAGTTACACGGTGACAACAACCAATGGAATTGGTTGTTTCACGACTTCAAATTCTGTTTCTGTTGTTATCAAACCAGCACCAAAACCGACCATTGTAGCCGATTATTGTATCGACCGTCCCAAAGTGCGGCTAACTGCAAGTTCACATGCATCGTATTTATGGAATACGGGGGCAACCACGCAAACCATTGATGTTGACGTTGCAGGGAAATACACGGTAACCGTTACAGATGCCAATGGCTGCACCGGAACTACATCTATCCAGGTGGCCGATGAATTGGTTACCAATGGAGATTTTTCAGCTGGAAATACCGGATTTACATCAGACTATCCAAACGTAACAACTGCGGGTAGCCTAGCTATAGGTGGTGCAGGAGGTGGTGGAGCTGGTTTATCTGGAATCGGGACAACAGGTCAATATTACCATAACAATTTTTGGGGTTATGACCATACAACGAATAACGGCACAGGCAAATTTCTCCTTTTCAATGGATATGGCAGCACTTATACCGTATGGCAGGAGACAAATGTTCCGGTTACCCCAAACACCGATTATTACTTTTCTGCCTGGGCAATTAGTCTTAATAACGTCTCACCATTTGCACAATTAAGATTTGAAGTTAATGGTTTTCAGGTTGGAAGTATTGCAAACCTGAGTGCAGGAGTAAACAGCAATACAAATCCATGGAAACCTCAAGACCGTTTTTACGGGATGTGGAATTCCGGAAGTGCAACTACAGCAACAATCCGAATCATTAATCTGCAAGCCAGTTTAAACGGCAACGACTTTGGCCTCGATGATATTTCATTTGGAACCCTTGTCAATATTCCAATTACTGTTGGCACGAGCAGTAATTCTCCAGTCAGCTCCCCAATTTGCAGCAGAGGAAAGCTGCAATTAAACTCAACCGTTACAGGCGGAAAACCTCCGCTGGATTATACATGGACAGGGCCAAATGGCTTTACATCCAAAGATGCCAATCCGGTGATCCTGAATGTTTCACCTAATGCTGCAGGGATTTATACCCTTGAGGTGAAAGACTGGTACAATTGTCCTGCAATCGTCTCACAGACTACCGTTAAATTATATCCGACGCCTGAGATTCCTGACCAAAGCACACCGATTTGCAGCGGCTCATCATTCAATGCGACCCCAATAGACGGCGTTCCAGACGCAAATACCTATGTCAAAGTTGGCACCACCTATTCATGGCCCGCACCAGTTCTTTCAATCGCTGGTAGCATCACAGGTGCAAGTGCAGGCAGCGGACTCAGTACCATCACCCAGACGCTTACAAACACCACCTCATCGCCGGCAACTGCGACCTACACGGTCACGCCCGTGAACGGAACCTGTACAGGTAATTCTTTCAAAGTGGTCGTTACGGTCAATCCAACGGCTACTGTCAATGCAGGAAGCAACCAGGATATTTGTGCCGGAAGCGCCGTTCAACTAAACGGATCAATCGGTGGAGCAGCAACTTCGGCTACCTGGAGCGGTGGAACGGGCACTTTCACGCCTAACCGGAATTCGCTCACACCTGTGTATGCACCCAGTGCAGCCGAAATCATGGCAGGTTCAGTTATACTAACGCTAAATTCGAATGACCCGGATGGAGCAGGACCTTGTCCGGCTGTTACCTCTTCTGTGACGATAAAAGTTAATTCGCTGCCAACGCTTACCTATAGTTCGGTAAACCTGACCTGTAACGGCGCCGCCAGCGGTTCGATCACCCTTTCAGTCTCTTCAGGCACACCCGCTTTTTCATTCACCTGGACAGCAAGTAATGGTGGATCAGTTCCCTCAGGACAGGCTAACGTTCAAAATCTTACAAATTTAGTGGCGGGCACCTATGATGTTATCGTAAAAGATTCAAAAACCTGCGGAGCCACCAAATCTGTCATACTTACTGAACCTACAGCGCTCGTTGCCAGCGAAAGCCACCTCAATGTTTCGTGCGCTGGCGACGCCTCTTCGGTAATAATAACTGCAACGGGGGGAACCGCGCCTTATACCGGAACAGGTACTTATTTGCAGACTGTTGGAACAACTACTTATACGATAACCGATGCAAACGGATGTACGGCCAGTGTCAAGGCAATCGTTACCGCAATCCCCAATACAGCGCCGGTTATCACGACAAACCCGGTTACCCGAAATTTTAATGGATGCTCGACCGCCGTCATTACGGGACCAGCTTTCTCAACTGCTATCGTCGGTTCCTCTTATTCGGAATTTAGTGATACCAACAACAAAGGTGTTGCAAACGATAACTGTGCAATAACAACCGTGAGTTACCAGGATGTTGCGAACGCTTCGTGCCCGATCACCGTCACGCGGACCTGGACGTTGGGCGATGCAAGCGGTCTTACAACCACCTGCCAGCAAATCTTAAAGGTTACCGATGTTGACAAACCAACCTGGACCACGGCCACCGGGTTACTTAACAGATCCACTGAATGCAGCGATGCAACAGGACAGCTTGCTGCCAAGGCGTTGTTCCCCACGGCAACTGATGCCTGTGATCCAACCGTATCTGATATCGGAAAACCAGTTAAAACATCCGGCGTGTTTGTTCCTTCGGGCGGTTGTTCGCAGAGTGGCACTTATACCAACAGCTGGAAGGTGACCGACGCATGTGGCAATACAAGTGATGCCTACACGCAAGTCATCACGATTAAAGATAACACCCCTCCCGCATGGACGACCCTTGCAGGATCACTCGACCGCACGCTTCAATGCAGTGACAATGTAGGTCTTACTTCCGCCAAAGCTTTAAAGCCTGTGGCATCGGATAACTGCGATATAAGTGTCACGAATCTTGTGAAAGTTACCGCGGCATTTGTGAGCGGAGGAACCTGCGGACAGCAGGGAACTTATACAAATACCTGGACTGTGGCAGATGATTGCGGAAATTTGAGTCCTGTTTTCAAACAGGTAATCACCCTTACAGATAATACAACACCGATATGGATCACGGCTCCTGGAGCGATCAATACCACAGTTGAATGTGACGATGTGAGCGGGTTAGCTGCGGCTCAGGCATTGCGCCCAAAGGCGTGGGATAATTGCGATGCGGACGTTTCAGATATTGTAAAAACATCCGGTTTACTCGTCCCTTCCGGTGCAGGTTCCAACGAAGGCAACTATACGAATACATGGATTGTAAAGGATGACTGCGGTAATACCAGTCCGATTTATACACAGATAATTACGGTTAAAGACAACACAGCTCCGATCATCTATTGTCCGCCGGGCAATGCCTTTTCGTGTAATTCTCCTTCGTTCGATCCCGCTGTTACCGGAACAGCTACTGCAACTGACCATTGTGATACGGCTCCCGCAATAACCTATGCTGACAATATAGTAACCACGGGCTGCGCAGGCGATTACAAGATCATCCGAACCTGGACTGCTACCGATGCCAGGGGAAATTCAAGTTCCTGCCAACAAATAATTTTTGTTCAGGATGTGACACCACCTGTATTGAATGTTCCTTCCGACCGCACTGTCGACTACCATAATCCGACAACTCCTTCCTCGACCGGAACTGCAACAGCTACTGATAATTGCGATGCGAATCCAATAGTTTCCTATATAGATCAGACAATTGCAGGCAATACCATCCACGACTATACTATCGTAAGGACCTGGAAAGCTGTCGACTGTGCCAATAATACGAGTAGTTACAATCAAGAAATAACGGTTAAAGACTTCACTGCATTGTCCATCACTTGCCCGCCAGACGTGACTGCAAATACAGATTTTAATCAGTCCTGGGCATCAAATATAAATCCGGGAGTACCAACATTTACTGGTTCAGGCGTCACTTACAGCTGGTCGATGTCTGGTACAACCGTTGGTGCAGGAAATGGCGCAATGGGAAAACGACGATTTAACCTGGGCGTAACTACAATTACATGGAAAGCCAAAAATTATTCGGGTACAACAACCTGCACGCAAACGGTTACAGTTCTTGACAAGCAGCCTCCGACCTTTACGGTTACAGCGGCCTCATTTATCCAATGTGTGGAAGATCTTGGAATAGCAATTTATAATATCGCAACTACGGATATCAATCCCGACAGACCTGACTATTACACGCTAAGAAACGGCTCCACATTGCTTAATCTGAACACAGCCACATTTTCTGACAATTGCAGTCTGTCAAAATGTATCGTTGAAATCAGGTGGAAAATCGATCTAAGCGATGGGACAAGGATTCCTGATCTGCCAACACCTTATAATACAGGTCAACCGTCCACCTATGGAATGGACATCAAATTAACAGGCGACGGGATTAATTTCAGTACGCTAATCCACACAATAACTTATTGGATTGTAGATTGCTCAGGAAATGTATCACTTCCAAAAACCCGAACCATCATCATCAAACCGCGTCCTAAATTGACAAAAGGGAATAATTAATCATTCAATACCAATTAAAGATAAATCATAAAATAAATATAAAAAACATGAAAAATCAAGACACAAAACCGACCCATGAGGCTACAATCCTTCAACTTTCACCAATTATCCGGGAACAATCAATAGCGGGTCATCTGCCGGTACGCAAGAATCAGAACCGATGGAAATGGCCGCCGGGTATTTTGAATAGCTACGGACGGGACCCCGATCAGTATCGAATCCTTACAAAATCAACAATAAAGAATAATACAAATAAAGAACAATCATATTTCAATATTATGAAAAAGCAAATTTTAATTTTCACGTTTATGATAATGGCACTCTTTGCCATTAGTATGGGCACTGCTTTTGGGCAAAAAGCAGTCCATGATTCTGATCCGGAGACGAATGTTTTAACCAGTGATGCCTTGCATCCTGTGGCTGGGAAAAAGTACAATTATTCCATTTCGATACCATCCACGATAACAGGTAATTATACCTGGTGGGCAACCAAAGATCCAAATTTTATTAGCAGTCAAGGTGCAAATAACATGTCGTCCAAGAAATTGGGGGTTGGGGCCACTAACGATATTGTAGTTGCCAGTTCAGCATATGGTGCTTCAAGCTCAACACCAAATGTTGATATTACCTGGTCTTCCACACTTCTTTTGGGAACGAGTTACCAGGGTGCTGTATCCTCAAAGCCCCCAACATTTGTGGTTGTACAGTTCGATGCCACTTCGGGAAGTTGTGCCAATAACTTGAAAGTTTACGAGCTCAATCCCAAAAACGGGTTTATGGTCGATATCAGGAACCTGAATAATACAACCCTTGCAGAGGCAGCTTATAACGACAACACTTCAATTACACAATGCATTGATAAAGTTTCAAAAGCAACTTATAATACGGCTACACATGCAATGCAATATGAATATGGGACAAATATCTTCTATTATGAAGTTGTTGCTTCGAATTTCTCAGAATCCTATAAACCGCTTTTAACGTTTACCGGACTCGATCCTGTTCAAACTTATAAAATTGAATGGACTTACAAAAGCAATTTCACCAGCTTAACTGCCTATAATTCTGGTTCTACTGTTGTTGCAACTGATGTAACTGATAACTCAAACGGTGTATCCATCTATGTTAAGGTAACGGTCACAAATAATAACTATGAAGGAATAGCGGACAAAAAAGTCACATTAACCCTTGACGGACAGAACAAAGATGGCAGCTGGGACATCGTAAATTCGACAGGTGCTGAGACTGCAGCTGCAGACAAAAATGATTTCGCGATTCAAACGCTTAAAGCACGCCCTGGTGTTACCGGAACAACTCCTACCACCATATCTGCATCACCAACCAACATAATTCCCGGAAATGAAAGTAATAGTCATGTTGGTGAATAATTGACTTTTTGCCTGTTCATCAACTCTTTATTTCTCCGGTTGGCCAAAACCAACTGAAGAGAGATGGTAATGCGGAACAGCTAATTGGGTAAATAAGAATGCTGAATTACGATTCAGCAAATTTAAATTTTAAACATTGAAGTTTAATCTCTTGTATATTGTACGTCTTGCTATGGTAGCGTTGCTGCCTATGCTGTTGGCTTTGGCTCCTGCCAAGGCCCAGACTATTGTATACGAGGGTGTCACAACACAATTAAATATCAATGCAGTTGCAGGCAATACTTACGCATGGAAGATCTATAATGACGCCACGCTGGATTTTTCTCTTGAGTCGAGCCCTGGGTGTCCCGTTACTTCTGCTAATTTTACAACTGGCAATACCGGATCAAGCGTACAGGTAAAATGGCTCAAACCAGGTATCTATTTCTACAAGGTCACAGCCAACGATGCGACTCAATGCGCCATGAATCTGAAAGTCGGAATGATTACTGTGCTCCCGATCGAGACAAAAGCCGTAATTACAGGAGCAACAATCACCGGGTCATGCAGGGGTGTTAACCTGAGTGCTTCGAATTCGATCGGAGTTAACTATGAATGGTCATTGGTCGGACAAGGTGGTGTATTATCAACAACGACAGGTCTTAATACCGAATTTAAACTGACGGACACTTATGACGGTCCGCTACCGGCAAATTTCCAGGTCAGACTTTTAGTCAGTGACCTATCCGGTCATTCGGACAATACAATCGTCACGATTAAAGTAGATCAACCGCCTCATGCCAATGCTTTCATATCAGGACAATATGAAGCGGATGGAACCATGCTCGCAGATGGAAAATTTTCGACAGGAACCACGCTGAATTACAACTGGTATACAACCGGAGGAGATATTGTTGGTGTAAATAACCATCAGAGTGCCAAACTATACGGTACAGGAACCTATACGCTGAAAGTCACAGATGCTTATAATTGTCTGAATGAATATAGCTTCCCGCTGAAATTCGACCAGATAATCGCTGTTCGTGACTATGCACGAATTTCATGGGCACAGGATACTATCATATCCGTATTGGACAATGACAATTTGCCCGAAGATTTCATAACAAGCAAGGTGCGAATCACACATTTACCCTCTATGGGCAACGTCGTGACGAATGATAACGGTACAGTAACCTATAGGCCTCGTGATAAAGTCACCGGACACGATCAGTTCGTATATGAAGTATGCGATGCGGTAGGCAACTGTTCTTCTGCCCCGGTAAACATCGATATTTACGACAGTCCTATATTTATTCCTGAAGGATTCTCTCCGAATGGTGACGGGAAAAATGACTTGCTTGTTTTCAAAGGTATTGATAAGTACCCTAAATCGCAGCTAACCGTTTTCACCCGGACAGGTGAAGTTGTATACAAAAGCGATGATTACAAGAATGACTGGGATGGCACATACACGGCAGGCAAGACGAACAACTTTGATAAAGCACCCACAGGCACATACTATTATGTACTAAAACTGGGAGACACAAACAGAACGTTTAAAAGTTTTATATTTATTGGATATTAATTCCTGTTGCTGTTTCCTTGTTCTGATAAACATATCACGATTATTGTCCGCGCTTCAAAATTTTCAGGATAATAACCTAGAAGATTTACACATAGATAGCTTTTCAGGACAGTTTTAACAACCCCGAAACAACCACCACCCCGGGTGGTTTTAATATTAACGCGTTTCCTTAACGACGAAACACAGCCGCATTTCACACCTTACGAAGTACTTTTTAAACCATTAAAAGTCAAACTGCAAATTCATCCAGACGCCTATGAATGATGTAACTTCTTACATTAATTGTGTAACACTTTACGCCATTTAAGTGAAGATATTTGCAGTGAAATAATTTTTTTACGTACAAACCCGATCCATGATGGACTTTATTACACTGTTGAAAGAATCACAATTTTTGTATTTGGCACGAAAAACACTCCGTGGGAAGCTAGTAACAGGAGCCGTTCTGCACATCATGCAGACAAAATTGTTGCGGCATTCCCTGTTTCCGGACCAAATCAACCGGAATTCAGATCTGCGTATATAAAAAACAGCTAAACCTAATTTTCCGCATAAAAGCTAAATATCAACCATATAATAGCAGATTTAAATGTAATTCATTTATTTTTTGAAATTTTCTAAAAATAAGTGCTAAAACAAGGTAACAATTGAATGCCCTTTCCTATTAACAAATGAATCGAAATGCATTTTTCAAAACTTATCGAAATTTTAAGTAACATAACCATTGGCTAACATTTTCCCGGAAATGATGATTTGTCCGTTGCCTAAAATGCGTTTAAAAAATACAGATGACTAAACCCTATTGTTTTACACTTCGATCTTACATTTACGCCCGTAAAATTTAAATTTAATTTGAATCAATATTCTTTTACATTTTTTTTGCTTTTGTAAATATTTAATGCATCTTTGTAACAATTATTTTTTCTTTGAGTAATAATTTAACAAATCAAAAAGAAGATTACACAGACCGGTTTTGAATTTGAGGAGATCTTAGAGATTGAACTCAAAGAATTATAAAAAAATCGTCCTTGCATCATAAACATTTGCCCTGATCGCTTTTGTTATCAATTCAAAAAATAGCTTAAACATCCTGGCAACATTGATCGAACTTCCCTTAAAGATTCGAAATAGAAAACTATTGCTTATGGCTAAATCATATACATCAATATCATTTTCTTAGAATTAGGCTAAAAGCGATCACTCTTCTTTTAAAATAATCTAGAAAAATCCGAGAAATCTGCTTTAAGGCTATTCCTATGTCAACTTCTCACTTATTTAATAAATAAATAATATAAAACAACATCTGCCCGCTTGAAAGTTACATTAACGATATTATTGGCCCTTCTACCCTCTGATGGTGTTTGCTTTTGCAGATCATCTGAAGGGGCAAAAAACTATTGTGCAGTAACTTGTGTCAGCAGCTATCTACAAACCCTCCTGGTTAGAATTTGGGTACGCCTGGTAGTGAATTGCCGATTTATCACTGCATTATCGCTCTTAGCTTTTATGGCTGTAAGTGTTAATGCCCAAACATCCCAAACATATACTGCAGCCGGAACTCAAACTTTTATTCCACCTTCAGGTATTACAAGCATAAATATACAGGCATGGGGTGGTGGCGGATGTAGCGGAAACAATACAGTTGGCAGGGCCAGGGGTGGCGGTGGCGGTGGCGCATATACAAGCGGAACCATCAGTTGTACTCCGGGTATTCCAATCACGATTACGGTTGGTGCCGGCGGAATTTACAGCGATAATCTTACTTTGACCGATGATGGCGGAAAATCATCTGCAGGTATAATTGTTGCGAATGGCGGTTCCAGAGGAGTCATCGGAAATAATGTTGCAACAAACGGAGGCGCCGGAGGAATGGTTTCTGCAAATCCGGGAGGAGTTAGCGCATTTTTATCTTATCCAGGTGGTAAGGGAGGAAATGGCTATGTTGCCGGAGATAACGGCGGCGGCGGTGGTGGCGGAGAAGCTGCATCAGCAACAGGCGCAGGTAATTCGGGAGGTCCGGGTGCTTCCAACGGCAACGGAGGAGCAGGTGGCACAGGAAATGCAGGTGGCGGAGATGGTGGCAGAGGTTCGGATAATAATGGCTTTTCGAATAGTGTCAATGGAACCTCCCCTGGTGGCGGTGGCGGCGGAAGAGGTGATGACAATGGCAATAATTCAAACGGAGGCGTCGGGCAGGTCATTTTAACCTGGACGATCCCGGCCGGATATTGCGCAGGTAATGCAATTGCGGTAACAAGCCATACCGGTGTAAACAATTACAATAATGCCCTTGAAATTCCTGATAATATATTTGCAACCCTTGATGATGACAATGACCAGCTGACACTTACGCTTGGTGATCTTGTGACTTCGGGAGGAACAATTGACGTGCAATGGCGAAGAAATGGTTCAACGCAATATAATCCAGGGGTCAACGTCCAAATTTCCACAAACGGGACAAGCTGGACTACAGGTATTTCATATACTGTTACAAGTCTTGCATGGGTAACCCAATCCATTGCGTTAAGCAGGGACACCCGGTATATCCGATTTACGGAGACCAACATTTACGATCTTGATATTGACGCTGTTTCTTACCTCACCCCTTGCGGTCCAATTTGTGTTTCACCAATCAGTTTCAGCGTAACCGGAGGTGGTTCGTATTGTTCGGGTGGCACAGGTTTAGCGGTTGGTTTATCCGGTTCAGAAACGGGTGTGGATTATCAACTTTTTGCAGGGGCGACCGCAAAGGGTTCACCGGTTGCCGGCACAGGTGGGGCAATCAGCTTTGGTAATCAAACCATTGAAGACACTTACACGGTAGTTGCAACCCGGTTAACAGGTGCCTGTACTGCAACAATGTCAGGAAATGCAGTTATATCCATTGCAATAACACCCTCCCAACCTTCTGCCATCACGGGTTCTGTTGCTCCATGCGTAGGTTTCTCTCAGACTTATAGTGTTGTAAATATAGCTGGTGTGACCTATACCTGGAGTTTTCCCGCAGACTGGATACAAACAGCCGGAGGAACAGGCAATTCAGTTACTGTTACACCCGGATCAATGGCAGGAAATATTACCGTTACCCCTTCTAATGTTTGTGGCGCTGGTATCGCACGCACCCTTGCAGTTACAACAACATCCTCATCACTTCTTGCTCAGCCGGGAATCATTACCGGCCCTGTTTCAACCTGTGCCGGTACTTCTCTTCTAAACTACTCCGTTCCTGATGTTGCAGGAGTTACTTTTACCTGGGCTTTCCCAGCAAACTGGACAATAACTAACGGTCAAGGCACTAACAGTATTGTCGTTACAGCAGGTGCAACTGCAGGAAATGTAACGGTTACCCCTTCAAATATCTGCGGAAACGGACCCGTACAAACGCTTGCTTTAACTGCGGATCCGGTTCCCGCGCAACCCGGTGCAATCACTGGAATTGTTTCACCATGCACAGGAACCACACAAATTTACCATGTTACCAATGTGGCAGGTGTAAATTATGACTGGTCCTTCCCTGCAGGATGGAATATTACATCCGGTCAGGGCACCAACAATGTTACCGTTACGGCAGGTAGCGGATCGGGCGATGTTACCGTGACACCTTCGAATGCATCCTGCAATGGCTCAGCCCGGACGCTATCAGTTAGCCCTTCCGATATCCCTGCCCTGCCAGGATCAATTACAGGAAAAGACACACAATGTCCCGGTGTTACAGGTCAGATCTACAGCATACCCGCAGTACCAAATGCAACTACTTACATATGGAGCGTTCCCGCAGGCTGGATAATTACAGCTGGAGCTGGCACTACCTCAATAACCTCAACTTCGGGTGCTGCAGGACAAAATGGAAACATCACCGTAACAGCGGGAAATTCATGCGGAACAAGTGCTGCACAAACTTTAGCCGTAACAGTAATTCCGGTGCCAGTACCTGTAATCAGCGCCAACTATTGCTTTGGTGGCGGTTATATTCAGCTAACTGCCAACGGAGGCGGAACAGGTGACACCTACCTTTGGAATACCGGTGAAACAACGAAGGCAATTCTTGTCAATATTGCTGACCAATATACGGTAACAGTTACGAATGCAGCCGGATGCTCAGGTTATGCCAACTACAGCGTATCAACCGAACTTGTTGTTAATGGAAATTTTTCAGCAGGGAATACGGGCTTTACTCATTCAACTTATGGTTACAGGGCCGATGTTGCAGGAAACGGGGAATTAGGTCCTGAAGGTCTTTATGGAGTAGGCGCTGACCCACAAGCCTATCATAGCAATTTCTGGGGCAGGGATCATACGACAGGTACTGGAAATTTCATGATCGTAAATGGTTATCCCGGTGCTCCTCAACCCGTCATCTGGGCAACGAATGTTCCGGTAGTGCCTGGTGTCAGTTATTATTTCTCTGCCTGGGCTTTGAGCTTAAACAATGTTGGTAATTATGCGGTGCTGCAATTCAGGGTTAATGGCAGTTTAGTCGGTACAACTGCACCTTTACCTGCCAGACCTAATAACAACAATCCCCCTTTTAACTGGATTCAGTTTTATGGAACCTGGACTGCGCCGGCCGGTGTATTTTCTGTACCAATCGAAATTGTTGACTCCCAGACTGCTGCAAACGGTAATGATTTCGGACTTGATGATATTTCATTTGCAACACTGGCTCCGTTGCCGGCAATGATCGCGCCATCGAGTAATGCAACTTCTTTTTGTATCGGACAAACGCTCAATTTATTTGCAAATCTAACAGGCGGGAAAGCGCCATTTACATTTTCATGGACCGGGCCTGACGGATTTACCTCCAACCTCGAGAACCCAAGTATACCGAATGTAACAGCAGCAAAAAGTGGTATTTATAAACTTACAATTACAGATGGTTACGGTTGTGCTCCGGTTACGGCATCTGCTAGTCCTATAACAGTAATTGCGCCACCCGCCTGTTCTATTACCGGACCAGCCAGCTTATGTCCTTCAAGCATTGCGAACATTTATACCGCACCGGCAGGCATGACTTCCTATGCATGGAGCATAACAGGAAACGGATCTATTTCGGGCGCAACGAACGGACAAAGTGTAAATGTTACAGCTGGTCCGACAAATAACAGCCAGTTTACACTTTCGCTGGCGATGACCAATGCCACTGGTTGCAGTTCGAACTGTCAACAAGTGTTTCAGGTGGCAGATAACGTACCTCCAACCTTTACGTTGCCTTTACTGAGCGCCGGCTACTGCGTGGAATACGTTTCACAGGCATTGTACAACCCGGGACAGGAAAATACACCACTCGACATCACCTATTTGCGTCCGGATTATTTTCTGGTTGCAGTTGGTAGCACGTTGCTTAACCTGGGTTCTTTGGCCGATAACTGCGCGTTGGCAGTCAATCCGGTTGCATGGACCATCGATTTTGGCAATAACGGTTCAATCGAGTTTTCAGGAAGCGGACAGTTATCAACCTATGGCTCCGAACTTCAATTTCCACTTGGTACAAACCGGATCAGCTATACAGTGACCGATAAAGTCGGCAATGTCAGCATCCAGTTTGTGGACCTGGTAGTTACACCCCGTCCCATGATCAGCAACAATTTTTAAAACTTAGAATATTAACCAAAAAGATAATAAGATGCATCAACAAACGAACAGCCAAAACCGGCACAACACAGAATGGACCTCAACGGGAACGAACGGAATATCCATCCGGATGCGTCCGAATTCATACAAGGTCAACATTTTGCCTTTTCAAAATCAGGACAAGAGTCCGCCAGGCCGGTGGCGAAGTCCGGGAAGACGCCAGAGGTTGAACCCAGACTGGAACTCAAACCGCCAATGGTAACAGAATCAACTATAAAATGAATTTCAAAAACAAACGACAAATAAATTTTTATCACAATTTAATATTATCAGTTATGAAAAAGCAATTATTAGTACTCGCAATTTTTGTATTGGCATCTTTCAGTTTTGTGAACGAATCCTATGCCCAGTGTGATGACGCACTTAAACCAATGGCAGGTAAAAAGTACACCTACTCGATCACAGTAGATCCTACGGGTGGTACATTTGATTGGTTTGTAACGACCGATCCCCATATTTCAGTCGCTGCGCCGGTCGCCAATGGTACAGGTGCCGCTGGTGATATCATCGTTGCAGGCACAGGTTATAATCTGGCAACGAGTACCACAGCATCAATTGACATCACATGGACAGCAAAAGCTGTTGCCGATGCAAACTTACCTACTCCCGTAAAATATTACCTGGTAGTTAAGTACACGACGACCTGCTCAAATAACATTAAACCCTGGAGAATTACACCAATCAACCTGTTCCAGATTAAGGTTGAAAATATCAATTCGGCTGCTGGTGTCTATGCCGACATTTGCCGTGTAGGTTTTGTAGATGCGATCATTGGCGCAGACGATAAGGTAACCTACGATTTCGGAGAAAATGCATTTTATCTGAAAGTAACAGCAAACAATTTTACAGGCAGCTGGACGCCAAAAATTGATATGACAGCTTTAAATGGATCAATATCTGCTCCCCAAACCATTAAATCAATGGAATGGAGTCTGACCACAACCTTTACGGATGTATCCAACTTTGATTTGGCTACCGGAATTGCAACAGCAGTGGTACCCGACAAGGGAACTGACAATGTCACAACCGGCGCCGACGAATATGTTTACATTAAAATCGTTGTTAAGGATGCATCATTTGAGGGTGTTGCAGATCAAACGCTTGCATTAAATCTTAGCGCTACCGATATCGCCGGTAATAAAGATGTGGATGTTGATCCTGGCACTTGTGTAGCTGTTGCTGAAAACGACAATGTACAACAAGTACTTAAAGCCCGTCCTGCAATCACAAACCCAAATCCAACACCTTTCCTGACAGCGAATTAATTACAAGGAGATTGTGATAGTCTCCTGAATTGTTGTTTTTCATAACAGAATCTCCTTTCAGCCGGTACGATATACTGGCTGAAAGGTAATTCGGATTTAAAACACCTTTCGTCGCCAGGGAAAATAGTTGTGATCCAATTAATTTGATCAATGTAAAATTTTAGATGATCCTTTCAGGAAAATACAGGTTTTTATGGCTGGCATTCGTGCTGGTCTTTTGTGCGTTGGCACCTGCCATCGCACAGGAGATACCTGTCGTTTTTGAAGGGAAAATCAGGGACCTTGGCGTACAGGCGGAACCCGGAAATACCTACTACTGGAAGATCTTCACGGACAGGACACTAACCAGGCAGATCACTACTGCAGAGGCTGAATTCGTAAACGGACATGAGAGTGCCGTTGTTCCCGTAATATGGAAAAAGCGCGGAATCTACTATTTTTCTGTTACCGCCTTCGGTCCCACAGGGTGCGTAAATCTGAAGGTCGGTATGCTGAAAGTCATTCCGCTTGTAATTGAAGCGATTGTCGCGGGAGCCACACAAACCGGGGCTTGTGAGCAGGTTAAGCTCGATGCATCAAAATCATTTGGCGACATTGTTCAATATGAATGGTCATCACTTGATCAAGGTGGTGCGCTAACCCGCCAAACAGGCGCAATCACTGAATTCCTTCTTTCGCCCTCTTTCACCGGGTCATTACCTGCCGATTTCAGGGTAAAACTTCAGGTAACCGACCGCAAAGGGAATAAGAACAGCAACATCTTTACAATCAAAGTTGATCGTTTCCCTGTTGCCGAAGTTTACTCAACCGGAAAACTTGAAAAAGATGGCAGCATGATTGTTGACGGAACCGTCTCGACAGGTACGGCACTCAATTACAGGTGGTTTACTACTGAAGGCCAAATTGTTGGCCCGCTGAACCAGTCAAAGGCAAAATTGAACGGACCAGGCATCTATTCACTGGAAATCACAGATACTCATGGGTGCAAATCAACAAAGAGTTTCAAGTTCCCGCTTGAAATCCATCAAATCGTCGCCAATAACGATTATGCCAGAACTTCGTGGGCACAGGATACAACAATCATCGTATTGGCCAATGACCATTCGACTGTGAAATTCCTGCCCGGAACAATGCATGTCATAGAACAGCCTACGCGGGGAGGAACCAAGGTAAATCCGGATGGTACGATCACCTACATTCCGCACGAAAGACGCCCCGGTCGCGATCAGTTCGTTTATGAAGTATGCGATGAAGTTGGCTTGTGCGCTTCTGCAACCGTAACAATCGACACCTATGATGGAGGTATTACCGCTCCTGAAGGGTTTTCTCCAAACGGTGACGCAATTAATGAATTCCTCGTATTCAAAGGTCTTGTTGAAAACTATCCCAAATCACAGTTATATGTCTTCACGCGCTCAGGACAACCAGTTTATCAGAACATGGAAGGCTACCAAAATGACTGGGACGGTACAACAATAAAAAGTACAATGACCAATCTGGAACTTGTACCTACCGGAACTTACTATTATGTACTAAAATTAGGTGTACACCAAACAGGCGATACAAACCGATCATTAAAGGGATTTGTTTATATCGGTTATTAAAAACGATCGTGTCTGTCTTTTCTGTTTTTGGTCAATGATAATTTCCAGTGACAAAATTCGCTTTTGTGAAAATGGCTATTATTATAGCTATTAGAACAGGTTCAGCGATATCTATCCGACTCTATATGTTTTCACAAAAAGTCATAGCTCTAATATTCTGTCGATTACCTATGTATAAATGTCAATATTAGGTATAATCGATACATGGAACAAAATGAATAAATCCGTGTCGTCTATAACTATCTTTTCTCCATTCAGAGATCAATTTATGCATTTTTCTTCCTTTTAGAGGGTAAATTATTTTTATCCTGCCTGAAATTTTATTATACAAAAACAATTATTTAAACAGATAATTGTTGAATAAAAAATAACCCTAAAAAACATCTAAATTTCATACAACTGTATATTAGCCGAATGTGGAAATATTCTCTATTTAGTGGCTGTAAATATATTGATGTATAATTATATTACTACTGTATATTTTTATTTTACGTTTTCGATGCATTAATACAAATTCTAACTTAACTTTGGTTTAATAAAAGAATATTAATGAGTCAGATTTGAGGAGATCAATAATAGAAATAAACTTTCTGACATCTTAAAAAATCCTTTGTGGCTGACAGCATACAATTTGACTGACCATGACCTTCAAAGACATTGTTAAGACAAAGGCTCTTCAGCTTCTGAAAGCAAACAGTTTAACGACAATAATATTCTAAAATATATAATTTGAATAAGTGCTTCTAAGAAAATATTTAAAAATTGAGAGCTTTAATTACCATATTAATTACGCTTCTACTCAAATACAGTGACAAATTATTCAGATCACCAGACAGAGCAGAAAAAAACATGGACATAGCCATTCCTCGTTTTTCTTTCCTTCATTTTCTAAAAACATCGCCTATCAATTTTACAATCCTGCCTCTTCTCCAGTTTTTTTCGAGGCGCAAAAGCTCTCTTCCTGCACGTTACGTACTTTTTTCAATTCTTTATTTTTCGCTTTCCGGCACTGTTACTGCTGCAAATATACCTCCTGAGGCAATAGACGTAAAAAACTTCCCTATTCAGACTGGCAGCGGTATCTCGCAAATCCTCCCCCTTATTGGACAGGATGCTGACGGATCTACAATTAGCTTTAAAATACTGACTTTACCGGCGTCCTCAAAAGGCACTTTATACTTAAACGGAGTTGCAATTATTGCAAATCAAATACTTACTCCTGCGGACGCGCAGATGTTACAATTTAAACCCAAAAATAGTTATACAGGGAATTGCTCTTTTACTTTCACGGTGACAGATAATGATGGATTAACAGATGCCACGCCGGCCACCTACACAATTCCCGTTGTTGCAATTAATCAAAACCTGGTTTGTACCGGCGGTGGATTAGGAATCAATATCCTTGGAGCCATGGGTACATTTTCTGTTCCTTTTATTGTCCCCAACCCGGTGGTGAGCTGCATCAATAACGGATCAACCCCCTCTTCACCATTGAACAATATTGGAAAAGCTCATCCTGAATTAACCAGTTATACCTATGCATCAACAAGCGGCAGCCTCGGTCCCGAAGGAACCTATTCTTTTTTAAAAATTATAGGAACATGGGCATCCCGAAACTGTATCAAGACAGACTGGGTAGCTGCGGATCACACCGGAGATGGTGGTTATGCCATGATTGTAAACGGATCTCCGAACGTGGCAAGTTTCGGAAGTACCTTTTTCCAGGCAGCAACGATCGCGGTTTGCCCAAACACACTTTACGAATTTTCTGCATTTGTGATAAACGTACTGCCAGGCAACCATAGTGCTGCTATAGCAGGCTCTCAACCGGATATCAGTTTTTATATAAATAATACGAAAGTTTCACAATCAGGACTTATTCAATACTCTGACGCATCAACCTCGTGGATTCCTCAGTGGGTCAAGGTTGGAGGATTATGGTACTCAGGACCAAATACTTCAGTAGATTTAAGGATTGACAATGCAACGTTTGTTGCCAGTGGCAACGATTTAGGTCTCGATGATATTTCGATGGCAATTTGCGGACCCGATATATCGTATCCCAATACCGACTTAACACCAAAATTTTGCAAACCGGGAATTTTACCTCTTGAGGCATTGGTTACCTCATCTATCAATACCTATTCCCATTACATTTTCGAAAGGAGTACTGATGGCGGAGTTACCTGGCAGATATTATCAACTCCAAAAACAGGAAGTCCTGTTTATGACATAGCGACAGACACCTACAGCTATACCGCCACCTATGGAGATATCCCGGTGGATGCCTCCATGAACGGGTACAAATACCGTTTAAAGGTTGCAACAAATGAAACGAACCTGATAGGTGAAACATGCAATGTATCAGCAATAAAGGTGATTACAGTTTCTGCCTTTACAACACCTGATGCCGGAGCAGACATAACCGGATGCAATCCAGCGCTAACCGCCCAACTTGCCGCTGCAACAACGGGACAAGCTTGGCTTACAGTTGCCGGTAATCCCGCTACGGCAACCATAAACAATGCCGGCACAATAGCCGGAATGACAGTTAACGGGATTTATAAATTCCAGTTGAGCAATACTGCAGGATGCTACGACACGGTAAACGTTGTACACGATAAGGTTGGCAGTGCAGGCGCCGATGTCAATGTATGCGCAGGGGTGACCGCTTACAAACATTCAGATGCCGGTGCAGGATATGCCTGGGAATCGGTTGCAGGAAATCCGGCTAATGCTACCATCATCGGTTCAACAGGTGCTGTTTCAGGAATGACATTGGTTGGTACTTACCATTTTGTTTTAAGATCATCTTTCGGCGATTGTACCGATGAGGTCACGGTTACTGTTCCAATGGCAATAACTGCTTCCGCCACAGCATCATCCATACTTTGTCATGGAGGTACTACAATGGTAACGATAACCGGTTCAGGAGGAACAGCTCCATTGGCCTATACTTTTAATGGCATCACTAACGGATCAGGCATATTCAATGATGTCGCAGCAGGAGCCGGTTACAACTGGAGCGTTACAGATGCCGGAAATTGCACCCCCGTAGTTGGATTGATTTCAATAACCCAACCAGCCTTACTGACCGGTTCATCCACCATTGAAAATGCTCCTTGTCCTGGAGCATCCACCGGAAGTGCCATTGCCATCGCTTCAGGAGGTGTTGCTCCTTACAGCTATTCCTGGAATACCACCCCGGTACAGACTACGGCAACAACCGTAAACCTTTCAGCAGGTACTTATATAGTCACAATCACCGACAATAATGGTTGTATAACCTCACCCACCGTAACTGTTATTTCAGAGGATTTAGTCCCCCCTACCTTTACAGCGCCGGGTCCCTTTGAGTTCTGCGTCGAAAATCTTTATTCTGCCGGATACATATCGAACGGTTTACAAATCAATCCCACACCAGACTATTACCTCTTCCACGAAGGAAATACAATTTTTGACCTTGATCCGGATGATCTGAAAAATGAATTTAACGATAACTGTTGCGACGATAATTTGCTTGTGATTCACTGGCGTATGACCTTTACAGATACTCCAAATCCGGCGGCACCTCCAGCTATGCTAACCCATGCATCGATACCCGATCAAACTGGTCAGCCATCTTTATATGGCTCTGACATCCAGTTTCCTGGTGACGGGGTGAACTTTACAAGTGTAACTCACCTAATAACATATTGGTTGACTGATTGCAATGGCAATAAATCCTTAGAAAAGGACGTAAATATCACAATTAAACCCAGGCCAAATATTACACTGATAAATTAATAATCCATTTTAATAATAATTAACAATATGAAACGAGGAAAAGACATAGAAAATGAGGCGACAGGCCAATTCTTGCAAGGATTCGATGATTCAATAATCATCTCATTTTTAACAATGGTTCAAATTCAACCGGCAATTAATGTGCCTCTTATCTTCCTAATAAAATCAAGAGACGCCTGTCAGCCTGACTGCTCGAATAGTCCGGAAACGGGTTTTCGCCTGAGTCCGGATATTCAACCAGTCATCTCAAAATGGAGCAACATCAAGAATTAAAATATTTTATTAAACAGATCAAAAACAATACTCGATTTTTTCACACAATTAAATTTTATCATCATGAAAAAGCAAATTCTATTACTCATCATGGCGATAATCGCCGCTTCATCTGCCTTTAGTCAAATGTTACCAGGATCAGCGCCACTTCCTTTAGTTGGATGCACAACGGATGCTACACATCCATTAGCTGGGGTACCTTACGACTATTCGGTAGTAGTAAATCCTACCGGTGGCAATTTCCAATGGTGGGCAACCAAAGATGTAGACTTCATAAAAACAACGGCAGGTGTTACATCCAATAATATAGGTACCAAACTCACTGTAGGTACTGAACTTCTTGGAACAAGTGCCAACTATGGTGTTACCGGTATCTTAGATAATGTAAACATTACATGGTCGAGTGCAACTCTGGCTGGTACAACAGTAGCTGACCCAACATTTGTTGTAGTACAGAATGATGCAACCGGAGCAAATTGCGCCAATAATTTAAAAGTTTACCCAATTCTACCCGTCAATGGATTTACTGTGGATATAAAGAACATGGATCAGGCAATGGTTCCAACACCCCTTTATACCGATCCTATGTCCGTTTGCGTCGCTGACATTGAAAGTGCAAAATATGTAGGCGGAGCAATTGTCACCAATTATGGCACCAACATTCTGTATTTTGAAGTGGTTGCAGCTAATTTCACCGGAGGTTACACCCCATCATTCAAGGTAACTGGTCTGGCAGCAGCTCAATCAGTCACTTCTCTCGAATTTGCAGTTGCTTCTACTTTTGCATCTCCAATTACCACCACATTGGCTGCCGGAGTATATAGTCCAGATGCTCCAATAATGATCGATCCCTCGGTTACCAATACCACAGCAGGAGTTTCAATTTATGTGAGACTAACGATCGCTAACGGAACTGAAGAGCATTTAGCCGATTCAGCAATTGCACTTGCAGTTAACGGAACAAATACTGCAGGAGAAAAAGATGTTGTAAATACAGCATGTGCTACATTAACTGATTTTGAAGACATTGCAACACAAACATTAACAAAACGTCCAACTGTTACTTCTGTACAAGCCGGAGGATTTATAACTCCATAGATTATTTAGGATAGCATCAAAATGCGTTTGCTTTTTCATGAACCATATACGTTTTCCGATTAGCATTCATCCGATCGGAAAATGGCCAGTGCAATAAGAAGCAAACAGTCTTCATGCCGCTCCCTTAATCAGGAAAAGGTGAAACAACTTGTATATCAAATACTTTAAACTGACATTGATACCTTATAATATAATGATAAGGAAATGAGTCATGAAAAATTATCAAAATGGTCTGCCATCAGGATTACCTCTTGACTTCAATCACGGAAGAGGTGATCCTTCTGTCGAAATAAACAGCTCAAAAAAAGCGCCTTGCGGGGTGTTAGGACGCTATTGTATGATCTGGCTTACCTGTCGAAACAGTGTATGTCAGGATTTTTTGTTTCTAAATGTAGGACTAAGTTTTTAATAGTTTTAAATCTTAAACATTGTACCTTAAACCTTTGTACATATTACGTCTGGCGTTTGTAGTTTTGCAACTACTGCTGCTTGCTTTGGCTCCCGCCAGGGCTCAGACTGTCGTGTCCCAAGGTAAGATAACAACGTTGGCTGTCGTACAGGTACCCGGTCATACATACGAATGGGAACTTTATAATGATGCAACCATCAATTTTGCAACCGTAGCAGGCAATTGCCCGGTTACCTCTGCTGCTTTTACCGGAAGCCATCTTGGATCCAATGTTCAGGTAAAATGGCTGATTCCGGGGATCTATTTTTACAAGGTAACCGCTCGTGATGCTTTAGGTTGCACAATGAACTTAAAAATTGGCATGATAAGAGTGATTCCAACCGAACTTGATGCAGTAATCGCCGGCACCACGCTAACTGGTGCATGTCAACAAGTTAAACTCGATGCATCTAAATCGGTCGGCGATATTATCAGGTACGAATGGTCGCTTACCGATAATGGTGGCGTATTAACTAATAAATTGGGAATTACCACTGATTTTCAACTTTCGCCATCCTTCACAGGTTCGCTTCC
>Ga0209386_1000124_pt1 | contig 40271 bp, 27 predicted proteins | sample NGEPertwo_FD_184510 | JGI IMG/M metagenome (GOLD analysis project Ga0209386, IMG submission 184510) | Arctic peat soil microbial communities from the Barrow Environmental Observatory site, Barrow, Alaska, USA - NGEE Permafrost154B-two... | ecosystem: Environmental > Terrestrial > Soil > Wetlands...
AGTTCTGCTGTTCGTTTCTCTTTCTCTTCGTTTTTAATCGCAAGCTCTTTATTCGCAAGTATTAATAATGCTATCGATTTATCGTTCTCTTCAATTTGTCTGTTTTTTTCTTTTAATTCCAGCTGCAAACTGTTAATTAATCTTTGATATTCTTCTTCTACCAGTTTTCGTTGAGTGATGTTCATTCCTTGTGCAATCGTGCCAATAGGCGTTGTACGATCAGGAGACATAATTGTTGCTGAATTCCAAAGGAGCGTATGTATGGAACCATCAACATGAAGAATATCAATCTCAACCGCTTCTAAACGCTCACCTTCATGTGTTTTGCGGATAAGTTCCATTGAAATTTTTCGGGATAAAGGTGGAAATAGTATTTCCAAAGATTTGCCAATTACGTATTTCTCATTTCTTCCTGTAAATGACTCAAATGCCTTATTGAACCGAAGGATATGGTATTCCTTATTCCAAACAATAATAGGGGCATTTGCATAGTCAAGCAGATTTGCAAGGTATTCGTTCTTCTCCCGATGCGTTTCTAACTCCTGCTTACGCATATTCATATCGCGTAAAACATTGACGATAATAGTTTCTTCACCATAATTAGCTTTTGAAACACTCGCTTCTAAAGGAAAGATAGTGCCATCTTTACGTCGGCCGAATAATTCTACCGACTCATTCAATTGGCGAATTGTTTGATCACCATTGAGAAAATTACTTAAGTGCTGGTTACCTGCATCCACCATAAATGACGGTAATAAAACATTAAGTGGTTTCCCGATGACTTCGTCTGTATTGTACCCAAAGTGCTTTTCTGCCCCTTTATTAAAGAGAATTATGCTTTGTTGTTCGTCTGTAGCAATAATGGCATCGTGAGCTGTATTCAAAACACAAAATATAAGGGATTCGTCATTAACAATTTTGTTTTTCATGTCCGTTGTAATTAATTATTTATCACAATCAAAAATATAAAGCCTTCTCTATTGAGTTATTTTAAATAGAACATATATTTTAATAATCCGGCCTAATCTTAAATCACTATCTCATTATTATCTAATCTGTCAATCCTTTCATTTTTAACACCATATAAATATTCTATACTTAGAATAAACTGTAGGCAATGAAAAAGCTTATATCAAATTTAGAATTTAATTTTATAAATTCCAAATTTTAGATAGTATTTAATAAAAGGGATTTTTTTAATCTTGCAAGCTGATTTCGAATTGGCACAATTTGAAGTTGCAAAATGAAAACTCATTCTGAGTTAAAAATAGTGACTTCTAATTCAGCAAAACCAACTTTTTATAGTACTCACCGGCTAAACGACGTTACAAATCGGCAGCCAAAATTTAAAGATAATCAGCAATTACCCGCGAGAAATGTTGAATATTATTGATACATTGCACAGATATAAAAACCAAAATTTTAATTAAAATGAGATTTAGATTTCCCCTTGCAGCTGGGTTAGCCTTTATGTTGCTTAGCGGTAGTGCAATTGGTCAAACCAATACCAAATTGCCGTACCAAAACACGCAATTATCTGTTGATGATAGAGTTGAAGATCTTGTTTCGCGAATGACAGTTCAAGAAAAAGTAACCCAGCTCTTTAATCATGCGGAACCGATTGAGCGATTGGGAGTCCCTGCATATGATTGGTGGAATGAGTGTCTGCACGGCGTGGCAAGAGCCGGGAAAGCGACTGTTTTCCCTCAGGCCATCGGACTTTCAGCGACATTTGATCAGGATCTTATGTTTCGTGTTGCAGATGCGATCAGCGATGAAGCGCGCGCCAAACACCACTACTTCGTTGCCAATAATGTTCGTAGCATCTATACCGGCCTCACTTTCTGGACGCCCAACATCAATATTTTCAGAGATCCGCGTTGGGGACGTGGCCAGGAAACGTACGGCGAAGATCCCTTTTTGACAGGACGTATGGCTGTCAATTTTATCAAAGGCCTCCAGGGAAATGACCCAAAATACCTAAAGACCGTCGCTACAGCTAAACATTATGCAGTGCATAGCGGACCTGAATTTACACGTCACACCGATAATATTTTTGTAAACGATCGCGACCTGTACGACACCTATCTGCCTGCTTTTAAGGCAGTAATAAGGGATGCAAATGTTCAGTCGGTGATGTGTGCGTACAACCGTTTTCGCGACAAACCTTGCTGTGGAAATGACATATTACTAAGTAACATTTTACGAAACCGTTTCGGATTTAATGGATATGTTGTTTCAGACTGTGGCGCAATCTCTGACTTTTTTACTAAAATGGGTCATCACACAACTCCCACTTCCACACAAGCCTGGGGCTGGTCGTTAGCGACAGGGACCGATCTAAACTGCGAGCAAAGCCGCACATTTCTTGTCAACAATCTCGATTCTGCAATAAATGTTGGAATGATTAACGAAAGCGACATCAACACCTCCGTAAGAAGATTATTTAGAGCACGTTTCATGCTTGGGTTGTTCGATCCAGACGATCAGGTGGCTTATTCAAAAATTCCGTTCTCAGTGGTCGGTTCCGAAAAACACCTGAAACTTTCGCAGGAAGCAGCAGAGAAATCGTTGGTGTTACTAAAAAATACAGGTATTCTTCCCCTTAAAAATGTAAAGAAAATTGCGCTTATCGGACCAAACGCCAACAACTTCGCGATTCTGATTGGCAATTACAACGGACAACCGATCCGTCCCATTACACCATTGAAAGCATTGCGCGAAAAGCTAGGGGCACAGAATGTACTTTACACACCAGGTTGTCCAATTGTTCCCGGAGTCTATGTCAATCAGGATATTATTGGTGCTGAAAACTTCTTCCATATGGAGAACGGCAAGCTAAAATCGGGATTAAAAGCAGAATACTATACCAACACAAAATTCGAAGGGACACCCAAACTTGTACAAGTCGATCCTAAAATTGATTTCTACTGGATGAAATCGCCCTTAAATAACCTTGTTGAAGACAAGTTCTCTATACGATGGAGTGGCATAATTATTCCAAAAAAGACGGGAACATACCAGTTTGGAGGGAATGTCAAACTTAAAATCGACAATGTAGTTGCAGACTCTAAAGGTGTTGCCCTCGAAAAAGGGAAGAAATATGAGATCTTAGCAGAACTTCGTGTTGTTCCTTCATCTTACACCAACAGCATTGAACCATCTGCAATCTTATCATGGGTAGATACAACACGCGACTACCACAAGGAAGCGCTCGATGCTGCCGCCAAAGCTGATGTAGTGATTTTCTGCGGAGGTATTTCAGCAGAACTCGAAGGGGAAGAGATGCCTTTGGTGATCGACGGTTTCTCTCATGGTGACCGTACTCACATTAATCTGCCTAAAATTCAGGAAGATTTGCTGAAAGATCTTTACAAAACAGGTAAACCGGTTGTATACGTCAATTTCAGCGGAAGTGCAATGGCGATGAACTGGGAAGACGAGAACCTTCCAGCCATTGTTCAGGCATTCTATCCCGGCGAAACAACGGGAACAGCACTTACGCGCCTGTTATTCGGAGAATTCAATCCTTCAGGAAGATTGCCAGTCACTTTTTATAAGTCAGAAAAAGACATCCCCGACTTTTCAAACTACGATATGCAGGGACGAACTTACCGCTATTTCAAAGGGACTCCACTCTATCCGTTTGGTTACGGCTTAAGCTATACGACATTCGAATACAGCAATCTGGTTGCCAATGAAACATCAGGAACGGCATCGCCGGTAAGTGTAACAGTTGATGTAAAGAACTCAGGAAAAGTTGATGGAGAGGAAGTTGTTCAATTGTATGTGTCAAACAAGACAGCCAAATCGGAAGTTCCGATTGTGGCTTTAAAGGGATTTCAGCGGATTAATCTGAAAAAAGGAGAGCAGAAATCTGTCACTTTCAATTTAAATTCCGAAGTTTTCTCAATAACAAACGATGACGCAAAACAAATTGTCGAACCAGGAACATTCGAGATCGCAGTTGGTGGCTCAATTCCAGGCAAAAATTCTGTTGTTAAAACATTAAAGTTAACAGGAAATACTGTTGAAATAAAGTAGAGATGCCATTAAAATAAAGAGGTGATATTTTTACCGGAAAGCGGATTGACAGTACAAATTGTCAATTACTAATCTCGATAAAGATTTCACCTCTTTTGCAATTTTATAAACCAAGTAAACCGCCATGATATGAAAAAACAGATTCACTTTATAATGCTCATTTTTCTGATAGTTGCTGGCTTTGAACTACATGCCGTACAAAACCCAAATCCAGCAATAGAATTATCTTCTGATTCTTCAGTCACTACACTTTCGCTTCCGTTTATAGGTGCGCAAGTCTTTATTGAACCGGGACAAACACCCGAAGATATCGATACCTGGTTTCGGGTGCTAAAAGAGAATCATTTCACCGTCTGCCGGATCAGGATGTTTGAATCGTATATGAAAAAACAGGACGGATCATGGGATTTCAGTCTGTTTGATAATGCATTCCGGTCAGCTGAAAAGCATGGAATCAAGATTTTTGGCACCATCTTTCCCTACACAGAAAAAACGGATATCGGAGGTTTCAAATTTCCGCGCGATGAAGCGCACCTGCAATCTATTGAATTATTTATTAAACAACTCACAACCCATTTCGGTCAATTCAAAAGTCTTTACGGTTGGGTGTTGATCAATGAACCGGGGGTTGGCGGTAAAATTCCGATGACCGAATTCACAAAGAATAAGTTGAATGAATGGAAGCAGAACCATCCGCAAAAAGAGTTCACCAATAAAGGCTTTCCAATACTTGTTGATTTGTCGGACCAGGCATTTCTCCTTGATTATAACACATGGTACCTGAACTGGATCGCCACAGAAATCAGGAAATACGACACCACACACGAATTACATGTGAATAACCACCAGATGTTTCAGAATTGTGCAGAGTATAACTTCCCCGAATGGCGTAAGTTTTTGACAAGTCTGGGTGGTTCCGCCCATGCATCATGGCATTTCGGGTACTTCACAAGACAACAATATGCAGTAGCGATGTCAGCTAACAGCGAAATTGTCAGGTCGGGTGCAGGAAAACTTCCCTGGTTAATGACAGAATTACAAGGCGGCAATAATACATACAGTGGTGGTTCGCCCATGTGTCCTACCAAAGAGGAGATTGCACAATGGTTATGGATCATTACTACCACCGAAGGAAAAGGATCGATTTTCTGGACGCTGAATCCGCGCAGTTCAGGAATTGAAGCCGGAGAATGGGCGTTACTCGACTTTCAGAATAACCCATCAGACCGAATGACAGCGGCCGCAAAGGTTGCCGAAACGATTCATCAAAACAGGGCACTCTTCGAAAACAGTAAAGAGGTAGAATCAGGAATTAACATCCTGTACATCCGGCAGTCGCTATGGGCGGAAGGTAAAATGGCAGAAGGCTCAACTCAAAATTACGAAGCCCGGAAGGTTGGTGGTGTGATGAAATCAGCCATCAGTTATTTCGAAGCATTCAGCGAGATGGGCATCAATGCGAATTTCAAGGCATTCGAAGAGTTCGATTTCGGAAAAACAGACTACAAGGGAACAACAATCATACTTGCACATCAAATCTCAATACCTGACAGTTACGCTTCTATTCTCGAAAACTTCGTCAGCAAAGGCGGAAAACTAATTGTTGACGGACTTACAGGCTTCTTCGACGAAAATCTTCACAACACGATGATTACCGGATTTCCATTTGAAAATCTTTTAGGTGGGAATATCCGTGAATTCAAACTGGTTGATAATCTGTTTAAGGTTCAGTGGAACAACTATGCAATTCCGGCACATTTATGGCGCGGATTTATTAAAGTAAAAACAGGAAAAGTTGTTGCCAATTATGAAGGAGAACCAATCGCGGTCAGGAACAATATTGGTAATGGTGAAGTATTATGGGTTCCATCCCTGATTGGTCTTGGAAGTCGGATAACAGGCGACTATACCTCCTTAATCAGGCTTTTAAATGCAGAAACCGATCAAAGTCTGGCGATGGTACCAGTCAGGTTTAAAACGGCTCAAAAGGATATGCTGATGAAAACAATCAAATCCGGCAATTCACTGATAACAGTTGTGATTAATAAACGGGATAAACCTGGTCAGGTAATGCTCGACTTCGGAGGCAAATCCCTAACTGGCAAAATACTATACTCCAACAAACAAGGAACAGTTGCAGGCAATAATCTGTTAATTGGATCAGAAGAAACGCTGGTGATTGAATGGAAATAAAAGAGCTGGTCGCAAAAGCACACTTTGATGGACACTCTCGCAATGACAACTGATTATCAAACATTGATCGCTGAGAAGGAAGCAATGACAACTGATAGGTAAACAATGATGTCTGAGAAGCAAGCAATGACAACTGATTACCGAACAATGATCGCTGAGAAGCAAGCAATAACAACTGATAAGTAAACAATGATGTCTGAGCAGCAAGCAATGACAACTGATTATCAAACAGTGATCGCTGAGAAGCAAGCAATGACAACTGATTATCAAACAGTGATCGCTGAGAAGCAAGCAATGACAACTGATAGGTAAACAATGATGTCTGAGAAGCAAGCAATGACAACTGATTACCGAACAATGATCGCTGATAAGCAAACAATGATGTCTGAGAAGCAAGCATTAACATCAGAGAGGTAAACATGGACATCTGAGATGCAAGCATTGACGAAAGAGAAGCAATCACATGTGACTCAATTCTCAATTTCATAACCGCTTCAAGGGTTTACAACCACTTGAAGGGATAATGGGCAACCTGTAATCGCTTATCCGTGAAGAAATTTGCGGATATCGCGGATATCTCCCAATAAGACTAGTATATCGTTCTGACGATAATCGAAATCGACTATTTCCTTATCCTTTGGTTGCGAGGATGAATAGAGGATTTGCTGATCTCTTTTCAACGCCACAATTTTAAGATGGAAATCTGTTTTAAAAGTCGCCGGCGAAAATCGCTGATTTACCAAAGATTTGGGAACAAGCATATCAATGATCTTCAGGTTATCTGAAATACTGAAAAGATTCAGTATTCCGGAGAGAACCAGCTTTTGAGCAAGGATACGGGCAGATTCATACTCCGGATTTATCGTATGTTCGATCCCGATGGATTTGAGTACGGTGAGATGAATGGACGAACTTTCGCGGCAAATCACCTTTTTAACACCAAATTTTTTAAGCAACGCAGAAATCATTACCGAAACGCCAAAGTCATCACCAATACAGACAACAAATGCGTCGGCTTCTTTAACCGGCAAAAGCCGTAAGGCGTGTGGATCACTGGCATCCAAACAGATCGTATTGGCGATCGTATCCTTAAAAAATTCCACCTTTTCAATGTTCTTGTCTACACCAAGTACATCGTGACCCATGGCGGTAAGGATTTTTGCAAGTGAAGCGCCAAAATTTCCTAATCCGATAGCGACTACATTCATAGCGGGTAGTTTTATGTAATGATTAAATTTTCTTTGGGATAACGGTACAGCGTTTTGCCTGCAGCAGATCCTGACAGTGATAATAAAAGCGTTATACATCCCATTCTGCCAAGAAACATCAACATAACAAGGATCAATTTCGAAGCGTCGGAGAGCAAAGGTGTAAGATTTAACGAGAGTCCCACAGTACCAAAAGCTGAAAAACTCTCGAAAACAATCCGTAATAAACCAAATTTGCCGTCAATCAAAAATATTCCAAACGCGCCAAGACCAATAATAACAACGGAAAGAATTATTATTGCAAATGCCTTATTTACTGAATATTCATGAACTTCGTAACGATGAATCTCAATGTGGTTCTTTCCACGGATAATGCGTATCATATTGAGCATTGCAATCGCAAATGTGCTGGTTTTGACACCGCCTCCTGTAGAGACGGGAGATGCACCAACCCACATTAAGAAAATCATGATCAATATAGAAGGTTTGGCCAAAGCATCCATGCTAAAATTGTTAAAACCAGCTGTACGTGGTGTGACACTCTGAAAATAGGACATCGCCAGTTTTCCCTGAAAATCCATCCCCTTCTGCGTAAAATTGGTTTCCAACAGATAAAAAGAGAAAGTACCAAATACTAACAAGATAAAAGTAGAAATTATCACAATCTTCGAATTGAAGGTAACCATTCCTACCCTGTGGACATAGGGTTTGCGGGTTTTCGCATATTCAGATAGCCAGAGTGCCTGCGCTTTCATGTAATTGTAAATATTCAGCAGCACGGGAAAACCTAAACCACCTAACACAATCAAATTAGCCACAGAGTAATGGAGGCTATAATTTTCACGAATACGGATATCATAGAGATTATCCGTCAAATTTGAGAAGCCGGCATTGCAGAATGCAGATATTGAATGGAAAACGGCAAATCTGAAATTTGAACCCCCAGTCCCTAAAGCCTCGTGAGGAAGTGAAAAATAGATAAAGAGCGCTCCCGCAATTTCGATGATAAACGTGATCAATACAACTTTCAACAGAATTTTAAGTACACCGTTTATACTATCTTCACTCAAATAATCACGCAGGAGCAACTGCTCGCGAAAAGAGGAAGTTTCCTTGAAAAATATTCCAAAAAAACTGGTGATGGTCATAACGCCGATTCCACCGATTTGAATCAACGAGAGTACAATCAATTGACCCAAATGGGTAAATCGGGTAGCCGTATCAACAACTGTTAACCCTGTTACGCAAACAGCGCTTGTTGAAGTAAAAAGGGCATCAACAAAAGTGATGGGAGATGTTGTTGCGAGTGGCATCATTAATAACATGGCCCCGAAAAAAATAATCAGCGCAAAACTAATTATAAACAGCTGGGCCGGATTGAGTAGTTTGGTAACAAGGTCAAGTTTTAAACGAGAGATTTCCAAAAAGAACAGGATAATTGCAAGAATCTGAAATCCGGAAAATTCATAGAAAAACTGATCCGCGACAAAACCAAAACTTAACAGAAACCTGACGAAAAAGGAAATAATAAGCAGATTTCCAAGGATAAAGTTGGTGAGAAAGACTTTCCGGTTCAGCAAATGATTGGTAAAAAAAATAGACCGCACCAGGTATAGTATTCCGGTGAAAAGGAATAAAATACGGTAGTAGGGATTGTTTAAATGGGCTTCGTCAACCTGATTAAGCGAAAAACCAATATCCTGAATGGCCAGGACAAACAGCAAAAACGCAATCACAAATAATAAACCATTGACAAACCTGCCCAGATTATCATACCTCGTCCCCAGAATGAAATATTTACTTTTTAAAATTGAAAGATTCATAGTTTTATTACGGCCGCGCAAAATTAGACGAGAAAAAGAAATAACAGTATTTCAAACCAAACTATTTTGTTGGCGACATAAAATAATATCACCTCTTTTGTTAAGATTTTTTATTGTACTATTTTTGACTATTAAACCTGAAAGATAAAATTGTAAATATAATCCAATACGTCTTTATATTTAAAAGAATGTTTACAAAACTCTCCCGGATCATACTTAGAAACAGAATTTTATTGATCGTTTTGATATCAGCTTTTACAGTCTTTATGGCTTTTGAAGCACAAAACGTTAAACTGTCATATGAAAACTCATCGCTGTTGTCTCAAAAAGACAGCGCTATGATTGAATATCAGGATTTTAAAAAACAGTATGGTGAAGACGGCAATGTGCTGATGATTGGAATAAAAACCCCCGGGATCTTCCAGCTCGAACAATTCAACGCATTTTACGACCTTGGAGATTCGATTCGGGCGATCGATGGAGTTCAGGATGTGATTAGTATGACCAGGGGCATCAATCTCATCAAGAACAAATCAACGCATCAGTTCGACTATTTTCCGTTGGTCAAAAAGCGCCCAAACACACAACAAGAGGTTGATAGTCTGAAAAATACAATTCTTGGCCTGAAATTTTACGAAGGAATATTATACAACCCAAAGACCAATGCTGCACTTATAGCGATAACGCTCGATAAAAATAAATTAAACGACCGAAGTCGCATAAAACTGGTAGCCAATATTGTAAAAACAGGAACCAACTATCAGAAAAAGAACAATGTGGAAATCCATTATTCAGGGATGCCCTATATCCGCACCATCACAATGCAAAAGGTCAAACAGGAGCTTTTCATTTTCGTTCTGATGAGTATGGCGATAGCAGCGCTCATTATGCTCCTGTTTTTCAAATCAATGAAGGTTGTTCTAAGTTCTTTGCTGATTGTTGGAATCAGTATTGTTTGGGTTCTTGGAACCACGGTTTCATTTAATTTCAAAATCACAATTCTAACGGGCGTAATCCCGTCCTTGATTATAATTATCGCAATCGAGAATTGTATCTATATCCTAAATAAATACCACTGGGAATACCGGAGTCATGGAAACAAAATAAAGGCACTGATCAGGGTTGTTCAGCGAATTGGTTTTGCATCACTGATGACAAATGCTGCAACAGCACTTGGATTTGCTGCTTTCATACTGATCCCCAATCAAATGTTAAGAGAGTTCGGCATTATCACCGCACTCAACATCATGCTCGAATATGTACTCTGCATCCTACTGCTGCCGATTATTTTTAGCTTTATTGATCCGCCAACGGCCAAACACGTAAAACACCTCGACAGTAATTTTTTTGGTGCAATTATCAAAAAGATCATCTACCTGATCAGCTATCGCAGACATTTTATTTATGGTATAGCTGCCGGATTGCTTTTGATTGGATTTTTAGGAATCAGTTTGATGAAGACTTCCGGTAAAATAGTAGACGATTTTCGGAAAGATGACCCTATTTATCTCGATCTGAAATTCTTCGAAAACAACTTTGGAGGTGTAATGCCCTTTGAAATTTCGATTGACACAAAAAAGAAAAATGGCGTAATGATAGGATCTACAATCGATAAGATTAATGAACTCCAGAAAATGATCAATACTTATCCGGAGTTTTCGAAACCACTGTCTATTGCAGAACTATTCAAGTTCTCAAAACAAGCCTATTTCGGAGGCGATTCCTCGATGTATTCCATGCCTAACAATGTTGAAAAGGGATTTATAATGGGATATCTGCCAAAGCATCAAAAAGGAATGAAAACCAATCTGCTTTATTCCTACCTCGACAGCACCAGGCAATACACGCGTGTTAGTTTTCAGATGGCCGATATTGGCACCCATCATATGGATTCACTGATGGCTAAAATACATCCTCAGATCGACAGTATTTTTAGTCCTAAAAAGTATAATGTAAAAATTACCGGGAATAGTGTTGTGTATGCAAGGGGAACCAATTTTTTGATTCACAATCTTTTTGACAGTGTTCTAATCGCAATTGTGATGATCTCATTGCTGATGGCATTGCTTTTCTCCTCTTTCAGAATGATTCTGGTTTCAATGATTCCCAATATTATTCCATTGCTGATTACAGCCGCTATCATGGGTTATGCTGGAATTCCGATCAAGCCATCAACTATTATTGTCTTCAGCATCGCTTTGGGCATTTCGGTTGACAATGCAATACAATACCTTTCGCGGTACCGTCATGAACTCAAAGTTACAAAAGGAGATATCAAACAATCTGCAATAAATGCACTCCACGAAGCCGGTTTTAGTATGATCTATACGAGTATCGTTTTAGTACTCGGTTTCAGTGTGTTTATCGTCTCCAGCTTTGGAGGAACCCAGGCGTTGGGCATTTTAATTTCTACGACCTTATTGATTGCGATGTTTTTCAATATGATGGTTCTTCCATCATTGCTGTTAACACTCGACAAACGATTGACAAGTAAAGATTTCATTGAACCGATCGTCGAGATTTACGATGATGAAGACCTTAATGAATATGATGAAAACCCTGCAACCGAATTTGATCCTGAAGAACCGGATCAGAAAAATTAAAACTACACAGGGAAGCCTGTTTCTTCTGTACTTATTGTTAGCATATCCCTTTCTTTCTCAAAGTCAGAGTGCTGCGTTGCCAAAGAATTATGTGTGCTATCGGGCTGATGCTCCGCTATCGATTGATGGGTTTGCGACCGAAAGCTGTTGGACGAAAGCAGAATGGACAGATGATTTTGCGGATATTGAAGGCGACAGGAAGCCAATTCCCCGTTTTCGAACACGCGCCAAGATGTTGTGGGATAACGATTACCTTTATGTGTTTGCCGAACTGTACGAACCAAATATCTGGGCCAATTTAAAACAGCGCGATACAGTTATTTTTTACGACAACGACTTCGAGGTATTCATAGATCCGGATGGCGACACGCACCACTATTACGAATATGAAATGAATGCATTGAATACCCAATGGGACCTGCTACTGACAAAACCGTATCGGGACGGTGGATTGCCATTAACTTCATGGAACTTCGACAATATGAGGTCCGCAGTAAAGATCTACGGAACCCTAAACAATCCTTCCGATAAGGATACCTGTTGGTGCGTAGAAATAGCCTTCCCCCTGAAATCATTCGCTGACTCGTCGGTTGTTCTGCCAATAAAACCGGGAACACAATGGCGGATTAACTTCTCACGGGTTGAATGGCAAACCTTTGTTGAAAACGGCCGCTATAAAAAAGTTATAAATCCGCATACCGGAAAACCCCTTCCCGAAGACAACTGGGTATGGTCTCCCCAGGGAGTAATCAATATGCATTGCCCTGAGACATGGGGGTTTGTTCAATTTTCAGGTTTGGTTGCAGGAAAAGGAAAAGAACCATTCCAGCCCAATCCTGAAGAAAAAGTGAAAGAAGAACTCCGGGCCCTATATTTTGTGCAACGGAAATATTACTCAAATTATAAACGGTTTGCCGCAAACCTGATAGAAATCAATCAGATGAACGTTGACAATCTGAAATGGAAGTTTAATCCTATATTTCACAACGATGATAAAGGATACGAAATCACTGCGAAACAGAATCAATCCCGTCAGATCTGGCATATCAACGAAACAGGGAGGATTTGGTCTTCTCAGTAAATTGTGTTTAATCTCATATGCCAGCGGAATATTAGTAGTCCCATATTACCGGGAAGAAATCAGGTTATTAGATAACCCGGAAAAAAATTCAGATACATTAGCGGTTAACGTTTTATAACGAAACTTTAACAGCTAATGTATCCTTTAACCTTGATTTCCTACTTCCCATCCACAATAATCGATGGATTCCTTTTGCTATCCATAATGATAAGTTTAGCATTGGGAGATGTTGCTATCGCTTTAATCATTTCGTACTGCAGCTGTTTATCGCTAAGTCCTGTGCTTAGAATCGTCTGATAATCGGCAATCCCCTGGGCCTCTACCCTTTTGCGTTCGGCTTCCTGTTTTTCTTTCTGGAGTACAAAGGTCATTTTCTGCGCTTCCTGTTCAGCATTGATTTTAGATTCAATAGCGGCTTTTACAGATGCCGGAAGCGTAATATTACGAACAAGTAATTGCTCAAGTATCAATCCCCTGCTCTTAAAATCTTCTTCTATTGTTTTAAATATTCTGGCCTGAAATTCGTCCCTTTTGGTTGAGTACAACGCCACTGCATCGTAATAAACGGCATTGTCCCTTATTTTGGTGACAGATTGGCCGAACAATTACATTCCTGTAATCGGTTCCAATTTCTTTTAAAATACGTGGGGCCTCATTCCCGATTACCTTATAAAGCACGGTAAGATCAATTACTACTTCAAGTCCATCGGCAGACAAAACCCGAATCGCATCATCACCCGATTTGTCTCCCTCGTCGTGCACACCCGTCATTGTATAATTCTGGGTACGAACATCAAACGTAACCACCTCAACCAATGGATTAACTACATTTAGTCCACTTTCAAGAATATTACTATTTACTTTCCCAAAGAGTTTCTGAACGCCCACAACACCTGGTTCGATTTGCTTTACAGAAGCGACAGCTAATCCCAATAATAAAATCAGAAATCCGGCAATCCTGATGGTGCCTGAATAAGCCATCACTGGCGATTCTGTTTTGGCAAGAACAAACCCAACAACAATTACAACAATTCCTACAAGAATTAAAAACATGTGTTTTAGATTTAATGATTAATAATCAGAACGGTAAGTATTTGATAAATATACTACATAAATTTCTAATTTTATCTTTATCGCGAAAAACATGAACATTAATTTTGCAACAATTTTAAATAGTCCTTCTAAAACCGGTCTTCGACTAAAAACCATATATTTGACTGCAGTAATCAGTAAAATCATCAATCTGTAAAACGAGAGGACAAAAAGCGAATTTGAGACAATCAAACCTATTGACATGTAAAAAACCAGGCTATGATAAACAATCCTTTAAAGAATATTGAAAAATACCTAATCATCTTATTGCTGTTGATTTCATTACAATCTGCAGCGCAAACTGGCTTACCGGCAGGTTACCCTGACCGGAGTCCTTCTCTTGATGTTTTGCCGGGATTCATTAATCCTCCAAAAGGATATGGTGAAGTTCCCTTTTATTGGTGGCAGGGCGACACACTTACACGTGAACGTTTGCTTTGGCAGTTAGATCAACTGAAAGGCAAAGGAATACCAAGTTTGCAAATTAATTACAGTCATCAGGATTCCGGCGGTATCTCTTACGGTTCTTCTAATCCCAGTAAACCCGCTCTTTTTACCGCGGAATGGTGGACATTGTTTAAATGGTTTGCTGCCGAAGCTCAAAAACGTGGAATGACCGTTAGTCTTAGCGATTATACACTTGGCATTGGCCAGGGTTTTGCGATGGATGAGGCCATCAAACAGAACCCCGAATTAAACGGATCGATGTTAAAAGGATCCTCTCAAATACTCACAGGAACAGGCAACCTGAAAATGCCTGAGAATCTGCTGACGCTGACAGCTTTCAAAACAACCGGAGACAGTTCTATCATCCTTGAATCAAGACAAAACTTACTTCCCCGTGTAAAAAACGGCAACCTTGTTTACAACTTTGGAAATGAAACATGGACGGTTATAAGTGTCTATTCTGAACGGTTAATCCCCTCCTACGATCCGATGCATCCGCAAAGCGGCAAAGCGTACAATCACTATTTCTTCGGAAAATTTGATAAAGCTTTACCGGATAAAAGTTCAGGCGCACTCAATTTCTTCTTTTCGGATGAATTAAATTTCAGGGTTGGTGGCAATCTTTGGAACAATTACTTCGCCGCGGAATTCAAAAAACGAAAAGGGTACGATGTCGTTCCCTTCCTGGATGCTTTGTTTGTCAATATTGGCGTCATCACTCCCAAAATCAAACTCGACTACAATGATGTAATTGTTGGATTAAGTGAAGAAAACTTCTTTAAACCGGTGTATCAATGGCACCAGGACAGGGGATTGATATTTGGCTGCGACCATGGCGGACGAGGGAGAGATGTAGCAGAGTTTGGCGATTATTTCCGCACCCAACGATGGAACCAGGGACCAGGTTCTGATCAGCCACGATTGTCAAAAGATATCATCAAAGCGAAAGTAGCAGCCTCCATTGCTCACCTGTATAACCGGCCACGTGTTTGGCTCGAAGGCTTTCATAGTAGTGGCTGGGGAACATCCTCGGCAGATGTGACAGATGCAATTTTTGCCAATTATGTGGCCGGGTATAACCTTTTGTCATTTCATGGTCTATACTATTCGACGCAAGGCGGATGGTGGGAATGGGCGCCTCCTTCCAACCATTTCCGGATGCCCTACTGGCAACAGATCGATCCTTTAATGGATTGCATTCAGCGACTTTCCTATTTATTGTCCCAGGGATATCACAATTGCGATGTAGCAATACTCTATCCTACGGAACCTGTTGTCGCCGATTTGGAGGGTGAAAAATCGGTGAAAATAGCTTTCGAAACCGGTGAACAACTTTACAACAAAGGGATTGATTTCGATTTTATTGATTTTGAATCTTTAGCTCGTTCGGAGGTGAAAAATCAGGAATTGAATGTTTCAGGTGAGAAATACAAGGTTTTGATTGTCCCTTCGATGAAAGCAATACGGTCGACGTCGCTCAAAAAAATGGTTGAATTTAAAAAGGCTGGCGGAATCATTGTAAATATTGGAGATATACCCGAGGCAACAGAGAAAACCGGGACGAATGATGCTGCAATGAATAAACTTGTAGCGGACCTCTTTTCGAAAAGCCAGAACCTGGTACAATGCGAAGATCCGAAGAATGTTTCTCTTTCGATTTCAGGGAAATACGTTCCTAATTTTAAAATCCTTTCTGAATTGAAAGAACGTCCATATGTGATGCACCGCGTTATCGGAAAGCGAGATGTATATGCACTTTATAACTTCCCCGAAGGAAGTAAATGTTTTTTCAAGGCAAAAGGGTTTGTTCAGTTATGGAATCCATGGAATGGTGAAACAGCATCGCTCTCGAAATTTGCTGTTCAAACCAATGAGGGGACTGAAGTATCCTTACCGCTGACGTTTAAAGAAATGCAGATTGTCGTTTTCGACCCCGAAAACAAGGAAAGTAAAAATGTGGTAAATGAGAATAAAGTGATCAAACAAGTTGATCTTGGTTCTACCTGGGAGTTTGAATTGAAACCTTCGCTCGATAATCAGTGGGGCGATTTCCAGCTTCCGGCAACGAAGGAGCTATTGGGTGCGCAGGTTCGCCAACTGCATTTTAAAGAGAATACAAATTACGCAGGAGAAAAACTCACCTTCGACCAGTACTGGAGGACAGTCACATGCGCGTTTGGAACGCAATTTCTTAAGATCGGGGCAATTCCCGTTATCCCATCAGCGGAAGAAATGCTAAAACTAATTCCTAAGAACAGTGCTGATACGGCTACCATTTCCGGCAAGAAATACCAATGGACCAATTATGCCTTTTCGTGGCAGCAAGGTGTGGAGAATGATCCCGGACACCAGGGTTATCATGGACTGAAGGGAAATATGTATGATAATTTTATCCGTTTGGGCGATTTGAAAGATGTGAAGATGTCGAAGATCAGAGTTCCGGAACCAACAGGGAATTACTACCTGCTATACACAACGATCATTGCACCATCTGATGGAACTTTCGACTTGCTTACAGGGGAAGAAAAACCAATTGCACTGTTTGTAAATAATTCTAAAATAGCCGTTAACAGCAAAACCATTTTATTGAAGAAAGGTGCCAATCCAGTGTTGATGCTATACGATAAAGCATGCGAGACTTACCTTATCGCACGGGAACAAGAAACACCCCGACCACCAAAGAAACAGGTTGCGATGAGCTGGTATGGTGATACTGGGGTATTACCTTTCGATTGTTCGTTTAAAAACAATGCTTCCGGATTGTTTGCTTTTGAATCAGCGCCGGGTTTACAATCGTTCACGTTCGCTGCCTATGGGAAAGTTACGGTGTGGATAGATGGAACTCAGCTGCTGGCCACAGCCGGACAAAAACAATCCACTGGATTAACAAACTACAATGTAAGCGTCAAAGATTCAAAACCGACAACTTCACAGGTTGTTTTAAAAATAGATTATCAGCCGGGGTACTGTGGTGCAGGTGCTATTCCACATTTTATCAATCAGCAATGTGGCAAGAGCACCATCAATTTGGGTGACTGGTCTGAAATAGATGGTTTAAGAGCTTATTCGGGTGGTGCCTATTATAGGAAAACCATTCAAATCGATGACCAGGATTTAAAAAACAGGCTGGAAATAGACCTCGGTGATCTTGTGTCATCAGCTGAATTGCGTGTAAATGGTAAAAGTGCGGGTATTAAACTTTCTCCACCGTGGAAATTCGATATCACTCCATTTGCCAAAGCCGGTAAAAATCAAATTGAAGTATTAATCTACAATACGATAGCCAACAATTACACTTCGGTTCCGACAATGTACAGGGGTGAAATAAAATCAGGAATATTTGGACCGGTAGTTTTAAATTTGATGAAAAAATAAATTGGCAATAAATGATTTTATCGTAGTAAATAATTGACAATCTACCCGTCATTATAGCGGGATAAACGTTTCAAAAAGCAATGACGATTTTTCCCCTGGCATGTCCTTCTTCCAGGTAGCGCATCGCGTCAGCGACCTCACTTAACGGGTAACGCCTGTCGATAACAGGTACGACCTTGCCGGACTCGAGAAGCTCTTTCATAAAAATCAAATCCTCTTTGTTTGATTTCATCATCAGGTTACCCATTTTTTTACTTCCGGTCATTGATATCCATGATCCCTGGAACATCGCCTCAACCATTTGCGCACCGGAACCTCCGGTCATCACATAAATTCCCCGAGGACTTAATGCACGCTTATAATCTGAAATCGGATGATAACCATTTGCCGCAATAATCAGGTCATAACGCTGCCCGTTTTTTGTGAAATCTTCCTTTGTGTAATCAATCACATGATCTGCACCAAGAGAGCGTACCATTTCTAATTTGCCCGTACTTGATACGCCCGTCACTTCGGCTCCGAACGACTTGGCAATCTGCACGGCAAACGTGCCCACACCACCGGAAGCACCATTGACCAAAACCTTTTGTCCCGGCTGAATAAACCCTTTATAGCAAAGCGCCTGCAATGCAGTAACTGCCGCTAAAGGAACGGCGGCTGCTTCGTCAAACGATAAATTGGCCGGCTTCAACACCAAGGCATTTTCGGTGGCACATGCATATTCGGCAAAACCACCCAGCCCACATTCAAATAAGTTCCCAAATACCTCATCCCCCACATGAAACTCCTTTACATTTCTTCCAACTGCCTCTACACACCCTGCGATGTCAGCTCCGGGAATACTGAATTTTGGTTTAAGAAGACCAAAAACGAAGCGGGCAAAGAACGGGTCAGCCCTCATGATATGCCAGTCAGCAGCATTTAAAGATGCCGCACAGACCTTTATCAGGACCTCATTGTCTTTGACGGTAGGCTTCTCGACCTCCTTATATTCAAGAACATCCGGTGATCCGTATTTTGTATATACAATTGCCTTCATTCGAATATATTACTTTTAAGTTACTCTGTTTTTTTGGATCGAATATCAAATTCCATGCAATCAAGGTAACCGTTCATGATACTCGCATAAAAAATTTAAACATACTATTTCGGGTTTGTCAAACCATGCTCGTTTCATATATCCTGTCTTTGTATAACAGTCTTAAAGTCTTTATTTACCAAATTCGTTTTTATAAACAGTTCCATCCTTCATCACAAATTTTACATGTTCGAGAATAGTTACATCATCCAGTGGGTTGCTGTCAACTGCTATGATATCGGCAAGTTTTCCTTTTGAGATGGAACCTGTTTTCTCTTTCCAGTCTATCAGGTCGGCTGCATTGATTGTTGCTGATTGAATGGCCTGCATAGGTGTTAAACCATATTTCACCATATAAAAAAACTGTTTCCCATTCCATCCATGCGGATAAACTCCGGCGTCTGTACCATAAGCAATTTTAACACCAGCGTTAACCGCTTTCTGAAAATTCTCACGCTGAAGTTTTCCTATCATCCGTTCTTTATTTATTATTTTCTCAGGATAACCTTTCTTTGTGTATTCGGCCAGAATGTAATCGTCATTATATATATCAGCAACAAGATAAACACCTTTCTGTTTCATCAATTGAATGCCTTCATCATCAATTAAACTGCCATGTTCGATAGAAGAAACACCCGCCTTTATTGCGAGCTTGATAGCTTCTGTTCCATGGGCATGCGCACAAACTTTTCTCCCCCACAAATGCGCTTCATCGCAAAGCGCTTTCATTTCTTCAAACGAATATTGCGGCAGTCCCGGAGTTTCTTCCTCACTTAATACACCACCCGAAGCCATAAACTTAATCCAGTCGGCACCCCATTTGATGTTATTGCGAACCCGCTTACGTATTTCATCCACCCCATCAGCAACTCCGGTAAAATCCTTATTGCCTTTCCAATCAATGTCCGGATTGAAGCCAACTAAATCCGTATGCCCTCCGGTAGAGCCAAGTGCGAAAGTTGACACTAACATTCGGGGTCCTGTAATTTTCCCTGCATTAATTGCGTTGCGGAGAGAAACATCAATAAGCTGTGTGGAGCCGACATCACGTACCATTGTGAAACCAGCTTCCAAAGTTTTCTTTGCATAGACAGGCGCAAGTACGGCATAATCAATTGGGGTCTTTCTGAATAAATCTTCGTAATAATTATCTCCCGGCTGCCAGCTTAAATGAGTATGACAATCCATCAATCCCGGCAGCACCGTGGCATTGCTCAGGTCAATGATTTCAGCATCTTCCGGAATAGTTACCGCGCTCCCAATTTCAATAATCTTAGTACTATCAACCAATATTATTTGATTCGTGAGAACTATTCCGTTCACGACATCAATCAGCCTGCCGGCTTTGATAGCTTTGATTTTTGACTGCCCAAACAAACAACTAAGCGTTCCTATGAATATAAATACGATTAAGAATAAACATTTTTTCATTGTACGTTTGTTTTGAGTTTGCATGCGGATGACATTTCATGTTGGTTTTACCGTCACAAAAGGCTGACAATTATAATTGTGATTCGTATTCGTTGTGAGGTCGTTTTGTTTCAATCTTATTCCCGACAGATTCTTTCAATATTGGACGCTTTGTCACCGGACCTTTCAATTACATAGGGTTCATTACATTTTGACGCTGCCAGGAATTAAGATACTGTCGGCTATAATTCTACAGGCATCGACATAACGATAGGTTCCAAAACGGTGTGTTTGACTTTTAATCCGGCATTCTTTGGACCATGTATGATTTCAGCAAGCATTTCCATATCGGTAACTTCCAAAACCAACACCACCGATTTGGGGTCATCGGTATCCTGGAACGTTGTAAAGCCTGATACTGCAGGAGCAAATATTTCTTTCCGCTCCTTATGGCCTTTGAGCCATGCTTCAATGTCACCCACTTTGTGACGAGCTACTATTGTTGGCATGTATTTGTAATTAAATTATTATTGCCTACTCTGACCGGTTTTCGGCTTCCCCGTTTTTAATTTAGCCATTTAATGATATTACTTATTTCCCGCTCCTGACCTTTTTAACCAATTCAACATTAACTGCACCAAAACTATTTCCGAAATCTGACCGCACGTACGAAAGCACATCAGCAATCTCCTTATCGGTTAATTGTGCCTGTGGAGGCATTGCACTCTTATAAACTTCGCCATTCACTTCAACTTTTCCACTAAGCCCTTTCGTGATTATGAGCACCAACTCTTTTGGATCTTTTCCTACCCAGCTCCCTTTACTTAATGGCGGAAACATTCCGGGAACACCCGATCCGCTCGCCTGGTGACAAACCAGGCAATATTTTGTATATACAGCCTTACCCGGATGATCTTTTGCCGCCGTATTCGCAGGTTGGTTACCGGAGATTTCTTTTGCCGGTGATTCTGTACGAATCATCGCCGCATTATTTCCCCCACGACTGTCCTGATACGAAATAACAAATACGCCCAATACGATACTAAATACTAATTGTTTAAATATCCTGTTCATAGAATGATTTTAAAGATTTAAAGTAGATCGTCTTTAAAGTTATATCTAACCACTAAGGACACAAAGGATGCACAATGCTAACAAAGTTAAAGCGCTTAATTTGTGGCCTTTGAATAAACCATTTGTGTCCCTGGTGGTTAATTTTTCTTTTAAGACAAACGCTATGTTTTTAAATAAATTACGCTCAATTGTATGCAATCCGGTAAATGCGCCCATTCGAATCATCCGAAACGAACAGCGAACCATCGGGGGCCTGAGCCAGACCACATGGACGGTGTTTTGCATCACCCGGATTCTTCACCTCGCCAATCCCTGCAAAACCATTTGCAAAGATTTCCCACGCTCCTGATGGAACACCATCTTTAAATGGAACAAATGCGACGTAATATCCCTCCTGTGGTAACGGAGCGCGGTTCCACGAACCGTGAAAGGCAATAAAAGCGCCATTCCTGTATCTCTCGGGGAACATATCCCCCGTATAAAATAACAAATCATTCGGCGCAGTATGAGCGGGAAATGCCATGATCGGATTCTCTGCATCCGGTCTCCCCGGTTTTTTGCCATCGCCCCCATATTCAGGAGCAAGCACTTTCTTATTTTGGATAGGATCGTAATAACAGTAAGGCCACCCAAAATTCGATCCGTCGTTGACAGACAAAAACTCTTCGGCCGGAAGTTGCGCACTTTGTTCGTCGGTATAGAGTTCAGGATAGAACGACGCCAGCTGATCTCTTCCATGCTGAAGGGCAAATAACTTATTTTCAACATTGTTCCAGGTAATCGCAACTGCATTTCTGATTCCTGTTGCATACCGGTAACCGTCTTTGACCTGATCCTGGTTTAAAACATTTGCCCTAAACCGCCAAATGCCGCCATGCTGTTCAAGTATAGGACAAGGATCCATTCCCGGCGAACCTTTTGTGCGGTCCTGGAGCTGGCAGGCGTTCGATGGAGCGCCAACAGTTACATACATAAAACCATCCTTATCGAACGTAAACGGTTTGGTCGCGTGCTGGTTTTGAGGTGTGAAACCTTTGGCAATTATCTCGGCAGTATCCGAGGGAACCAATTCTCCTTCTTTCAGTTTATAACGAACAACCACAGTATCGGCACCAAAATAAACATATCCCTTGTGAATTTTGATCCCTGTTCCGTCATAAATACCATGGTATTTGATCACATCAGCCCTTCCGTCCTTATTGGAATCGCGAAGACAAACAATCCCCCCTCCGTTTTTTACATTGCTCAGCGACACATACACATCACCGTTTGTATTAATTGCCATGTGCCTGGCATGACCAATGTTATCAGCATAAACAAGGGCAGAAAAACCTTCAGGAAGTTTCAGACCGGCATTGTCCTTGTCAGCGACAATCGTCTTGGCTGAATCTGAATTCTTGGTTGGATTTGACTGGCAGGCTCCCATGAATGCCATTGCAATCATCAAAAAGGCTAATTTTCTCATATTATATGGATTTAAATATTCAATTCAATTGACTGAACGGTTGCCGGATAAACCAGGTTTACCGTTGCTTTCTATCAAGAAACAGGAATCTGCAGAAATTGTTTAGAACTATTCTACTTAAGTGTGTATTGCTGATTGGGATTAAAGAAAAAAGATCTGTAAAGGCAGGAATAAGTAATAGCCAATATATAATGTCGTATTTTTTCTTTGCGGTTCTTAGCCTCTTTGCGCGACTTTGTCTTTAGGTTCACGCAAAGACGCAGAGATTTCACAAAGTAGGAAAATAGATTTAATCATCGTCTCAATTCAGGAAATACGACCTATTTTAATTCACTATACTTAAGATGGGAACACAGTTCTAACCGAAAGGAGATTCTACCGTCCCGTACGGGACGGAACACTGCATTCCACCTTTTTTCTACCGACCTGTTTTCCCTACGGGAAATTTTAATAGTACAATCATGCTTTCCGCCCTCCCTTTTTTGCAACAGCCTGTCCCGATATTTAGGGGTGAGGTTCGTGGTTTTGAGTTTGCAACTCGTATTCAAAACATTTTTCAAAAAATGTAATAATTGCGAAATCCTTTCAAACGAGTGCTAACTTCCAACTGTTTAAAATAAGGAGGGTTCAGTTTCCGGGTATTCTAAATTCATAATATATTTATGAACATTCATCCAGATATATTTTTTAATATAATTAATTCAATATTTAATTTCTATTTTTACAACCTATGAACCGGATACAATATCTGGTATTATAAATTAAATTATACACCTAATTAATTGAACTTTAAAGAATTTAAAAACTATGAAAACGTTATTTTTTGTTTTAAGCTTATTGCTCACCATTCAATTATCCGGTCAGGAAACTGCAAAGCAAACCTACGAATCGACGAATATGAAAAAGGATATTGGCCAACATAAAATTGTTGCCATTCTTCCATTTAATGCTACCATTTCTTACAGACGACCTCCAAAGAATTTCGATGAAGCTCAGCATAAAACAGATGAAAAGAGTTTAGGTACAAGTCTTCAAAATGAAATGTTCACTTTCCTTTTACGGAAAAAAAGTGATTATACAGTAGACTTCCAGGATGTTGACAAATCAAATGCTTTGTTGCGAAAAGCTGGTTTGTATGATAAATTAGATGAAACTACTGCAGATTCCATTTCAAAAATATTAGGGGTTGATGCCATCATAAAATGTAGCTATTCTTATGAAAAAACAACTTCAGAGGGTGGAGCTATTGCAAAAACGATTCTTTTTGGCGGTATCGGATCTAAAACAGCAAGCGGATTACTCGTGATGCAAATTAAAAATGGCATAGATGGTGAATTGTTATGGAGATTCTCTAAAACCATGGATGAGACCGTCTTTTCTTCTACAAGTGTGTTAATGGAACGAATGATGCGCAAAGTTTCGAGAAATTTCCCTTATGAGAAGAAGTAAGAGAAGCTCCTGAGGTTGTATGTTCGTTCACCAGTATTTAATTTTATAGGTGATGGTTAGTGCACATCATATTGCACTGTGTTAATATCCGCTCCCCCTTGTTTGCATCGAGGGGTTTGTGGTTTTGAGTTTGCAACTCGTATTCAAAACATTTTTTAAAAAATGTAATAAACGCAATATCGTTACAAACGACTGACAACCATCCCCTCGTCACAAACGAGGGGATGCATCCGGTTATCTCTTTACGTTTAAAAGGTCGTTCAAAAAGGCTGCCATGGCGTCCATAAGTTTTATTGAGGCCTTTCGTAGACGCATTAAACAGGTTCGAAAAATATTGATGAGGTTTCTGCGATTTGAAACCTGACAGGTCAAAGGACAGGTATGAATGTTGGAAGGCAACCGCCACGCTGTGGTTTCGGTCCCGTTTATCGGGGATGGACAGAAATTGGCAGAAAAAAGAACCAGAAATTGCATGAATTAGTCGCATCCGGAGGAGATTTATGAAATCCGAAAAGGGCAAAAACCCTTGTTTTATATGGCTGAATGCCCAATATTGGTTTACGGCGAAAAAAAATTGAATTAACTTTATTATTGACAAGAAAAGCGCTTGCATTTTACCAAAACTTTTTTTTATATTTGTATTAATCATTTTTGTTTGTTTTTATTTGAAGGTATAGGTTCGCTAAAGAACAGCGAATTAATAAAATTGCGCTGCCGTTTTTTTTTGCCAGTCAGTTATCTTTCTTAAACGATATAATTTTGTTTCCATGCATTAATTATTAACTAACAAAAATTAGTCTCCATGAACACAACCAAGAAAAGTCATCAGCAAAATGTTGACAACATTGAAAAACTAACTAAACAGGTCGCCACTTTTGTGCCCGCCTACAATTGTTCGGAACCGAGGCTTTCGATCGCGAACCAGCTGCAACTCAAATTGAATGGTGATGAAGTGCTGGACGGCGTAATGGCAGCCAAAAGCGCCTGCGATCATGCGGTATCGGCCCGAACCACCGTTTTCGAAGACCTGGATGTCCTGGTTACCCGCGTTGCCAACGGAATACGCATTTCGGATGTATCGGACCAAACGATTACGCAAACCGAATCGGTCGTTCGCGATTTACGCAATAAAAGAGCGGAAGAGATTATCCCTCCGGCTGAAACTAAAGATGGTAAAGAAGAAGAGGAACAATCGAAGCACAATAAAATTCGCAACGGTTCATTTGGCACAAGAGTTGAGAATTTCAACAGGCTCCTCAAATTGTTGCTTACAATAATAGCAGCCTACAGGCCAAATGAAGCAGATCTGAGCATCGAATCGCTCAAAACCAGGTACGAGGCGTTGAAAAATGCCAATTCAGTTTGTATTTCAAGAGATGCCGATATCGATGCCGCCCGCCGGAAACGCCAGATCGTACTGTATACCCCTAAAACCGGATTGGTACCCGTTGCTTTAGATTCGAAATTATACGTTAAATCGGCTTATGGCGCTAACAGTCCCGAATATAAATCGATTCGCGGCCTTTCATTCACAACACTAAAGTAAGAAAATCTAACAGTTTGAAATTCTGCCTAAAACAGGCGCTCTGAACAACTATTTAACGTTACTTAAAATCCCTGCCGGCAATCAATAATTCCGGCAGGGATTTTTGTTTGAATACAAAGGAAGTTTTCACTATACGACTTCCCGCTATCAGCTCCCAACATCAAGCAGTAATCTTCTGGCATCAAGCCTTAATGCTCCAACTGCACGCTGTAATGTTCTAGCATCACACTTTAATGTTCTAACATCAAGTAGTAATGTTGCAACATCAAGCAGTAATGTTCTAACATCAACTAGTAATCTTGCAACATCAAGCAGTAATGTTCTAACATCAACTAGTAATCTTGCAACATCAGGTAGTAATGTTCTAACATCAGCTAGTAATCTTGCAACATCAGGTAGTAATGTTCTAACATCAGCTAGTAATCTTGCAACATCAGGTAGTAATGTTCTAACATCAGCTAGTAATCTTGCAATATTGCTCATAATTTGGTAGTTATGCGCATGTACAGACACACGGCCTTGCGTCGCTACAAGGTCGAACGCGTAAAATCCAAATCCTGGAAGTCGAAACTAAAATCTGTTGACGGCGATATCGCTTTCATTTTGAACCCCGAGGCTTTCCCTGAACTGTCGAGATCGAACATGACGTAGGCATCAGCGTCCATGCTCCGGTCGTTCCACTTCACAACGAAGGTATTGCCTTTGTAGGCAAGCATTTCACCCGTAAGTGTCGGTGATCTTTTTGAATCGAACCAGGGTTTGCCATTCTTTACCGTAATAACCACATCGCCAAACCACTTATCGGAATATGTACCTGTGAAAAGGGTAATATCTGTTTTTGCAGTCGTGCTTTTTTGCTGGTCTTCAATCACTTTCCAGATGTCGCCGGTAATTTTATCAGCTCTTTCCATCCCTTTCGCCGAACCTTCAGCATATTGTTTGACCCTGTCGAGCCCTTTCATCCCAAAATAGCTATCCTTTATTGTATTGGTAATCGCACTAAAAGCGGCACCCGACTGCTGATTCGTAAATACGATAATGCCAAGTTTCAGCTCGGGGATCATCGTTACCTGGGTATAAATGCCTGCCAGTGCACCTGAATGACCGACCTGTTTAAATCCCTTCACATCACTTAATGACCAACCCAATCCGTAAGCAGCGAAATGGGTGTTATAAGCCGTTGAATCGCCCACCTGGATAATGGTCTGTGGCGCCCACATGGCCCGGTGAACATTATTGCTGAAAAGCTGCTTACTGAGTCCTTCGCCATATTTGCCGTTGTTCATCTGCATGATGATCCATTTTGACATGTCGGTGAGATTGCTGTTGACACCTGCTGCCGCGTTGAACGGTTCATTTAAATCGCGTGGGATCACCTGTACCTTTCCGTTTACCGGAGCATGAGGGACAATCACATTGGAAGTGTCTTTTAACCGATGATAGGAAGCAGCACTATGGGTCATACCCAGTGGTTGCATGATCCGTGTTTCAATAAATTTTTCCCAGCTGATACCGGAAACCCTTGCCACCACTTCACCTGCAACAATGTAGAGCAGGTTATCGTAATCGTATTTTGTCCGGAAACTTGATACAGGTTTTAAAAAGCGCACGTTGTGAATAATGTCTTTTATCGTAAAATTGTTCTTGCCCGGCCAGATCATCAGGTCGCCCGCCCCTAATCCCAACCCACTCCGGTGTGTGAGCAGGTCCCTGATCGTGAACTCTTCGGTAACGTAGGGATTATACAACCTGAATTCAGGGATGTAATCGATCACCTTATCGTCCCATGACAACTTCTTATCATCGATCAGTATGCCCAGCGCGGCTGAAGTAAATGCCTTGCTGTTGGATGCGATGCCAAACAATGTATTTTCATCCACCTTTTGTTTTGTAATCAGCGAGCGGACACCATATCCTTTTGAATGGATGACCTGATTATCCTTTACAACTGCCACTGCAATACCCGGAACATCAAATGCTTTCAGCGTTCTTTCAACCAACATGTCGATTTCGGCGGATGTAATTACTTGTGCATTCACTGCAAAGCAGCCAAGCATTAAAAAGGCAAAAGGGATCAAACGATTGCGGAACTGGCTCATCTTCTTCATGGTTATACCTGGTAAAATAGTTATTTGATAAGTTGTATGTTGGAAAATAACTGTTGCACACAATGTCCTGCACCCGGCACAACAGCCTTCTGTTTAACGTCTGTCCAAAATTAGTTTTAAAATGATGAACGGCAAATAATCAGGAGGTTTCCGCAACATATCCATAATATTTAAGATCCTCTTTTTTTGAAATGGGCTTTGTGCCGCCGTCGTGAAGCAATAGTATTTTTGTTGCAATATCGAGGATATTCCTGTAATCATGGTCCGTGACAATAAATCCCTTCGTCGCTGAATGTGTTCTGATTAAGCTTTTTATTTTCTCCTTTATTAGCGGGTCAATGCCATTGAAAGGCTCATCAATCAGGATATATTTTGCATCGGAATGTATCAGCATAAAGATTTCGACAATTCGTTTCTCTCCGCCCGAAAGTTGTTTTGAACGTTTATTGAGTAATGGCCTGATATGTTCATTCGCAATGACTAAAGCGGCATTTGGCTTGTCACAAAAGAGGGATATGATGGTGCCTACCGTTAAATGATTTGGCATGAAACTGTGCTGCGGAAGATAGTTAACCAGCTTTCTGTTATCGTAGAGCCCGTTTATAAGTTGATTACCAATCCTGATAAATTTGGCATCCGCCGACAATGAACCAAAAATGATCTTTAACAGCGTCGATTTTCCGGAACCATTCCTGCCAAGCAATCCGATAATTTCACCTTTCGTGCAGGTCAGGTAAATATCAGTAAGGATTTGCCGTGTACCAAAGCTTTTGATGACGCTATCAACATGTAAATTGCTCATATCAGTCTAATAAGTAAGCCTATAAATGAACTAAAGACAATTGTTGCCAGCCACAGTATTGGCTTACTCATCCCCATGTTGTAATAAAAATAATATTCGTTGGGATTTCGGATCCCGTAGATGTAGTATTGAAACAGGGGTGTTACAATCAGGTATGAAATGCCAAACCATTTAAATGAGAAGCCACCTGAATTAAAAAAAGCGATGGAAGCGATCGCTGCAGACATTGATAATGCCGGGATCACCAGTTTTTTATAAAACATCCAAAAGCTTTTGACTATTCTCATGGTCCGTTTTCTGCTAGCAACTTGTATTTAAACCTGAAGAAGCCAGGACGAACCGCATTGGAATTTGGATGGACGGGGCCTGCAGCTTTCAGATATTGTAAATATAATACTTTCGGTTTACATATCATAAAAATGGATTTTTATATTCAATGAGAAATACATGGGTTTATCCGGGAAATAAGGTTATCCGGAAACGCTGCAGGATATTTAAATGGGTAAAGAATAAGGGATATCAGGATGGTGAGGGTCAGCAAATTGGTAGTAATGCAGATGATACAGACGCTTAGCCAGAGTGTCTGCAAATCTTCAGATTGCGAAAAAAAGGTGAACCGGAGCTTTTCACCACGTTGGCGATCACTGTATCGTAGTAACAGAATCAGAAAATCATCCGGGCGCACCTGTAACGTATAATAATAAACTAACGATCTAAATGTCATCATCGCAAAACACCAACAGGATATCAGGTTTAACCGCTACGCGGTAATAATGCTGATACCTGCGATATTTCTACAATACTTAAATCGCTACGCGATAGTCCATCAGATTGATTCCAGGTAATTCAGAATAAAATCCACGCTTTTATCAAGACCTATTTTACCAGTGTTGAGTGTAAGTTCAAAATGCCTTGCATCTGTCCATTTCTTCCCCGCAAAAGTTTCGATATAGTTTGCCCTCTCTTTATCGTTCTTTGTAATCATTTCCAAGGCGGCTTTTTCTGATACGTTGTAAAGATCCTGAATCCGTTTAGTCCTGAATACAATATCGGCGTGCAAAAATACGCTTACACGATTTGGGTACTCCCGAAGGATATGAAAGCCGCAACGACCCATAATAACAGCTGAACCCTCCTTTGCAATATGTTCTATTGCATCTGCTTCTGCATCATAGATCTCACGGTCAAACGGAAAATTCATTTGTGGCGGAACGTGATATTCTGTAGAAAATCCATTGATGTGTAGGAATGAACTCCAAAAAGAGAGTAATTTTTCATCACGCGATTCCAGGTCCTCTTCAACCACTGCGAGCTCTTTGGCAGCTTTGCTTAGAATTTCACGATCGGCATAATAGATGTTCAGTTTTTTGGCAAGTTGCTGTCCAATATATGCACCGCCACTACCCAACTCACGACTAATTGTAATTACAAATGGTGTAGTTTGTTTCATTTTTTGTACCTCCTATATTTTATTGTTCTTTTCTTCTATAAATATATAGAATAAAAGGGAGACAATCGCAACTATTGCAATAATCATTTACATTTCAGCTAACAAGTAATTGGAATGCTATATTTTAAATCCGATGGATGAAAGCGCAAACTACACGGACACCAGTTGTTGTAGAGACGCACTGCCGTGCGTCTCTACACAGAATAATACATCGCATTGTGAGAAAACCTTATTTTTATCGGGATCTTAGTAGAGCAGGCAACATCCCCTTTGATTTCAACCTTATTAATTCTGAATCAATCCACAAGTTTAATTCCCTCATCTGATGCTATTACGATAAAAGTGTGGGATGCGTTTATCATACCAAACGGATGAAATCTAAAAAAAACCAAATGCTATAGGTTTGATTTACGATTAACATCGGATAAGAAGCAATAATTTTCAAATAAACTGTAAAAACCTGAATGGCCGCTTCGTTTTAATATACTTATCGATAAAGGCACTTTCAATTTTCAGTTTTGCTTCAAATTCCTGTATGCTTTTTTGGAACGTGGAAATTTGTATTCTAAGGTCAGGATTAAATGTAAAAACATTTTGAAATATGAAATCGGCTTTATACAATGGCCGTTCTACATCGCTGATGAGTTCCCGAAGTTTTGCGTCTTCAATATCAGGATTGTGAAACCTGGAATTTTTAAGCTTGATATACGCGTTATAATTATCGGTAGCAGTATTAAAAGCGTCTGCTGCTATTCTCCCTTTTTCATAGGTAATTTGAAACGCTGTTTCTTTTATTTCATCTAAAAGTAAATCATTCAGCTCGTCAAGACCAAGCAGTCTTTTGTTGACCTGTTCTAAATAGGTTAATGTGTTCTGGTTTTCAATTTCCGCGATGATGGCACGATAATTATAATTTCCCTTGTCGGAAAGTTTTAAGAAATTCTGATTATTGAAATCGAAAATAGTAATCGGATTGTCAGAAAATTGCCAGACAGGATCAAAAGGCAAATGTGTTTTTGCAAATAACAGTGGCTCAATTAAAAAATATTCATCACGAAACTGATTCACGTACACGCTATTGATTGTGAACCCCGATGCCCAGGTAACATCCATTAAATAATAGTTCGTTCCAATTTGTACAGCGTTCCAGGAATGTGCAACATCCGATATTTGCGTTTGCCCATTTCGTGCATATCCTCCGATAACGAAAGATTTAATACCCGATTTTTGACAAAACACGTGAAACAGTTCAGCGTATTGCTGGCATATCCCTTTTCTGTTTTTCAGAACGTCATCAATTACTTCGGCTTTTGATTTGAATCTTTTTGTGGTGCCCTTATTTTCAAGATCGTAATTGATATTGTGCGATATCCAAATATAAAAAGCCCTTGCTTTTTCGATATCATTCTTTAAATCCTTTGTCAAATAAGCCGATATCTGCTCAGCTGTCTTTAGTGAATCGGGAATAGAAACAGATTTTTTATCGATTTCTGAATAATCAGTGATGCCAAATAGTTTTGAGCTAAATAAAAAGACAATAAAAAATACAAGATTCATTCTCATGTTCTAAGTCTCCAATTAGTTATTTACGCTTTTTATTGATGTCTGAATAGTTTATTCACTTTAATAATCAGGTAAATCCGCCAAAACCGGGTGACTTGCGCTGATATATTTCACGCCTGCACTTGTAAAAGTAATGCAATTTATTAATCAAATAGTCAATAACTATTTTTATTCGCTATTCCATTTAATAAACCGCCGCCAGGTTTTCTGAAACCACATCGGGTAAAAAGGTAAACAATGTTGTATGAAAACTACGGAGTTTAATGTGAGATTAAAGTAAGCGCCTGACTTGTTCATGATTTGAACAAGTCAGGCGCTCACTATCAGAAACAAATATTACTTACTTCACGAAGCTTTCGCTGCGATTGTTTTCTGATTAGATTCAACAGATGAAATCACTTTCAATAACTGTTCGCCCACTCCGATTTTGTACCCGGCAGAAAACAGATACACGTTGCCGGTTTCGTCGCAGAACAATACGAGCGGCAGTTTATCCTTGAGTCCGTCACCGTAAATGGCGGCTATGGCACGAAAGATATTCTCATCCTTATCGGTTCCGATTTCCATTTTAGAAGGAAGGTTGTAAGTTTTCAAAACGCCAGCCTGCGTTGCTTTTTCAGCCGGCATTGCAAATACAAATTGACCGCCCCACTTGTTGAATTGCCCGACATATGGACCCAGATCGTTCAATATATGTTTCGAAGGTTCTTTATCAGGATCGAGGACAACAAGTACCGAGTGTTTCCCGGCTACCAGCGACAACAGATTGATCAGTTTACCATCTTCCGTTTTTTCAAGGGTCAGCTCATCAAGATTCAGTTTTCCCGAGGGTCTTATAGCGCCCGATCGCTTGCGAAGTTCAACCGGAACAGTAGTCAGTTTTCCTTTCTCAATTGTAAAAAAGGTCATCTGGCTCAATACTGATCCGTCTTCAAGGCGGGTTCCGGTAACCAATGCATAATGACCAACTTCGAGCATTACCGGCTTGGCTGTGTTTGAAAGTTTTTCACCTTCGGGAAATTCAAGCGTATGATAAAATCCGTCGCGTAAAAATGCAATCGTGTAGTGGAGGTAATACTGAGGCACAACGGGATTGTCTTTATCCATCAGTTTAAGCGAGCCTTTTTCGGGTTGAACGACCGCAACAGGGTCGAATCCTGCACGAAGCCATTCCCCGTTTTTTGAATACTCCGGAATCTGTGTTTCGGGATTCAGCCTGGCAGGAATTCCAAACGTACGACAGGCAGCAACAAAGAATATATCTCTTGAAATTGGGTCGGCAACCCTTAAATTGTAAACGCCAATTGGTGATAACGGATTGCGCGAAAGGATATTTGCAATGGTATTAATACGGATGTTTTCGCGAATCCAGTTAATCAGAACAGATACATCGTTACGTGTAGATTGCGCCATTTCATCACCGAATGAAGTGATCAGAAAGCTCCTCCATGGACTTAAATTCTCAAGAGCGATGCGTGGCGACAATACATAGCGGTTGAATAACTCTTTCGAAGTAACCAGTTTTTGTGCACCTGATTTGGCTGTTTGCACCAGGTGATCTGTCAGGATGGATTCAGTAACATCACTGAAATCCTTGTCGGCAATTTGTATCGCTAATTCGAGTACAGTACTCCTGTATTGTACAGCATTCTTTTCGAGGTAAGATGAAATCTGATCCCAGTTTCCATAACTCAACTTGATAAACCGTGAAATGGTATCAACCGGAAGATTTATCTTTTCAGCAAAAGCAGCTATCCACGCCGAATCTTTAAAGGTTTTCATATAAGCATTACGGATGGAATCTTCGAGCGACAGACGTCGGTCGTTCGCTTTGCGCGCCTCCGGCGTTACATTCATCGCAACTTTAGTAGCACGTGGAGGAACGAGGTCATACGTCTCATTTATATTTGCCGGTGTAATTTGGTTGATCACAAGCTGAAGTGTATCTTTTTCCGGAACAGATAGTCTTTTGTAATCAAACTTTCCGTTTTTGGAGGCCCATATTATCAGATCGCCCATTCCTGTCGTGAGGCTGGTCTTTCCGCTAGCATCGGTATAAGCAGTTGCAATGGGATAATACTCAGCATAATTGTAAAGCTGAAATTCCACTTTTGCACTATCGGCAGGCGTTCCGTCCTCATTTTTAACCGAGATGACCACCTTCTTAACCGGGGCATAATTTGTGGTGAGGTTTAGTTCCGAAAAGCGGTCTGTGGCTGTTACAACATCTTCACTGCCGAGGTAGCGTCCGTAAGCGCGTGTATGAACAAGCATAACCCGCGTTGCAGGCTCACTGAACCAACCCATGTTCAGATCAACATCAGGCTCGCAGGCACCCAGGTAATTCCATTTACCATCAATCAGCACTTCCACCCATGCATGGTTATCATCGGAGTGCGCCCAACGTGGCGTATAAACTTGTCGTGCAGGAATTCCAGCCGTACGCATTGCTGTAACAGTAAATGTTGATTCTTCGCCACACCTTCCGAAAGATTTCTTCACCGCCATTAACGGGGCGCTTGTGCGTGAATCTGTTCCACGGTAAGTTACTTTCTCGTGGCACCAATGGTTAATTTCAAGCGCTGCATCTTTCATGCTCAGTCCTTTGATGCGCTCTTTTATCTCGGGATACATCACTTCCCTGAAATTATCAAGGTTTTCGTTGTTCACGCGTAACGGGAGTGTGAAATGGAGAAATTCTTCTTCCGGTATTGACTTTCCCCATGGCATTTCCTGTCGGGCAAGCAAAGCCATCTGTACATTTTTCAGGAAAAATTCGGGTTTGTAATCGGCCAGATCACTTAATGGCATATATGCATACAAAAACTCCATCCCCTGTTTTTCGGATTCCGATAGCGGCTGTTTAAAGATATCCCAGATTGGCAGCAGGCTTTTGGAAGTAAGTGTCTTCTGCTCGGTCAGCATTCGCTGAACATCTGCAATACGTTTCGGGTTTTGGATGATCACCTCTTTCTTCGCACACGACCCGAAGAGAATTGAAACCAGAATAACAGCTAAGAATTTATTTACCATGGATGAAAGATGTTTAAAAATTGTTGCTAATTGCAAATAACGTGATTTTTCAGGGAATATCAGGGTGACAAAACGCATGATTTTGGATTTACTGAGTTACAAATCGCCCCTTTGTTACAAAAATGTCTCTCCAAAAATCAGTTTATCAGCAAGCGGATGAAAAAATATTTAAACTTTTATCCTCAGAAATAGTTGAAATTTGTTTTTCATTGGCTATCAATAATAATCAGATTTTGATTAAGCGATAATGTTGAATAAGATTTCTCCAAACTATCTGCAACAAAAAAATTATAAAGCCAGGCTAAATATCCGGTTGAAAAAGGGCATATGCTTTGAAAAATAAATAAGCAATTTATTTATTCGCACGTAAATAATTATCCTGTGTATATTTTGTCAGCTATATTTAGCTATAACCCACAAATTACAAGTGATTTGTAATTATCAGGATATTTGAGATTCAGATACATTGCAATCGATATATTCGTTTATGTTTTTAAATCATCGATCGTTTATTTTTAGAATCTATATTAGAATAAGCTTACAATTACACATTATCTAACTTAAGCTTTAATAGCAATACATACAGAAATCTATATAAGTAAAAAATTAATAAATTGATTTATTTTTTTATAATATTAATTTTCAACAACTTATATAAACAAAAAACCTTTTCCATTATTCTATTTTCAAATTCATTTTCAATAACACATTGTAACAATTATAAATATCTCACGTATCGAAATTAGAATTTTTAACTAAATAAATTTATAATCATGAAAACAATATTAGCATTGGTTTTGGTTTGTTTGACAACATTCAGTTTAAAAGCGCAGGACAAACCTTCGCAATTGTATTTACTGTTTGAGTTTATGCAGGTAAGTGGTGAGCAAGGATCGAATTATTGGCAGGTTGAAGATTTTTGGTCTGGCATTCACAAACAACGTGTTGCTGACAAATCAATTTTGGGATGGGATCTTTGGTCTTTAACCCCTGCCGGAACAAAACAAGGTTCGCAATACATGACGGTAACTCAATTCGCAAGTCTAAAGGATATGTTGACGGCTATCGGTTCACTCGATGTGATGAAGTATGCTAAATTGGCTTATCCGAATAAGTCAGAAAAAGAATTCAATGCGATTATGGATAAAACCGGCAAATCACGTGATATGGCTCATCAGGTTCTCCTGCAGGGTATGGACAAAACGAAAGATGACTTTAAAATGAAAGTTGGAATGATTGCTACGCTGGATATCATGAAGCAGTTGGATGACAGTTATGAAAAAGTTGAATCAGATATATTTAAACCGTGGCATCAGGACATGGTCAATCAAGATAAAAAAGGAACATGGATGTTACTCAAAGCAATTTTGCCAGCCGGCAGTGAGGCCGAAGGAACACATATAGCCGTAAGCATGTACAATGATGTTGCACAGTTGGCAGCATTTATGGAAGGTTCGGGCGGTGATATGAATTTATCCATGCAGCTTGCCGTGAAGGAGGGTATGAAAACCAGGGAATGGAAAGAGCTGAAAATCGCGAAACTTGAAATGATGGTCAGGTAATTTCTAATTAAACCACATAGTCACATAGGAAACATAGGAAAATAGATCTATGTATTCTATGTGACTATGTGGTTTAAATTTGTGTTATATGTGGTTTATTTTATTGCATCCTCAAACATTTTAATAGCAGTGAATAGAACTCCTGCTTCACCCCTGAATGTACCTGAACCCCTGGGTTTGTTATCAACCGAATACCATTCATAGAAGCCGTTGTTATCCTTCACACGTTTGAGCATAGGTTGCAACTGTTCGTAAGCTTCCTGCAAAAAGCCGTTTTTAATCAATTCATGAATCATTCGTCCGCCAAACCAGGTCCAGTCGCCCCCATTTTGGTAACTGTAAACGGGATTCATGATTTTATTGGCAAAAAAGCCTTCGGGATAGGGTGGATAAAGTGTCAGTCCGATTGAGCCTGCACCCGCTTGTTTCGCACGTTTTACCATCTCATCAATTGAGGTCTTGATCTCTTTCTTGTTTAGCAGACCAGCTTCAATCGCAATGGCGGTTCCGCCAAAGTAGTAAATCTTGCTTTCATCAAAATCAGCCGGGAATGGAGACCCTTTTTCAAGGTAGATATGGGGAATGAACTTTTGATTCTTCACATCCCATAAGTACTTACGGCTGTTTTCGGCAATATCTTTCCTGATCCTGCCCCATTTTACTTTCGTTTCAGGAAGTATCTCCATCAGGTCATTCAAGGCGATAATAAACATCGCATTGTCGTAGATATCAATAGCCGGATGTGTATTTGCATCCAGATCGACACCCCAGCCATGTTCGGGCTGAACATCTCCCCAATCGGCAGTAGTTGCACCGATGATGAGTCCGTATTTCTGATTGAAACGGTTCTTCATTAAAAAATCCATCGACCAAACAAGTCTTTCTTTGACCGTTTTATCGCCGATCTTTTCATCTAAAATTGTCCGGTCTCCTGTTAATTGGATGTATTTATAAACCGCCTGCATCAATGAACTTTCCTGATCGGTTTCAACGGTGTTTTTATGTCCCGCATAACGGGGTTCAAGCTTCGAATAGATAAAATCGTACTTTTCGGCACCAATTTGCTCGGCAGGAGTAAAACCATCAATGATATTTCCATCGTCACCCTGCATCCTGAAAAAGACAAGCAGGTTTTCTTTGAGAACTGACTTGTCATTCACCTGTGCTGCCAGTTCGATAAAAGTGTTGTAATCACGGATCCAGACTTCGCGGTAACCATCACCGGCATTAAAACCCGCTTTCATCACCTCCAGGGCCTTCGTTTTAACAAAAGGAAAATACACATTCGTTTTGATCTTTTCAGCAAGGTCATTTGATATCTTTGGAGGCTGACTCTGACATGGAATTGCAAGGATCAAAATAATCAGCACGATCCAGAAATTATTCAATTTCATAGTTATTCGATTTTTATTGATTGGTTTTTAATATTCCATCCTTCTATTTCAAGATTCAGTGTTTTTGATTTCTCACTTTCAGGAAGCTGGGTAAGATCAACATTGATTTCCCTGCTTTCGCCAGGCAACAGTGTGAAGTAATTATCGCTGAAGAATACAGGAAGAGCCAGCTCGCCGCTCTTTTCGTCTGCAATTTTAAGCCGAATGAAGAATGCTGTTTCATTTCCCGGATTGCTGATCACGGCAACTTTTTCACCTTTGGTATTCATCTTGAATTTAGCCTGCAAGGTGGTTTGCTTTAAATCATTCAGCTTTTCGTAGCTTTTCCCGGGCTGGGATAACCAGTAGAAATTCTGATCTTTTAATTTGTTTTCCTTATCGAGCAGTTTTAGTCTTAAAAAATAGACTTCATCCTTTATACCTTGTGACTTAATTTTTTGCTGTACCGACACTTTATTGGCTAAGAAAGAAGCTTTATATTCGTCCTTTGACAGAAGCTTTCCGTGAATATCAAACAATTCAGCACTGATTGTCATGTCCTTCTGATCGAAGAGCGTCTGATTTACAACGCAAACCGAAGAATCATTCAAATTTAACTGAATGTGAAGCGGCACAGCACCATGCTGATACCCGTAGAAACCACCATTCTGCTCAAGGAAAACATCATAGAATTGTCCGCGCAAGGCAGTCCAGGGGTTTTGGTTCTTCCAAACCAGCATACCTGAATAGGTAGTCCACATCCCGGCACTGAAACCTTCCTGAAGCGCACGATATTGCTCATAATTAACCAATTGTGCTTTTCTACAGAAATCATCGATACCAACGGCCTTGCCATACTGATCGATGTAATTGTCGTAGGGAATGTATTTATGGTAGGTCCATGTTGGGTTCTCTCCTCTTTTAATCGGAACTACAAGGTCCTTTTCAACCATTATTTTGCGCATCGTTTCCACATTTGGAACACCCACTGAGCCTAATTCAGGATTAAAAGGGAAGGAAGTTACCGTAAAAAAGTGAAGCGGGTTCTGTATGTTGTAAGGTCCGTCTCCATTACCACCCAATGTATTCATCGCCAAATCGGTAGAAGTCGATTCATTTAAATAGAAACGTGTTCCGTCGTATTTCGGAAAAACTTCATTCTTTAGCTTTTTATCGATGTCAGCCGGAGGAGGAAACTCGTTGCCGCCAACCCATATATAGAGACTTGGATGGTTCCGTAACATCTTTACCTGATCAATTACTGTGTTGACGAACAAGGAATGATTATCAGGATAAGCACGACGACGATCCTGTGTTTCCTTTTTTAAAGGATCAAACCAGCGACCGTTACAATCGCCCGAGACATAAAGATCCTGCCATACCAATAAGCCATACTTGTCGCATGCATCATAAAATTCGGGACGTTCGGTCATCGAGCCTCCCCAGACTCTGATCATGTTCATATTCATTTCGGCATGCATCCTTACGTCGGCTTCATAACGCTGAGCTGATAACCGCAACAGGGCATCCGATGCAATCCAGTTTCCACCTTTGATGAAAACATCCTGACCGTTTACTGAGAAGATCCTGGCCCTGATCTTTTCGTCGAAACGGCTTGCAGTTTCACGGATTCCAAATGGAACATTCTCTTTGTCAGAAATTCCACTGCCATTGAGTACGAATGAAAATTCGATGTTATAAAGCGGATGTTCACCCATTCCATTTGGCCACCACAACAATGGGTTCTCAATTTTGATTTCAGGAAGTGCAACCGTAATTTTCTCACCCGCAGGGATCTCTACTATTTTCGAAACCTCCAGTTTTCCACATCGTGCAATTACTTTACCGCTTTGTTTGGAATCGGTGCTATTCAACAGATCAACTGAAGTAACAACCATCGCTGGTGCCTGTTTCCCTGTTGGAACTCTTTTGCCTGGCACTTTCGTTTGCACAAAAGGATCAAGTACATCAACAGGACCTGTAATTTCAAGTGCAACCTCATCCCAGATTCCTGTATTCCGGTCCTTAATCGGACAAATCCAATCCCAACCAGCTGTAAACTGCATCGTTACTGACTTTGCAATGGTTCCATCGCCCCCTTGTCCGTTAGGCGCTCCGACAGGATCAGGCGGACGAACCAGCACTGCAAGACGGTTTATTCCTTTTTCAAGGAAAGGGGTAATCAGGTATTTCTCGCGAAGAAACATCCCCTCGTGCGTATCCGGATTGATCTTTTTTCCATTCAGGTACATATCGGCCGAATAGTTTATTCCCCTGAATTTCAGCCAAACCTGCTCATCTTCTTTCAGATCAGGAAGATTGAACTGATTATAAAACCAATACGTGTAGTAATCGGCTCCTGTATTATAAATATCAGGAATCAGCTCATTGTTCATCCCGAAGAAAGGATCAGGAACCTTCTGATTATGCAGTAAAGTCGTTAGTACCGTTCCCGGAACGACAGCTTCCATCCAGTCGTATAACTTGAAATC
>Ga0209386_1000125_pt1 | contig 39630 bp, 41 predicted proteins | sample NGEPertwo_FD_184510 | JGI IMG/M metagenome (GOLD analysis project Ga0209386, IMG submission 184510) | Arctic peat soil microbial communities from the Barrow Environmental Observatory site, Barrow, Alaska, USA - NGEE Permafrost154B-two... | ecosystem: Environmental > Terrestrial > Soil > Wetlands...
ACGAAGCGTTGCTTGCAGAGAATGCCGGGCTTACCGAATGGCCCGTGGTCCTCATGGGCGAATTCGACGAGGATTTCCTGACCGTGCCGCCGGAGGTGTTGGCCACCTCGATGAAGGCGCACCAGAAATGCTTCTCGCTCAAGAAGGGCGACGATCTCGCCAACCGCTTCATTCTTGTCGCCAATCTCGAAGCCGAGGACGGCGGCACGAAAATCACCGAAGGCAATGAGCGCGTGATCCGGGCGCGGCTCGCCGACGCCAAATTCTTCTTCGATCAGGACCGCAAGGTCTCGCTCGAAGACCGCGTGGTGCATCTGAAAGACATCACCTTCCACGAGAAGCTCGGCAGCCAGTATGAGCGCGTGCAGCGCATCTTTCGCTTGGCCCGCGAGCTCGCGCCTTTGGTCGGCGCCGATCCGGACGACGCGGAACGTGCCGCCATCCTCGCCAAGGCCGATCTTGTGACCCAGATGGTCGGCGAGTTTCCCGAGCTGCAAGGCGTGATGGGACGCTATTACGCGCTCGACCAGGAGGAGCGGCCGATGGTGGCCGACGCCATCGCCGCCCATTACAAGCCGCAAGGTCCCACCGACGAAGTGCCGCGCAATCCCGTGGCGATCGCGGTCGCGCTCGCCGACAAGCTCGACACGCTGGTGGGCTTCTGGGCCATCGACGAGAAGCCGACCGGCTCGAAAGACCCTTATGCCTTGAGAAGGGCGGCGCTCGGCGTCATCCGTATAGTGCTGGAGAACGGGGTGCGGTTACCGATTTCCCGATACTGTGCACCGAGGCTCGCTGAAGTGTTTGTCGGTCTAGGTGAAAAGGATCGCCTTCGCGTAGCCCAGGCAGCCAAACTTCTCGAAACAAAGAAGTTGGTGAAACGAGGTCTGACGGACAAAGTCATCGATGAGCTGACTGGCCCAGGGGCGGCCGCCCAGCTGAGTGAGGCGACTGTCGAGACTTCGTGGAAAGTAGTCCTTAGTCTCCTCGCCTTCTTCGCCGACCGCCTGAAAGTCTATCTGCGCGATCAGGGCGCGCGCCACGACCTGGTCGACGCGGTGTTCGCACTAGGCGGCGACGACCTCCTGATGATCGTCCGCCGCGTCGAGGCGCTCGGCCGCTTCCTCGACACCGACGACGGCGCCAATCTGCTGGCCGGCACCAAGCGCGCCGAAAACATCCTGCGCATCGAAGAGAAGAAGGACGGCCGCGCCTTCGATCAGGCACCCGACCCCGCACTGCTGGAGCAGCCCGAGGAGAAGGCGCTGGCCAAAGCCGTGGACGAAGTGGAGAGGGCGGCGGCCTCCGCCGTCGCCAATGAGGATTTCGAGGCAGCCATGACCGCCATGGCGCTGCTTCGCGCGCCGGTCGACGCCTTCTTCGACCGCGTGACGGTCAATGCCGACAATCCGAAGCTGCGCGAGAACCGCTTGCGGCTCTTGAACCGCATCCGCGCCACCACCCAGACCGTCGCCGACTTCTCCAAGATCTCCGGTTAACGAGATCGCGGGCTGATTTCTCCGTCCCTCTGAAAGGGGAGGGCCAGGGGCTCCAGCCTCGTCATACCGGCGAAAGCCGGTATCCAGCGCGCGAAGCGCAAATCAAGACTGGACCCCGGCTTTCGCCGGGGTGACGCACAAGAATGGGCGACCTTATCCCCGCCCATAAAACTTCGCGTACACTGCCACCACCTTGTCCAGTGAAGGGGCGCTTTCGCGAGGCGTCGTGAGAAGCGGGACGGGGTGCGGCGCCCGCGGGGCTTGTACGTGACAAGTCACTCGGGCGGCATCGGGGCTCCCCCCGGGGCCACTAAGAGTCCCCGCCAGGAGCTGGCAGTTAGATCCCGGACAGACAGTCCGGGATTGAAGCGGGGCCCGCTGCCGTAACCGCCGCAAAATAGCATGCGCTACCGCTTTCGCTGCTTGAGCGCATGTGGCGCGCCGCCAGGCGCCCGCGCATCCCTTTGGATGCGACCCCGATTACGGACTGCGCTTTGCGGCGCGCCATCCCCCTCGACCGAGGGGATGTTCTTTGACATAAGTCGGGCGCTCGGCGTCGCGGCGAAGCCGAAACACGCCCAATGACCCGTCATGTCCGGACGTCGCGCTCGAGCAGCGAAAGCGGTAGCAAATCGAATGTCCGGGCGCTCAAGCAGCGCAGCGGTAGCGCAAATCGAATGTCCGGGCGCTCAAGCAGCGCAGCGGTAGCGCAAATCGAATGTCCGGGCGCTCAAGCAGCGCAGCGGTAGCGCAAATCAAATGTCCGGGCACCATGCCGTGGACCTGTGAGACGCTGGACCGTCACAATGAGAATAGCCATGTCACCTCACATCAGCCTGATCACACTTGGCGTCGCCGACATTGCTCGAGCGACCGCGTTCTACGAGCGGCTCGGCTTCGTCAAGTCGAGCGCGAGCCAGGAGGCGGTCACGTTCTTCAAGGCGGGTCCGGTTGTGCTTGGGCTGTTCGGCCGGGACGCGCTCCATGAGGATGCGCAAAGCGGCGACCTCTGGACCGGCAATGGCGGCATGGCCGTCGCCATGAATTACGCGATCGAGGCCGAGGTCGACGCCATGATGGCCAAAGCCGAAGCATCGGGCGCGCGCATCTTGAAACCGGCGGTCAAGGTGTTCTGGGGCGGCTATAGCGGCTACTTCGCCGACGCCGACGATCATGTCTGGGAGGTGGCTCACAATCCGTTTTGGCCGCTCCAGGAGAATGGCGGTATTGATCTGCCAGAATGAACGAGCCGGCTCACATCTTCGTCTACGGCACGCTGCGCTCCGAGAGCGACCACCCCATGGCGCGGCGCTTGTTGTCGCAGGCGCGGCTCGTGGGCAAGGGCAGCGCGCCCGGGCGCCTCTACGATCTCGGCTGGTACCCCGCCGCTATGTTCGATGCCGGAGAGAAGCGACGGGTCATCGGCGACGTATTCGCGTTGAAGTCCGGCGGCCGCCTCCTTGCCGAGCTCGATGCCTATGAGTCCGGCGATCGCTTCTATGCGCGGCTGCACCTGGAAGTGAAACTCGCCGATGGCGGCACGATCACCGCCTGGGCTTACGGTGTCAGCGAGGCCCCCAAAGCGCGCCTGATTCAGAGTGGCGACTTCATCGCCCACCGGAACGCAAAGACGCCTCGGCCCGTTCGTCCTTAAGTCTTCCCTTTGACCCCGTTTGTGTGACGCCCGTCAGACGGCTAAAAGGGCGGATTGGCGGGAGAACCATGGAACAAGCAATGACTGAAGCCGGCAAGGCCAAGGGAGCACCACCAAAATGGGTGTTCACCTTCGGCGATGGGCGTGCCGATGGCTCCGCCGCGGACAAGGATCTCCTCGGCGGCAAGGGCGCCAACCTGGCCGAAATGTCGCGCATCGGCCTACCCGTGCCGCCTGGCTTCACCATCTCGGCGGACGTCTGCGCGGCCTATTACGAGCTTGGCCGCAAGCTGCCCGATGAGCTGAAGCCCATGGTGGATGCAGCCCTCGATGCGGTGGGCCGCATCGCGCGCGCGCGCTTCGGCGATGTCGACAATCCGCTGCTCGTGTCGGTGCGCTCGGGCTCTCGCGCCTCGATGCCGGGCATGATGGACACCGTGCTCAATCTCGGCCTCAACGATCAGACCGTGGAGGGTCTGGCGCGGCTGACCTCCGACCGGCGCTTCGCCTACGACACCTATCGCCGCTTCATCCAGATGTATGCCGACGTGGTGCTAGGCATCGATCACGGGCTGTTCGAGGAGATCCTCGAGAATTACAAGCACCTCAAAGGCTTCGAGCTCGATCCGGAGCTTAAAGCCGATGACTGGGCGGAGATCGTCACCCGCTTCAAGGCGCTGGTCGAGAACGAGCTGGAGCGGCCCTTCCCGCAAGATCTGCACGAGCAGCTTTGGGGCGCCATCGCCGCGGTGTTCGGCTCCTGGCAGAACGCCCGCGCCATCGCCTATCGCCGGCTTCACGACTTTCCCGACGATTGGGGCACCGCGGTCACCATCCAGACCATGGTGTTCGGCAATCGCGGCGACAACAGTGCGACCGGGGTCGTGTTCACCCGCAATCCGTCCACCGGCGCCAACGAGCTTTTCGGCGAGTTCCTGCTCAACGCCCAAGGCGAGGACGTGGTGGCTGGCTTGCGCATGCCGCAGCCTCTGACCGAGGCGGAGCGCGGCGTGCCCGGCAACGGCAAGCAGTCGTTTGAGGCGCTGCTGCCAGAGGCCTTCGCCGAGCTCAAGGCGTCTTGCGCCAAGCTGGAGAAGCGCTTCCGCGACATCCAGGACATCGAGTTCACCGTGCAGGAAGGCAAGCTGTTCATGCTGCAGACCCGCTCGGGCAAGCGCTCGACGCAGGCCGCGCTGAAGATCGCCGTCGACATGGCCAAGGAAGGGCTGGTGACCCGCGAGGAGGCCGTGCTGAGCCTCAATGCGAACCAGCTCGACCAACTGCTCCATCCAACCCTCGACCCCGAGGCGGAGATGACCGTGCTCGCCAAGGGCTTGCCTGCATCGCCAGGTGCGGCCTCCGGCGAGCTCGTGTTCGACGCCGACGAGGCGGTGCATCTGAAAGCCCAAGGCCACACGGTGATCCTGGCGCGCATCGAGACCTCGCCGGAGGACGTACAAGGCATGCACGCCGCCGCCGGCATCTTCACCACACGCGGCGGCATGACGAGCCACGCCGCCGTGGTCGCCCGCGGTATGGGCCGGCCCTGCGTGGCCGGCGCCGCTGCAGTGCATATCGATCTCGAGCGCGAGACGCTGGAAGCCGCGGGCGTGCTGCTCCACAAAGGCGACATCGTCACCATCGACGGCTCGACCGGCAAGATCATCAAGGGCCGCGTGACCATGCGCGAGCCCGATCTATCGCCGGATTTCACCACGCTCATGGGATGGGCCGACGGCTTCCGCCGCATGAGGATTCGCGCCAACGCCGACACACCCGATGACGCCCGCCAGGCCCTGGCCTTCGGCGCCGAAGGCATCGGGCTCTGCCGCACCGAGCATATGTTCTTCGAGGAGAGCCGCATCCTCGCTATGCGCGAGATGATCCTTGCCGACACGCCGGAGGCGCGCCGCAAGGCCCTGGCCAAGCTCCTGCCGTCGCAGCGCCAGGATTTCATCGCGCTGTTCGAGATCATGGCGGGCCTGCCGGTGACCATTCGCCTGCTCGACCCGCCGCTGCATGAGTTCCTACCCCATGGCGAGGAGGCCATCGCGACCGTTGCCGACGCCATGGGCGTGAGCGTCGAGCGGTTGAAGCGGCGCATCGCTGTCCTGAGTGAGTTCAACCCGATGCTCGGCCAGCGCGGCGCGAGGCTGCTGGTCAGCTATCCGGAGATTGTCGAGATGCAGGCGCGCGCCATCTTCGAGGCGGCCATCGAGGCCGGCAAGGCCCTGCACGAGCGAGTGACGCCTGAGATCATGGTACCGCTCGTCGCCGTCAAGGCCGAGCTCGACATCGTCAAGGAGCGCATCGCCGCCACGGCACGCGCCGTGGAGAAGGAGCGCGAGACCAGCGTCGCGTTCTCGGTGGGGACCATGGTCGAGTTGCCCCGCGCCTGCCTGATGGCCGGCGAGATCGGCCAAAGCGCTGAGTTTTTCTCGTTCGGCACCAATGACCTGACGCAGACGACCTTCGGCTTGAGCCGCGACGACGCCGGGAGGTTCTTGAGCGAGTACGCCGAGAAGGGGATCATCCACCACGATCCCTTCGTGACGCTGGATGAGGCGGTGGGCGAGCTGATGCAGATTGCGGCGGAGCGGGGCCGCGCGACCCACCCGGACCTCAAGATCGGCATTTGTGGCGAGCATGGCGGCGACCCGGAAACCATAGGGTTCTGCGAGAAAATCGCCCTGAGTTACGTGTCCTGCTCACCCTACAGAGTACCCGTGGCGCGCCTTGCGGCAGCCCAAGCGGCCCTTAAAAAAGCATTGCTAACGGATAATTAGCGCTTACCGGCCGAAATAGGCCCGTTGCTGATAATCACAATTTGCCCTAAATTCTGGGGCAACGTTAACGGCAATGGACGGGAAACCGGGCTTGATCCGGTGGGGGACTTCCAGACTAATCTTTTGATTTTCCCACCAATTTGCCTGGTTTATTAAGGGGACGCCTTGCCCTCGCGAGCCTACGGGACGCGTGAGTAGGGTAAATGTGGGGGACATCCGGGCGACCGGCGGCCTTCCCACGCGGTTCGGGGACCTGGAGGGATAATGGGCCGACGCTCGTCTCGTCGGATGTGGCACACGATCACTGCGCTCGTGCCACTTCCCCTCATTGGCTTGGGTTATTTTGTTGCCGTGCCGGGCAGCCCTCTCGCCACCGAGGTCGAGTTGTCTCTGTCTGCCCCTGACTCCGTTTACACGGCCGCCCGGACGGCCGACGCTTCCGCTGCTCCCCGAGAGATTTCCCCCGAGGCCGCGAAGCTTTTCAACGGCGACGGCAAGGGGCCTCGCGCCGACCGCTATACCACCGCGCAAGCCGTCACCGACATCGGCAAGCAGCTGATTACCGCAAGCCTGGGGAGTGCTCCCGCCCTGACCCACGCGGTCTCGGCCGTGAGCCGCGACGCCAAGGCCGACCGCTTGAAAGCCACCACCACCGATGTAGCGCTCAAGGTTCCGGCCGCGGGACGCTCCGACAATTCCCTATTTATGAACGCGAGCTACTCCTCGCCGTTCAACGCGAACTTCCAGGTCGATGCCTTCCGGCCGACGCCTGAGGAGATCGCCTACCAGCCGAGCCCGGATGCGCTCGACTTCCGCTACAAGGGCGAGACGCAACCTGAGTTTGAGGACCGCGAACGCCGCTGTCTGTCCACCGCTATCTATTTCGAGGCGCGCGGTGAGCCGGAACGCGGCCAGATTGCCGTGGCGCAGGTGATCCTCAATCGCGTGCGCAGCCCGATCTTCCCGGAGACCATTTGCGGCGTCGTCTATCAGGGCCAGATGCATAAGGGCTGCCAGTTCTCCTTCACCTGTGACGGCCACACCGACAACCCGCGCAACAACGAGCAATGGGCACTCGCCCAGGATATCGCCAAGCAGATCATGTCGGGCGGGCAATGGCTTCCGGAGGTCGGGTATTCCACCTTCTATCATGCCAATTATGTGAGCCCCCGCTGGGCCCGCAGCATGAGCAAGATCGACAAGATCGGCCGGCATATTTTCTACAAGAAGCGCAACGAGAAGCCTTATGTCGTCGAGGCTTCGGCCGGTTCGGCTGATAGCGACGACGACTCTGAAGAGGGCTACTTGCTGACGCCGACGCTCTCTCTCGCCTCCGCGGTGAGCGCGGTCGGCGCCGTCGCCGGCTCTACGGTGAGCGCGGTGGGCGCCGTCGCCGACTCTACGGCAAGCGCGGTGGGCGCCGTCGCCGGTTCTACGACCCCGCCCACTCAAGCGATGAGTCTAGGTTACGCGGGGAGTGAGTAAGCGCGCCGACCGAGATAACGTCGACCCCTGTCGCCGCGATTCCCGCCACAGTCTCTAACGCCACGCCGCCCGAGGCTTCCGTCAGCACGCGCCCCTTGGCCAATGCCACGGCCTTCTTGAGCGTTGCTTCATCCATGTTGTCGAGCAGCACGGCGTCGATTGGGAAGCGCAACGCCTCTTCCAGCTGCGCGAGCGTATCGACCTCGACCTCGACTCTGACCATATGACCGATCCGCGCGCGAAGCAGCCGAAGCGCCGCCTCGAGCCCGCCCGCAGCGGCGATGTGGTTGTCCTTCACCAGCACGGCGTCATAGAGACCGAACCGGTGATTGACCCCGCCGCCGCACCGCACCGCGTATTTCTCGAACGCCCGTAAGCCCGGCGTCGTCTTGCGCGTGCAGGCGATACGCGCGCCCGTGCCCTCGACCTTGGCCACATAGGCCGCCGTGAGCGTGGCGATGCCGCTCAAGCGGCCGAGGAAGTTGAGTGCGGTGCGCTCGCCCGTCAGCAGGGCCCGCGTGCGCCCCTTGATCTTCGCAAAGGTGCCGCCGGCCTCAACCGTGCCGCCGTCGTCGATGACCCGAGTGAATACGGCCTGCGGATCGAGTGTCCTGAACGCCGTCTCGGCGAGATCGAGACCGGCGACCACGCCGCGTTGGCGGGCCACGATCGCCACCTCGCCTTGCGCATCCGGCGGAATGATGGGGTCGGTGGTGATATCGCCGGCGAGCCCCAGGTCCTCGGCGAGTGCGGCTTGGACGGCCAGCTCCACGAGCAATTTGGGGAGGTCAAGCCGGGGTGGTGTCGCTTGCGTCATGCCCGAGAGACCAGGCGAAGGCGCGGGCGGCTCGTGGCCCCCACCGCCTCGCGAGCGATCTCCTCGGCCTTGGCCAGCGTGACGAAGCTCCGCTTCGCTTGGGCTTCGTCCGATGCCGGATAGTCGCTGCGGAATTGCGCGCCGCGGCTTTCTGTCCGTGCCAGCGCCGCAGCCGTGATCAGCTTGGCGGTGGTCAGCATGTTGGCAAGCTGGGGATCGCCAGCGTTCTCCCGTTCGAGCGAGACGATCGTGGTGAGCGCCTTTGTCAGGGACTGCGCGTCGCGCACAACGCCGGCCTCCGCCGACATGGTGCGGCGGAGCGTCTGTTCGCCCTCAATGTCGTGCGCGTGCGAACCTTCCGGCGGCGTCTCGGCCGCGATCATTTTGGACGGGAGCGCGGGCAGGGTGGTTGCGATGTCGTTGGCGACGCGCGCGCCGAACACGACCGCTTCAAGCAGAGAGTTGGAGGCCAGCCGGTTGGCGCCATGCGCCCCCGTGGATGCTACCTCGCCGCAGGCCCACAGCCCATCGACCGTGCTGCGGCCTTGGGCGTCGGTGAGGATGCCGCCCATGTGATAGTGGGCCGCAGGCGCCACGGGGATCGGTTCGCGCGTGGGATCGATGCCGGCCGACCGGCACGTTGCGACCACGGCGGGAAAAGTGTCGCCGAGAGCCGGCCCGAGCGGGCGGCAGTCGAGGAATGCACCGCGCCCGCCGACAACCTCGCGATGGACGGCGCGAGCAACCACATCGCGGGGACCGAGCTCGGCGTCTTCGTGCACCGCGCGCATGAAGCGCTCGCCGCGGCCGTTGATGAGAAGCGCTCCCTCGCCGCGCAGCGCCTCGGTAGCGAGCGGGGCCGGGTCGCGGCCGATGTCGATGGCGGTGGGATGGAACTGCACGAATTCCGCATCGGCGATCACGGCGCCGGCCCGCGCGGCGATGGCGAGGCCTTCGCCGCGGGCTTCATGCGGATTGGTGGTGATGGCATAGACCTGGCCGGCACCTCCGGTGGCCAGCACGACGGCGCGGGCCGGCAGTATGAGGCCTCGCGCGCCGGGCTCGGCGTCGACCGGCGCCAATGCAATGCCCTGAACCCGTCCGTTGCGGACGATCAGATCGCGGGCGGTGAAACCTTCGAGCACCGTGATCGAGGGGGTGGCCCGCGCGGCCTGGGTGATCGCCCCCATGATGGCGCGACCGGCGGTGTCGCCCTTGACGTGAAGAATGCGGCGGCTGCGATGCGCCGCCTCGTGGCTCAAGCTCAAACGGCCCTCGAGGTCCTTGTCGAAGGGCACGCCGTAATGCAGGAGGTCCTCGATACGCTCGCGCGCCTCCTGTGCCATGAACAGCGCGACGGTCTCATCGACGATGCCGGCTCCGGCGCGGATCGTGTCGGCGGCGTGATCCTCCGGCGTGTCGCCCTCGGCGAGCGCCGCGGCAATGCCGGCCTGCGCCCACAGGCTGGACGCACCCTCGCCCAGCCGCGCGGGCGAGATCACGGTCACGGGGAGCGGCGCCAGCTTGAGCGCGGTGAACAGGCCGGCCAAACCGGCCCCCACCACGACGATGCCGTCCCCCGTGCTATTTGCGTTGCCGGAACTGGTCACGTGAGCCTCGCGCCCAAAGGACGCGCCCTCATTAGTGGTTGAGATTGATCATGCGCTCGACCGCCGCACGGGCCCGGTCGGCGACTGCCGGATCGATGGTCACCTCGTTCTGCATGAAGACGAGGCTATCCAGGATCTTGGGCAGGGTGATGCGCTTCATGTGCGGACACAGATTACACGGCCGCACGAACTCGGTGTTTGGCGCTTCGACCGCGACGTTGTCGCTCATCGAGCACTCGGTTACGAGCAGCACCTTGGACGGCTGATGCTCCTCCACCCATTTGATCATGCCCGAGGTCGAGCCGGTAAAGTCGGCCTCGTCGATCACCTCGGGCGGACACTCCGGGTGGGCGATGATCTTCACGCCCGGATCGGCCTCGCGGTAAGCGCGCAGCTCCTCCGCCGTGAAGCGCTCATGCACCTCGCAGTGGCCCTTCCAGGTGATGATCTCCACGTCGGTCTGGGTCTGCACCCATTTGGCAAGAAACTCGTCGGGGATCATGATCACCCGCTTGGCGCCGAGAGACTCCACCACGCGCACCGCGTTGGACGAGGTGCAGCAGATATCGGACTCAGCCTTCACGTCGGCCGAGGTGTTGACATAGGTCACCACCGGGACGCCGGGATAAGCTTCGCGCAGCGCCCGCACGTCGGCGCCGGTGATCGACGCCGCCAGCGAACAGCCGGCGCGGCTATCGGGGATCAGCACCGTCTTGTCGGGGTTCAGCAGCTTTGAGGTTTCGGCCATGAAATGCACGCCGCACTGCACGATCACCTCGGCATCGGCCTTGGATGCCTCGCGCGCCAGCTGCAGCGAGTCGCCGATCACGTCGGCGACGCAATGGAAGATCTCCGGCGTCATGTAGTTGTGCGCGAGCACCACCGCATTCCGCACCTGCTTCAGGTCGTTGATGGCCTTGATGTAGGGCGCGAAGCGTGGCCACTCGATGGGCGGAATCACGCGCTTCACACGCTCGTAAAGATGCGCGGTCTCCCGCGCTACCTCAGGCGTATAGGCGAGGTCGGGCAGGAGAGTCGGGGGAAGAACGGCTTGCGCCTTCCACTCGGGGGTGCCGGTTTGAACTGTCGCCATCGGGCCAAGGCTTCCTGTCGTAATAATGCTCATAATGAGTATATATGGGATGTAAAAAGGTCCGGCACAAGGCCGGCCACTCCCTATCCTCAAGTGGAGTATAGGCGATCAAGAACCAGCATCAAGGGGTCCTGAATACGGATTATCCAGGGGGTGCAGCAGCGCCGAAAACCGCCAAATCGACGCCGTGTGCTTAACCCTCAGGCAATTCTAGGTGGCCGCGGGCGTCTTCTGAGACTAACTTGGGGGTGAGAAGCGGGGTCTAGTGCGATGCCTGGACGGTCTTTAGTCGCGATCCTCGGTGCAGCGGGCATTTGTTTGCTTGCTGTCGCGCTTGTCGTCTGGTTGGCCGGAGGCCAGCAACAGGAGACGGCGGCCTCGCACGTCGTCATCGACATCCCGGACAATCCCGCTGCGCTCGCTGCGCACGAGGCGCAAGAGGCAGAAATTGTCGCCAGTCTGCCGGGCGCCGCCGGCGAGGCCGAAGAGGCCATGGCACCAGAGCCCGCACTCCCGGAGAAGCTGTTTATCGCCGACGCGATCCGGCTCAAGCTGAACGACCCGGCATTGCGTGACGGCGCCCACGCGGACGATCTCGCGGCCGTCGAGGCATTCTATGCCGGGCACAATGGCCCCGCGTTGTGGGTGGCAGGCTCCGGGCTTTCCCCCGAAGCCCAAAGCATCATCGGCGAGATCGCCAAGGCCGACGAATGGGGGCTCGATGCGAGCGCCTTCGTCGTACCGCCTGCGGACTACCGGCCAAATGTGGCGGAGGATCAGGCCACCACCGAGCTCGCGCTCAGTCTCGCCACTCTGAAATACGCCCGCGCTGCGCGCGGTGGCCGGGCCGATCCTAGTACCGTGAGCAAGGTGTTCGACCAAAAGCCGCCGTTGCGCGACCCGGCCACCGTGCTGACCGAGATTGTCGCGACGGCAACGCCGGACGCTTATCTCAGGGGTCTCCATCCCAAGCATGAGCAGTTCGTGCGCTTGCGTCAGGCGCTGCTTAAGGCGCAATCGGGAAGTGAGGCCACCAAACCGGAGGATATCAGGCGGTTTCAGGCCAACATGGAGCGCTGGCGCTGGATGCCGGAGGATCTTGGCCCATCCTATGTGTGGCTCAACATTCCCGAGTTCATGATTCACGTCGTCAAGGACGGAAAGACCGTCCAATCCGAGAAGATCGTGGTCGGCAGCCCCGGCAACCCGACGCCGGTGCTCACCGCCGACCTCCAGGCGATCGTCTTCAATCCCGAGCGGGTCGTCCCGCAATCAATCATTCGGAAGGATGTCTTGCCGGCGCTGCAGCAGAGCCGGAGCTGGCTTGGCGGAGCCGACAAATCCGTGCTGGAGCAGTATCAGCTCACCGTCAAATTCAAGGGCCAGCCCGTCGACCCGAGCCGGATCGACTGGGAGAAAGTCAACCTATCGACGCTGACCTTTGTGCAAGCGCCGGGGCCCACCAATTTCTTGGGCAAGGTCCAATTCCTCTACCCGAACGATCGCGACGTCTACATGCACGACACCATCGTTCGCGCATCGCTTTCGCGGGCGGTGCGCGCCGAAGGGCAACAGGAGCCGCGCGTCGCCAATCCCGACAAGCTGGCGGCCTCGCTGCTGGCCGGAGACAAAGGCTGGACCAAGGCGAAGGTCGATAAGCTGATCGCCGACGGAAACACAGTCGAGGTGAAGCTCGACAAACCCATTCCCGTGCACACCACCTATTTTACCGCAGTGGTGGATGAGCAGGGTCAGGTGAAAACCTTCGGCGATATCTATGAGCTCGACAAGATCAATAAGCTCGACGATGCCGCTGCCGTGTCGCCCCCCGTGGCCGACACGGCGCCGATCCCGCGGCGAAAACCGGTGAATGGAAGCCTCGCCGCGTCCGCGCCGTAGCGCCTGCTCGCGAATATTCCCATGGGACGCTTTTGAATCTTTGATGCGGAAGGGCCCCGTTTTGGCTAGGCTCGAAGCCGCCGAAAGGAAAAGGCCCCATGCAGTCGCAATTCACCGTCGGCATCAATCTGGAGGGGAGAGGCGATCGGATCGTGGTCAAGGCCGAGGACGCCTTGATCGCCGCGCTCAAGGTCAAGGCGGAGCGGCCAGAGGCGATGATCACCTATGTGCGCCGGCTGAATCGCCGTGGCGATCAGCGCCATCCGCCCCACCGGCTCTCCGACAACCGCTAACGCGTTCCGCCTTCTAGTCGTCTTGCTCCAGCCCGGATTCCCCTGGGTTGGCGTATTTGCGCATGGCGATATAGATGACGAAGCAACCGAGCAGGAGCGCGCCGGCGACGGCCGGCGCCCGCCAGTCCCCGGTTGAGACCCGCACCACGATCAGCGCGAGACACACGAGCGTGCCGAGCGCCGGCACGAAGCGCGGCACCTCGAACCCTCCGAGCTCCTCGCCTTTGCGCCGTTGCAAGACGAACAGCGCCCCGTTCACCACTGCGAACACCGCGAGCAGGAGAAGCACGGTCGCCGACGCAAGCTCGGTAATGGTGCCAGTGAGCGCGAGCGGCGCGAGGATGAGGAACAGCACGGCGATGGCGAGATGGGGCGTCCGCCTGCCGTGATGTACCTTGGCGAAGAATTGCGGCAGAAGCCCTTGGCGCCCCATGCCGTAGAGCAGGCGTGAGGCTGTGATGTAGTTGACAAGGCCGGTATTGGCGACGGCAAACAGCGTGATCCCCGTGAATACGACGGGCGGGATGAAGGGTGCTGCGCGCGTTACGACCTCGGTGATAGGTCCCGGCGCCACGGCCAGCTCCTGCCAGGAGACGACGGAGACCGCGGTGATCGCCACGGCGATATAGAGGACCGCGGCAGCCGCCATGGCGGTGATGAGTCCAAGCGGGATCGTGCGCCGGGGGTCGCGGACCTCCTCGGCGACGTTGTACATGTCCTCGAAGCCGATAAAGGCGAAGAAGGCGAGCACCGCGCCCTGGACGACAAGCAAAATGGCACTATCGTCATTCCCCACCGGCGGCGTCTCGAAATAGTCGACCGATCCCCAATAGGAGATGCCGACGGCCACCACCAGAATGAGGCCGGACGCTTCCACCACCGTACACACCACGTTCACCCACATGGATTCGCGGATACCGCGGAACACGATGCCGGTCATGACGAGGAGAAAGCCGAGTGCGAGCCAAGCGATGGACCCGCTCCCGAGGCCGACCAGTTCGACGAGGTTGGCCGCGAACACGCGGCTCTGCGTGGCGATGGAGGTGAGGCCGGAGCACACCAGGGCCAGCCCGATCATGAAGCTGAGCAGTGGGAAGCCGTAGGCGCGCTGGGTGACATAAGCGGCGCCGGCCGCGCGCGGATAGCGTGACCCCAGCGAGGCATAGGAGAGCGCGGTGAGCAGGGCGGCGATGAGCGCGACGATGAATGAGAGCCATACGGCGTTGCCGACCTGTCCCGCCGCTTTGCCGATCAGGCCGTAAATACCGGCGCCAAGCATGCTGCCAAGACCGTAAAGGGCCATTTGCGTCGGCCCGATCGAACGATGAAGCTCCGGCTCATCCCCCGATTGCGGCGTTTCTCCCGTTATTACTTCATTCGCCATGCCACCCCCTTTTTCAGCGCCAGCCAGCCGTCTACCACGGCATGGCGTTTCATGCCTTGCAAAAGCCACGCTTTGCGCTTATGTGATGACCATCGACATTTGGCCGGACAAAGTGGCTGGCGCTTTGGCGCACGTTCAGAACCTCCCAAACATCGACACTCCGCTTCAGGCCATGCATCCGCGCGGTCTTGAGCATCATTGTACCGACTTAGACGAAAGGACTACCCGATGACCACGGGCACTGTGAAATTCTACAATACTCAAAAGGGCTTTGGCTTTATCGAGCCTGACGATGGGGGCAAGGACGTCTTCGTCCATGCTACCGCGCTTGAGCGCGCCGGCATGTCTAGCCTGGCGGAAGGCCAGAAGGTGTCGTTTGACACCGAGGTCGACAGCCGTAGCGGCAAGACTGCTGTTGCCAATATTAAGGCCGCGTAGTCCTAAACCGACAACGTAGCTTTGAGAAAATGAGAGCCGCCCCTTCGGGGGCGGCTTGTTAGTTTTAGGTGCCTTTGCTGGCCCGCTTCGCGTCGGAGGTTGGGATCAGCCACACCGTAATGTTGTCCGGGTGTTCGATCGCATCCACCCCGACAGCCTCGTCTCTCAGCCGGCTCCAAACCGTTGCCTCGGCTGCGCTGGCTTTGCGAGCGGCAATATGCGCCTCGCCGTTCCAGATGCGCTGTCCGCTACTTTCCAACTGCTCAAGCCGGTGACGCATGATGGCATGGACGTCGAGCCAGGCTTGCGCGCGAGCGTCATCGACAGCGCGAAACGCGAAGATCGCGCGGCCATCGATCTCGGCGACATAGGTGTCCATCGGTGACGTCCTCCCGCCATCTGCCCGAGCACCGAGGCTTCGCGCGAAGGCATCAAATGAGCCTGTTTTGGAGCGTGGCAATCGGAACCGGACGGGTCGGCTAGGCGCGTTTAGCGCGCTTCGGCTTAGCGGCAGGCGCCTTTCGTGGAAAGTTCGCGCTGTCATACAGCCGCCGGATCCCGCGACTGTCGAACCGCTCCTCATCGACCTCGAGATAGGTGCCGAGCAGGCACTCGGGAGGAAGCTCCTCGATGGCAAAGCGCACGGCCTCGGCGGCGTCCGAAAACCGCTTGTAGCTGATACCGCGCGACCTCGCCTTCCAGCTTCTGGCTGGGAAGAGCTCGGCCGATGCGGAGAAATCGATCATCGTCATGAGTGTAACCTTCACTGGAACAAGAATATGGAAAAAATATTCCGGGAACGGCTTACTAGGCCCTGGACCATATATAGGGCTTTTCAGCGAAAAAAACTAGGTGTGCCTGAATTGAATTGGTGGCACCCGTCTTTTGATAGCAACCATTGGGTGAAGACTTTCAGGCTGTCCGTTACTGAGCCGTAAGTTGAACGGCTTCGTCGCCTTCCCCATAATCGCCACGGCGCCCTAGCTCTTCAGCCGGTAGCCGGTCTTGAAGATCCACCACACCGCACCGAGACAGATGGCGAGGAATAGCGCGATCATGGCGAGGCTGAGTTCCACGCTGACATCCGACGTGCCGTAGAAGCTCCAGCGGAAGCCGCTGACGAGATAGACGACCGGATTGAACAGCGACACGGTCCGCCACACCGGCGGCAGCACGTTCAGCGAGTAGAACGTGCCGCCGAGGAAGGTAAGCGGCGTGATGATGAGCAGCGGCACGAGCTGTAGTTGCTCGAAGCCGTCGGCCCAGATGCCGATGACGAAGCCGAGCAGGCTGAAGGTGACCGCCGTCAGTACGAGGAACCCCGCCATCCAGAATGGGTGCTCGATCTGAAGCGGCACGAACAGCCCCGCCGTGGCGAGAATGATGAGGCCGAGGATGATCGATTTGGTGGCCGCCGCGCCCACATAGCCGGTCACGATCTCCACCGGTGAGATGGGCGCCGAAAGATGCTCGTAGATCGTGCCGGTGAAGCGCGGGAAATAGATGCCGAACGAGGCGTTGGCGACGCTCTGCGTGAGCAGCGTCAGCATGATGAGCCCCGGCACGATAAAGGCGCCGTAAGGAATACCCTCGATCTCGGTGATGCGCGAGCCGATTGCCGCGCCGAACACCACGAAATAGAGCGAGGTGGCGATCACCGGCGAAATGAGACTCTGCATGAAGGTGCGGCCCCACCTTGCCATCTCGAACTTATAGATTGCGATGATCGCCGGCAGGTTCATCGGTCTCGCCTCACCAGGTCGACAAAAATGTCCTCGAGCGAGCTTTGCGACGTGTCGAGGTCCTTGAATCTGATGCCGGCGCTCGATAGGTCGGTAAGGAGCCCGGTGATGCCGGTGCGCGGGCCCTGGCTATCATATGTGTAGATGAGCTCGCTGCCGCCATTGGCCAAGGTTAGGTCGTACGCGTTGAGCGCCGCGGGGATCTCATCGATCGCCTCATGCAGGTGCAGCGCTAACTGCTTCTTGCCGAGCTTGTGGATTAGCGCGTCCTTGCCCTCGACCAGGATCAGTTCGCCCTTGTTGATGACGCCGATCCGATCGGCCATATCCTCGGCCTCGCGGATGTAATGCGTCGTGAGGATGATGGTCACACCGGCGTCGCGCAGCAACCGCACCGACTGCCACATGTCCTTGCGCAGCTCGACGTCGACGCCCGCGGTCGGCTCGTCGAGAAACAGGATCGTGGGCTCGTGCGACAGCGCCTTGGCGATCATCACGCGGCGCTTCATGCCCCCCGACAGTGTCATGAGTTTGGAATCCTTCTTGTCCCACAAGGAAAAATTCCTGAGCAGCTTCTCGATGAAAGCGGGAGCTGGCCACTTGCCGAACAGGCCGCGGCTAAAGGACACCGTGGACCACACGGTTTCGAACATATCCGCGGTGAGCTCCTGCGGCACCAGCCCGATCATCGACCGGGCGGCGCGATAGTCGGTGACGATGTCGTGGCCGTCGACGGTCACCGACCCTGAACTGGCCGTGACGATACCGCAGATGATGCTGATCAGCGTGGTCTTGCCGGCGCCGTTCGGCCCCAACAAAGCGAAAATCTCGCCCTTGTCGATGTCGAGATTTACGCCCTTCAAGACCTCGAAACCCGTGGCGTAGGTCTTCCGCAGATCTTTGATGGAGATGATGGGCGGCATGAACTCGAGGGTCTGGACGGGCAGGGGGGGCAGCAGGACGGGCGGCTTCAATCGGCCACCAGTACGGCAATATTTGGGTCGTGGTCGATGTCAGTCGGAAGCGACTTCTAGCTTAAAGTGATCCACCACGCTTAGCTGAATCACTTTTGCATGAAGCGTGAGCAGAACGAGCCTGGCGTCGAGGCTGGTGCCCGTCGCCAGCGCCGCATCGATCCGCTGCTCGACCGCCTCAGTCAGCTTAATGCCGTTGGCACCGGCAAAACCCTCCGCCCCGATCATGCAATAGGCGATGATCTCGGCCGCCGCGCGCGTGGCTTCGCTACCCGGATCGTCACGTGCGGTCTGGTCAATAAGCATCCTCACCGCGGTGAGCTTGATGGCCTCGGGCACGAGCTTCGGATGCAGGTCGACCGATCGCAGTGCCCCATCGAATGCCCGCAGCGAGGCGGAGCGGCCGAACAGCCCGAAAAACCCGAGCGAAAGCGCCGGCCTCACGGATATTCCGGAGTTAGCCGCAGGACCTTGCCGTCACCCTCGTCGGTCAAGGCATAAACCGCGCCATCGGGCCCTTGGGCGACGTCGCGGATGCGCACACCCATGGGGATGCGCTCCTCGCCGATGACTTTTTCGCCGTTGAGCTTGAGGCGTACGATGCCTTCCGACGAAAGCCCGCCGATCAGAAGATTGCCCTTCCAGCTCGGAATGGCGTCGGCAGTGTAAAACGTGATGCCGGACGGCGAGATCACCGGCGTCCAATGGCGAATGGCGTCGTTAAATTCGGGGTGGGTCGGCGGGTTGGGAATGTCCTTGCCGTCGTAATGGGTGCCCCAGCTCACCACCGGCCAGCCATAATTGGCGCCTGCGGCGGGAATGTTCAGCTCGTCGCCGCCTTTAGGGCCGAACTCGATCTCCCAAAGCTTCCCCGTCTCGGGATGGATAGCGGCGCCTTGCGGGTTGCGGTGACCGTAAGACCAGATCTCCGGCTGCGCGTCCTTCTGGCTGATAAAGGGATTGTCTTCCGGCACCGAGCCGTCCGGGTTGATGCGCACAACCTTGCCCAGATGGCTCGTGAGGTCCTGCGCCGGCTCGAACTTGAAGCGCTCGCCGAGCGTCACGAACAGCTTGCCGTGCCGGGTGAAGGCGAGCCGACCACCGAAATGGTTCCCGCCACCGACCTTGGGTGTCTGCCGGAAGATCACTTGCACGTCCTCTAATCCGGCATCTCCGAGCTTGCCACGGGCCACCGCCGTGCCGGCGCCACCGTCGCCCGGCTCCGCATAGGAGATGTAGACGAGCTTGTTCGACGAGAACTTGGGGTCGATGGTCACGTCGAGCAGGCCGCCTTGGCCCGCCACCACCACTTTGGGTATGCCGGTCAGCGGATCGGACAGCGTCCCATCCTGGGCCAAGGTGCGTAGGCGCCCGGCCCGTTCGGTCACGAGCATGCGTCCGTCGGGCAGAAAGGCGAGCCCCCAGGGGTGTTCGAGGCCGGTGGCGAGCGTTTCCACTTTGATCTTGCCGGTCTCAGTGTCGACGATCCGGTCTTCGGCGGCAGTGATTGCCGGCAAGAGCATCAGTATCGCCGAACTGAGCATCGCCAGCGCGGTGGCTCGCCTGGAGGGCAGGGCGATCAGCCCGGGTCTCGCCTTGATGAACATCATGGTCTCCGCTGATTTCTCAGTCTTACCTGTTGGTGACGATGCTGATAACGCATGACAAGTCTCACCCGTTGCCAGCGTCCCTCTATTGCAACAAAATTGGGGTTATCTCCAAGGATAAGATCATTGCACCCTGCCAGCGAATGGCCGTTTTCCAGAGACTTACCCCCGAAGCGATGCTGATCATGTCGTTTGTGAATTCTGCAAGTTCAAGGCGTGCCCACACCCTCGTGCGCGTAATGCTGGCTCTGCTGCTTGCGGGCGCTTGCCTCATTCAGGCGCCGGCCCTTGCCGCCGATGACCCTGCCGGCACCGCGGCGTCGGTTCGCGCCTTTGTGGAAGGCATCGACGAAGCCTCGATGAACTTTTTCGCCTCAGGTACGGAGGATGACGCCCGCGGGCGTGTCCGCGCCTTGCTCGCCTCTTCGTTCGACGTTCCCGTGATGGCCGAGTACGCCCTAGCGCGAACATGGGAGAAGGCGGCCGCCGAACAACGCGAGGAACTTCTGGAGGCTGTCAAGGAAGAGATCGTCACGGCCTTTCTGCGGCGCATGCGGGCGCCGGGCACCAAGCTCGAGTTTGTCGGGCACCGCAAGCCCGTCGGTGAGGAACAGCTGGCAGCCAGCCGCCGCACCGTGCCGGGCAAGCCCGACCAGATTTGGATCTGGTGGCTCAAGCCCGACGGTGCCTCATGGCGCGTCACCGACCTCTCAGTGGACGGCCATAGCGCGCTCTCGACCCAGCGTCAGGAGTACGGCTCTGTGTTCATCGACAACGACGGCAGCATCGATGCCGTGCTCGAATTCATGCGCACCCGCGCGGCAAGACCGATTCAGGCCGAATGACGACACCTCTCCTTCAACTTGAACATGTCGGTCATGTGTTCGACGGTGGACGTATCGTTGCGCTGCAAGACGTCAACCTCGACTTTGGCGAGGCCGAGTCGGTGGCCATCCTCGGGGCAAGCGGCAGCGGCAAGACAACACTGATCCTCGTCATGTGCGGCATCAGAATTCCGACGCGCGGCGTGCTGCGGTGGAAAGGCGAGCCCATCTCCACGCTGCGGCAATGGACCGATTTGCGGCGCTCCGAGATCGGCATCGTGTTTCAGGACTTCAACCTGTTTTCGACGCTCACAGCCGCGGAGAATGTCGAGGTGGCGATGTTCGGCTCCAGCGCGAGCAGCGCCGAGCGGAAGCGCCGGGTCGAGGAGGCGCTCGATACCGTGGGCCTTGCTGATCGCGCCACGCATTTGCCCCAGGAGCTGTCTGGCGGCGAACGCCAGCGGGTCGCCATCGCCCGCAGCATTATCAACAATCCGAAGCTCATTCTCGCCGACGAGCCGACCGGCAATCTGGACAGCAAGAACGCGTCGGCAATTCTAGATCTTCTGTTCGATTTGCAGCGGGCGCGAGGGTCTACCTTGGTCATGGTGTCTCACGCGCCGGACCAGGCGCGGCGTTGCGCCCGGCGCATTAACATGAAGGACGGCAGGGTCGTCGACCAGACTTCGATGCCGGCGCGCGAGGAAGCCCTGTGAACCATTTCGAACTTGCCTTCCGCAATCTCAAGCGCCGACGGGCGCGATCCATTCTCACCATTCTCGGCGTGGCCTTTGCGGTTGGCAGCTTCATTACGCTCTATGGCCTGTCGCGGAGCGTGCACGAGAACGTGGAGCGGAGCTTCGATGAGCATGGCACGGACCTGACCGTGAAGCGCCGGGGTATCGCCGAGCCGTTTGGGGGAACGATTCCCGAAGAGCTAATCCCCGAGATCGCGAAGATTCCGGGCGTGGCGAACGTGGCAGGGCAGCTCATCACCTTCGCCGCGACCGACAATGACGACAGCGTGCTCGCCGCGGGGTGGTCGCCCGACAGCTTTTATTGGAGCAATGCGCCACTGAAGGCAGGGCGCATCCCGAATGCCGACGAGAGCAAGGTTGCCCTGGTTGGCGCCGACATCGCGCGAAGCTTGGACAGAAAGGTCGGTGACGACATCACGCTGCTCGGCGATAAGTTCAAGATCGTGGGTCTCACCGACTACCACTCCGTCATCAACCGCAACCAGGTCATCGTGAAGCTTGCGGACCTGCAAGAGCTCACCTTCCGCACAGGTGCGGTGACCTTCCTGTCCATCAAGCTCGAGGATCCGGCCGATCAGGCGGCGGCGGACCGAATCGCCGAGACTATCGAGGCCATGGACAAGCTCGCCGTGTCTCCAAGCGAGGGCATGCTGCGCAATGACAGCCTGTTCGGCCTCCTGACCGCGGTGTCCACCTCCATGGCGTGGGTGGCCCTGTTCATGGGCGTGCTCATGGTGCTCAACACGTTGCTCATGGCGGTTCTCGAGCGTACGCGGGAGATCGGCATCCTGTCGGCCATCGGCTGGTCGAAGGAGCGCATTATGCTGGCGCTGGTGATCGAAGGGTTCATCTTGTCGGCCTTTGGCGCTCTCGCCGGCATCGTGCTTGGTGTCGCCGGCTCGAGATTCTTGAGCGCGGTTCCGGCCATCGGCCGTTACGTTGCAGTGGAGCCCACCATCCCGCTCATCGCCGTGACGGCCTTCGCGGCCGTGGTGCTCGGCATTCTGGGGTCGTTCTATCCGGCCTGGGTCGCGACTCGGGCAAGCCCCGCCGCGGCGCTCGAGCGGGCTTGAGTCCCGTCTAGCTTCTGCCGGCCTTGACGCGAAGCCCCGGCGCCGGGCGCTCCAGCACAACTTCGCGGCGGAAGCGGTAAAGGCGGGCAGGGCGCCCGCCGGTCTCCGTCGAGACATTGCCCGTGGGCTCCACAAGCCCGCCCTTCTCAACCAGCCGCCGGAAGTTCTGCTTGTGCAGCAGCGTGCCCGAAATGGCTTCCACCGTCTTTTGCAGGTCGTAGAGGGTGAACTCTGGCGGCAGCAGCTCGAACACCACGGGGCGGTATTTCAGCTTGCCGCGTAAGCGTCCCATGGCGGTGGCTAGAATGCGTCGATGGTCCAGCGCCATGGGCCGGCCAAGCTCGGGCACGTCGCCCCATTGGTTCGCCGCGGAGCGGCCGTCGCGCTTCGCCTCCTCGACGAGCCCCGCCTCGTAGAGCAGCTCATAGCGCTCCAACACCTTCTCCTCGTCCCAGCCGGCGCCGATGCCGAAGCCGATCTTGAGCCGTTCCGGTCGCCGCAAAGCCCGCGCGGAGTCATTCGGCGATGGTGGCCGCTCGGCCCATTCCTTCAGCCGCGGCTCGATTTCGTCCGTCAGGATCTCGGGCTTGCCGTGCCGCCAGTCCTCCCAAGGCAGATACGCGTACCAGGGCGACCAATGCGCGCCCATCATCTCCTCGCCCGCGCCGCGAGAAAGCGCGAGATAGCCGACCGAGAGCGTATGCGCCCCGCCTGGCTCCGCGTGCCGCCCACGGTCGCCGAAGGTGTAGAGCTGCTCCACATAGCCGAGCTCGATCCCGGTCTGGCGCTTCACCCATTCGCGCAAGCCGATCTCCAACGTCCGGTGCGCGCGCGGCGCGAACGGGCCAAAGGGCAGCGCGTCCCATGTGCCGGGGCCGGCCGTCCCGGGACGGGCGACGAGGATATGGGGCTGCTGATCGCGCACCATGACGATGGCGGCGTTCAGTCCAAGCTCGATGTGGGGATCGCTGTGCGACGGATCGGTGGCGTGCCCAGCGTCGGCCATGACCTAAGCGGCGTGCCGGGCAGGCAGCGAGAAAACTTGGGCTTCCTCGGCGAGCTGGCCGCGGCCGATATGCTCGACCGCGGTCGTCATGCGCCCCTGGCGGGACAGCACCTGATCGGCCAGCGCCACGAGACGGCGATTGGGATAGGCGGTGGGCGAGGCGCGGCGCAGCGCTCGGGCAAGCGCATGCTCGTCCGTTTCCGGGTTCAGCGCGCAAAGCGCGATGAACGCGGCGGCCGTGGACCGGCTGATACCGGCCCAGCAATGGATCAGAAGCGGTGCCTGCCGGTCCCATTCAAGCGCGAATTGGATCAACTCGGCGACATGGGTCTCGCAAGGGACCACCAGACCCGGCTGCGGGTCGCAAATATCATTCATGGAAAGCCTGAGATGCCGGTCCTGCCCGATGCTGGGCGGCGTGTCGATCAGGGTTTCGCCGTTGATGAGGGTCACGAGATGGCTGACGCGAGCGTCGGTGACCGTCGTCTCGACGAGGCTCAATGGAGCGACAAAGATGGTTTCCGGTGACATGGTCGCCGGCACTCTAGTCTGATCGAGCGGAGAAATCAGCGTGTCCATTTGGCTTTGCCTACCGAATCGATTCCGAGGTTCTGCCAGTTCATCTGGCAAGCTCATGAAACCGTTTCAAGAACCTCGCCTCTCCCTGTGACGCAGGAAGGGGGCTTAACTGCGACAGCCTGTTGACAAGAACGGGACTTAAGCCCCGGGGCTGGCCAAAAAACCGCCGGGCTTCCGCACGGGCAAACCCGGCAAGGCCGACGGCCTCGTAGTAGGCAGCGATCTTATCGGCGCGCTTGATCAGCTTTGCGGCGCTCTCGGGCACCTCCACCGGCAGCCCGAAGCGCAGGTGGATGGCGGCGAGCAGCTTCGCCTCGAAGGCCTTGTAGTCGAGCGAAAGGGCCGCCTTGAACGGGCTGATGAGGTCGCCGATGACATACTCCGGCGCGTCATGCAGCAGCGCCGCGAGCCTGAACTCTTGCGGCAGCGTCTCGTCGAGGCCGCCGGCGATGGCCTCCACCAGCAGGCTGTGCTCTGCCACCGAGAAGGTGTGGTCGCCGTTCGTCTGGCCGTTCCACCGGGCGACGCGGGCCAGCCCATGCGCGATATCCTCGATCTCGATGTCGAGCGGTGAGGGGTCGAGCAGATCGAGTCGCCGCCCGCTCAGCATGCGCTGCCACGCGCGTGGAGCTGTATTGGCAGCGATGCTGCTCATGGTCGTCTCATCCTCATCCAGAATCGGCAAGACACTGAGTGATCGGGTGCGAGCAAGTCTAACGACTCCATTAGAAAAAACATGGACGAGAGGCGCTGCGAATGTCATTCATACTGAGTCTCGTTGAGTATAGACCAACCTCAATCAGATTCGGGAGAACGCACAATGGCAAGGCTGCCCAAATTTTCACTCGCCCACAACGACAAGAACAAGAAATGGGAATTGAAACGAGAGGGCTCAGGAGAAGTCATCAAGCGGTTTAAGACCAAGGCGGCGGCCACCAAGGGCGGCGTTCTGGAAAGGGCCGTAAAGAAACTCGGTTCGGTTCGCATCAGAAAGCGCGATGGCAAGATCCAGGAAGAGCGCACCTATCCGCGCAGTGCGGATCCGCGCGGCCGCGGCTGACGTTCGAGGAAGTCAGAGATCGGCACAAGCTTTGTGTCGGTGGCAGGTGATCAAATGGTCGTTGACCATGCCGGTCGCTTGCATGAAGGCGTAGACGATCGTCGGCCCGCAAAACTTAAAGCCACGTGACTTGAGTTCCTTGGAGATGGCGCGCGACAGCGCCGTCTCCGCGGGCACTTGGCTCATGGCTTTGTAGCGGTTGACGATCGGCTTGCCGTCGACGAAGTCCCATAAGAAGGCGGAGAAGCTGGGGCCTGTCTCCATGATGTCGAGCCAGGCGCGCGCCGACGAGATCGTGCCCTCGATCTTCATGCGATTGCGCACGATGCCCGCATCCTGCATCAGAGCTGTGACCTTCTTCTGCGGGTAACGCGCGATTTTCTCCGGCGCGAAGCCATCGAAGGCGCGGCGGAAGGCATCCCGCTTGCGCAAGATGGTGATCCACGAGAGCCCCGCCTGGAAGCCGTCCAGCACGAGCTTCTCGTAGAGCGCCCGGTCGTCGCGCTCAGGCACGCCCCATTCCTCGTCGTGATAGGCGACGTAAAGTGGATCGCTGCCGGGCCATGGGCAACGCTGCGGGTCAGCCCCGCTCATGCAGGCACGGCCGTTGGCACGTCGAACGTGGCGAAGCTTGGACGGCGCAGCGTGATTCTTGTCTCGCCTGCCATGAGCGGCGTGCCCTTTGACACAGCATCCTCCACGCGGTCGAGCCGGAGCAGTGCGAGGCCAAAGGCGCCGTCCACCGAGCCGATCGGGCCGATCGGCAAGCCGCCGGCCTCCACGTTGGCGCCCGCAATCAGGGGCGCATCGCCCTCCACCGGAACGACGCGCTTCCGCGCCGTGCCGCGGTGCTGCATGCGCGCCACCACCTCTTGGCCGACAAAGCAGCCCTTCTTGAAGTCGACGCCGTTCAATTGATCGAACAGGGCGTCATGGGGAAATGCCTCACCGAAAACGTAGTCGCGGCCGCCCTCCGGAACACCGAGCCTGATACGCAGAGCGTGATAGTCCGCTTCCCCCGCCACTGTGCAGCCGAGACTGGCGACAGCCTCACCCTCAGGCAGCAAGACGCGAACCCCGAGTTCGGGCAGCCGCGGATCGGCGTAAGCGATGGCGCCCTCCGGCAGTCTTGGCTCGCCGCCCCACGCCGCCACCACCGCGAAAGACGGTTCCTCGGTAATGTCGACCTTGGCGCGGAGGCGGTAGAAACCGAGCCGCTTCACGAGCTCGGCGGCCTTGTCTTTCGCCACCTCGACGAGAAAACCATCCCCGGCCGCGACCACGAAGAAATCGAAGAGAATTTTGCCTTGCGGGCTGAGCAGCCCAGAATGGATGCCTAAGCCGTGTTGCGCCCCGTTGAGATCGTTGGTGATCACCCCTTGCAGCAGCTTGTGCGTGTCCGCGCCCGTGACGCGCAGCACGCTGCGATCGGACAGGAGTACGGCTTGGCAATGACTCATGGGGCGCCCTTCTGCTACCAAGGCAAACGAATCTATGTGCGTGGGCGCAAGCCCGCAAGGGAAGCTAAGCCGCACCAATGGCCGAGACCTTCGACATCGTCTTCAAAGGTGCAACGCTCGTCAATCACGCAGGGCAGGGCGAGGCGGACCTCGGCATCCGGGAAGGCCGGATCCGCGCCATCGGCGATATCGGCCAAGGCCTCGCCGGCGAGACCATCGACGCGCGCGGCCTCCATATTCTGCCCGGCGTCATCGACACCCAGGTGCATTTCCGCGAGCCGGGCATGGAGCACAAGGAGGATCTGGAGACCGGCAGCCGGTCGGCGGTGCTTGGCGGCGTCACCGCCGTGTTCGAGATGCCGAATACCAAGCCGCCCACCACCAGCGCCGAGGCGCTTGCCGCCAAGGTCGCCGCCGCTACGGAGCGCATGTATTGCGACTTCGCCTTCTTCGTCGGCGCCACGCGCGACAATATCGAAAGCCTGGGGGAGCTCGAGCTTTTGCCCGGTGCTGCGGGCGTCAAGGTTTTCGCCGGCTCCTCCACCGGCGACCTGCTGGTCGACGACGAGGAGGCGCTGGCCCGCATTCTCGGCACGATCAGGCGGCGTGCCGCCTTCCACTCCGAGGACGAGGCGCGGCTTAAAGAACGGATGTCCCTGCGAAGGGAAGGCGACCCCTCGAGCCACACCGAATGGCGCGATCCCATCGCCGCGCTCGCGTCGACCGAGCGTCTGCTGCGGCTGGCCAGCGAAGCGGGCAAGCGAATCCATATCCTCCACGTCTCGACCGCGGCCGAGATGGAGCTGCTTTCGCTCCACAAGGATGTCGCCAGCGTCGAGGTCACGCCACAGCATCTCACCCTGGCCACGCCGGAGGCTTACGAGATGCTCGGCACGCGGGCCCAGATGAACCCGCCGCTCCGAGACCGCGCCCACCAGGAAGTGCTGTGGTGGGGATTGTCGCAAGGCGTCGTCGACGTGCTCGGCTCCGACCACGCGCCGCATACGCTTGCCGAGAAGAGCGGCAGCTACCCGGCCACCCCGTCCGGCATGCCGGGCGTCCAGACGCTGGTGCCGGTGATGCTCGATCACGTCAATGCGGGCCGCTTGAGTCTTGCCCGCTTCGTCGATCTAACGAGCGCCGGCCCGCAGCGCCTGTTCGGCATCGCCGGTAAGGGCCGCATCGCCGTCGGCTACGACGCGGATCTCACCATCGTCGACCTCAAGGCGGAGCGCGTCATCGACGACGCGTGGATCGGCAGCAAATGCGGCTGGACGCCGTTCGCCGGACGGAACGTCAAAGGTTGGCCGGTCGGCACGATGGTGCGCGGGCGACTCGCCATGTGGGACGGTGAACTCGGGCCGGCGGGCGGCGCGCCCATCCGCTTCGGCGAGGCGCTGCCGCAAAGCTACTGAATAAAGTAGTGCCACACGCCAGTCGGCGAGATGCCGAGCCGGTAGTAGCTGTACTTACCGCTTTTCTTCATCGCCGCGGCGAGCTCCGGCGGCACCACGCGGTAGAATTCCACCTCTTGGGCCGGCGTGAGCTTGGTGAGGTCCATCTCCGCGAAATAGGGCCAGACATACGTCGCGTCGTGGCTTTTCCCGGTGAGCACGAAGCCTGAGGCGAGCACGTTGAGCATGGCGGCCAGCACGTCGCGGCCGGTGCCGTCGGCGGATTGCTTCTTCCAGTAGGCGATTGGATCGCTCACGAACTCCGCGGCGACCATGGGCCTGATCTCGCGAGACTCGAGCACCGGCCGCATCGCCTCGATATCTCCGGCCTCGGCCGTGAAGATGATCTCGGTCAGCATGCGCTGGACCGGGTCCGGCAGGGCGCCGAGGTCGTACAGGACCTTGGGCTCCTGGCCGCTCTCTGCGCCGGCCGACTTCTCTGCCTTTTCTGCGGCGGCTGGCGAGGATGGCGGCGGCTCTGGGAGCCGATCGCCACTGTCCGTCGCCCCAACGGTCTGCTTTCCGGCCTTCTCGCCGTCCTGAGCGTAGACAAGGACGGCAGCGCCCGTTACCAATGCGGCCAGGGCAATCATGACCATGTTTTTCCAGCGATTCATGCATCACTCCATGGCTGCTCAAACAATCTCGCAGAACGGTGAACAAGCGCAAGTCCACCTCTCGACCGGGCGCGCGGCGCGCACTGGCCGTCTAATAACCGGCGAATAGGCAAGAGGCATTGCAGGCAGGCGCGCAAATTGTGCTCTCCGGCATCCAGCTCGTGCTTGCCGGGCTCGGTATCGGCGTGTTGATGGCGGCGCCCATTGGCCCCGTCAACGTGCTTGTCATTCAACGGGCGGTTTCTCGCGGCTTTTGGGGCGGCCTTGCCGCCGGCATCGGCGCGGTTCTCGGCGATGGCGTCCTCGCCGCCATTGGCGCCTTCAGCGTCGCTGCGATCTCCGACGTGATGGTCGCCTATGGCGATGCGATCCAGTACATCGGCGGCTTGCTGCTGATCGGCTTCGGGCTCGCGCTTCTCTTGAGCCGTCCCGTGCTGGCGACCCCGACCCACGAGCGATCCCATCTCTTGGAGCACACTGGGATCATCCCGCAGACCTTCGTTTTGACGGTGACCAACCCGGGCGCCATCCTCGGCATGGCGGCGATGATCGGCGGTCTCGGCTCGCTGATCGGCGGTCTTAACACCAATCTCGAGGCGCTCATTCTCGTCGCCGCCATCATGGGCGGCAGCCTCCTATGGTGGCTCGGTCTGTCAGAGTTGATCGCCACGGTAAGGCACAAGCTCACCGAAAGCCGGCTGAATGTCATCAACCGGATTGCCGGATTCGTGCTGTTCACGTTCGGCGCGGGGCTGATTATCGAGGGTTTGTTGCGGTATTTTCGCTAGCGGCGTGGCGCTACTGCGCGGTGCGCCTGAGCGTGAATTCGCCGTGCTGAATGCGGCGTGAGAGGCCCGAGGTCATCTTGGACACGGGGTCCTCGCCATAGACATCGATCAGATCGGCAAGTGCGGCGTACAGGGCCGCGTTGGCAAGCATCTCCGGCTCGATGCCGTCATGGAGCGCTTCCTCCCACGCATCGAGGATATAGCGCAGCGCTGCCTGCTTCTGCGCGTCGCTCGCCGAAGATTGCAATGGTCGCTTCTCCGTCCGCAATTCAAGTGCCCCTTTCGACCGCAGAAACTCAGGTGTCACAATTACACCCCTGTTCTGCCGCTTGTGAGACAGAGTGAACTAACGGTTAACTGTTACGCTTAATCGGGAGGCTCGGCTTCGGCCGGCCGCTCGGGAGTCGCGACGGTCGGGGCGGCGTCGGCGCCCTGTGCCTCTGCATCGTCAGGACCGCTGTCCTGGGCCTGGGCCTGAGGCCCGCTGGCGAAAACGGAAGTCTGCGCTAGCGAGGCGGCAATGGTGGCACCCTCGCTGGAGAAGCGCCGCGTCGCCAGCGTGGCCGACTGCGTGCAGGTGCGGTAGGTCCGCCGATAGCCGCGGTAACCATCGTTGAAGCTATTGACGAGCTTGGCCCGGCGCACCGCAGTCGTGCCCTCGTTCCTGAGGATCTCCTTCATCTGTTCGCGCCACAGCTGTCCTTCCTCGGCTCCGCAGAGCTCACGCAGGTAGTGGACCGCGCCCAATATTTCGGCGAGCCGCATCAGCTTGTTGTCATAGGGCCGGTCGTCGGGCGGCGGTGGCGCGGTGCTCTCCCGCGGCACGATGGGAGGCAAATCGTCGCCAGGCGGTCGCGATGGCCGCGCGCGGGGCTTCGCCTGCCTTTTCGGCTGGTCGAAGAACCAGAAGAATTGGGCCTTAGCGGCCGGCACGTAGCTCACGGTGCCCGTGGCCACCCAAAGGGCCCCGAAGGCAAGCAACACTAGACGCTTTGCGGGCCGTCCCATGGGGCCTCAGTACCCCCAATTCATGGTGAAATCTAGCCGGCCGGAAAAGGCGTGGGCGGGCTGGCCTAAGCTGAGCGGGTGCCAAACAGCGCGTCGATCGCCGCCTGGCCGCCGACCTCGCCCTGAGCTTCCGTCTCGCCCCGCTCAACCGGAATTTCGCCGTTAGCGATGGCGTTGGCCCGGTCGATCAGGATGCGCAGCCGCGCGGCCGCCTCCGAGCAGGCCTTGTCCAGGCCTTTGCCGCTATTGAGCTCGGAGCCCACGGTGGCGACCAGGGTGAGGGCTTCGCCATGCAGCTTCGCCACGGCCTCATCGAAGCGCGCCCGGATTTTCGGCGGGGCGCGTCGGTAGGCGGCGATGGCAAGATTCTTGTCCCGGAAGCCCGACTGGGAGAAATGCTCTTCATAAGTCAGCGGGCGCCAGGCGAGAAGATCGTCGGCGAATCCTTGCGGCTCGGACGACAGCGCCTCGAGCAACATCACCAGTTCGTGGAAATGATTGAGATAGTCGCTGGCGAGCAGCGTTGATTCGTTGATGTTGGTGCCCGGAATGTGCGAGCGGAAATGGCCGACCATGGCCGTGCGGAACGCCGAGACGATATCCTCTCGGCTCACATCTTCCTGGATTTCCGGCGACAGGGCGTTACGATTCTCGTCAGGAAACATCAACGTATCAACCTCGGGTCTCAACGAGAAGCTGCCCTATCATGATTGCTAAAGCGTTACCGAAAGCGCCTTCATGTGCTCTCGCTACAATCTGACCTCGCCGCCGGAGGCCGTGCGTGCCTATTTCGGCTATTCCGACACGCCGAACTTCCCGGCGCGCTACAACATCGCACCGACCCAAGCCATTCCCGTGGTGTGCCTCGACGCGCAAGGCGGCCGCCGCTTCCGCCTGATGCGCTGGGGGCTTTTGCCGCCCTTCGTCAAGGACCCGAAGCGTTTCCCCACCCTCATCAACGCCCGCTCCGAGGCGGTGCTGGACAAGCCGTCCTTTCGCAATGCCGTCCACCGGCGGCGCTGTTTGATCCCTGCCGATGGCTTCTACGAATGGACGGGGCCGAAGGGGAAGCGCCGGCCGTTTCTGATGCGTCCGCGCGAGCCTCGGCTGGTCGCCTTCGCCGGGCTTTACGAGTGCTGGCAGGACCCTCAAGGCGGCGAGATCGACACGGTTACGATCCTGACCTGCCCCGCCAACCGCACCGTAGCTGAACTCCACGACCGCATGCCGGTGGTGCTTGAGCCGGAGCACTTCGAGGCATGGCTCGACGTCAAGGCAGTGAGCGCGGAGGAAGCGCTTGCCATGATCGAGCCCGCCGCCGACGATCTGTTCGAAGCGGTCGAAATGCACCCGAAGATCAACGATTCGCGTAACGACGAACCCGGCATCCAGGAGCCGCTTCAGCTCACTCTGCTCTAAGGGAGCAGCGGTCGAGAACGAAAAAAGGGGAGGACCATGCTGCCATCCAAGATCATCGAGCGGTTTCGCGTCACCGATGGTGACAAGTTCAAGCTCAAGGACTTCGATCCCGGCGACATCGGCGATGTCGATTTCGACAAGAAGGACGGCAAGGAGATCCTGGAGGTTGGCGTCAAGAAACTCGCCAATCTCCAGGAACGGCTTTACGCGGAAGGGCGCTGGGCTATTCTCATGGTCTTGCAAGGCATCGACACCGCCGGCAAGGACGGTGCCATCAAGCACGTTCTGTCGGGCGTCAATCCGCAAGGCTGCTCGGTACACTCGTTCAAGCAGCCGAGCCATTTGGAGCTGGCGCACGACTTTCTATGGCGTTGCACCGTGGCGCTGCCGATGCGCGGCCATATCGGCATCTTCAACCGCTCCTATTACGAAGAGACGATCGTGGTGCGCGTGCACCCCGAGCTGCTCGCCAAGCAGAATCTGCCGCCGCAGCTCGTCACTGACGACATCTGGAAGCAGCGCTACCAGGACATCAACGATTTCGAGCGCCATCTTGCGCGCAGCGGCACGGTGCCCCTGAAGTTCTTCCTCAACATCTCAAAGGAGGAACAGCTGAAGCGCCTTCTGGCGCGGGTCGACGATCCCGACAAGAATTGGAAGTTTTCCCCGTACGACGTGGCCGAGCGCAAGCTGTGGGATCAGTATCAAGATGTCTACGAGGATACGATCCGCAACACCGCGACCAAAGACGCCCCGTGGTACGTGGTTCCGTGCGACAAGAAGTGGTTCGCCCGCTTGGTCGTCGCTGGCGCGCTCGCCGAGCATATGGAGGCGCTCGACCTGCAATTCCCCAAGGTGAGCGAGGACGACATGCGAGCCATCGAGAAAGCCCACGCGGAACTTCTCGCCGAGAGGAAGTAGCGTCGCGGGCGCCTCTAGGGCGCTTCAGTCACCAGCACGATGGCGAGCCCGTCATGCCCCTTGCTGCCGACGGTCTGGAACGCCGTGGCGGTAACGCGCGGATCGGCGGCGGCGCGCGCATAGAAGCCGCGCAAGCCTTTGACATGGACATTTTCGCTCTGCGCGGCGAGGATCGCGCCTTCGCGCACCACATTATCGACAACGATGAGCGTGCCACGACGCGCGAGCTTCACGGCCCAGTCGAAATAGTCGGGCGTGCTCGGCTTGTCGGCGTCGATGAAGACGAGATCGAAGGGGCCGGCGCCTTCCGCATGGAGCTTGGGCAGCGTGTCCAGCGCCTTGCCGACGCGCAGCTCGACACGGTCCGCTAGGCCTGCGTTGGCGATGTTACCGCGGGCGATCTCCGCATAGTTGGGATTGGCGTCGAGGGTGATGAGGTGGCCGCCCTCGGCAAGGCCGCGCGCCAGCCAGATTGCGCTGTAACCGCCGAGCGTGCCGATCTCCAGAATCTTGCGCGCACCCATGGCGGCGGCGAGCATCATCAAGAGCTTGCCTTGTAACGGCGCCACCTGGATCGCTGGCATCCCCGCCGCTTCGCTTGTCGCAAGCGCCGCTTGGAGCGCCGGATCGTCGTCGAGGAAATGATCGCCGATGAACGCGTCGATCGCGTCCCAGTTTGTGTCTTGAGTCTTGTCCCAGACTTTCTCGGTCATAGAAGCTTGCCCGGGTTAAGGATGCCGTTCGGATCGAAGCTCGCCTTGATCTTCCGCATTAGCTCGACCGCCAGCGCCCCTTTAGCGTGAGGCAGGAGATCGCGCTTCATGCGGCCAATGCCGTGCTCGGCGCTGATCGAGCCGCCGAGATCGAGCACGATCTCATGTACCGCGGCGTTGAGGGCGTCCCAGTTGGACAGGAACACGGCTTTGTCCATGCCGGGCGGCTGGCTGACATTGTAGTGGATGTTGCCGTCGCCGAGATGGCCGAACGGCACGGGCCGCGCGCCCGGGATCATCAGTTCCACCAGCTGATTGGCACGGGCGATCAACTGCGGCACGTGCGCGACAGGGACGGAGACGTCGTGCTTGATGCTGCCGCCCTCGTGCTTCTGCACCTCGCTCATCAGCTCGCGCAAGCGCCACAGTTCCTGTGCCTGGGCAAGCGAGGAGGCGATGGCCGCGTCCTCGATCTCGTCGGCCTCGATGCCTTCCTCGAGCAGGGTCTCGGCGAGCCGGTGAGGCTCTTCGCCCACGCGCGGGCTCGTCAGCTCGAAGAGGACGTACCAAGGATAGGGCGCAGGGAAGGGGTCGCGCGCGTCGTTGCCGTGGCGCAGTACAAAATCAATGCCGATACGCGGCAGGAGCTCGAAGACCGTCAGCATCGGGCCGGCGGCGTCATGCACGCGGGTGAGGAAATCAGGCGCGCGCTCGAGATCGCTCAAGCCCGCAATGCAGGTCACGCGCTCCATGGGTCGTGGGAATAAGCGCAGCACGGCGGCGGTGATGATGCCGAGCGTGCCTTCGGAGCCAATGAACAAGTCCTTGAGGTCGTAGCCCGTATTGTCCTTGCGGAGAGACTTCAGCCCATTCCACACACGCCCGTCCGCCATCACGACTTCGAGCCCCAGCGCAAGGTCGCGCGCATTGCCGTAAGCGAGCACGGCCATGCCGCCGGCATTGGTGGCGAGCACGCCGCCAACTTGGCAGCTCCCCTCGGAGGCTAGACTCAATGGGAACAGCCGTCCGGCGCTCTCCGCCACTTGCTGCGCCAGCCCAAGCGTAAGTCCGGCCTCAACCGTCATGGTGTTGGAGGCGAGGTCGATGTCGCGCACATGGGTGAGGCGCTGAAGCGACACGACCACCTCGTTGCCGCTCTCGAACGGGATCTGGCCGCCGACCAGGCCCGTATTGCCGCCTTGCGGCACGATAGCGGTCAGTGTGTCGTTGGCGCATTTGAGGATGGCCGAGACCTCAGCCGTAGAGCCCGGTTTCAGCACTGCCGCCGCCTTGCCCCGATAACGGTCGCGCCACTCCGTGAGATAGGGCGCCATGTCCGCTTCGTCACGGATTGCATGCTTCTTGCCCACGATGTGCACCAAAGCATCGATGGTGTCGGGGCTGGGCGGTTGGAGCTTTGGGGTCTCGCTCATGGCTGAGGGCTAGCGCGCCTGGGCCGCCCGCCGCAAGCGGTCGTTGATGGCCTCACCGAGGCCGTGCCCCGGCATCGGCATCACGGCGATAGCCGATGCCCCCATGGCGTCGAGCGCCCGGAGCGCTGCGAAGAGGTTTGCGGCCGCTTCCTCGAGGCTACCCGTCGCACTGAGATTGATGCTGGCCACGGCACCCTGTGGCGCGTCGGGCCCGAAGGCGAGCAGGGCCTCGCCGGTCCGAACCTCCGCTACATCGAGCCGCAACGGCGTGTTGGGGGCATAGTGGCGCGCAAGCTGCCCCGGCGAGGCTATGGCGGCGTCCTCTTTCGCTAAGGGAAGCGTCTGCCCTAGTACGGCCTCGATCTGCTCGCGCGGCACTGCGCCAAGGCGCAGGAGAACCGGGGCTTCCCCCGCCGCGCTCACCACCGTCGACTCGATACCGCGCGCGCAAGGGCCGCCGTCGAGGATCATGGCTGGAAGGTCACCAAGCTCGGCCGCCACGTGAGACGCCCGGGTGGGGCTGATCCGCCCCGAGCGGTTGGCGCTCGGCGCGGCGATGGGCAGCCCCGCTTCAGCAAGCAGGGCTTGCGCCACCGGATGGTTTGGCGCGCGCAGCGCGATCGTGTCGAGACCTGCGGTGACAAGGTCGGCAATGCCGCAACCCGGGCGCTTCGGCAGCACGAGCGACAACGGGCCGGGCCAGAACGCACCCGCTAGCTTGCGCGCGGTCGCGTCGAAGACGGCGTACGTCTCCGCCGCGGCGAGATCGGGCACATGCACGATGAGCGGGTTGAAGCGAGGCCGCTCCTTGGCGGCGAACACCCGGGCCACCGCACTAGCGTCCAGCGCATTGGCGCCGAGCCCGTAGACCGTCTCGGTGGGGAACGCCACGATCTCACCGCCCGCTAGCGCTTGCGCGGCTTGGCCTATGGCCTCTTCGGTGGCGACAAGGACGGGCATGGTCGGTCCCCCTTTCGCGTGTTACCAGGGGCCGGTCAAGCTAGAGTGCCGAAGTCAGTGAACCAAGATTGGCCCCGCGCATGACCACGCTTCTCCTGACCCATCCCGCCTGCCTTGAGCACGACACGGGCTTTGGTCATCCCGAGCGCGCCGACCGCTTGCGCGCCATCGAGGATGCGTTGGCAGGCGATGCCTTCAACGGTCTGAAGCGCGAGCGGGCGCCGCGCGCCGAGCTCAGCCAGATCGAGCGGCTGCACCCGAAAGCCTATGTGGAGATGGTTCACGCCGAGATCCCCGAGCGCGATCATAATTGGCTCGACCCCGACACCGTGGTTTCGCCGGGGAGTTGGGAGGCGGCGTTGCGGGCGACCGGCGCCGTCATTCATGCCGTCGATCAGGTCGCCGCCGGCCATGTAGACAACGCCTTCTGCGCCATCCGCCCGCCGGGCCATCACGCCGAGCCCTCCCGCGCCATGGGGTTCTGCCTGTTCAACTCGGTGGCGGTGGCGGCGCTGCACGCCCGCGCCGCCCACGGCGCTAAGCGCGTGGCGGTGATCGACTTCGACGTGCATCACGGCAACGGCACCCAAGCCGCCTTCTGGACCGACGAGGATCTGTTCTACGGCTCGACCCATCAGATGCCGCTGTTTCCCGGCACCGGCGCCCTCGACGAGACGGGAGTCGGCAATATCTGCAACGCGCCGCTTGCGCCCGGCGACGGCAGCGAAAAGTTCCGCGCCGCCTACGAGGAGCGCGTCCTGCCCGCGCTCGATGCGTTCGCGCCGGATTTTCTCTTGGTCTCGGCCGGTTTCGACGCGCACCTGAAAGACCCTCTCGCCCAGCTCCGGCTGCTTGAGCCCGATTTCGCCTGGGTCACCGAGAAGCTGCTTGAAGCCGCGGCGAAGCACACCGGCGGCAAGCTCGTCTCGACCCTGGAGGGCGGCTACGATCTCGAGGCGCTGGCCGACTCGACCGCGGTTCATGTGAAGACGCTGATGGGCGCTTGATTGTGTCCAATGGAAAGGGCTAAGCCAGGCCATGGCCAGTCCGACCGACAATGCCGAAATCAAGACCATGAGCTTCGAGCAGGCGCTGAAAGAGCTCGAGACCATCGTCGACCGTCTGGAGAAGGGCGACGTCGAGCTCGAGGCCTCGATCGTGATCTACGAGCGCGGCGAGGCGCTGCGCGCCCATTGCGACGGGCTGCTGCGCCAAGCCGCAGCCCGGGTGGAGAAAATTTCCCTCAACCAGAACGGCGTGCCGACGGGCACCGAACCTCTGGACGTCGAGGACTAGCCCGCTCGGCCGCTTCATTTAAGCAGGACAAACGCTTGGGCCTGTCCGGTCTCTCCGCTATGGTCGACTGCTTCGCCGTAGGCCGGTTGTATTTGCGTCGGGCCATAGCAAGAGTTGCCAGCGCCGCCTTTGGCCGATAAAGGTGCATTAACGTGCTGATCCTCAACAGTCTTTCCCCGAAACCCGCCAGGTGAGCGAATGAGCGCTGAGACTTCCACGCCCCTGCTGGACCGGGTCCGGACACCGGAGGACATGCGCACGCTCACAGACGCGGAGCTGAAGCAGCTCGCGGATGAGTTGCGGCAAGAGACAATTAGCGCAGTCTCCGCCACCGGAGGTCATCTCGGCGCCGGCCTCGGCGTCATCGAGCTCACCGTTGCGCTGCATCACGTGTTCGACACGCCACGCGACAAGGTGATCTGGGACGTCGGGCATCAGGCGTATCCCCACAAGATTCTCACCGGGCGCCGTGACCGCATTCGCACCCTGCGCCAGGGCGATGGCTTGTCTGGCTTCTGCAAGCGCGCCGAGAGCGAATATGACCCGTTCGGCGCCGGCCACTCCTCGACTTCGATCTCCGCCGGCCTCGGTATGGCGGTGGCCCGCGACCTCGCCGGTGGCACCAACAATGTCGTCGCGGTGATCGGCGACGGCGCCATGAGCGCCGGCATGGCCTATGAGGCCATGAACAATGCCGGCGCCATGGATTCGCGCTTGATCGTGATTCTCAACGACAACGATATGTCGATCGCGCCGCCCGTCGGCGCCATGAGCGCCCATCTCGCGCGACTCATTTCCGGCGGCACCTATCGCGGTTTCCGCCGCTGGATGAAGCAGCTTGCGCACAAGCTTCTGCCTAAGAGCTGGCAGCGGCGCGCGGCCCGCGCCGAGGAGTTCACCCGGGGCTTCTGGACCGGCGGCACGCTGTTCGAGGAGTTGGGCTTCTACTATGTGGGCCCCATCGACGGTCACAATCTCGACCACCTCCTTCCCGTGCTGCGTAATGTGCGCAAGATGCAGAACGGGCCGATCCTGGTCCACGTCGTCACCCAAAAAGGCAAGGGCTACGGACCGGCCGAGATCTCAGCCGACAAGTTCCACGGTGTCGGCCGCTTTAATGTCGTCACCGGCGCGCAAGAGAAGGCCGCGCCCGGCGGCCCTCCGAGCTATACCAAGGTCTTCGCGCAAGCCCTGATCGAAGAAGCCCGCGCCGACGACAAGATCGTCGCCATCACCGCGGCCATGCCGTCCGGCACCGGCCTCGACCGGTTCGCGCAAGCCTTTCCCGATCGCTGCTTCGACGTGGGCATCGCCGAGCAGCATGCGGTGACGTTCGCCGCGGGTCTCGCGGCGGAAGGTTATAAGCCGTTCGCGACCATCTACTCGACCTTCCTTCAGCGCGCCTACGACCAAGTGGTGCATGACGTCGCCGTCCAGCATCTGCCGGTCCGCTTCGCCATCGACCGTGCCGGGCTTGTCGGCGCCGATGGCCCCACCCATGCCGGGTCCTTCGACGTCGCCTTTCTGTCCTGTCTGCCCGGCATGGTGGTCATGGCCGCGTCCGATGAGGTCGAGCTCATGCACATGGTGGCGACGGCCGCTGCCATCGACGACGGCCCTAGCGCCCTCCGCTATCCGCGCGGCGAGGGGACGGGGCTTGTGCTGCCCGAACGTGGCACGCCTCTCACCATCGGCAAGGGCCGCGTGGTGCGGGAGGGCTCTGCCGTGGCGCTGCTCTCCTTCGGCGCGCGGCTCGGCGAATGCTTGGCGGCAGCCGATGAGCTAGCGGGCTACGGGCTCTCCGCCACCGTCGCCGATGCCCGCTTCGCCAAGCCCCTCGACATGGACCTCATTCGTCAGCTCGCGAAAAACCACGAAGTGCTCATCACCATAGAGGAGGGCTCATCTGGGGGCTTTGGCGCTCAAGTGCTCCAGGCGCTGGCGGCGGAGGGTCTGCTCGACCGGGGCCTCAAGGTGCGGACGCTCACGCTGCCCGACCGCTTCATCGAGCAGAACAAGCCGGCGACAATGTATGCGGAGGCCGGGCTCGATATGCGCGGCATCGTCACGTCGGTGTTCGCCGCGCTCGGCAAGGATGCGCTTGGCCAGGATACGCTTGGCAAGGATACGCGCGGCTCAGGCGCGGTGCGCCTCGCCTAATCCAGACTGCAATCTTTGGTGAACTGCTCGACCGCCTGAGCGCGGCCGTGACCGGACAACTCAGCGCTCACCGCGCCGACCTTGACCGTCACCGGACCGTCGCTGCGCAGCACATCGAGGATTGGTTTCACCGCGACATCGGTCGCCTCTCCGAAAACGGGGTCGCCGGGCTCGTCGCGTCCGGCCTCACCCTCGACCGCCGCCGTCAGCCCATCGGATGTGAACTCGATCGCGAGTGGCGTGCCGGGCTTTGTCTCGGACAGGTCGGCGTGCACGTTGAGCACGGCGATACCCATCCCGTTGAAGCAGGCGAGCATGACGAGGGGACTCTCGTCCGGATCGAGCGAACCGTAGGTCAGCGTGACGAAGCTGCCATTCACCTTTGCGGTCCAGACCGATGTCCCTTGGGCCGAGCTCGCTCCGGGCAGAGATCCGGCAAGCAGCGCTGCGGCCAAAAGGAAGCGCATGTTGGATTTGATCGTCATGATGGCGATGCTCGTGGGTCGGGTCGCGTGGCGGCAGGAGGTCGCGATGTTCGCGGGGCTCCTGCTTAGTCCAGGGGGCAAGACTTGGCAAATTCGGCGGTTGCCTTGCCACGCCCGGCTGCCGGAAGTGTGGTGACCACCGCGCCTGTCTTAACCGTAACCGGCCCTTCCCCGCTCAAAAGCGCGAGGACCGGCTTGATCTTGAAGCCCGCGGCCTCAGAGAAAAGGTAGCCACTCATCTCATCGGTCCCGATTTGGCCTTGAACCGTGAGTGCGGTCTCGCCGCCGCCGAAGGCGATAGCTACGGGATCGCCGACTTTGGTGCCGGCGATGTC